>ERZ1673749.294-NODE-294-length-65163-cov-14.326043_pt1 | contig 65163 bp, 57 predicted proteins | sample MGYA00580204_ERZ1673749 | MGnify/ENA primary metagenome ERZ1673749 (study PRJEB41218, sample SAMN15661745) | gut metagenome | host: Homo sapiens | place: Canada: London | collected 2015-08-20/2019-03-30 | study: EMG produced TPA metagenomics assembly of...
ATTAGTTTGTAAAATGTACTGCATATTTCTTATCTCCTTTCTACATACCATTGTAGCGGTTTCGATTTTCAAAACTCTTGAATAATCCTTACAAATTTCTTTCGCAGTATTTAGTAAGACATTTTTTTAGTTTGACGCTAAATACTGTCTTTACATTCGGAGTGCTATCTAAAATAATATCCCCACCAAGCTGTAATGCTAAGTTTTTAGAAATTGTCAGCCCCAAACCATTTCCCTGTATATTACGATTTCGGGAGTCCTCCATAATAAAAAGGCGGTCAAATACACTGGTTGCAAAATTTTTGTCAATTCCTTTACCCTTATCAATCACATCAATAAATACTGCATTTTTATCAGTTCTTAAATTTATTCCTAAATATTTCCCGTCTGCTCCATACCGAATAACATTAGAAATAAGATTAAATAAAATACGCTGTATAGCTTCTTTATTCCCATGAACATAGACAGATGTTTCCGGTATATCAATATCAACTTGAAAATTTTTGCTTGTCAGTATTTCGTAAAAATCTAATGTGCTTTCACGACAAACCTCACATACATCAATTCTCGACAGTTCTATATCCATATCGCCGGACTCTAACTTTGCCAAAGTGAAAAACTGGTTAATCAGTTCCATGACGTTTTCTGCCTTCTGTTCGATTTTCCCTAACATTTCGTCTGTACTTATCCCATTGATACGCATAATTTCCAAATATCCCAAAATGACAGTCATGGGTGTCTTTATATCATGTGAAATATTAGAAAGCATTTTTTTAGAAGCAATTTCCGAACGACAATAATCTGCTTTTACTTTTAGATGATTTTCCAACAAACGGTTTATTTGTGCAGCAAGTTCCATAAGCTCTTTGTTCTCGGTAAAAATCATTACGCGCTCGGAGCTGTTTGTATCAGTTATTTCTTTTAGCTTTCCGCTGATTTTTTGTATTTTTTTCTGTATTCCGGTACGAAAAACAAATTGCTGATACAAAACAATTACGAGTAAAAGCACAATACACATCAAAAGAAAAAAGATAATCGTCGGCTCACTCATAACGTATCTCCTAATTTATATCCAATCCCCCAAACTGTTAGAATATAACGGGGATTTCGGTTATCGTCCTCAATCTTATTCCTCAATCTGCTGATATGCACATTAACAGCATTTTCATCTCCTAAATATGCGTCATTCCAAACAAGAGAATAAATTTGTTCTTTGGTATATACCTTTTTAGGGTTTTGCAATAGTAATTTCAAAATATCAAATTCCTTTGCGGTCAATTCAATATTTTTCCCTTTTTTAGTAACGGAATATTCGGATAAGTTCATTATCAAATCTCCGGCAGCCAATATAGCCGGAGCAGTAACCGATGAATTATCATACTGGGTTGTTCTTCTTATATTTGCTTTTATACGGGCTAAAACTTCTACAACAGAAAAGGGCTTGGTAATATAGTCATCAGCACCTAATCCCAAACCTAAGGTTTTATCTGCTTCGGTGTCCTTTGCCGACACAATAATAACAGGAACTACGCTGTTTTTTCTGATGTACTGCATAACGTCCATACCGCTGATTTTGGGTATCATAAGGTCTAACAGAACTAAGCTAAACGTAGACATAGCAAATTGATTACAGGCTTCCTGTCCGTCAGCTGCGCAAATAACTTCATAATTTTCAGTCGTCAAATACTTAGTCAGCATTTCGCTAATTTCTGCATTATCTTCAATTAACAGAATTTTGTGTTTATTCATAAATTACTTTTTCCCCTTTCTTTTGGCATCAACCATATATAATCAATTTTGGAAGCTCTCATCATTTTATCCGCCGCAGTACAATTCTTGTGGATTACTTTTTGTTTCATAGGACGGATTTCCTATGACATAAAGAAGGAGCTGCTGCTTTAAGTATCCTTCCGAGATATCTCTAATGCAACAACTCCTTCTTTTTATTCCTGTGTACCTTCCGTGTTTTCAGTTCCTTCTTCCGGTGTTTCTTCTGTCTCAGGCTGTTTTAATGTATAAACATCATTATCAGACAAAGTCACCTTTTTCCATTCTTTTTCGTTTACAGTAATTTCAGCTTTTTCTTTCCATTCATCTAAAAGCTTCTGATATGCTTCCTGTTTTCTTTCGTTTACAATTTGTTCTTTTTCAGCGTCTGTTGCTTCTCTGTCCAGAACCTGATCCATTCTGACTACATAATAAGCATTTTCGCCTTCTACAACACTTTCATAAACCTGTCCGTCCTGCAATGTTTTTGCCGCTTCCAGAAGTTTTTCATCTAATAAAGTGTCTTCTGCACCAAAAGTCGTGTCTAAAGCGCTTAAATTCTCATCCACTTCTTTTGCAAGAGTATCTACATCTGCCATAGCAGGGTCATCAGAAGCTAAAAGCTTATCTAAGACACTCTGTGCCTGTGCTTTTTTCTCGTTTTTCTCCTCATCAGTAAGAGGTGTTGTTGTTCCGTCTTCATTTGTCTTGTCTGCTGTGCTTACCTTGCAATAAGTAATGGCACTCTGAGCAGCCTCTGTATCTTCCACATTTGTATCTACATCAGCTGTCATCGGGTCATACATCTTATTCTGATAAGTAAACAATGTCAAAAGCTGTTCAATATCGGACTGCTGTACAGAAAGCTTTTCAATCGTTTCTTTTGTATTCGCTTCCATGAATTTTTTTACAGCTTCTTCAATACTTTTCTTTTCTTCATCAGAAACAGAAACCTTGTAATCTGCCGCATGTTCTTTTAACAGCATCATTGCTTTTAACTGTTCCAGTACACTGTCCTTTGTCTGCTCGCCGTAAGTTTTTCCATCCTCTGTCTTCTGCTCCCACATGCCGGTTGTGCCGCCGCCCATCATGGACATATAAGACATCATCTGTACCTGGTTCATACGAAGCACCAAATTTCCTGTTCCTACTGTTACTGTATCTTCTTTTCCTGTTAAAAGTGGTTTTGTTCCATCTATTTTTTTGCTTCCGCAGCCTGCCAGCGCGGATAATCCCAACACACCTGCTGTTGTAAGGCATAACAGCTTTTTCATTGTTCTGTTCATAAGTTCCTCCTGTAAATCCCTTTTGTAGGTATAAATATCTTGTTTTATTATAGATGCTTTTCCTTATCTGAGCAAGAATTATTTCAGTATCAGTTCTTGAAAATCCATTAAAATATCATGAAGAATATTCAGCACATCTAAAATCTCTTTTGGTCTTCTTCCCTTTAAAGAAACCATAAAATACGGCACTTCATCTAACTTCATCTTTAAATTATTCTTATATTTATCCAAAATCTGCGGAAATCCTGCCCCGTCAATTTTTGCTCTTTCAAACATGGTAATCTTCACATCAGTGCCATTTTGTTTGATTTCCTTGATATATGCCTTATGAGCCAGCGCTTTTAAGTTAGCAATAGCCAGAAGGTTCTGAACAGCTTTTGGAGGTTCGCCAAATCGGTCCATAAGCTCTTCCAGCATATCTTCATATTCTTCCTCTGACTCGATACCTGCAATTCTCTTATAAATATCCAATTTCTGATATTCATTTGGAATATATTTCGGCGGAATAAAGGCATTTACTTCCAAATCAATGGCTGTTTCAAAGTCTTCCTGCTGCTTCAGTCCTTTTTCCTCCCGCACAGCCTCATCCAGCATCTTACAGTACAAATCATAACCCACTGCCTGCATGTGTCCGTGCTGTTCTGCTCCTAACAGGTTTCCTGCACCACGGATTTCCAAATCTCGCATGGCAATTTTAAATCCGCTTCCCAAATCCGTAAATTCACGGATAGCATGAAGTCGTTTTTCAGCTACTTCCTTTAACATTTTATTTTTCTTATACATCAAAAAGGCATAAGCGGTCCTGTTGGAACGTCCAACCCTTCCTCTTAGCTGATAGAGCTGGGAAAGTCCCATCTGGTCTGCATCATGGATAATCATGGTATTCGCATTGGAAATATCAAGACCTGTTTCTATAATGGTAGTAGAAACCAGCACATCAATCTCTCCGTTAATAAAACTATACATGATTTTTTCCAGCTGATGCTCCTGCATCTGCCCGTGAGCGAAGGCTACGTTGGCTTCCGGCACTAATTTTGCCACACGATTTGTAACTTCATCAATATCATTGACACGATTATAAACGTAATAAACCTGTCCGCCCCTTGCCAGCTCCCTGCTGATTGCCTCACGCACCATCTCCTCGTTATATTCCATAACGTAAGTCTGTATGGGCATTCTGTCCATAGGTGCTTCTTCCAGCACACTCATATCACGAATACCAATAAGACTCATGTGCAGTGTTCTTGGAATAGGTGTGGCAGTTAGAGTAAGAACATCAATATTTTCCTTCAGCTTCTTAATTTTTTCCTTATGAGTAACACCAAAGCGCTGTTCTTCATCAATAATCAAAAGCCCCAAATCCTTGAACTTCACATCATCGGAGAGAACCCGGTGTGTTCCAATCAGAATATCTACCAGCCCTTTCTGGGTATCTGCAATGGTTTTTTTCTGCTGTGCCGGTGTACGGAAACGGCATAACAAATCCACTCTTACAGGAAAATCCTTCATTCGCTGTACAAAAGTATTATAATGCTGCTGTGCCAAAATTGTAGTTGGTACAAGATAAACCACCTGTTTTCCTTCCTGTGCCGCCTTAAATGCAATACGAATAGCAATCTCTGTCTTTCCGTAACCTACGTCACCGCAAATCAGACGGTCCATGATTTTCTTGCTTTCCATGTCTTGTTTGGCAGCCTGAATTGCCATAAGCTGGTCATCGGTCTCCTCAAAAGGAAACATTTCTTCAAATTCTCTTTGCCATACCGTGTCCGGTTCATACTGGAAGCCCTGTGTTGCCTGTCTTGCGGCATACAGGCGAACTAAATCCTTGGCAATGTTTTTTACTGCCCCACGAACCTTTGTCTTAGTCTTATTCCATTCCTGTCCCCCAAGTTTATTCAGTTTTGGTGCTCTGGCATCCGCTCCTGCATATTTCTGAAGCATATCCAACTGATTAGGCAAAATATAAAGAGTGCTTCCACCTGCATACTCAATTTTAATATAATCTTTGGCAACTTTATCTACGGTAATTTTCTCAATTCCCTTATAAACTCCCAGTCCATGATTTTCATGAACCACATAATCTCCGATACTAAGCTCATTAAAGCTCTGTATTCGCTTGCCGCTGTATTCGGATTTCTTTCGTTTTTTCTTCTTTTCTTGTCCGAAAATATCCGACTCCGTAATCACCACGAATTTAATCAGAGGATATTCAAATCCCTTCTTGGCATGACCGAAAGCTGTCATAATCTCTCCCGGTTCAATGACTCTGTCCATATCCTCTGTATAAAAGCTGTTCAATTCCTCATTTCGCAAATCCTCGGCAAGACGTGCTGAACGGGTACGGGAGCCCGACAGCAGCAACACACCATACCCTTCCTTTTTAAAGCGTTTTAAATCCTTTACCAAAAGTTCAAAGCTGTTGTTATAAGGGCTGACAGATTTAGCCGTAATATAATACTGCTCCGTAATATCCCAGTCTCCTTTGTGCTGCTCGATGGTACAAAGAGAAACGCAATTCTTCCTGTTTATTTTCTGCTGTATCTGTCTGGTACTGATTAATAAATCCGTCTGCCCTGCCAACAAATACCCCTTTTCCAGCCTGTGCTCCATACTTTCCCGAAATTCTGTTTCCACAGCCTGTGCCTGCTCCAGCAAACGATTGGTTTCGTCCAACAGTATCAACGTATTTTCCGTATCAAAATAGTCGGTAAAAGTAACTACATCTTTATAAAAATACCGCAGAAAATGCTCTGCTGCCGAAAAATCATGAAATTCTGTCAGATTTTCCAATGTTTCTGTTACCACCTGCTTTAATCTGCCTGCTTCCTCTGTTAAAAAAGCATCTCGAAACTTCTGTACTGCTGCATCTCTGTCTTTCTGGATTTTTTTTATTCCCTTTTTTAAAACCTCATCACTTAACAACATCTCTGCTGCCGGATAAATGGTAATTTCATCCAAATTTTCAATGGAACGCTGACTTTCTGCATCAAAACTTCGGATAGAGTCAATCTCATCACTCCAAAGCTCAATACGCACAGGATTGTCCTCTGTCAGTGGGAAAATATCAATAATTCCCCCTCGAAAAGAAAACTGTCCCGGTGCTTCCGCCTGTGCATTTTTCTCATATCCCATTCCTAAAAGCTGTTTTTTCAGCTTATCCATATCAAGGGGGCTGTCACTTTGAAAATGCAGTACATGCTTCTCTATGGTTTCAAGGGGAAGAAGGTAATCCATACAGCCTCCCATGCTGGTAATAACCGTAACGCCCTTCTTCTCCAAAAGCGCAGCCAAAACCTTCATTCTTTCTTTTGTCAAAAGATTTCCGTGTACATCTGCCTCAAAGAAAATCAAATCCTTGGCAGGATAAAACATAACCTCACGATTATAAAGACGATAATCCTCATAAAGCTCTTTTGCCTTTAAATCATTTTCCGCAATAATCAGACAGTTAGCCTTTTCCTGTCCTGTCTTTTTTTTCATCGCTTCAAAAAGCCCATACATAATATGGGCTTTCTGAGTTTCCACACAGCCTGAGAGCTGCAAAATACCTTCGTTTTTTGGAAGCTTTTGTGTAATTTCTTCAAATTCTTTCAGATTTTCTAAAGGCTGCATGAATACCTGCATGATTTTACTCCTCTTTTTTCTTCTTTCCTGAACCGTTATAATGGTTCATTGCTGCATCAATTCCTTTTTCAATAATCATTTCCACCGCATCTGCCGCATCCTGAATAGCTGCATCTACCACTTCTCTCTCCTTGGAAGAAAAACGTCCCAAAACGTAGTCAGCTAAATCCCATCCCTTTGGTTTCGCTCCCACGCCTACCTTAATGCGGTAAAAATTCTGTGTACCAAGCTGAGCAATAATATTCTTAATTCCATTATGCCCTCCGGCACTTCCTTTTTTTCGAATACGAATTTGTCCCGGCTCTAAATCAATGTCATCATAAATGACAATCATCTCTGTTTCCGGATCCATTTTATAGTAATCGATAAATTCTCTTACAGACTCTCCGCTTAAATTCATATAAGTCAAAGGCTTTTCCACAATTACTTTTTCTCCGCCAATTATTCCTTTTCCGTATAAAGCTTTATGAGCAATTCCTGCCTGTGGAATTTCATGACGGTCTATCAGTTCATCCACAACATCAAAACCCATGTTGTGTCTTGTTTTTTCATATTGTTTACCCGGATTTCCAAGTCCCGCTATTAATAACATATCCCTCTCCTTAGTTAAAATATACCAGTTCCTGCTTTAAAGGCTCTGTGGGTTCTAAAGAAATAGCTGTAAGCACCGGTCCTTCTTTGTGATAAGAAGAAACGTACTCATAATCCACCTCTGCCACAACTTTTACCCACTTACCTGTACGCAAATTTTTCGCCTCCGGACTTTTACAGATATATCCGATAAAGCTGGTGTCATCTGCACAGCAGGTCATTGCCATTCTTCCCGGAACAAAAACATTTTTGGGAAATTCTCTGGATTTTAATATCATACCCGTAAAAGCAACCTTCTTGCCTTTATAAGTCTCCGGATGATCCATAGCATCAATAAACCAGATGCCGTAATCCTCGTCCATGATTTCAATTACATCTGCATTGACATCAAATGGCATTTCCTCCGCAAAAATATCTTCGATTTCGCCTTCTTCATCCTCAAAGATAATCTCTGCTCCCTGATTTACTACTTTTACGCTTCTTCTGAAGGATGCCAGAGGCATATCCATAGAACAACGATTAAACAATACCATATCTGCATTTCTCACCATTTCCACAAACAGGGATTTCATATTGTTCATATACACCTGAAAGGTGCTGGCATCTACGGTAACAATGTGCTGCACAATGCCCCAGTCCTTTGGAAGCTGCATTTCCTCGAATTTACTTACCTGCCACATTCCGTTGTATTCTATAATCACTCGTTCCGGACTATAAAAAGCATCATAAGCTACCAGTCTTTCCGGTGTTAATTCATCTAAGCTGTTTAATACCTCCACGGAAGTTCTGCTTTTCTTCAGCATCTTTTCATCAAATTCTACTTCGCCTTCTTCGCAGAGAATTAACAGGGTGTTGCCCTCTATCTGAAAATAATCCTGAGCAATGGTAAAATCTAAAAATGTAGATTTTCCGCTTTCTAAAAATCCTGCCATAAAATAAATCGGCACTCTGATTTCGTCCATTTCTGTTTTCTCCCTTTATTTAAAATCTCAAATACCAAATAATTCTGACAGCTTGTCTTCCTGAATTTTAGAGCCGATAACGCAGATACGTCCTGTGTAATCAGCAGAACCTTCTCTGATATCCGCTTCTCCCGGAACCATATCAAAGTAAATCCACTGTCCATCTTTTCCTTCTACCATACCTTTTGCTCTTAAAATCATACCGTAGCTTTCATCATTAGAAAGTGTATCCAAAATACTCTTGATTTCATCCTGTGAATATATCTTTACAGTTTCCTTACCCCAGCTTGTAAACACCTCGTCTGCATGGTGGTGATGATGGTGTTCATGCTCATGGTGATGGTCATGTCCGCAGCCGCATTCTTCGTGGTCGTGATGATGATGCTCGTGCTCATGGTGATGGTCATGTCCGCAACCACATTCTTCGTGATCGTGATGATGATGCTCATGCTCATGATGATGTCCGCCACATACAGGACAAACTTCTTCTTCCATCAGTTCTTTTTCTAAAGAGCGGTTATTTTCCATAATATCCAAAATTTTCTCTCCCGCTAATTTCTCTACCGGAGTCGTAATTACCGCTGCTTTTTTATTTAAAGAACGAATGATTTCCACTGCTGTCACAATCTTCTCTTCTGTTGCTTTTTCTGTATCTGTACGGCTTAAAATAATTGTTCCCGCATACTCAATCTGATTGCTGAAAAATTCACCGAAGTTTTTCATATACATTTTGCATTTTGTAACATCCACAATAGTTGTAAAGCTGTTTAATTTTATGTCAACTGCGTCTTCTACCTTCTGAACGGCTTTGATTACATCTGAAAGTTTTCCTACTCCTGACGGCTCGATAATAATTCTGTCAGGATGATATTTTTCAATGACTTCTTTTAAAGCCTCGCCAAAATCTCCTACTAAAGAACAACAAATACAACCGGAGTTCATTTCTCGAATTTCAATACCTGCTTCTTTTAAAAAGCCTCCGTCAATACCGATTTCACCGAATTCATTTTCAATAAGAACCACCTGTTCTCCTTTATATGCCTCTGTAAGAAGTTTTTTTATTAAAGTTGTTTTTCCTGCACCGAGAAATCCTGAAAAAATGTCAATTTTTGTCATTACACACATCTCCTCTTCCATAAACTCATATTTACATTTCAAAAGGGGACGAAAGTCCTTCTTCCGCCCCTGTCCCTGCTGGTAAGTATAACACATTTCTCATCAAAAGAGCAAATGTTTTAAACCATATTCCTATATCTGTCTGAAAAAGTCTTCAAATAACTCAATTCTGCAAATTCCCTTTACGCTTCCAATCATTTTCACATTGAAATTTTCATCAATCTGCGTCCACAGCTTTCCTCCCGGCGTGTGTACCATAACATCAGAGTCAATAAGTCCCAGTCTGTATGCTGCCCCTGCTGCTGCACAACTGCAAGTTCCCGAGGACAGCGTATAACCTACACCTCGCTCATAAATTTCAATCTGAATATTGTTTTTATCCAGCACTTTTACAATCTGAGTATTGATACGCTCCGGAAAATAATCTGCCACCTCTGAATATTTTCCGATTGCACAAACCTTTGCCCTTGAAATCTCATCTGTAATAATCACACAGTGAGGATTTCCCACAGACACACAGGTACACGCATATTCTTCCCCTCCAAAATTAAAATACTCATGAAGCGCCTCTCTTTTTGGTCCTGTAAGTCCTATTTTTTCACTGTCAAAGGAGAGCTGTCCCATTGTCATCTGAATTCGAGTACCCTCTCTGTTCAGGAAACGCAGCTTCACTTCTCCCCCTTTTGTGTAGAGAGAAAAGCTTTCGCTTTGTACTTCTTTTATTGTCTTTAAATAATGAGCAAAAATACGGATAGCATTTCCTCCCTGCTCTGCCTCCGAGCCGTCCGCATTGTAAACCTTCACATACATTTTCCCCTCTTTTTTATAAGGGCCTTCTACAATTCCATCTGCTCCAATACCATAATTGCGATTGCAAAGCTTGACAATCTTCTCCTTATCCAGCGCCTCTTGATTTTTATTGCAGTCATAAATAAGATAATCATTTCCCAAACTGTGATATTTATAAAATTCCATATTCTGTTCCTTCTTCCGAAAAAAGTTCTTCTCTAAATATAGTATGCTTGATACTATTAGTGTATCAAACACTTTTGTGTTATAATATCCTTATAGTGTTAAAAACATTGCAAATAATGCTGTTTAAAAGGAGCGCCATGAATACTTATCAAAAAACAGGCTATTTAACCGAAAATTTCCGCTATTTTCATTTACAGACAACCTCCCGACAGGATTTTCATTACCATTACCACGAATTTTATAAAATCCTTTTCTTTTTAAAAGGGGATGTTATCTATCACATCGAAGGACGTGCTTTTCATCTGCTGCCGGGAGATATTGTTTTAATTCCTGCGGAAGAAATTCACTGTCCGCAATTACAAAGTGACACCTGCTATGAAAGACAAATTTTATATCTTTCCTCCACGTTTTTAAAAAGCTTTCAGGATAATGACCTATCTCTGTGCTTTACCAATGCCAGAAAGCGGCAATCTTACGTTATGCGTGTTCCATCTTTGTATCAAAAACATATTTGGGATATTTTGCTGTGTCTGGAAGATGAAATAAAAGAAAATTCTCTTTATGCCGGAAAACTTTATCAGGAAACGCTGGTTTCTCAGCTCCTCATTTTACTTAATCGGGCTGCTTTAAATCAGCAGAGCATTTATCCTGACAACACCTGTCAAAACGAAAAAATTCTTTTCATTTTAGACTATATTAACAAACACCTTTCTGATAATTTAACTATCGACAATTTGTCTGAACGCTTTTTCATCAGCCGTTACCACCTGATGCACCTGTTTAAGGCTTCCACCGGCTATACCGTTGGGAATTATATTACCATTAAACGGCTCTTTTTTGCCAAAGCTCTGATACAGTCCGGAACACCTGTAACAGAAGCCTGTTATTTAAGCGGTTTTCAAAATTATTCTACTTTTTCCAGAGCCTACAAAAAACATTTCCATACCAGTGCGAAAAATCGTGAATTTTCAAATGGGCATAATGGCAATTCTATGGTAGAATAGAAACACATAATGTTTACACAGAAAGAGAGGATTTCACATGTACAGTTTTCAGAATGATTACAGCGAAGGTATGCAGCCTGCTATTCTTCGTGCTTTAGAAACTATAAACTATCATCAAAATCATTCCTACGGGCAGGATATCCACTCTGATGCTGCCAGAGATTATATTCAGGAAGCATTAGAGGACTTTAGTGTCGATATTCATTTTATCGCAGGGGGAACTCTGACAAACCTGACTTTTATTTCTCACATTTTAAAACCGTTTGAGGCAGTAATCAGTGCAGAAACAGGTCATATCAACACCCATGAAACGGGCGCTATTGAAGCCACAGGACACAAGGTATGCCCAGTCCTTACCAAAGACGGGAAACTGACTCCTGACTTAATCCGTCCTGTTCTTGATATGCACGAAAACGAACATTGGGTAGACCCTCGTCTTGTGTATGTTTCCAATCCTACGGAAGTGGGAACTGTTTATACCAAAGAAGAATTAGAAGATTTATATGCTTTCTGTAAACGTCACGACCTGTACTTTTATATAGATGGCGCCCGTCTTGCCGCCGCACTGGCAGCAAAAGAGGAAACACACCTTACTTTCCCCGATTTGCCAAAGCTGTGTGATGCTTTTTACATCGGAGGAACAAAAGTCGGAGCTATGTTTGGAGAAGCTTTAGTTCTTGTAAATGAAAACTTCAAGGAACGTTTCCGTTTCAACATGAAGCAAAAAGGAGCTATTCTGGCAAAGGGCTGGTTCTTAGGTGTTCAATTTGAAGAATTATTTAAAAATAATCTTTATATTGAAGCAGGCGCTCATAGCATTGCCATGATGAAGCCAATAAAAGAAGCTTTTGAGAAAGCCGGTATTCCGCTTTTATGCGAAGCACCTACAAACCAGATTTTCCCTATTTTCCCAAATACTCTTGCGGATGAAATCAATAAAAAATATCTGACTACCTTCCAGTGTAAACCGGATAAAGACCATACTTGTCTGCGTTTTTGCACTTCATGGGCGACAAACGAAAATGCAGTAAAAGATTTTGTAGAAGATTTTGAAGAAATGTGCAACAGACTTTTATAATCACATTTTTATAATTGGAGTTGTTGCTAATGCAGCAACTCCTCTTTATCTTTTCACCGGCAATTTTTTAATCAATTTTGAAATTTCTTTCTCCCGTTTTCCTTTTGCTATCAGATAGCTTTCTTTATCTTCTGCATAAGCGCTTTCTGCTTTCATCTTCCCCTCTTCCCAGCAAGGGCATGGAATTGGCACTTGGGTTACAGAAATTACCCGTGATTTTGCGTTTGAAGAATTAAAACTACATCGTTTAGAGTTGAATGTTTACTCCTTTAATCCACGTGCAGAAAAAGTATATTTAAAAGCCGGATTTAAAAGGGACGGTATTCGGCGAGATGCCATTATGGATGAAAATAATTATGCCGATGATATTCTCATGGCAATTTTAGAAAGTGATTGGCGTAAAATGAAATGATTTAAGAAGGAACAACCATAAAATATATATTTAAAATATTGAATATGGCTGTCCCTTTCTTTTATTTCTACAACTGAAAAATAATCCCCGCAACTGCTGCCGCTGCAATATAGACCACAGGATGCTTTTTCCACTTACAAATGGCAAAATACAATACCACTGCTAAAATTCCTCTCTCCACGCACTGTATTACACTGCCGCCAAAGAAAGTTTCTGTTGCCACTCCTACGCCTGCTGCAACAATCAGGCCTGTGGATGCCGGTCTCAAACCGTAAAATATCTTCTGTACCAGCTTAGAGTCTTTAAATTTCTCTAACATCCTGCTGATAATTAAAATCACAATAATAGATGGCAACACCAGCCCCAACGTTGCAATCACTGCACCCAAAACGCCTTTTACAGAAAATCCTACATAAGTGGACATATTCACACCCATAGCTCCCGGTGTAGACTCAGAAATTGCAATCATGTTTCCAATATCTGCTGCTGTAAACCAACCAGTTTTTTCAGAAATTGCATATAAAAATGGAATAGTCGCCATACCACCACCCACTGCAAAGAGTCCGGTTTTGGCAAATTCATAAAAAAGTCTTAAGTAAATCATTTCTTTTCCCCCTGCATCTTCTGAATATTCTTAATGGAAATTCCGGCAACTGCTGCCAGCACTACCAAAATAACCGGGGATAAAGAAGTGAACACACTTAATAATGTAATCACAACACAGATTACGGCACACCACTTATCAATTACAGACTTTTTACCTAATTTGATAACTGCATCTAAAATCAGAGCACATACACAGGCACGAATTCCGTTAAAAGCATGCGCTACATAAGAAATATGTGCAAAATTCTGAAGAAATGCCGCAATAATTGTAATAATCACAAGAGACGGAAATACAAAACCAAAAGTTGCTGTAAAACCTCCGGCAATTCCTTTTCTCTTATATCCGATAAAAGTGGAAGTATTTACTGCAATAATACCGGGTGTGCATTGACCTATTGCATAGTAATCCATAACCTCTGCCTCAGTTGCCCACTGCCTTTTCTCCACGATTTCTCTTTGGATAATCGGAAGCATGGCATAACCGCCCCCAAAAGTCACGGCTCCCATTTTTGCAAAAATCCAAAAAAGCTCTGCCAGTTCCTTCAAATTTCTTTCCTCCTAGCTTCAAAATTTAACACATATAAAATTAACACAATTTTTTTGCCTTGTATAGCCTAAGAATAAAAATGAATATTCCGGCAAAGCTTTTCAATCTTTTATTTCAATTTCCAAATATCTTTATTATACTGTTCAATAGTTCTGTCAGATGAGAAAAATCCTGCTTTTGCAGTATTTACAAGTACCTTTTTATTCCATTCCTCCTGATTTTCATAATCCTGATATACCTTTTCTTTGGTTTCAATATATTCTTTAGTATCGAGAAGTGTCATAAACCAGTCTTTACCTACTAGTTCTTTATGAAGTCGTTTCAGATTTTTTTCATCACCGATAGCAAGCATTTCTTTGCCCACAATAAAATCTACCAACTTATGAATAAGTTCATCCTCTTCATAAATATCTTTTGAGCAATATCCCTTTTCTTCATATAAATCAATAACCTGCTGTGGTTTCTTTCCGAAAATGTAAATATTTTCATCACCTACCAAGTCTCGGATTTCTACATTTGCGCCATCCTCTGTACCTAAGGTTAATGCACCATTAAGCATAAACTTCATATTCCCTGTACCGGAAGCCTCCTTTGATGCCAGAGAAATCTGTTCTGAAATATCTGCTGCCGGAATAATCTTTGCAGCTTTAGAAACATTATAATTTTCAATCATCAAAACTCTAAAGTACGGACGTACTTCCTCATCGTTTTCAATCAACTCCTGCAAACACAAAATTAAATGAATAATATCTTTTGCAATAACATAAGCCGGTGCTGCTTTTGCACCAAAAATCATGGTAATCGGTGTCTTTGGTTTATTTCCTGCTTTAATATCCAAATACTTATAAATGGCATATAAAGCATTCATCTGCTGACGTTTATACTCATGAAGTCTCTTGACCTGAACGTCCATAATAGAATTTTCATTGATTTCAACGTCCTGTGTTTCCTGAAGGAATTTCTTAAATTCCAACTTCTTTTCTCGTTTAATCTCTGCCAGTTTATGGAAAACTGCCTGATTATCTGCAAAATCCATAAGCTTTTCCAGTTGACTTGCATCCTGTTTAAACCCACTTCCGATTAATTCTTCAATATATGCACTTAACTGCCTATTGCAGTGTAAAAGCCAACGACGAAATGTAATTCCGTTTGTTTTATTATTGAATTTTTCGGGATAAATATCATAAAAATTTTTCAGTTCCTGATTTTTCAAAATATCCGTATGCAGCGCAGCAACACCGTTTACAGAAAAACCATAGTGAATATCCATGTGAGCCATGTGCACCCTGTCTTCATCATCAATAATATATACAGATTTGTCTTTATACTTTCTGCGAACTCTCTTATCCAGTTCTTTTATAATCGGAATAAGCTGAGGAACTACTTCCTCTAAATATTCTATCGGCCATTTTTCAAGAGCTTCTGCTAAAATCGTATGGTTCGTATATGCACAGGTTTTCGTAACTGTTTCCACTGCTTCATCCATAGAAAATCCTTTTTTTAGAAGCAAGCGAATAATCTCAGGAATAACCATAGACGGATGTGTATCATTAATCTGAATTACGACATGCTCCCACAACTTGTGCAAATCATAGCCTTTGTCTTCACATTCTTTTAAAATAAACTGTGCGCCACCGCTTACCATAAAATACTGCTGATAAATACGCAGTTTACGTCCTGCTTCGTCAGAGTCATCCGGATAAAGGAAAAGCGTAATATTCTTTTTGATTTCTTCTTTATCAAAATCAATACTGTCTTCTCCTACTATGGTTTCATCTACGGTCTCTGCGTCAAATAAGTGTAAACGGCTACATCCTGACTGGTATCCCGGTACATCAATATCGTACAACACTGCGTTCAAAGAAAAATCTTTAAAATCAACTTTGAAGCATTCCGGCTGCTTTGTAAGCCAGCTTTCTTTAGTAATCCATGGATTTTTAAGTTCTTTTTGTTTTAATTTTTCAAATTTCTGCTGAAATAATCCAAAATGATAGTTTAAGCCAATTCCATCTCCCGGCAGTCCCAATGTGGCAATAGAGTCCAGGAAACAGGCAGCTAATCTTCCCAAGCCTCCGTTTCCTAAAGAAGGTTCACATTCCAACTCTTCTATTTCGCAAAGCTCATGTCCATGTTTTCTTAAAACCTGCTCTGCTTCTTCATATAATCCCAAGTTTATTAAATTATTAGATAAAAGCTTTCCTATTAAAAATTCTGCGGAAATATAATACAGCTTTTTTTCTCCTTCGTTTCTCGGAAGTTTTCCATTTGCTTCCTTCGTTAGCAGAAGTAATGCTTCAAAAATTTCTTCCTTGCTGCAATTATCCAGATTTTTGTTAAATTTCTCTTTTAATAATATTTGCAATTTTTCTTCCACGTCATTTCTCCTCTATTTCTGCTTATTTTACACTCTCATGGCAAGAGCTGAAAGCTGTTGACTCTCTTTCTAAAAGTTCTCCCTCAAAAACCAACTGTCTGGGAACTTCCTTTCCTTTTATCATATCAAACAGCAGCTCTGCCGTTGCTTTCGCAATTTTCTCCACAGGCTGACGTATGGTTGTAATACTCGGAATATAAAATTCTCCTGCCTCCATACCGTCAAACCCTGCCACGGAACATTCATCAGGAACAGAAATTCCGGCTTCTTTTAAAGCTCTGCATGCGCCAATCGCCAAAGTATCCGAGGTAGCATATAAAGCTGTAAAATCGGTCTTTTTTAAAAGTTCCTTTGTCAGCTTATATCCTGTCTGAAAAGAATATCGGTCTTTTTTCGCATCCATATAACCAATCAATTCTTCCTGAACAGGTATTTTTTTATCCTTTAATGCCTGTGCATATCCCATAAGACGAAGCTTTCCAATACTCTCGTCCTCTTTAGGTGCTGTCAAAATCGCAATCCTTTCATGCCCTAATTGAAGGAGATATTCTGTCATTTTATAGCTCTCTTTAAAATCATCTACGGATACGGCAGCATACTGCTCACAATTTTCTCCTGCTGTTCGAATGGTACTGAGCACATAAGGTACTTCAAGCTGCTCCATCTTTTCTTTTGGGTGCGAAAAACTTCCCCCCAGAAAAATTAATCCCTGAAGCTTTTTTTCCTTAATAATATGCAGCGCAATGTCCAGCTCATCCTCCTGCTCCTCTACATGCTGTAAAATACAGCTATAATTCTTCTTTTGGCACTCTCTTTCCAAACCGCTTACAATATCACTGAAAAAAGTATTCCCAATTCCCTTTACCAGTACAGCAATGGCTTTTGACTGTATTCTTTTTAAATTTCTGGCGCTGTTGTTCGGTACGTAATTAAATTCTTCAATAGTTTTCATAATCAGCTCTTTTGTCTTAGGATTGATATCCGGATGATTGTTCATTGCTCTTGATACTGTACTTACGCCAACACCGCATTTTTTTGCAATATCCTTAATCGTCATGTTTCCCATCTTTATGCCCTTCTCAGGAAATCCTTCCATAAAGTTTTGTCATATCATACATTTTTTCTAATACATCTTCCTGTAACTGTCCCCGTTTTAATCTCCATTTCCAATTATATCCCAAAGTAGAAGGCTTATTAATTCTGGCCTCTGTTCCAAGCCCCAAATAATCCTGAACAGGAATAACCGCTAAATCCGCTACCGATGCCATTGCAAGACGAATAAAATCCCAAGGAAGTTCTTCGGCAACAGACTTTTCATTATTCATATATCTTTGAGCAAAAGCTCTGTCCTCTGGCGCCATTTCTTCCAGCCATCCCAAAATGGTATCGTTATCATGTGTTCCTGTATAAACAACACAATTTTTATTATAATTATGTGGAAGATAATCACTTTCTTCCCTTGAGTCAAAAGCAAACTGAAGTACTTTCATTCCCGGATAACCGGTATCCTGCAATAACTTTAATACACTGTCAGTTAAGTACCCTAAATCTTCTGCAATAATGTTTACATCACCAAGCGCCTGCTTTACTGCACGGAATAAATCAATCCCCGGTCCCTTCTGCCATGCACCGAACTCAGCAGTCTCATTTCCGTAAGGAATTGCATAATATTCATCAAAACCTCTGAAATGATCTACACGTACCACGTCATAAAGTTTAAAACAATATTTTAAACGCTGTATCCACCATGCAAACCCCGTAGAAGCATGATATTCCCAATTATACAAAGGATTTCCCCACAGTTGTCCCGTTGCTGAAAAAGCATCCGGCGGACAGCCGGCAACTGCTGTGGGTTCTGAATTTTCATCAAATTGGAAAAGCTCAGGATTTGCCCACGCATCTGCACTGTCAAAAGCAACATAAATGGGAATATCTCCAATAATAGAAATCCCTCTCTCATTAGCAAATGCTTTCAGCTTCTGCCACTGCTTTGTAAACTCATACTGCTGAAAACGAATAAACTGCACTTCATCTGCCAATTCCTGCTTTTTCTGTTCTAACGCCTTTGCATCTCTGCATTTTAAACGCTCTTCCCACTGACTCCAGCTAATACCGTCAAGGCTGTTTTTAATTGCCATATAAAGGCTGTAATCTTCAAGCCAAAATTCATTTTCCTTTACAAAATCATAAAAATCCTCATCTGCCTCAAAACGTGCAAAAGCTTTTCTTAAAATAGAAAAACGCTGGTAATAAATTTTTTCATAATCAATATAAGAAGGATTATCTCCAAAATCACACGCATCACATTCCTCTTTTGTCAAAAGACCATCCTCTATCAATGTTTCTAAATCTATATAATAAGGATTTCCTGCATAAGTAGAAAAAGATTGGTATGGCGAGTCCCCATACCCCGTAGGACCTAACGGCAAAATCTGCCAATATTTTTGTCCTCCTGTCTTTAACTGTTCCACAAATTCATAAGCTTCCTTTGAAAAACTGCCAATTCCATAAGCTGAAGGCAGTGATGAAATCGGAAGCAGCACTCCGCTCGCTCTCATTTTTCTTTCTCCTTATATTCCTGTTCTTTCTCATGCGTTTCCGGTAACGATATCGGTAACGTTTCCAATACTTTGTAAAAATACAATAGCATATTTTTCCCTAAAATGCAAGAAGAAACAAATTTTATTATGATAATATGATAAACTGCGATATAATAAAAAAAAAGAAAATTTTTAAATAATGTTGAAAAGCCTTATAGAGCAAGGAGGTATCGCAATGAAAAAAGCAACAAAAATTTTAATAGCTGCAACTCTTTCCCTAACTGCCCTTTCTTCTATTATCTATACAGAAAAAAACACAAAACTTAATACCACAGACGTTATAGACATTCGTAGCACTGAAAACTCAAATGTAACCTTCAGTGAGCCAATGAGTTTCTCAGAAATGGTAACGCATTACGCTGAAGCAGCCGAGATATCCTACGATAAAGCTCTCAAATTATTTCCTGAAGAAAGCGCTGACAGCGACACATCTTCCAAATGCCATCGAATATTAAATATACCTCTTGATGTGACTGCTACTTATAAGCCTCAGCTGGAATTATACTGTGAAACAAGTGAGTCGGGACATTATTGGGGATTATCCAATATATACCTTGTAAATATGGAAAAAAATCACGATGGTTCTTCAAAACAGTTTTCAGGCGATGTGGATATGTGGTTTAGAAATGGATATGAGCTTGAATATATCGTGAATGGAGATTTTTACAACAATGGTACAATGACCATGTCTGATAATACAGATTTAGATTTTACAGAAGACAATTATGCACATATTTCATTTATGACATCTTCTTCTATTATGCCGGTTCACTACCAATATTGCTATGACCACCAAACACTGACTTTTCAAAATTAGCAGATTAAAATCTATATTTTTAAAAGCTGCATCGTAAAGAGGAATATCTGATATGAAAAAGTTTACAGCATTTAACCATAAAATTTCTGTCTATTTTGTTCGCATAACAGCATGGATAACTTTTTTTGTAACCGCTTATATACTTTTATCAACTTCAAACTTATGGTATGACTGCCCTGCTCTAAGTTTAACCTGTGTTCTTTCCACGTGTTTTGTAGATTTTAAAATAGACTACGCCAATATGTCCCCTTTGAAAAATTCTATCCTTTTTATGCTCAAATGGACTGTTCTTATTTTAGGTGCTTTCCTAATATATAAAACAGCCTCTTACTTTCCATTTAAGCTGTAACTCTACGGAAAGATGGTCTTTTTTATTTCTGGAAATGTATAGTTTTTTACATTTCCAGAAATTTTAAAATTCCTCGCTTTAACAGTTCTGAACACGGCACTGCCGAGAGGAGGAAAAGAAACATAAAAATAAAATCTATTATTGAAAGTGTTCCTATGGGCAGTGAAAACTGAGATACGATGATGGAATACAAGAACCAATAAACTTTATAATACACAAGCAAACTAATAAGAAAGAGCACTGTATATATCTTTCTTTTATTTACAGAAATAAATTCTTTCACTTTAACTCCCCTCTCTCAATTCCATATACGTATTATACATAAAATCGCTGTTTACAAAATGACCCTTTTCTTACATATATGGCTTTATCCTAAACACTGTCTGCTCTCCGATTTTTTTACTCTCCAGCTCAAATAAATTCTCTTTCGTCGCAAATAAATTTTTAGGATTTCTTCCTATAATTAAATACTGATTTTTATCATCTAAAGAAATATACTTTCTTATATCGTCATCTAATAAAATGTCTGCATTATCAATAACAATCAGTTTCCCTTTGGTACGGACAATTATCTCTTTTATATTTTTCTGATAATCATAATTATCCATACACAAAACTTTAGAATTGAGCGCCATACACTCTCTAATAAATGAGAAGGTTGCTGTCTTTCCTGTTCCGGAGTCCCCCATTAAAATCGTTATGTTGTTTGTAAATGTAAAGTCTACTACAAACGAGGTGTGCACTGTTGAAAAATGCTTCATCACAATCGGTTTACTTTTCATTTTCCCACCACTCCTTTAACTCCTCATAATCTTCAATTACTTTACATTCGCTTGTCTGAACCTTTACATGTTCCATATTAAAAGGAATTATTGCATAATCACTATACACATATCCTTGCTCAAAGCTATACAATATTTCTAAGGCATTATTTCCACATTCTTTTAAGCAAAACACCTTGTCCGGAAAATACAACACATTCAATACTGTTTTACACCCCGTGGAAAGTTGATCTGTATTCAATGTAATATCTTCAAATCGTGAGCGAATTTTATATTTACTAAGAAGCTCCGAGCAATCTATCATTTTAATATATTTTGCTGCCCTCTCATCTAATTTAGCTGCCGTGTTTTGATTAAAAAATATGTCATTCAGTTCTATATATTCTTTATCCTGAGGTATATCCTTCTTGTTCTTAAAAATCGTTATCATGCCACTACCTCCAATCCAACCTTAGGAAACTGTGTTTTCAATGAACTTCCTGCATAAATCCGTTTCATTTTCTCAACCACAGATAGTTTGCTATTATCTAATCCACAGATGTCATCTTCCTGTCGCTTCTCCCATTCGCAACAAGACCTTATCCAACATTCTCCAAGAACCCCTTTTGACACTTCAAACCCGGTATTTCTCGTCAAATCAAACAGAAGCCTTGCTGTTAATTGCTCAATATTATGTTCTTCAATATTTTTATCATATTTCACAATTTCTTGAATTTCCTTATAATCAAGATTATCATTCTGTAAAGCTTGCACAAGTTTATGTCTTCCTCAATCATTCCAGCTCTTTTTTCCAAAAATTCATCTTCCGAAGCATAAATCCACTCAATTAGTTCTTTAAATTCTAAAAGAATATACTCAAAACAAATTATATCCAACAGAAAAACATTTTTCTTCTCATCTGCATATTTTTTTTAATATTTCTGTTCCATCACAATCTGCAAATTATCAAAAGAATTATCAAAAACAATGATGTACTTATTCTCTGCATCCTGTAATGCTTTAACTGCCTTCACTAATTCACTATTGTTCTTTTTGCTTTCAACGATTACATCCGGACAAAGTTGTTCCATGAAACTTATCCCAAATGTATAACTTGCTTTTCCTTTTCTGTCTTCTATCCATAAATACGTTTTAGCCATGACTAGCTCACCTGCTTTCTGCACTCTATTTTAACTGATTTCCACCTATAGCACAAGGAAATGAGCAAAAAGAAAAAGCCGCATTTCTGCGACCTTTCTTAATCATTCTATGCAAGTTATTTAAAAAATCCTGCTATAAAATCCCTATCAATCTCTATCGTTTCTTCTGTTTACAATAGTCAACAGTCTTAAAAGCTGCGTCAGTGACACAGCAAGCGCCGCCACATAAGTAAGCGCTGCCGCTGTCAGCACCTTTCTGGAGCCTGCGATTTCCGTATCCGTCAGAATATTACATCCCTCAATAGCACGAAGGGCTCGTCTGCTGGCATCAAATTCCGTAGGCAATGTCAAAAGCTGAAACAGTGTAGACAAGCCAAAGCACGCCACTCCCAAATAGGCAAGCTCACCCATTGCAGAACCTGTTCCTGCAAATAAAAGCCCTACTAAAATCAAAGGCATGGCAAGCTTTGAGCCCAGATTGGTAATGGGTATAATGGCATTTCTAAGCTTAATAGGTACATATCCCTGCGCATGCTGAATTGCATGTCCTGCCTCATGCGCCGCTACTCCGATTGCAGCCGTAGAGGTTTGGGAATATACACTGTCAGAAAGCCGGATAACATTACTTCTCGGATCATAATGGTCTGTGAGATTTCCTGCCACTCTTTCAATCCTCACATTATACAAGCCATGTACATCCAATACTGCTCTGGCTGCATCCCGTCCTGTCATATTCCGCAGGGAATACTGTGAGGAATATTTCCGGAAGGTACTGTTCACTTTAGAACTTGCCCACATGGCAAAAAGCACTGCGGGTAGAACATACGCAATATACGTATAATCAATATACATTTTTTTCATCTCCTATAAAATCAGTACTAACAGTATATTCCCCACACCTATTCTCATACAAGAAACAAAGCATAAATTAATTCTAAAGTTTTTATTCTTTTTCAATTCCTGCTGTTTCAATAATAAATTTTACTTTTCCGTTCATGTCCTGACTTGCTCCGTCAAATGCTGTATAAGCTTTATCAGCATCCTCCACGGCTTTCAAACGGTCTAAAACAGTTTGCAACTCTCCGTTTAAAACATCACTTAATTTCTGAATACCTTCTTTATCAAATTCTGCCATTCCATCTGCCAATTTTACAGAGCCGTCCTGAAGTTGTGTTACACCGGATTTTAGTTCTTTTCCTCCTGATGCAAGCTTAGAAGTTCCGTCCTTTAAGGAAGCAGCTCCTGATGCAAGCTGTGCAATGCCATTACTTAATACACCGGCTCCCTGACTCAATGTATTACCGCCTTTTGACAACTCCTGACTTCCGGCTGCAAGCTGCGCCGCTCCTGCATTTAGCTGCTCATTGTTCTGATTTAACTCCTGTGAACCGCTCTGAAGCTGTGCTGTTCCGTCTGCCAGACTGGCTGCTCCATTCGTAAGCTGTTCGATACCCGCACTTAACTGTGTTGCTCCCTCTGACAATGCTTCCAGTCCTCCCTGCATCTTCTGAGAACCTACTGCAACTTGAGAAGCTCCTGTATTTAAAGCGCTGTTTTGCTTACATAATTCCCCACTGCCTGCTTTTAATGCAGCAACTGCATCCTTCAAAGTAGATGCCATTGTGGAAAATCCACCCAGAGGTTTTACGGCTTCCCCAAAGGTTGTGACACCTTTTGTCAATTCCTCTGCTCCTGCTACCGCTGTCTGTGCCCCTGTCTTTAACTGTCCAATCTGCTCCTGTACTGCTCCCAAATCCGTACCCGCAATCTGTTGCTGTACTGCTGCCATCTGTGCCTGAATATTCTTCAACTGCCCCACTGCTTCTGTATTTCCTGTATTTGCAGGAACTTCAATATTTGCAGAAGTCTGAACGCCTACGGAAATATTACCCAGATTTGCTAAAACTGCTTGTTGCTGTTCTTCTGTTAAGCCTGCTGCCGAGAGTGCTGCTGCTACATTGGCACGCTGCTGTGTATTTGCCTGTGCATTGACTGCTGCATTTTCTTTAGCAATGGCTGCTTTTGCCTGTTCTGTGGCTGCGGCAGAACCGGTATCATTTAAACTGCCAATATAATTTTCAATAATTCCGGCTGCACTGCCAGCTCCCTGAGATACACCGCCGGCTACCTGTGCAAGTGCTCCTACGCTAGCTTCCATATTTCCTGCAGCGGCCTCAGCCTGTTTCGCACCTTCCTGTAACTGCCCTGCACCACTTATCAGAGCTTTTGAACCTTCTTCAATTCCCTTAACTGCTTCCGGAAGCTGCTCTGTCTGTCCAAGTGCTCCCTGTAACTGACCGTTTAACAACCCCAGTCCTTTATCTAATTTATCTACGCCTGCTGTATACGCAGCAACACCATCTCTTAATGCCTGTGCACCATCTTTTAAATCTTTACTTCCAGTGCTTAAATTTCCAATTCCCTGAACCAGCGTTTCTTTTTTCTGATTTAATGTATCAATGCCGCCTTTTAAAGCAGATGCTCCCTCAGCAGTTTTTGTAATACCTTCTCCCAAAGCCGCAGAACCTGCGGTATAAGAGCCTACACCTGTCTGAAGCTGTGCTGCTCCGTCCTCCAACGCTTCCATGCCCTGTGTCAAACGGGAAATTCCGCTTAACAGCTCTCCCTTGCTGCTGTTCATTTTATCAATACCCGCTTTTAACTGTCCTGCTCCGCTGTCGGCGCTGTTTAAGCCGTTTACAAATGTATCTGCGGAAGAATTCATCTGAGAAATACCATCCTGTAACTCTTTACTTCCTTTTACCAATGCGGTGGAGGACTCTGTAAGCTTATTCATATTTTCTTTTAATTCATCTGCGCTGTCTATCTCTCCCAGATTTAACTCATCTAAAAGTCCGGTAGTAGCTACCGTTGCTGTCATAGACAATTCAAAATCTTTTACATCCGCTGTAATTTCCACAAAATCAGGGATTTCCAAATCCTTTAATTCCTCTGTTTCGGAAAGCTGCAAGCTATCGGAAAGTCCGGGGAAGCCAAAGCCTACTGCAATATTATTGTTACCGTCTGATAACACCTTACCATTTTCAATTTCTATGTTGGTAAATACATCTGTTGGTAAAATCATAGCTGTCATCATCATAAAAGGTGTATAAATTTCTTCTTTATTGCCGTTTACTTCTGCTGTTTCCTGTTGTTTATTTTCATAATCAATACGAATTTTCACTTTTCCACTTTTCCCAGCCAGATCAGAAGGTTGAATTTCCTTTCCATCTAAATAATAAGTAAGATTTACACCTACAGGAAGTTCCTTTGTTGTTTCTCCTTGATAATAAATATCTTTTCCATTAGCATCCCATGTAAGACTGCTGTCGCTTCCCTGTTTAAATCCTTCATCACCTTTTACATTTTGAATATTATTTAATTCACTTTTATCTGTAAGCTGTGTATCGCCATCTATATTTTTTAACCAGTTACTTACAATCACATTTTCAGATTTTCCATTTTCATCCGCATTTACATATACGGTCTGCTCTTTCTCCGGAACTGCTGCCAATACAGAAGTTGTAGGGAGCATTACGGACATCATGACTGCCATACCTGTCAACATAGCCTGAACATTTTTTTTCTTCATATTAAAAAACCTCCTATTTCTATTTTCTTAATCTAAAATTTTTACTTGTTTTACATATAACTCCATCAAAAATCCAGTACATTGCCGGTAAGAACAAGAGAACAGACGCCATACTGATTAACGCACCCCTTGCCATAAGCAGGCACAAGGAACTAATCATATCAATCTTAGAATAAAGTCCAACTCCAAAAGTAGCTGCGAAGAAACTGAATGCAGATACCATAACCGGTCTGATACTGCTTCCCAGTGCAATACTAATGGATGTTTTTTTATCATGTCCGAAACATCGTTCCTGCTCATATCTGCTGGTCATCAAAATAGCATAATCAACCGTTGCTCCTAACTGAATTGTCCCAATTACAATCGATGCTATAAAAGGCAACTCTGTTCCTGTCAGGTACGGAATACCCATGTTAATAAAAATTGCACCTTCAATTACCAAAACCAAAATAATCGGCAATGAAATAGACTTAAATACAAACAAAATAATCAAAAATACTGCCAAAATTGAAACTGCACTTACAACCTTAAAGTCATGGTCTGTAATCTCAATTAAATCCTTAGTACATGGTGCTTCACCTACCAGCATTCCTGCCGGATCATACTTTTTCAGAATTTTATTTAATTCATCAATCTGCTTATTTACTTCATCTGATGCTGTCTGATACTGATTTGTAATTAACATCAATTCATAATTATCACTTTTCAAAATTTCTTTTATATCATCAGGAATCATACTTTCCGGGAAAGACGGACCAATAATTGTTTCCAGTCCTAATACCTCTTTTACACCTTTAACCTTTTTCATTTCATCAATCATTTTATAGGTGTCTTTTTCTGAAATTTTATTATCCAGCAAAATCATGTGGGCTGCGCCCATATTATAATCTTTCTGAAGCTTTTCATTTGCCTGAATAGACTCTAATTCCTTTGGCAAACTGGAATCCAGATTATAATAAACTTTTGTATTTGCCTGAAAATATGCAAATGGAATAAACAACGCTACACATAAAAATGCAAGAGCCTTATGATGTTTCACCAGAAATTCCGGCACTTTTGGAAAATCCGGTATTAGCTGGCGATGTTTTGTCTTTTCCAATGCTCTATCAAAAATCATAATCATGGAAGGCAATACTGTTACACAACAGATTACTCCGAAGATAACACCTTTTGCCATAACAACTCCTAAATCCATACCCAATGTAAAGCTCATGAAACAAAGGGCAATAAATCCAGCAATTGTAGTAATAGAACTTCCTACAACAGATTTAATGGTAGCTGCAATGGCCTGCGCCATGGCTTCTTTATGATTATCACCAAATCGTGCTCTCTGTTCCTGATAGCTATGCCACAGGAAAATGGAATAATCCATAGTAACACCCAGCTGAAGTACTGCACTCAAAGCTTTTGTAATATAAGAAATCTCTCCTTGGAATACATTCGTTCCCATATTATAGGCTATGGCAATTCCGATACTCGCCAGAAATAAAAACGGGATTAAATAAGATTCCATGGTAAGTGCCAGAACAATACAGGACAATACAACAGCGATCAATACGTAAACCGTAACCTCTGACTCTGCCAGATTTTTTGTATCTGTAACAATTGCTGACATACCACTGACAAAGCATTGTTTTCCTGCCAACTTACGAATATCTCCGATTGCATCCATTGTTTCATCTGCAGATGTTGTTGTATCAAAAATAATAAACATCATCGTTGAGTCATCTGCAAACAAAACTTTTTTAATTTTTTCCGGTAACATCTCTGCCGGAATACTGATGTCTGACAAGCTGTCATACCAGACTACTTTGGCAACATGGTCTACTTTTTCAATTTTTTTCTTTAAAGCAGCCACATCTTTATTTTCCATGCCTTCACAGACAAACATGGAATACGCTCCTGTACCAAATTCATCTACCAGAATATCCTGCCCTTTCATAGTTTCAATATCATCCGGTAAATAATACAGTACATCATAGTTTACTCTCGTATTCAAATACCCAATTGCTGATGGAATTAACAGCAAAAGACTTAAAATAAAAATCGGAATACGAAACTTAACAATTTTTCTTCCCAACTTTAGCATGATCTTTCCTCCCTTTATGACTATTGGTCATTTATTGTTATACTCCAAAACTGACTAATAGTCAATATATGTTTTATATATTTTATGACTAAAAGTCATTTTTATTTTTATGCAAAATGTGGAAAATTTATTACAGCTGTTTTTTCATTTGACTTTTTGGCCGTTTCATTTCTATAATTGAGCAAGAACTTTAAGCTTTTTGGAAAAAGAGGGTTGGAGAAATGAGTAAAATTGATAACAACAAGCAACAAAAAAGGGACTCCCTTTTAGAGTCCGCTTTCTCTTTATTTATTAACAATGGTTTTAACAAAACATCTATTTCTGATATTGTAAATCAGGCAGGTGTGGCAAAAGGTACTTTTTATCTTTATTTTAAGGACAAGTATGATATTCGCAATCATCTAATCAGCCACAAGGCCAGTCAGGTATTTCAAATCGCCTATAACGACCTGCTAAAGCAGGAAAGTATTACAGACTTTGAAGAACAGGTGCTTTTTATCATTGACAATATTTTGAACCAGTTAGCAGCAAACCATAACCTTGTAAAATTATTGTCAAAGCATTTAAGCTGGGGATTTTTCAAAAATTCTCTATTCTTTGCTCCCGGCAAGGATATACCGCCTATTTATACTATTTATGAGGATTTACTGGCAAAGTCCACCTATACCTACCGCACACCGGAGGTTATGATGTACATGATTTTGGAATTGGTAAGCGGAGCCAGCTACAATACCATTCTTTTTAATCAGCCGGTATCTTTAGAAGAAATTAAAAATCCCCTCTATGAGTCCATAAAAGGGATTTTCAAACAATTCAGAGTTTAACATTTCTTAAAAACATACAAAACACTGGTGAGCGCTGCTGCTGCAATTGCAACTGCAACCCAGCCAAGTCCCATGGAATACAGCGGCAGTGCATGACACCAGTCACTTAAAAATCCCAGCGGAACTTTTAATTGCTTATCTAATACGTAAATGATACTGATACAGCCTACTGCTGTAATCGTCCACGGATAAATATACGGATTATTCTTTATCCATCTGTCACAAATTCCCAGAATAATTAACATAATAGAAATCGGATAAATAGCATTGAGAACCGGCATAGACAAACCTAAAATCGTATTCAAGCCCTGATTACATACAAGGAAGGAAAAACCGGAAATCAAAAATACCCACTGTGTATAAGAAATCTTTTTGGTCAGTGTGGAAAAATACTGAGAAATCGAAGTAATCAGCCCCACACAGGTTGTCAAACATGCCAGAGTAAAAATAACTGCCAAAAGCACTGCTCCCGGACCTCCAAACAACTGCTCCACAATACATCTCAGTGTCCACGCACCGTTTTCCTGAATAGGAAATACACCGGAGCTTCCCATTCCCATGTAAGAAAGCATGAGGTATACCAGTGATAAAATCGTTCCTGCAAAAATGCCTGCCCGAACAGTATAACGCATAACTCCCTTTTTGCTTTCAATACCAAGTCCTGTAATTGTAGTAGCAATTACCAATCCAAAGTTTAATGCGGCAATGGTATCCATAGTCTGATAACCTTCCAAAAATCCCTGTGCCAGCGGACTTCCCGCATAAGCCTCCTGTGCTGCGGCTATATTCGTTTCCCCACGAAATACATAATTTATAAACACAAAAACTAAAAGCAGCAGCAAAGTAGGTGTTAAAAATTTTCCGATGCGCTCTACCAGTTTATTCGGTGTCATGGCAAGCCACCCTGCCAGAATAAAAAATACAAAAGAGAACGCAACCATACATATTGTAACGGAAGCTTCTTTTGGAAGATACGGAGCTACTGCCATCTCAAAAGGTACAGAAGCAGCACGGGGAATTCCAAGTCCCGGTCCTATGGACAAGTAAATCAAAATAGTAAAAATCATAGAAAAGCGAACTCCTACTTTCTGGGAAAGCTTGTCCAAACCATCAAAACGGGCAACAACAATAACCCCTAATACGGGCAGCGCCACTGCGGTAATCAAAAATCCCAAAACAGCAAGAGGCATCTTCTCCCCTGCATTCTGTCCCAAAAAAGGTGGGAAAATCAGATTTCCTGCACCAAAGAACAGCGAAAACAACATAAAACTTACCAGTAACATTTTTTTCTTTCCTAGCTTCATTACAAATCCTCCTTAGTATTTAAAAACTGAAACATTTTTAATTTCATTTCCGCGAGCTGCACATCCTTGCGGAGCATTTTTTATTTCATAGGACGCAATCTCCTATGAAATAAAAAAAGCTGCCCTCTCAAAAGGACAACTCTCGTCGTGGTACCACCTTAATTCCCTGCAAATATGCAGGCTCATGCACACATCACTTTAATGCGTATCACCTATAACGTGGCTCTACTCCGGCGTACCTACTTGTTTCAGCTTACTTCTCCGGGATGATTTCACCTTTTGGCTTCCTTGACAGCTTCCACCAGCCGCTGCCTCTCTGTAAATTCCACCAAGGGCTACTTATTCCCATCAACGAATTTTACTCTTTTTCTTAAAATCTATAATAAGCATTTCTTTTACATTCGTCAAGTGTTTTAATGAAATACTTATATTATATTGTATTGTTTTTATTTGCCCGTAAACCTCAATTTATGAGATTTACGGGTATTTTGATTTAATTTTTGAATTAGATATGATTTAGATATTACATTTTAGAAATGAAATCATCCAGTGACTCTGCCTGTAACGCTGTTTCCATCCACTTTCTGATTACTTCTATATCCTGCTGTTGATGCAGGGTTTTCAGAAGATTTTCCGACAATTCTCCAAATCTGTTTAATGCCATCTGGAGCATTTCTTGTGCTCCTTCTAATTCTCCGGCTTTTCTGCCTTCCTTACGACCTTCTTTTCTCCCTTCTCTGCGTTCATCTTGCATCAATAATTCCAAAAGCATAAATCTCTCCTCCATTTCTCTGCTCCCCTTGATATGGGTGACTGATTTCTGCACTTGTCTTACATAATCATCCTGAAAGTCCGTCTGACTTTCTTTTAAGTCTGCATGCACAAATCTCAGAAAAGAAACCAGCTCCTTTGGCACATCTTGTTCATCTTCTCCACAGGTATTTAGGAACATGATACAGCGTCCGTCTTTTAACGATACCTTTTTAGTTTCCTCACAAGCTGTGCGAAAAGTATATCGGTATTTCCTTTCACCAAAAGGATCAAAGTCACATAAGAAAATCACATAGCTGTCGGGAAGCTCTGCATATTCACACCCTTTTGCCAAAAGCTCCATATCCATCTGGCTTTGATAATAACGACTTCTGCGCCCCAAAGCAGACTGCTTTAGCACCTGCATTTCTATATTATAGCGGGTATTATTTTCATCTTTCGCATAGACGTCTAACCGCACACCTTTATACTCCGGATGATAGACAATATTTTTCTCTGTATTGATTTCTACACGGTCAATTTTCATGGAAAGTGCACGTTCCAAAAAACCTTTGCAGTTCTCCTCGTCCGACATCACTGCTGCAAACATAAAGTTATTTTTGATTGTAAGATTTTTTAATAATGTATTCATATTTTTTCCTCCACTTTACAGAGGAATTCTATAACATTCATTATAACAGACGACAAAGAATTGTATCAATAGCTCAAATTATAAAATTATTTTTCCATCCTCAATATGCACGATTACATCTGCCTGTCTTGCAATTTCCAAATCATGTGTCACTACAATTAAAGTCTGTCCAAACTGCTCCGAACACTGCTGCAATAAATCCAGCGTATCTTCCCCTGTCTTTTTATCCAAATTTCCCGTAGGTTCATCTGCAAAAATAATCTGCGGTCTCGCCAACAGACAGCGGGCAATGGCTGCTCTTTGTTGTTCTCCACCGGAAAGCTCACATGGATATTTCTTCAATTTATCCTCAAGTCTTAAAAGTCCTGTCACTTCCTCCAAAAATTGCTTATCTACTTTTCTCTGGTCTAACTTCAAAGGCATACAGATATTATTTAATACATTAAATTCGTCCAATAAGTTAAACTGCTGAAACACAAAGCCCATATACCTTCTGCGAAATACCGCCATTTTCTCATCTGAATACTGATAAAGATTTTCTCCATTTATAAATACTTCACCCTTTGTGGGACGGTCAAGTCCGCTTAATGTGTGCAAAAGTGTAGATTTTCCTGAACCGCTTTTTCCTATAATGGCATAGAACATTCCCTTCTCCACCTCCAGACTTACACCTCGAAGTGCAGGTACATCACCGGAAGATGTCTTATATGTTTTATAAATATTTTTTGCAGATAAAATAGTTCCCATAAAAAATTCCCCCTTTTCCTTATTGTTTTAACTTTTCCATCAATGTTGTTTTTGTCAAAATTCGATTGCACCAATAGAACAGGATTAAGAAAAAAATCAAAATCGCAACTATGAATAAAATAAATACTTCAAGACTGACTCCGCACATTTCTAAATAATAATAGGTGCTCTGTATTCCCTCTTTCAACGTATAATTATCTCCAAAATTTTCTATGACATATCTCACTTTCAGCCATTCTCTGATTACAAAATAGACGCCGTAAAAGAAAAATGCTAAGAATAGAGAAGAAACACCTGTAAGCGCTCCCTTTTTCAAAATTTCAATGTACATTTGTTTGACATACCGATTGCCTGCAAAATTCCATACTTTCTACATTCGTATCTGGCTGCAAGTGTAATCAAATTCCATAAAAGTAAGAACAGCGTAAGTCCAATACATCCTCCGCAGACACAGATAAGAAGCAAATTCTGCAAATGTGAAAGAACCTGTGCAGACACTTCTTCTCGATTATTATCCAAGGTTGTACCATAGGATTTGGCAGTCTGAGCAACCAGATAATCTGTTGAAAGATATTTTGCATTTACAGATGTATAAATCTCTGCACTACTGTCGCCGTATATATCGCCTCCTGTATAATGACTGCTGACCTCCGCATTTTTACTTTCATCAAGCACCTTCTGCATGAAATTATCTGACACTAAAATATTATAATGAGCCCCGTAGCTTCCGATATATCCTTTCCCTGCCCCTTCCCGAAGTTTCCGCTTCATAGGCTGTACGGCAAGCTTCAAAGAATGTTCTGACGCAAGACTTGGATTTTGAAAATCCTCTGAATTTCTGTCATAGAACCTCCGATTTATGGTATCTTCTTTGTCTAAACCGGTATCTTCATACACCGTACCGTCAAAAATAATTTTTCCGTCATCTTCTGTAACAAAAGTAACCAATGCTGTTTTTCCTTCTTCAAAAGCTTTCTCATCAAATCCGGAAATAGCTGTATCAAAATAGTCCTTCCAATACTCTTTTCGAATACCAATTACACGAACACCAATTCCCTTAGGAAAACACATATACTCCGTTGTACCGTCTGCATTCTGCTGTTCCATAAAAATAGGCTGATTTTTGTTCTTATTTTTTTTACAAGCTGATGCTAAAGGCACTTTTTCCATATTGTCAAAGCTCAACTCTCCTACCATTTCCCCATAGGGCAAAACTTTGGTTATTCCCGGCAGTTCTTCCAACACTTTTACTTCTTCTTCACTGATTGTTTTTTCTGCCGCATCTATCCTGTAAGAGTTCTCCTTTTCTGCCCATCTCTTTTCAAAAAACTCCGGTATACTCTCCATCATTACAAATAACATTACTGTGGAAAACATTCCTGCCAGCAAAGTAAGAGAAGCTTTTTTTATACTTCTGTAACGCTTTCCCATCTTTCCGGACATGGTAATTTTTCCCGTTAACGGCTGCTTCATAGCTAGATAAAGCACCAGCAAACGACAGAAAAAGATAGATCCAAGCCATAAAAGTGTTACAACCAAAAATCCGAAAATCGGAATAGAAATTCGGAAATCCGTAAAACTTACATTGATAAATACCTTAAAAATCCCCCACAAGCCTGCGCTTCCAATTATCGTTCCTAAGCAAATGCCGGGTACAACCATACACATCGTTTCATAAAATAAAAGTCCAATCAGTTGCTTTTTTGTGCCTCCGATACTGCGAAACAAGGCAATGGAACGAAGCTGCTCCTGCATCTGCACAAAATAAACGCAAGCAACTGCCAATACCGTAGTAAGCAAAATCAATACCAGATAAAGGTAATAATCTGCTTTCTCTGATAAAGAATTATATGCAAATGTGTTACCCACAATCTTTAAATTTTCATTCTCTTTCTTCCCCAATGTGCTCCGAATACTACCTGTTAAAGTCTCCTGTTCTTCTTCAGAAGTGAAAAAGTAATGATAAGCAGGAAATGGCTGTAGTTTCTCCCCATCCTCTTTTACAATAAAGGCGGCAGGAAGACTGATGTTTTCCTCACAGTTCCATAAATGAGAATATTGTTTCAATACACCGCAAAGAGTAAACTCTGCCTCCACCCATGTTTCCACATCCTTCTGGAAATTAACTACGATTTTTTGATTAAGCTCGTAATCGTAACCTAGCGCACTTAGCAGACTGGCTTCCATAGCGATTTCTCCTGATTTTTCAGGAAAACGTCCTTCCAAAAGCTCCAGATTTCCCATCTCGATGAGAGCATCATCCGGTGTTCCAATGGTATCTGAACCTCCGATATTACCATAGGATAGCAATGTTCCTACTTGCTTTGAAAGAGGATTTTCTTCTAAAATTTCTTTGTCCTCTTCCGTGCTATTATAAACTGCGGTTTTCCATGAGCCATAGGTATCCAGCCTATATTGTGCATTTGTTTCATTCAGACTGTCTGTAATTCCCAGCGTAATTACCGTAAACGCAAAGGAACAAAGAAGAATAATTCCCAACAGAAGGCTATTCCTCTTTGTTCCTCTTATCCGTTGTATTGCCAGCGAAAATAACTCATTTTTCATACTTCGATGCCCCTCTCTGCTACCTTCTATACTAAGATTATAACAAGAAAAGCTTACAGTTTTCTCTCATTTCCCCTTACGATTTTGTAAGGTTCTGTGCCATAAAGCATTGGAAGACTTACAAGAAAACAAGCGCCCTTCCCCTGAATATTCTTCACGGAAATACTTCCGTGATGGGATTTTATAATATCCTGTGCCATATTAAGCCCTATACCATATCCTGCTTTTCTGGAAGTTCCACGGCAAAAACGCTGGAATAAGATTGGCATTTCTTCCGGTGAAATTCCCTCTCCTTCATCACATATAGAAACCTTAATATCCCCTTCTTTTTCTTCCAAATTCACCCAAACTATTTTGCCCTTTTTGGTATGCTCGGCAGCATTTTTTAAAAGATTTTCAAAAGCCTGCATAAGCCAGAAACCATCTCCAAAATACTTTTTAGAAAGCTCCCCTTTCATCTCAAAGCTTACTTTTCTCTTATGTGCAATCACTTCCAGTCGCTCAATACAAGCGCTTATCAGCTTTTCTAAATCCAGCTCCTCATAATCCATAAGTACCTTACCGGCAGCCAGTTGGCTGGATTTTAAAACCCTTTCAATTTCCTCTGTAAGGCGGGTAACACATTTCTGCCCCTCTTTTAAAGCTGCTTTTTCCTCCTCTGTTTTGGTATGAAAATCAGCCAAATCAAGACGTATCTGTAAGGCTGTAACCGATGTTTTCATCTGATGTGCCATATTTTCGATAAAACTGTTTGTATAGATTTCCTTTTGCTTTTTCTGATATCTTTCATGAAGAAGCTGTTCCTCCAGCTCCCGAACCTGATTGAGTAGATTGAAACAAACACCTTCCTCCAAAGACTTTTTATTTACCTTTTCAGGATATAAAAGGAAGTGGCTGATATCTGCTTCTGCCTGTCTAATATTATCTTCCATTTTTCTGCTTTTTCTAAAGAAAAAAATGGCAGTAATGGTACTGATACACGCTATAATAAAACAAACTATTGTCAACATGGTTTTTGACACCTCTTTACCGGCACTGCCCAGCGATAGCCTACTCCACGTATGGTCGTAATGTAAGGAGCTTCCTCAAAAGTTCCCAGCTTATCCCGTAAACGGCTGACATTTACATTTAATGTATTTTCCTCAACAAACTGAAAATCACTGTCCCACACATGGTAAAGCAAGTCCTTTCTGGTAATGGTATTTGGCCAGCTTTTCAATAACAATACGGCGATTTTCAACTCCACGGAGGTAAGGGGAAGCGCTTCTTTTCCTTCTATCATCTGGTGTGTAAAATGATTATAATACATGTCTCCGCTTTGATAATATTCCTCTTTATTCAGAGAAGAACGGCGCAGAATTGCCTGAATACGCACCAGCAATTCCTGCATACGGAAAGGCTTTGTAACATAGTCATCTCCCCCAACCTGAAATCCCCGTATAAGCTCTAATTCGCTGCTGCAGCCTGTGAGAAAAAGAATAGGAACATCCGAAAACTCTCTGATTTTTTTACATAAATCATATCCACTATCCTCACCGAGACAAACGTCCAAAATTACAAGAGCAATATTTTCTCTGTTTAAAATCTCTATGGTATCTGCACTGTTATCTGATACAGACACTTGATAACCATAGCTTTTCAAAATATCTGACAAACCGTTTGCAACATTTTCATCGTCTTCTGTAATCAAAATATGAAACTTCATTTTAGACCTCTGTAAATCAAAATTCTTGTAAGCATTATATCAAAAAAGCTTTGCGTTTTTCAACCTGCGCTTCGGTAAATATAACATTAAAAATACTGCTAAAAATGCTGCTGCGCTAATCCAAAACGCCTCAAATCCTCCTATTCCGAAAATTTTCATTCCTTCTATTTGCTGCTGTAAAACTTGAGAAAAGCTGCGCATTTCCTGAAATTCTTGCTGCAAATACCTCTGCTGTTTCCACACATTCCCCAAAATCCAGACTCCATATACACCCCAACCGCAAAGAACAGAAAAAACTGCTGTTTTCAAAGAATTTCTTCTTAGTCTATTTTGAAGCTGTCTTTTTGACATTCCCAGTGCTTTTAAAACTCCTATTTTACGTTTCTGATTTTCATAATCAAAAGCCAGAATATTACAAACTGTAAGAAGTAAAATCAATATAATGCACACTCCTCCAAAAAACAGCAAGAAAAATTCACGTTCTGCTTCCTGTACAGACGCCGTTATCATTTCACGCTCATTGCGTAAATTCATTTCATACTGCTCACATAAATCTGCCACAATAAAATCCGTAGATAAATATCCTGCACTTTCTGATGTATAAATATCTAAAGAATTATAACCTAATTCCGTACCGGTTTTATTAAATCCCAGCTCGTAACCCTCTTTTGCATTTTCCAAGGTTTCCTTTAGGCTCTCATAAGAACATAACACCATATACGGTTTTCCTGTAAATAACAACGGATCATAAGCTGACTTCTCCCTATTTACTTTTATAACAGCTCCTACTTTTGCTGTCATATTTCCGACTATTGATACATCACTCGCCTTTCTTTCTATTCTTTCCCCTACTGGAAAACCATAAAAATTCAGCTCAATCTCATCACCTGCTTTTATTCCTGCTTCTGTATAAGACTTCCCTCCATACACAAGATTACCATCTACATCTGTGGAAAATATAATAATAACTTGTTTCCCTTGACGAAAAGCTTCTTTGTTTACTTGTTCTGCGTGCGGTAAAGTTTCCATTCGTTCCTCTGGTATCCCATAGATAGATACCCCTAATCCGTTTGGATAATCAATAATTTTTTTATTTCCTGCGCCATCTATCATATTTAGTAATACTGGCTGTGTATCTTCAGAATTTTCTCTGACTGCCTGAAAAAAATCATTTTCTTCCATATCTTCAAAACGCAATTCGCAATTCTCTACCAACTGTGCATCTATCTTACTGACTCCCGGTATCGCTTTTATATTAGAAAGTTCTTCCTTTGGAATACAGGCAAATGGATTTTCCAGCGCATTGATACTATAAGAACGTGACTTTTCGTTTATTTCCCTTTTATAAAATATTGGAAAGGCTTCCATACAAACAAAAATCACAATGCCTGCCATAGACACCGACAATCCCGCCAATAACACACCTTTCATCCTGTTTACCTTCTGCTTTTTTACCTGCTGGATTTCAAATCTTCCTGTAAGAGGCTGTTTTAATGCCATTTGTAATACCAAAATCCTCATATCTGCAAGAGCGATAATCCACAAAGTAAAAAATAACACAAGCGAAACAACCGGTATATCTAAAACAAAGACTGCATTTTTCTGTCTCAGTAAGACTTTTACCAAACACCATGTCCCCAATGCCCCTGTAATGCTCCCCAATACTGCTGCCGGAAAGCCAAGCAGAGCTGTCTCGAAAAAAATCAAAATTCGTAATTGCTTCTTTGTAATTCCAATGCTTCGAAAGAGAGCAATCTGATATACTTGCCTGCGCACCTGCAACATATAAAGACACACAATCGCAGCAAGTGACACTATAAAAATTGCCCAATGAAACAGTTGCTTTTTCTCCATCTGCTGTACATCAGGGTATGCGTATGTGTTTATAAGAACTTCCTGTTGAATTTCTGCGTCTTCCTGTTTCAATCCCTCATTAATCTCACAAATTTTAGAAGTATCATGGTTTTTCATAGTGAAAAAGCAGTTCTTTTCAGGCGGTAATGGCACCATTTCCTCCTGCTTGGTTTTTGCCTCCAAAAGAAGCTCCTGTGCACCCTTTTCTGTGAGAATTGCACTGTTTAATGTCGCTTTTCTCCCTGCTTCCCAAAGGTTTGTATATTCTTTTAAAACGCCACAAAGAGTGTAAGTTTTGGTCACTTGAATAGAAGGAAAAGCATCTTCTTCCTGCTTCTGTTCATCTAAATATTGAGCAGGTACAGAAACTGTCAAATCTATCTTTTGTCCCAGCTCATAATCATAGCCCAGAGCACTAAGAACATCTGCTTCTACTGCAACTTCATCACCGGATTTCGGAAGTCTTCCGCTATTTAACCCTAGTCTTCCCAGTTTCCAAAGGTGTTCATCCACTGTTCCTATTCCACTGTTTCCCGCAATTTTTCCATAGCATTGCGCCATTCCGCTTTCTTGGATAAAAGGTGTCTGCCTAAAAAAATCAAGCTCCCTCTCGTTTGCATTTAAAACTGCACCTTCCCATATACCATAAGTATCATATCTGCATTCCTCATTTGTTTTATCCATACTTTCTGTAAGAGAAAGAGAAATCATGGCACAGGTAAAACTCAGAAACAATACAAAGAAAATCAAAAAACTGCTTCTTTTTCTCCCCCTTATTTCATCAAGAGCCATAGAAAATAAATAGTCATTTTTCAAAAAAACACCCCCTCTATTGAATATTGAAGCTTTTATATTTCTTTCAATTATACCGCTTATAGCTTACAACTGCATTTCAATATTCTTACAATAATGTAATAATAGAATTCCTCTGCTTTTCTTGAAATTTTGCCTGAAATGGCGTTGAAATGGCATTGAAATGTTTTCATCCGAGGTTGTCGTATTAAGTAAAAATGCACTTAATACAACAGCCTCATTTTTCAGTTAGATATGATTTAGATACTACATTTTAGAAATGAAATCGTCTAAGGACTCTGCTCTCAAAGCTATCTCCATCCAGTTTTTAATTACTTCTATATCTTCCTGTTCATATAATGTTTCCAAAAGGCTGTCCGGTAATTGTCCGAATTTGGATAAAACCATCTGAAGCATCTCTATTGCAGCTTTTAATCCTTCTTTCCTCCCCTCTTTTCTACCTTCTCTGCGTTCATCTTGCATCAATAATTCCAAAAGCATAAATCTCTCCTCCATTTCTCTGCTCCCCTTGATATGGGTGACTGATTTCTGCACTTGTCTTACATAATCATCTTGAAAATCCTTCTGACTTTCTTTTAAGTCTGCATGTACAAATCTCAGAAAAGAAACCAGCTCTTTTGGCACATCTTGTTCATCTTCTCCGCAGGTATTTAGGAACATGATACAGCGTCCGTCTTTTAAAGATACTTTTTTAGTTTCCTCACAAGCTGTGCGAAAAGTATATCGGTATTTCCCTTCACCAAAAGGATCAAAGTCACATAAGAAAATCACATAGCTGTCAGGAAGTTCTGCGTATTCACATCCCTTTGCCAAAAGTTCCATATCCATCTGGCTTTGATAATAACGACTTCTCCGCCCCAAAGCAGACTGCTTTAACACCTGCATTTCTATATTATAGCGGGTATTCTTTTCATCCTTTGCATAAACGTCTAATCGCACACCTTTGTACTCCGGATGGTAGACGATATTTTTCTCTGTGCTGATTTCTACATGGTCAATTTTCATGGAAAGCGCGCGCTCCAAAAAACCTTTGCAGTTTTCCTAATCTGACATCACTGCCGCAAACATAAAGTTATTTTTGATTGTAAGATTTTTTAATAATTTATTCATCTTCTTCCTCCACTTTACAGAGGAATTCTATAACATTCATTATAACAGACGACAAAGAATTGTATCAACGAAAAAAGATTAAGCAACAGCGCAATCTCCTGTGAACGGAAAAATCCGCCTTGCTGCATTTCTCAATGCTGCAAGACGGATATACATTTCCTAATAATTTTCTGCTCTGACTTCAAAATAACTCTGTGGATGTGCACATGTAGGACAAATCTCCGGCGCCGCAGTTCCCACTACAATGTGTCCGCAATTTCTGCATTCCCACACCTTCACCTCACTCTTTTCAAATACCTGTGATGTTTCTATGTTCTTCAATAATGCTCTATATCTTTCTTCATGGTGTTTCTCAATTTCCGCTACAAGGCGGAATTTTGCAGCCAATTCCGGAAAACCTTCTTTCTCTGCTGTTTCAGCAAATCCGGCATACATATCTGTCCATTCATAATTTTCCCCTTCTGCTGCTGCTTTAAGGTTCTCTTCTGTATTTCCAATTCCCTGTAACTCTTTAAACCACATTTTTGCATGTTCTTTTTCATTATCCGCTGTTTTCTGGAATAATGCAGCAATCTGTTCGTATCCCTCTTTTTTTGCCACAGAAGCAAAATAAGAATACTTATTTCTTGCCTCTGACTCGCCTGAAAAAGCATTTCTTAAATTTTTCTCTGTTTCTGTTCCTGCATATTTGTTATTTCCCATAAGTTTTAACCTCCTTCATAATACAAAATAGTTGTCTACTCTATTTTATCACTTTTCTCTTATATTTACACCTCAAAACGATTATATTTGTCATAGCAATCCAGACAAAACAGTTTCCCACCCTGTAAACGAAGCATAGGCTCTGCTGTAATTTCTCCACAACAGCTGCATGGCTCTGATTTAAAAATTCTGGCTGCTTCCGGCAGTTCAATTACAGTCTCTTTTACATCAAATAACTCTGCCGGTTCATGGCTTTGGAAATAAGCAAAGGAGTCTGCTCTGCTCATACCTTCCGGTGTTGGTTTTAATACCAGACGCACAGATTTCCCATTTTTTCTATTATAGAAAGAAAATGCCTGTTTCCCTCTTATGTGGAATAAAAGGTTTCCTTTTCCCACGCTACATCCCAAAATTACCTGAATGGCATCAATCCCACAGGCATCATTTTCCGCAATACAAACCAGCTCTTCATCTCCGGAAATGCAGCCTTTTTCATCTGCCTCTAATCCCAATAATTCAATAGCATACAGCGCTGCCTGAAATCCAATGGTGAGTCCTCCGCACTCATGTCCATGAAAAGCAACACATTTCTTCCATAATTCATTTCTCATTTTCTTCACCTTTCTACACACCAACTCATGGTTACAATGGTGGTGTTTGTCCTTTCTGTAATTCTTCCGTTCTCACTTATATCTGACAAATATGCCTGCATTTTGCCTCTTTGTTCCCACGTGACTTCTCCCTGCAAATTTGCCCTGTCAATACACCATGCCAGCATATCTTCCACACTTTGACCGATTTCCCATACCTCATCACGATAAGAAATATAGGGAGAATATCCTTTCAACCATAAATAAGAGAATATCATGGCAACGGAGGTATCTGTTTCTTTTTTATTTTTTTCTATTCCTGCTGCCTGAAATGCCCCATCAAGAACCATATCGCTTCTCCTCGAAGGCTTTACCAAAAAGCACTTGTTTTTGGAACAATTACACATTTTTTCCAATGTATGATAATCTGCAACAGCAGGTGTCATGTGAGCAAACACTAGGTCAAAATTTTTCAAAAATCCCATTTTTTCAATTTCCATACTGCTCCAATCAGCATGAAAAAATGATACATTTTTCTGATGTTCTTTCTCTGCCAGCTCCTTTGCCGCCATAATCATTTCTGATGATACATCTGTGCCTGTCACCTGTGCTCCTGACTTTGCCAACGCCAAACTAAAGCGCCCTGCACCGCATCCGATATCCAGAATACGGGTGTGTTCATCTATCTGCATTTCTTCATAAACTTGTTTCAAAAAAGGATTTTCTTCCGGTGTTGGAATAGGTTTTTCCTTATACTGTCCTGCCTTTTTATCCCAAAGCTTTGCCTGTAATTCGCCCTGTCCGTTATCCTTTTTACTCCACTCTTTTTCCAGCTGTTCTAAGTTCATTTTATCACTCTTTTCTTTATATATCTGTCACCTGCGAGTCTACCAATACCATCTTCTGTCCGCCCACAGATACCACCTCACCATGAATATGATAAACGTCCCAGATAGCTTTTCGATTAAGAACCTCCGCATCTCCGCTGGCATACACCTGCCCGTCCTGCATCAGCAAAAATCTGTCACAAAAGCGAAGAGCTAAATTTAAATCATGGATGACAACAATCGCAGAGATTTTTGTTTCACGACAAATATCTCGTACAATCTGCAATACCTGATACTGATTTTGAAGGTCAAGACTGCTGGTAGGCTCATCTAAAAGAAGCAGTTTGGGTTCTTGTGCCAAAGCTCTTGCCAGCATAACTTTTTGACGTTCTCCCCCGCTTAACTGGTTTAAAAAGCGTCCTCTCATATTCGATACTTTTAATTTATCCATTGCTTCATGAACCATTTCATGGTCTTTTTCCGTAACGCCCCACTTCATATAAGGCTTTCTTCCCAGCATTACCATATCATGAACTGTCATTTTCACATTGGGTACACTCTGAGCCACGAAGGCAATTCTCTTCGCCATTTCCCTTGCAGAAAGCTTTAAAATCTCCTCATTATTCAGAGAAATACTTCCCTTTTTCGGTGTTAAAATCTGATTAAAGCATTTCAGCATCGTGCTTTTTCCCGCTCCGTTATTACCTAAAATTGCCATAAACTGACCTTCACCCAGAGTAAAACTAATATCTTTTAAAACCTCCGGTCCTCCCGGATAACCATATTGAAGATTTTCAACCTTTAGCATGAACGGCTGCCTCCTTTAAACAATAAATATAAGAACAACGGCGCTCCAAGGAAGGAGGTAATCGCTCCGATAGGAAGGATAATCGGACTTATAAGCGTCCTTGCTGCCAAGTCGCCAAGAAGGAGCAAAACAGCCCCTGCCAACATAGAACCGGGTATCAGATACACATGATTATTTCCCACTACCATTCGTACAATATGAGGCGCAACAAGACCGATAAAGCTGATTAAACCAATATAAGAAACAATGGTAGATGCCGTAAAACAGCATAAAATCATGTTAATAATAATCAATCTTCTTACGTGAATTCCAAGGCTGGTTGCAGTCTCATTTCCACTTAACAATGCGTTAAAATCCCATCGATGCAGAATAAAATAAACTCCTGCAAGGAAAACAACGACTGCCATAAAACTAATCTCTTTCCAATCCGTGCTACCCAAATCTCCAAAAGTCCAAAATACCAGTGCGTTTAATTCTACCTCATCTGCAAAATACTGAAGAAGGGTAGTAGCCCCGGTAAACATGGAGCTGATTGCCACGCCGGCAAGTACCACAGACTCCGCTGAAATCTGGCAGAAACGAGACAATCCAAAGATTACAATGGCAACTGCCATACTTCCCACAAAAGCACAAACAGGAATAATAAAATTTCCGTTTGCAGCGCTTCCCGCACCTAAAATAATAATTGCAAAAGCTGCGCCAAAGCCTGCCCCCTGAGATACCCCAAGGGTACTGGAGGAAGCAAGAGGATTGTTTAAAATTGCCTGCAAAATACAGCCTGTTACACCAAGTCCTGCTCCTGCAATCGCTGCTGTACAGATGCGAGGCAGTCTTACATTTCGCACAACCACATTAATTTTATTATCTGATGCCTGTCCGAATATCCCTAAAATCAGTTCCTTTAAAGGCGTATCGTAAGAGCCTGCCCACATGGAAAATAACACAGTAAGAACCAATATGATTGCTAAAATAATTAAAAAGAAAACACTTTTTTTCTGGTTTTTCCGGTATGCACCATCCCTTCCGCTATTCTCCAATCTGGACCTGTCTGAACTCATATCCATTCTCCTTTAACGTATCATAAAACTTCTGTCCAAGTAGCTTTTCAAAGATTTCATCTGCTTTTTCTTCCGGATTAATATCCGCAAATTTCTCAGGATACAATACAGAACCTGCATAATATGTATCAGCCAATGCCATATCCAAATTAGAGGCACTGGAACGGAAAGAAATCTGAGAATATACTTTTCCTTCCTGTACTGCCTTTAACTGATTATAGTAATCAGGATTTTCCGCATAGTGCTGTTTAATCAACTCCATACCGTTAAAATCAACAAAAATCACATCCGGGTTCCATGCCAAAACCTGCTCTAAATCAATATTAAAAGCTCCTGTCTGGTCTGTTTCGTTTGCCAGATTTTTTGCATAAATTGCAGAAAACGGCGCATAATTTGCCTCTGTTCCTTCAAATCCGTGTGCCCCTTTAAAGCTTACTCCGCCGACATAAACACTCTGCTTTTCTTCCTCAGGAATATCCTTTGTTCTGCTATCCAAATCCTTTTTTGTTTCTTCTAAATAAGCAATAAGCTCCTCTGCTCTATCCTCTTTCTGGTAAACTTCTCCCATAATTCGGAAGGTTTCATACACATTTTCATCCATCATCTGGTCACTTCCGGGAATAACGACAACAGGAATTCCTGTTTTTTCCTGCACATCATCTGCATCACAGTTTCCCAATGCAGACATCATAATTACATCAGGAGCTGCCGTAACAATTTCCTCAATATAATGTTCTCCGTTATTTCCTACCACAGGTAAATCCTTAAATTTATCAAAATTTACATAGTTATACGGTCTGGAAATACTCTGTTTCTGCTCGTAATCTTCCACACCCACAACTAAATCCTGCGCCTGCATATAACAGGTATAACGAAGACTTGTGACATTTAAGCACACAATACTGTCTACTTCTGCCGGAATTTCCACTTCTCTGTCCATACTGTCCACAATAGTTCTCTTTCCGTCTTTTTCCTCTGTATTCTGCGCTTCTTTCTTTGTATCCGTATCTTTATTTTCTGTTTTTGCTCCGTCACTTCCGCATGCTGCCATGCCTGCCGTCATACATGCTGCGAGAAGCAGCGCCAAAAGCCTTGTTCGTTTCTTCATGTTTACATATCCTCCTCTTTATGTTAAATCAAACTATGCCTGATGAATTATTGCGCACTTTATTCCGGCACTTTGATATTATTTTATCATATTCTATAACTTACACAAGCCTCCCGGGGGGATAGCCAATTCGCAAAAAACAAAAAAATAGGAGCTGCTACGTTAAACAGCATCCAAAAATATTCTGGTATGCACCTAACGCAGCAACTCCCTACTCTTTTATTTTACAATTTTCACTTTGAAAAATCCTGTGTAATAACCATCCGGCTTCAAGCTTACCAGATTATCCTGTTTCTCTAAATCTTCTATAACATCTTTTCTGGCCGGAAGGGAACTCCACGGCTCAATACATACATAAGGAGCATCGCTGGCCGGTTTATGCCAAATTCCCAAATATCCTAAATTATTAGTCTCCATCTCAATTCTTGCATTACCCTTCTCCGATGCAAGCGTCATTTTAGAAGGAACATCCTTTAAAATAATGGCATCGTCATCAAACATATCATGGTGCAGATGTAATCTTTGCTTATCATCTAAAGTAAAGGCCTCATCCTTACCTGTAACAAAGCAGTCCTCTGACATTCCCACACGCTTCATATCTGTCCCATTTGCAAACTCAATAAAGTAATCATCAAAGGATAATTCTTTCTCTATAGGCACCTGAAATCCCGGATGTCCTCCAATACCAAAATACATGACTTTTTTATCCTTGTTAGACACGCTGTAAGATACTTTTAATTCGTTTTTCAAAAGCTCATACTTTACTTTCAGTTCAAAATGATAAGGATATTGTTTATAAGTTTCTTCACTATCTGTCAATGAGAACACCATTTTTGTCTGTGTTTTTTCTTTTAATTTCAACACAGTTCTCTTTAAAAAACCATGTGTAGTCATATCGTAGGTTTTACCCTTTAAAATATATTTTCCCTGTGTCAGACGAGCAATATAAGGGAACAGGTTAGGGGCACATTCTTTCCAGTATTTTTCATCCCCCTGCCACAAATATTCTTTACCTTCTGCATCTTTTATAGAGCGCATCTGTGCACCTAAATCCTCTACGGAAACTTCTATTTTATCATTTTTAATTGTGTAAATCATTTGCATCCTCCTAACATCTTTCAGACTCTATCTACATATATTAAAACAAAAAAGATTTTTCCGCAATTTCTTTTATACATTATTTTTGAAAAATAATTACCCCGCTTTTAGGAACTAAATACTGATTTATTCCTACATTTAACGTCTCCTCCGTCTGCAAAATCAATTTCCCTGTACAAGTGTAAACACATATCTTATATACTGTTTCTGAATTTTTATTTTCCAAATAGAGCTTTCCTTCTAAAGAACCATTAACAAAAATCATCTCATTATATAAAAATTTTAAGTCAATCACTGCCTTGCTATGATATGTGCATACCATCTGCTCCTTGAAAACGCCCTTAATAATGCTGTAATTTTCTCCTGGATTTTGTGGTTCAAAACTTCCTTTTACAAATGGATTTTGATATTTTTTCCACAATTTGCAGTAAAACTTCAACATATCTAATTGATCATCTGAAAGTTCTTCCAAGCGCATAGAAATCTGTGGTACACTAAATAAAACATTAATAATTTGGAGCGCTGCATTTTCTGTTAACTCTTCCTTATTCCACATAATCATGTCAGAATGCACTGCACTCTCTCCACACAACATACGGATATCCGTAACGCGTATATGGTTCTCCAATGCGTCAAATGGACAATCTACTGCACGAAATATATTGCCATAGCTTCTCATTCTTGGCCCATTATATGTCTGTCTGAATTCCAGCATAATATCTGGCTTTAATGTTCTTAGACGAGCTACACATTCTTTCATCATACTGTCTAAAGCTTCGTGAACAGATGCAAAATCTCTCCTGTTATCATTTAAATTCCCACTAAATGGTGTTACTACAAATTCATCTATAAAGTCCATTTTAAATCCATCTACGTTCCACTCAAGCAATGCTTTTTCAAATAAAGAAAAAATAAACTCCCTTACTTCAGGATATCTTGGATCTAATACATGCCACATTCTATTTGCCTTTGGATCAATCAACATATCTTTGAATTTATGAAAATTTTCCGATTTTTCTCCTATAAATGGGAGAGAATACCATGGTAAAATCTTCATTCCCAGTTGATGGACCTCATCTACAAATTTCTTCATATCTGATATCTTCGATGATGAAGGTATCCAGTCACCACAGTAAGCATATCCCCTGTTTTTGTCCTCTGTCTGCCATCCATCATCAATAAGAATACTTTCGCATCCCAGCTTCTTTGCAAGTCTACATTGCTTAAGAAGTTCTTGCTCCGTAATATCTTGGTGATAACTATACCATGTAGAATACATTAATTCCTTCGCTGTTTCAGGCACAAAAGTCGGTGTGTTATCTTTATTTTCTTCCCACCACTTACTCATATCCTGTAAAGCGCGATAATAGGGTATTTCTCTGTTATCTAAACGGATTGTAATATCATACGAATGTCTCTCTATATTGTCTCCTGTAAAAAGTTCTACCAAAAAAGCATATTCTCCCGTTTCTTCTACAGAAGTGCAGGAAAATCCTATAGTATTTAATGTATCTGACAAACCTATGCAAACACAATTGTAATTATCAATTCCTACTAAACATTGTACTGGTGCGCCAGTAAATCCATTTGTTTTTTCTAAATAATCAAACCAATCTGAATTTAATGCCTTAATCAAGTGAATTTTAGGTGTCCAAATATCATATACGCCACAAGCTGGAACTGTAATTTTACACTTTACTGTAGAAAAAACTTTTGTTTCCTCATTACTTATATGTACTCTAATATATACAATACCATCTGTTTCTGAAACTTCATGAAGCACTTCCAACTCACCAGAATTTTCTGTTATCTCAAATTGATATGCTTTTGATGTTTTCATTTCTCACTCCTACTTTTATCTTTTTTCGTTTCTTTTTAATCATTAAAGTCGGTAATACGTGCTAACATCTTTTTATAGCGAAATCTCGCCATCTGGTTTTTCTCTTTTACATCCTCCTCTGTCCCTGTATAACAGCATCTCAGACAGTAATATTCTTCCTTCTCTTTATCGTAAAACATATCAATATCCAAATCCCTCATAAAACAGGAAGGACAACGGTAGTTTAATTTTCCTTTTCCAGACTGAGCCATGTTCTTAATCTCTCCCCTTTCTTTAATTCTTTCTTCATACCTAATGTAAACATTGGACTAAACGCATATCCTTCTCTATAATATCCTCTCGCGCCCTCTTCCTCACAGCTCACTCCTACCCTTGTCTGAATTTCCGGTATAACTGCAGATGCTTCCTTTGCATCTATAATCTCCGCTTCTCTGCACAGATAAGCATAGTTCAGTTTTTCTGTTTTTTCTTCATTCTTTACTGTAAGTACAATCTTACTCATATCTTCCGGATATTCCGTAGTTCCATAACAGGCTGTCATATATTCATTCAGTTCCACACACACATCTGGATTGCTGCTGTCTGTAATTTCACGAATAATTTCAATCTTGGAACTTCCCTCCTCAAACACAAAGGTAGAGGTGATTTCCACCGTCAGATCTGAGAACTCAATGCTAACCGGATCCAATATCAGCTGGTGCCTGATACCTTCTTCCTGATAATGTGCTTTTGTCCTGCACAGGCATAAATCCACTTCTTCTCCCTGATAAGAAACCTTTAAACTCTTAATAGTTCCCTCTCCCGCATAATGGGTAAAATACCCGGCCCTGTAATTCGCCTGGATTAAAAACGGATAACTGGCATCCTGCACATGCTTTGTTCCAATCCCTACAGGCCATTCCAGCTTGGCTGCATAAGGGCGCAGGTCTATCATGGCTCCTCCCTGGTTCATGTCCAGACAGGTACGCATATAGGGATCTGCATACCAGAAATACTGCTTATCCGAACCATATAAAATATCTTTCCAAAGGGCACATTCTGGCTGTTGATATGTATGTGTGGAACGGTAATAATCTGCAAATTCACTCATGGTCTGCTCTTCCAGAAGCCCTTCTTTTTTCAATTTCCCATAATAGGCCATTCCATCTTCATAGCTCTTTAAAAGCAGCTCATAAGGTGCTTCCCATCTTCCCATTTTATTCATCCAGCCCGGTCCCACAAACATCATGTTATACGCATATCCCCGATTGTATTTTTCCAGACTGCGATACTGGTCAATCAGATTATATAAATAAGGGTATTCCCCATCCTGATAAATCATCCCCCTCAGAACATTTTGTGGATGCGTCCCAAAATTAGAACCATTCCCATCAAAACATGCCAACAGGTCTCTGGACAAGTGGGGAATTGCCACAACGCCACAGTCTTCCTCTTCATTAGCTGCCGGTGCATGGATATTCTGTTTAGATGGTATCCATGGGTTCCATGGGCCTCCGTCAAAAAGGGTATACCAGGAATTGTTACAGGTATGATAAGCCTTTGGACCTTCTTCCCAGCAGGTGGCTACTGCACATTTAATGGAAGGGTATTCCTGCTTGATAAAGTTCATCAGTTCTGCATCAATGTAATAACTGCCTGTAGACTGAGGATAAAAACCAAATTTTTCATAAAACTTTTCAAATACATCTCTTACAATCGCCTTTTTATCCTCCATAGAAAACATCCAGATACAGAAATCCTTTGTTTTATACTTCTTTCGGAATTCCTCACAGGGCAGTCCCAACAAGGATAAGGCAATCTCATCTCCGTATTTTTCATGGTGTTCCTTTGCAATTTCCACTGCTTCCTCATTAAATAAACTTGCATAGGTCATCTGGATCGTCGTCTTAAGTCCGTTTTTATGGGCAATTTCCTGCTGCGTCTTGAAAATATCCAGACTTTCTGTAAGCAGGGAACTTCTTGAAATATCCTCCTCTTTCCCATGTCCTGTTACCTTTTCCGCATATTCCGGTACCATTTCCGGACGGTGAATAATATTCACGATAAACTTACTCATAAAATTTATATTCCTTTCTTTAATTCTTGACAGCTCCTGCAATCATTCCATCCACAATATATTTCTGGGCAAAACAATACACAATTAAAATAGGCAAAATTGATAAAACAATAAATGCACAAACATAATTCCATTTGTATGTCATATATCCTACAAAGCTGTAAATACTTAATGGTACTGTATTTTTTGCAACATCCGTTACAAAGTACAAAGAAACCTGGAAATCATTCCATACTCCCATAAATACAATAATAACGTTAGTAAATATAGCAGGTTTCAATAAAGGGAAAATTACCCTAAAAAACATTTTTGAAAAGCTGCAGCCTTCCAACATCGCAGACTCATCTAAAGATTTTGGTATTCCTTTTATAACACCTGAATAAATCATGATACTCAATGGCATACGTACCGCAACATGAATAAGGATAATAGATAAATATGTTCCGCTTAACCCCAAAGTTTTTACAATAATAACTTCTGGAATTAAAGACAACGGAGCAATCATTCCTATTAAAAAATAACTAGACAAAATTTCACTTAATCTGTCACTTCTGCGGGTTAATACAAAAGCAGTTACAGAAGAAATTAAAACTGTAAGTAGAACTGTGCATCCTGTAATAAACAAACTATTTTTAAACGCACGAAGTAAATTTCCCTGCTCAATTACATAAGAAAAATTATCCCATAAAATTTTCTCTGGCATAGATAAATCTACAATTGCAGCTTCTTCTACAGACTTAACAGAAGTTAATATCACAAGCAGAAAGGGAAACAATACCAAAAATGTCATTCCTATGCATACTATGTAAATAAGTGTTTTAGATAAACGCTTTTTCGCTTTAGCATTCATTAAATATCTGGCTCCTTTCTCTTTAAAAAGTTTAATAATGGCGAAATAACAATTACAATCAATAAAAACTGAATTAAATTAATTGCTGATGCATACCCCAATGTTCCTACTCGCATAGCATCATAAGATAGTTTGCTGATTACCTGTGTAGCTCCGTTTGGCCCTCCGTTGGTCATAGACATAACAATATCAAAAATATTAAATCCCCCAATTACACATAGGGTAATGGTTGTATTTACAGAAGGGACTACCAATGGCAATGTAATTGATTTTATTGTCTGCCATCCACTTGCACCGTCAATTTTTGCCGCCTCGTACACATCCCCTGAAATGGACTGTAAACCAGCAAGAATAATGGCTGTATTAAATCCTATCCACATCCACGACTCTACTGCACATACTACATAAAGAACAATTTTTGTATCGCCCAGCCAATTTAAAGCAAGACTATCTAGTCCTATCATTCTCAAAAATTCATTTAAAATCCCTGTATCAGGCTGCAAAATAAATGTAAATACATATCCGATTACTAATGCCCCTATAGTACAGGGTAAAAAAATTACAGCTCTAAAAAAATTTTTTCCTTTAAATTTTGCATTTAACAATAATGCAAATATAAGCCCTAACCCTACTTTTAAAATAGTTGTAATAAGTGCAAACAAAAAAGTATGTCCCAGTGCAGGCAAAAAACTTTGGGAAGCAAATAAATCTTTAAAATTACTTAATCCAATAAAATGTGGTGTTTCAAAACTATAAATACTCCAGTCTGTAAAAGAAAACAAAAATCCACCTATAATTGAACATATATAAAAAACAGTAAATATAATGAGTCCGGGGAACACAAATTGTATTGGATAATATTTGCGCTCCAACCGGCTTACATTTCTTCGTTTCACGTTATTCCTCCATTCGCAATAAATCGCATCTTTTTAAAAAGGGATTACAAAATTCAGACCCGCTGAGATTTCATAATCCCTCTTCCTTCCAATCACTTTTTCAGTTTATTTAAATCCATCAAATCCAAGCTGTTTTCCAACAGCCGTTACTGCATCGCTCCAGATTTTTGAACATTCTTCCGGAGTTTTTTGTCCTAAAAGAACAGATAAAAATGCACTGTTCGCATCATCTGAAGGTGTAATAATATAAGTCTGATTATAATGGACTTCTGTATTTCCAGCTTCTACATAGACTTGTGTATCCTCCAATGTCTTGCTTAAATTTTCAGCTTCAATATTTTTCCATACAGATGTACATGCTCTTGTTTTTAAATTTAGCTTAATGTTCTCATCCTCTGCCATGAAATTCAGAAAGTCTTTTGCGGCGTCCACATTTTTAGATTGATTAGAAATGTAATATCCTCCAGGTCCCGCAATCGCAAGCTTGCTGTTTCCATCTTTTGATGGTGCTGCAAACATACCTATTTTTCCTTCAGCTGCAGGCTCTACCTTTGCAAATTCCGGGTCAGCCCAATCTCCCATATACATCATTGCTGCATCTCCGCTTCCTAATGCCTTCTGTCCCATCTCATATTTTGCAGTAGCCATATCAGAGTTTATGTATCCTTTATCCACATACTCTTTTAAACGTACAAACATCTCATTAAATTCTGGAAGCTCATCCCATCGAATTTCATTTTTATTAAGCTTTTCAAGGGCATCTGGATTGGCACTTAAAATATTCGGCCATTCTGCATTAATAATTTGGTTTACAGTCCATGCATCTGCCATAGATACGTAAAGAGGTGTAATTCCTGCTGTTTTTAGCTTTTCACATGCACTGTTAAATTCCTCAAAGGTTTTTGGAATTTCAATTGCATTCTTTTCAAATACCTCTTTATTATAGACAATTCCAAATGAATTTACACCACCATTTGGGAAACAATAAATTTTGCCATCTTTGTGCGTTACAAATTCTTTTCCGGTATCTGTCAGCTTATCTACCCATGCTTCCTCAGACAAGTCAACTAAATTTTTCTCATGCTGATAGGAAGACGCCTGTGTTCCTGTGTCTCCCACAAAAATATCCCACATTCCACTGGTAGACATTTTGGTCTGTAATAAAGAGTCGAATTGATTATCATCAATCGCCTGAATATCTACTTTGTTGCCTGTTTTTTCTTCCCATGCATCTTTGTAAGTGTTAATATTGGAAATCTCCACATGAGAAGCTTTTAATCCTACAGTAATGGTTACACCTTCTTTAGAAGATGACGTATTCTTGTCTTCTTCTTTACCACATCCGGTCATACCTACTGCAAGTACCGCTGCTATTCCTGCCGCAGCTACACGTTTTGCTGTTTTCTTTAATTTCATATTGTATCTCCTCCGTTGTTAATTGATGACTTTATTGTAATGGCAGCCACTCTTAATTAGAATACATTTTTTTTACATGGCCTATATAATTTTTTGACATCCTCTCTTTATCTCTATTTTTCCACATAATTTCTCTATATTTTTTATTTTGTATCAATTATAATAAAACTTGAAATTATAAATATTCATTTTGAGGGGGGATTATAAAATGTTTAAAAAAAATATTCTAAAAAACTTATCTTTCAAAACAAAACTTTTTATCAGTATGGAAATTATTTTTCTTACTCTTATTCTTATGACTTGTTTTCTTTTTTCTAAAAATGCGATTAAAACAGCTCGAAAAAGTGAACAAGCATCTGCTAATATGGTATTAGAACGTGTTTCTACACAGATAAACTCCCTATATGAACAAATGAATATCGCAGCTACCTATATCACTAAAAACCCTGCATTAAAATCAATTGTTTTGGAATTAAACTCCTCCGACAACAATGAGCCAGAAGAGCAATTTTATCAACTTCAGCAGGAACGAACTATTCATACAGCATTAGGAAATATGATGTTTTCCCCCATCATCTCTAATGTCCACCTATACAATCAAGAAAAACAGTATTTTTACTATTCCGGTTTCTATTACGATGATTTAGATTATATTCAAAAAGCTCTGTCATCTGACACTGCTGCTGAAGAGCTTAACGATAAAAATATACTTTATCTCCCTCCAATGACCAATCGTTGGACACCGGAGGATCGAAAAGTAATCTCTGTACAAAGAAGTTTTTCTGATACTGATGCAACTAAAAATACCATTGTAGAAGTTCAAGTATCTTTCCAACGTATTGAAGATATTTGTACACAGGATGCTTTCCACGGAGAAAAAGAATTCCTGATTTTAGACTCACAAGGTAATATTGTATATCCTCTTACAAATACGAAAGTTGTTTCATCTAAAGTCATAAACAGTATTTGTCAGAAAATCAAAAAAGGGGAAACAACCCATTGGGAATATGACTATTCCTATTCCTCTGAAAAAAGTCCTTCCACAAAATTTACGACAGTTTTAATCTCCAACAATCAGACAATGCGCCAGCAAACTATACTTTATATCGTTACCACAATCATTACCGCTCTTATTGTATTTTCTGTAACCCTTGCTATTACCTACCTTTTAATTACACGGGTTACTAATCCTTTGAAACAATTGATTGAACATATAAATGAACTTCGTCTTGACAGTGATATTCAGTTTTTACTGCCTTCTGATACTTTTAACGAATTTGATATTTTAAATACCTCTCTAAACAAAATGGTAAAAAAACTCAAAGCTTCTATTAAGGAAAACTACGAGCTTCAAATTAGAGAAAGTAATGCAAATCTTGCAGCACTACAGGCACAAATTGATCCTCATTTTCTATATAATGCGTTAAACAGCATCAGTGCTGCCAGTGAAATCTATGATAGCGAAGTCACCACTCAAATGTGCCAAAAGCTTTCTTCTATGATGCGCTATGTAACTTCAAAAAAATCCTCTGTTACTTTTATAGAAGAAATTTCACATACGAAAAACTTTTTAGATTTTATGAAAATATCCTACGATAGTAACTTTAATTATGAACTCACCATTCCTCAGGAAATCCACAATCTTGTTATACCTAAGCTCTCCATTCAGCCATTTGTGGAAAACAGTTTTCGTCATGGTTTCAAAAATACACTGCCACCTTGGCATTTATCCATTAACTGTACTGTAACAGACCAAAATTGGAAAATACAGATTATTGATAACGGGGAAGGTTTTTCTAAAGAAGCTCTTACGGAAATTGCATCTTCACCAGTAAATGCTACAAACTTGGAAATAAACGGACTTGGACTTAATAATACCTTTTCCCGCCTTGCTCTGCTTTTGGGTAAGAATTTTTCTTATCAAATAGAAAATCTTTCTCCTGGAAGCTGTATTACATTGAAAGGAGTTTTCAAATAATGATGAAAATAATTATTGCTGAAGATCAAGTTTTAATTCAAAAAGATATTTGTAAAAAAATTGAGAAAACCCAGAAAAACGTTACAATTATATCAACAGCCTTAAATGGCAAAGATGCTTATGAAAAAATATTGGAATTTAAACCAGACATTTTAATTACCGATATTCGCATGCCAATTCAATCAGGTTTAAGTCTTATTCGACAGCTAAAAGACGAACATATTCCCATAAAAACAGTTATATTGAGCGGATATAAAGACTTTGAATATGCGAAAGAGGCTATCCAATTAGGTGTTGACGAATACCTGTTAAAGCCCATTAGTGTGGAAGATTTAAAATATATACTAGACACCTTAGAAGAAAAAATACTTTCACAGCGTACTTGTGAAATGGAAAATGCTCTGCATGCTATGCTTTCCTTCGGCAAGCCATTTCCTAAAAATATTCAGTCCACTTTATCCTTCCATAATTACTATTTTATGATGCTGAACTTTGACTCCTATGCTTCTTTTTCTTTAAAAGAATGGCTTCCCTTTGAAAATGAACTGGAAGATATCTTAAAAGGACCCATTATTCAAAAATACATAAAAAAAGAAGAACGTTTTTTTATCTATAATGGTTCTTCCTATAATCAAAAGCTTCTAATCTTTTGTTTAAACAGAAATGCCGTAGAAAAACTAAATATGATGGCGTCCGAACTGACAAAGCATCTGGAAAGACTAACTTCCTCTGTAACGATTTGCATGTCCAGTGAAGCAAAAAATATCAACGACTTAAATATAGAATATCAGCTTATGAAAAATCAGTTAGGTAACCGTTTGATTTTTTCTCATTCCTCTATCCTGTATATTGATGACTTTCTGAAGAATGTTCATCCTACTATTTTAAAACTAGACAGTACTATAGCAGATGATTTCCAATTTTGTATTCATACGCAAAATCTAAATCGTCTATTTGATACTTTACATGACTTTTTAGATACCTGTTATCAAAAACAACTTACCCAAAAACAACTTAGTATCTATTTAAAATCTCTGCTACATATATGTTTTGACAATAATGAAAAAAATAATCTTTCCAATAAAGAATTAGAAATTGATGAATATCTCTCTAATTCTAAAACTTATGACGAATTAGAATTATCTTTACACCTTCTATTACAACAATTATTTCAAAAACATATTTTAAAGCAGGGAGCCGTTTCGAATTCAGAAACTCTCATAGAGGACGTTAAAAAATATATTGCAATAAATTATGGAAAAGATATCAATATTAATGATATCGCCACACATTTTTCCATAACCCCCGCCTATTTAAGCCGTTTATTTAAAAAATATACCGGTGTTCGCCCTATTGAATATCTAACCAATTATCGGATACACCAGGCCTGCAATTACTTTTCAAATTCTCAGTTTACTGTACGAGAAGTAGCAGAACTTTGTGGATACTCAAACCAATTTTATTTTAGTAAAACTTTTAAACAAATTATCTCCATTTCACCCTCAGAATACCGAATTCAGCATCAGGCTTCTGAAAATGAATAAATACAGAAAGGACACAAATCAAACTTCCTGATTTGTGTCCCTCTTCTTACTCTGCTACATCTTCATTCATGCCAATCCTTGGCTTTGTATTTAAAATTCGCATAAATTCCTCACCTGTAATGGTTTCGTTTTCATACAGGTATTTTGCCAGCTCATGAAGCTTAGCAATATTATCTTCCAAAATTTTATACGCCTTATCATGCTGTTTCTTTACCAGCTCCACAACCTTTTTATCAATCAAGGTCTGTGTCTCAAAAGAGCATGCAAGCGAACTGTCACCGCCTAAATATTGATTAGACATGCTCTCCATTGCAACCATATCAAATTCTTCACTCATACCAAAACGGCTAATCATGCCTCTTGCAATTTTTGTTGCCTGTTCAATATCGTTAGATGCACCTGTTGTTACAGAGTGGAAAATCAGTTCCTCTGCTGCTCTTCCTCCTGTAAAGGTAGCAATTTTATTCTCCAATTCCTCTTTTGACATAAGGAAATGTTCTCCCTCATCTACCTGCATGGTATAGCCCAATGCACCGGAGGTTCTCGGAATAATTGTAATTTTATGCACAGGTGCAGAATTTGTCTGAAGCGCTGCTACAAGGGCATGTCCTACTTCGTGATAAGATACAATAAGTTTCTCCTTTTCAGAAAGAACCCTGCTTTTCTTCTGATAACCTGCAATCACAACTTCTATACTTTCTTCCATATCTGCCTGTGTTGCAAATTTTCTTCTGTCACGAACCGCTCTAAGCGCTGCTTCATTTACAATATTTGCCAGCTCTGCGCCGGATGCACCGGATGCTGCTTTTGCAATCTCATGAAAATTCACATTATCTGCAATTTTAATCTTTCTGGCATGAACCTTTAAGATTTCCTCACGGCCTTTTAAGTCCGGCAATTCCACAGGAATACGTCTGTCAAAACGTCCCGGACGAAGAAGCGCTGCATCAAGAGAGTCTGGTCTGTTTGTGGCAGCCAGAATAACAACTCCCTTAGAACCGTCAAATCCGTCCATCTCTGTAAGAAGCTGATTTAAGGTCTGCTCACGTTCATCATTGCCGCCCATTGCACTTCCGTCACGTTTCTTTCCAATCGTATCAATTTCATCAATAAACACAATACAAGGCGCTTTTTCGTTCGCCTGTTTAAATAAGTCTCTGACCTTTGCAGCACCCATACCTACAAACATTTCCACAAATTCAGAACCTGAAATAGAGAAAAACGGCACGCTTGCCTCTCCTGCAACTGCCTTTGCCAAAAGCGTCTTACCTGTACCCGGAGGTCCTACCAAAAGCGCACCTTTCGGCATAGAAGCGCCAATTTCCTTGTATTTATCAGGATTATGCAGATAATCTACGATTTCCGACAGCAATTCTTTGGCTTCATCTTCACCTGCTACATCTGAAAATTTAATTCCCGTAGATGAGTTTACATAAATCTTGGCATTACTTTTTCCAAAAGTCATTGCCCCTGCGCCAGCTCCGCCGCCCATGTTCTTCATCATCTTACGCATGAGCCAGCTTCCCACAAACCACATAAGTACAAACGGGAGTACCCATGTAAGCAAAATACTTACAAGAGGGTTCATTTTCGTAGGAATTTCCTCTGAAAAGACAACATCTGCCTTATGCAATCTGTCCACTTCCTGCAAGTCGGAAATTCGACCTGTTTTATACACCTGCTCCTTGTTATCTTTTCCCTTTTCCACATAATAGATAACATCAGACTCCAAAGTAACCTCTGAAATCTTGCCTGCTTCCAAATCATCTAAAAACTCATTGTAGTCCGCTTCCTTAATGCTTCTTTCTGCCACATAAGGGACTACAAAAAAATTCAGCAATACTAAGACCAAAAGTATTATTCCATAATAAAATAACACCGGTTTCTTAGGAGGCTGGGGTTTCTTCTTTTCTTCAATATCCATTTCTCTATCCTCCATTTTTACATTGTTCCCAATGCTTCAGGCTTTACCCTGTTATATAGACTATACTGCTTCACCTGTTATTATGCAATGAAGAAAAGATAGTAATTCTATTAAAAAACAATAAAACTCTACTTGTCATCTCCTGTTAATCGAAGCACAGACTCCATTTCCTCAAGGTCCATATCCAGAAATGCAGCCAACTCCTCTACGCTGTACTTCACATCCTCATCTTCGGTAAGCTCTTTTACCTTCTTTTCCAAATCTCTGACCTTTTCTACCAGAATATTGTCTTCTTTTTTCTGCTGAGCCTGTTCCTCAATAAATAATTTCATGGTACTTTCAATTTCCCTGACAATCCATTCATCCGGATTTTTCTGCTCAGAAAGACGTTCCAAAGCTGTCAAAAGCCCCATATTTCCTTCCTGAAGTAAATCTCCGAAAAATATATCTTCACGGTTTAATTTTTTTGCAGCTTTTACAATCTCATCTTGATATGCACGGATTAATTTTTCTGTACATTCCTGATTTCCTGCTAAAAATGCACGAAGCAGTTCCTCTTTTAATAATTCTTCCTCTGTTTCAAAGCCCAAAAGATACTCTTCTAAAAATTCTTTTTCTTCTGAAGTAAGAGGAATTTCTGCTGCTGCCTCCTGCATTACTTCTTCCTGTATTGAAGCTTCCGGTGATTTCTCTGCTCCTTCTACATGAATACCTTGTATTTCCAAGAAATCATAGACCTTCTGTAATTTATCCTGAGTAATGTCATCTCCTTCGAAAAATTTTTCTACTAAAGCTGCCTTTACCTTTTTTCCATTGTTTAAAGCAAGTGTCTGTACTTCCTTTAATTTATTTTGAAATTCAATAATATCCATTTTACATTCTCCTGTCTTTCTCTTATATTTGAAGTTTAACACAAAGCAGACACTTACACCATAGCTTTTCCATCAGCTTTCAAATAATGGTGTAGAATAATAGCGGTCTCCGCTGTCCGGAAGCAATGCCACAATCGTTTTCCCTTTATTTTCCTCACGTTTTGCCTGTTCAATAGCTGCATACAAAGCTGCGCCGGAGGATATACCCACTAGAATTCCCTCTTTGTGGGCAAAAAGTTTTGCTGTTTCAAAAGACTTTTCTGCTGTAATCGGCATAATTTCATCATAAATCTGTGTATTTAAAACAGTAGGTACAAATCCAGCGCCAATTCCCTGAATTTTATGAGGTCCCGCTGTACCCTTTGACAGTACAGGAGAGTCTGACGGCTCTACTGCAACAATCTTCACAGACTTCTTCTTTTCTTTCAAATATCCGCCGACACCTGTAATTGTTCCTCCTGTTCCTACCCCTGCAACAAAAACATCCACATTTCCATCGGTATCCTCCCAGATTTCCGGACCGGTAGATACAATATGTGCTGCCGGATTTGCCGGATTATCAAACTGTCCTGCAAGAAAGCTGCCTGAAATCCGCTCTGCAAGCTCCTTCGCTTTCTCAATCGCTCCGGTCATACCCTTCGCTCCTTCTGTAAGAACAATCTCTGCCCCGTAGGCCTTCAGAATATTTCTTCGCTCCACACTCATAGTCTCAGGCATAGTCAAAATTAACTTGTATCCTTTCGACGCTGCAATAGAAGCTAAGCCAATTCCTGTATTTCCTGAAGTCGGCTCAATAATCGTTGCGCCCGGTTTCAATTTTCCTTCCTGCTCTGCTGTTAAAATCATATTTTTTGCAATTCGGTCTTTTACACTTCCTGCCGGGTTTAAGTATTCCAATTTTACAAGGAGTCTGGCTTTTAAATCCAGCATTTTTTCTATATTTGTAGCTTCCATCAATGGTGTTTTTCCGATAAGTTCCTGTACGTTTCTATATATTTTTTCACCCATAATTTTATCCTCCTTTTATATCCGACTATTTTAATAGGAATTATAGGATACTTGCGTAATCCTGTCAAGAAAAACTGTCTTTCTTATAATATAACGGAGAAATTCCGTAATGCTTCTTAAACAACTTACTAAAATGGTACGCATCCGAATATCCCACAGCTGCCGCAACCTCTTTTATCGGTTCTTCGGGAGATATTTCTAAAATTTCTTTTGCTTTTTCCATGCGAAGCCGAATTAAATAATTGATAGGGGTATCTCCCGTTTCACTTTTAAAAATTTTTGCGATATAAAAGGAGCTTAAATACATATTTGCCGCAATTTGCTCCAAGGATATTTTTTCCCGGTAATTTTCTTCCATATATTTCATAATCTGCTGCACAACATATTTCTTTCCTGTGGATTGAAAAATATATCCTTTTCCTTCCCCTTCCTGCTTTTCCTCTTTTTGTTCTCTGACAACCAGACACAAAATCTGAATTAAATATGCCTTCAACATAAAGTAACGCCCAGCGCTGCATTCTCTGGCTTCTTTGTTCATAACTGTACAAATCTGAAAAATATTCTTTTTCATCCTATCTGCCATTTTTATAATTTTTCCGTTCCCTTTAAATGAAGGGAAATACCCGCTTTTACACCCTTTAAAAGAAACTCCCGAAAATGCAATATAGCATTCCTTCAATCCTTCTTTTGAGTATCCTGCCTTACTCCTATGATATGTTCCGGGATTGAGCAAAATAAAATCGCCCTCCTCTACCTCATAATCTTTACCGTCAATATAAAACTTCCCTTTTCCGCCCATAATAACCGCAAATTCTATAAAATCATGGGCATGATAATTCTGTTCTTCCTCTGTCCTCGTTGAAACACAGGTAAACAGAAATTCCGGATTTAAATCACCCTCTGTGATATCATACATTTCTTTACACATACCCTGCCTTCCCTTCTTGTCTTTTTGTAACTATACAATATATTACATCCATTGCACAAGAAATTACATTCTACTTTTCAAAAAAATTTTTATAATAGGACTTATGTCTATAATGAATTTTAACAGAAAGGAAGTATTTACTCATGACAAAAACACTTACAGAAGGAAATCCGGCAAAGTTGATTTTGTTCTTTTCCCTTCCGCTTATTATCGGAAATATCTTCCAGCAATTTTACAGTATGGCAGATACTTTAATTGTAGGCCGAACAATCGGCGTAAATGCGCTGGCAGCCGTAGGTTGTACCGGAAGCATTACCTTCTTAATTCTGGGGTTCGTTCAGGGCCTTACCTCCGGACTTTCTATTATTACTTCCCAGAAATTTGGGGCAAATAATGAAGATGCCGTAAGAAAAAGCTTTGCAGCCAGTATTCTTATCAGCAGCGCTGTGGCAATTATCACAACGGTTTTCTCTGTATTGCTGACTCGCCCCTTATTAGAGCTTTTGCAGACACCTGCCGAAATTATTGACGACGCAACCGCATACTTAGTAATTATTTTTTTAGGTATTCCGGCAACCATTTTATTTAACCTTTTATCCAATGCAGTTCGGGCGCTGGGGGACAGCAAAACTCCTTTGTATTTTCTGATTTTTGCCTGCTGTGTAAATATCGTACTTGATTTGGTATTTATCCTGTATTTGCATCTGGGCGTTGCAGGCGCCGGTATTGCGACTATACTTTCGCAGCTTTTATCCGGTATTTTATGTATCTTCTTTATTATAAAGAAGGTTCCTATCCTCCGGTTAAAAAAAGCAGATTTTCAAATACATTATGAGGTAATTGCTTCCCATTTAAGCATTGCTCTTCCAATGGCTTTCCAAATGTCCATTATTGCCATTGGTTCTTTGATGCTGCAATTTGCCCTAAACGGATTGGGCGCCGCTTCTGTGGCTGCATACACCGCTTCTCAAAAAATCGAAAGTATTGCTACCATGCCCCTTGGTTCGTTCGGAACAGCCATGGCAACTTACGCTGCTCAAAATTATGGTGCGGGAAAAATTTCCCGTATTCGAAAGGGTGTATTTCAGTGTATTTTAATGTCCGGAAGCTTCAGTATTCTTTCCGGCGCAATTAATGTAGTTGCCGGAAGCCAGCTTACCAGCATTTTTGTGGGTTCTCAGGAAACAGAAGTTCTCTCATTGTCTCATACTTATCTGGTAATCAGCGGATGTTTTTACTTTGCTCTGGCATTATTATTTATCTATCGTTTTACGCTTCAGGGGTTAGGAAAAAGTTTTATACCGACTGTTGCCGGTGTTATGGAGCTGATTATGCGTGCCATCGGAGCACTTGTTTTGACCGGCGCTTTTGGCTTTGCTGGCGCTTGTGCTTCTAATCCTCTGGCATGGATAGGCGCCTGTATTCCCCTCACCTGCTCCTATTACAGGACTATGAAAAGATTAAATTAAAAAAGAAGATTTCCGGCAATGCCTGATTTACGCACTGCCGGAAATCCTCTCTATACTCTCACAAGACTTTTGTCTTATCCTTCAATTGCTATATATTTATTTTCTTCTACCTGTTTTGGTGTTTCTTTTGGTACTGTTAATTTCAAAATTCCATCCTCAAATTTTGCATGAATGTCTTCCTGATGAATATTTTCACCGACATAAAAGCTTCTGCTCATTGCACCTGCATAACGCTCTCTACGGATGTAATTACCCTGTTTATCTGTTTCGTCTTTATCCAAACCCTTTGCAGCATTGATTGTCAAATATCCATTTTCCAGTTTTGCTGTTACTTCATCTTTCTTAAATCCCGGCAAATCAATATCTAATTCATAGGTATTTTCTGTCTCTCTTACATCTGTTTTCATAATATTTTTTTCATTCTTTCCATACAGAGGATTTTTTCTTCCGAAAAACTCTCTCTCAAACGGAAAATCCATAAAGTCATCAAATAAGTTTTCTCCAAAAATACTAGGCATCATCATAAGTCATATCTCCCTTCATATAAGACAATAGATTTTATTTTAGCACTTTGGAAAATCCAGAGTGTCGATTACATGAACCAATGGATTAGGTCTTTTTCCTTCTCCTTTGTTCTATTTGTAATATAACACTTATATTCAGCACTGTCAAGCTTAGGCTACCAATTTCACAGATTTTTCACAATTGTGATAAAATCACTGACTCACTTCTATTCTTCTTGGTATAATAAATAAAATTTATTCTATCAGGAGGTTGCTATGGAAAGAAAAAAGCGAAAGGCTTTTGTCAACACCGATGATTGTGTTGCCTGCGGCTGCTGTATAAAAGTATGTCCCAGAAACGCTATTGAAATTTGGAAAGGAATAATGGCAAAAGTAGATATTGCCAAATGCGTAGGATGTGGAAAATGTGAAAAAGAATGTCCCGCTTCCGTAATTAAAATTCAGGAGGTGAAATCATGAAGAAGCATTGGTATGACTATCTTTGGATTGTATCTCTTACCTACTTAATATTGGGATTTTTCAATATTCTTTTTGTATGGCTCGGACTGCTCTGTTTCTTCATTCCTTTAATTATTTCTATTGCAAACGGAACAAAAGGCTATTGCAATCGCTACTGTGGAAGAGGACAGCTCTTTGGACTCTTAGGCGGACGCTTCGGACTCTCCCGTAAAAAAGATATTCCCCAATGGATGAAAAGCAAAGCATTCCGATATGGATTTTTAATTTTCTTTTTCATCATGTTTTTTCAAATGCTTTGGAATACTTATCTGGTATTTTCCAACGCACAGAATTTAAAACAAGTTGTAACACTTTTATGGACCTTCAAAGTTCCTTGGCACTGGGCATACCATGGTACGCTTATTCATCCCGGAGTCGCACAGTTTGCCTTCGGCTTTTATAGTGTTATGCTGACTTCTACTATTCTTGGTTTTATTACAATGCTCTTGTTCAAACCTCGAAGCTGGTGCGTCTATTGCCCCATGGGAACCATGACTCAGCTTATATGCAAAGTGAAAAACAAAAAAACCTTATAAAATCTAATTTAGGAGAAAATACAATGAAAATAAAAAAAATTGTTCCTGTTTTAGCTTCTACATTACTGCTTCTTGCAGGATGTGGCTCTAAAAATTCAAGCACAGAAAACAGCGATTATCGTCAAATTGATATGGAAGAAGCTGAAAAAATAATGAAAGAAGAAAAAGACTACATTATTTTAGATGTAAGAACTCCGGAAGAATATGAGGAAGGGCATATTCCTCATGCAATCAATATTCCAAACGAAACTATCAGTACAAAAGAGATTTCTGAGCTTCCCTATAAAGAGCAGCTCATTCTGGTTTACTGCCGCAGTGGAAACAGAAGTAAACAGGCTGCCGGAAAACTCAGTAAGCTGGGATATTCTAATATTGTAGAATTTGGCGGAATTATTGATTGGAAAGGCGAAATCGAGAAATAACAAAATAGAATTGATATTTGGAGTTGTGCATAAAAGACATCTCCATTTTTTATGTGTTTTCTGGAAATATAAAAACGGCTGGATTACTCCAACCGTTTTTGTCTTGTACCTTCAAAACTACATATATAAAACGAAACCTTCCAACTGCCGTTCAGCTTAGTCCGCTTAACTTCC
>ERZ1673749.300-NODE-300-length-64248-cov-7.583241_pt1 | contig 64248 bp, 62 predicted proteins | sample MGYA00580204_ERZ1673749 | MGnify/ENA primary metagenome ERZ1673749 (study PRJEB41218, sample SAMN15661745) | gut metagenome | host: Homo sapiens | place: Canada: London | collected 2015-08-20/2019-03-30 | study: EMG produced TPA metagenomics assembly of...
CTGTCCCTCACATGTTGCCAGTATTATTGCTAAAATAATAAGTAAATCAAATGTGTTATCGTTAGAAAAATTTTCAGGAAAATACATTTTGGATAACGAATGGATAATCATCTTCCAATTTGAGTAATTCGTCGTTATTATCTCTTCATGAGCGACGTAACCAGCCGAAAATACATAAAGACCAAGTTTGAGGGCGTTTTCTACCGCCAGTCCGCCAAACGTGACCCGCGAACCGGTGAGCCGGATCGTATCTACTGTTTTTGTTTCACGGACACCCAGGGCAAAGGCCACTGGAAAACTGTCGGCAGACACAGTAAGGGCATCCGTCCGGCCCTGGTTCAAAAAGAGCGCGCAAAATTCCTTGCGGAGATTGCCGTCACTGGCGTCACCCCCGTCGAACGGGAAAAAGTCGCCATCGGAGACCTGGTGGACGCCTACCTTGAATGGGGCAAAAGCGAAGGAAAGTCCGTCAGCCAGCACTATAGTCAATATCAGGCGCATCTCAAGGATAAAATTCACTCCCTGCCTGTGGTCGAACTGACGCCCAATCTTCTTTCCACCCTCAAAGCTCAGCTTCTGAAGACACCTACCGGGAATACGAAGGCCAAAAAGAGCACAGGCAAGTCCAAAGCCAGAACAGGGAAACGGAAAACGCTGGCCGGGCAGACCGTGAACAATATCTTTTCGTTCATGCGATCTGCCATAAACCATGCTATCGCCACGAGTATGTGGAGCGGAGTCAACCCGCTGTCCACCAAGGGCGGTACATGGAAAATGGTGACGGCCAACAATGAAAGGTTGCGTTTCCTGACCAGAGAGGAAGCCAAGGCCCTTCTGGACGACCTTGAAAAGCGTCATCCCCAGTTGCATGACATGGCTCTGCTCTCCCTGCGAACCGGCCTCCGGCCCACGGAAATTTTCAAGCTGCGTGGACAGGACGTGGATGCTAACGCCTGCGGTCTTTATATCATTCAGAAAGGCGGCAAGCGTGTTTTCGTCCGAGTACCTGAGGACATGATCCGGATGCTCCAGGCGTATAAGCGCAAACCTGCGGAACCCATCTTCCAGCAGCCCCGCAAGAAGACGGCCTTCACTAAAACTCCCGCGTGCTTCAAAACCGCCGTCAGAAAACTCGGTCTGGAGCCAGAAAACTGCGACAGTCTGTATATGGTCACATTGCATACCATGCGGCATACGTTCGCATCCTGGCTGGCACAGTCCGGCAAGGTCACACTCATGGAACTGCAAAAGCTCATGCGCCATAAGAACATCACCATGACCATGCGGTATGCCCATTTGTTCCCCGGCCAGGAAAGCGAAAAGCTCTCGATTATCGGGGATATGCTTGCCTGATAAATCCATCATTTGATTGTGTCCAAGGTTTGGATGCGTCCGGAGGCGATGTATTCTTCCAATACGGAGCGTTCATAGAAAACGCGCCTGCCGAAACTCGTATATGCCGGGCCGATACATTCCTGACGCCAGTAAGCGAGAGTCTTCTGGCGGATGCCGAACTCTCTTTCCACATCTTTGGGAGCAAGCAACTTCTGGTTCGGGCAGTCAGAAGTATTTCGGGCATTCTCATAACCGGCGAGTCGCACGGCTTCCGTGATAAGGGGAAACAGTTCTTCCGGCGTGGAAATGATGATGGTACGTCCGTCAGTTTCCATGAAAACTCCTTGAGAATATTACTCTGCGTATGTCCCGTAATACTTTGCAACCAATTCCAATATGGAATTACATCCGTTTACCATGAGCATTTTTTCTCTGTGGCGTCGGACGCCGCTTCGAGTGATTTTCAGACATCGGGCGATTCTTGTGGTGCTGAATCCGTCGAGGGACAGTCGAAAGACTTCCGCTCCGCGAGGTGTAAGTTTTATGCTGTGCTTGGAACAATCCATCATCTCCCCGATACAACGCATAATCTCTATCGTTGTGTGTACGGAAAATTTTTTGCGGATACGGGAAAGATGCAGATGTATGAGCCTACGCGATGTACGTAGTTCACGGGCAATTTTTTTTTGGAGTTATACCTTTCATCAGCAGATTGACGACATCTTGTTCTTTCCTGGTCAAGAGCTCCAACATAACTTCTCCTCGCTAATGGCTAAAACAGACTCAAAGGGATTGAATCTTGTGTAGCATGGAGAAATCAGGCCGGGCAGTGGCCAATTTATATACTTTTCAAGTTTTGCAAAAAATAGAAAAAGAAATCAATAAGATGTATGGTTAATGTTGCTGGTATCGAACACCAGATAACAGAATGCCCTGGCCCATTTGTAGCAATGGGCCAGGGCTGTGAAAAAAAAGACCATGGCAACCGTGCGGGGCGCGTAACGTGCCGCGTCAGTCCCGATTTCTGTTCGTAGCAGGAATCGGGGTGCTTTTTCTCTATGAGTCTTCCCCACGGGCGTGACAGGTGTTTCCCCTAATGCCTTCCCAGCCTTTGCAGAATCCCGTCAATGGCCGTGCTGATGCCCTCCCGGGTATAGAAATTCCCGTTGACCAGGGCATGAGTCTTGAGCACACGCTCGAAATCCGCAATCGCAGCCGTTTCCGGTCCACGCGGATGGCTCCAGAAGGCGTCCAGCGGCATTTCCGCGCTGGTCACCGCGAGGCCGGGCTTGGCGTAGATGGACGTTCCCACGCAGTAGACCGGCTTGGCCTGACGAAGAGCCGAAATCCCTATAGTGGAATTCAGCACCACCACGCCGAGGCTTTTGTCCATCATCTGGTGTGCCTTGCCGCCCTCAATGAAGTGCACCCGGTCACTGATGCCGCAGGCCGCAGCAAAGGAAGCAATGAAGCCCGCATAGTCGATCAGGCCGTTATCCAGCGAGTGATTGCGGATAATGAGATGGGTATCCGCCGGGGCGCTTCGAGCAAAGGAAGTCAGCACACAGGCAATGGCTTCCTTCATGCCGCTGTAGGGTGAATAGCGGCGTACCTGGGAATCGGCGTCAAACTGGAGGGGAAAGAGAAAGTACGACGCATGGGCGCGGGACGCGGCCCGAAGGGCCTGAGCGGAACGCTTCCGCCGGACGGAACGGCTCAGCACGCGCAGAAACCAGCCCCAGACCTCGCGGCTGGCGCTCTGCGGACGGTGGGTTTAAAACCCCAGAGAAAGATGGTTCCCGCATAATGGGCGATGGCCCGCCATGTCTTGACGGTTTGCGGATTGCCGCCTTTCCGGGCTTCGGGAACGTCCGGACAGTGGGCGGCAAGTTCCGCCATGCCTTCTCTGGTGTTCGGCAGGGAGGAAAGGCCGTTTACACCGCCTTGCTCCATTGTGATGTAGTCCGGGCGCAGATAACCTTCCTCATAGGCCCAGACCCGGATGCCCCGGACTCTAGCCAGCAGGACGGCTTCCCGGTGCAGGGGCCGCCAGTCTCCGAAGACATGGAGGTCCGTCACCTGTTCCTCATCCATACGCTTGCGCCGTCTTATTGCTTCTCATCTCCCCAGTTATCGCCTGTTCGGTGAGATAGAAGCTGATGAAAGTTACTTTGGAGGAGTAAGAAAAGGTAAACGGGGGCGGAGATCTGCCGGAAAAATAGCTGTTTTGGGTCTGCTGAAGAGAAACGGGAGAGTCTATACAGCAATTATTCCCGAGGCCCGAACGGAACCACGCTCTGCCCCACAAATTTTACGGCTCTACGTCAAAAACAGGGACAAAGATTTTCCAGGCGGCCATTTCGAGGTTATTTTTCGCATCCATTGTTACTTGCCAGTTTGGCTGTAGGGCATACGCCGATAGGTTCCATCCAGGATAATATTTTTTGCAACGAATTTTTCTCCTCGGCTAAACCAGACGTATCCCCCTTTTTTGAATACTTTTGTGGTAGTGACCGTAGCCTGGCCGCTTTTGATGGTGAAATGCAGTTGGATGTCCCTAGCGTTGCTTTCTTCGGCAGCTTGCGGATGATACACCGCCGTAGTGCTGAAACTATCGCTTACTGTAGCTGCTTGAGCCTGGCTCCACCCGAAACTTTGCGGCGTGTCTGTCTGCCATACGGCAATTTCCAGGCAGTAGCAGCCGTTTCCGTCCCGGCTAATGGTCAGATAGCCATCATCCCCCTGACGCCCGATCAGGCGGTAGAATCCCTCAAGAGGATTGGGCGTGCCCGCAACCCGTTCCGAGTCCGCATTGCTCACCATTTCTTCCATAATCAAGATGCGTTCCGCCAAAGCCTGAGCACAGGCCAAGGCGGCGTTTTTCCCTGCAGGTTCGGCATGCTTCACACTTTCGTCAATGGCCGCATCATTTTCTTTCTCCAATATTTTGTATGATTCTTCGGGTAATGCGTCATAGGCTCTCTGAAGCCCGATCTCGTAACGGTCATACATTGTGCGGTAGGCATCATTATCTTGATACCATGCCTCATGCTGCTGCGGCAGAGCGAAAGCGAACGGGCATAGACAAAAAGACGAGAGGACAAGAAAGAGAAAAGGTATGGCTTTAGGCATTGTCTACTCCTTTATCAGGTTGCACAGGTTGGCCTTGTTCCGAAACAGATACAAAGCTACTCTTTGAATTGTGTTTTCAGGCTCACAATAACCAAAGTGTTCTTTCCTTTCCAGGTATGAGGTTTGGCCAGTGCGGTAACGTTGCCTAGAATGTCCTTTTTGTCGTCCGCGTTGTAGACTATGCCTTTCATCTCAATCAACCCATCCGTGCGTTGCCTGGCCTCGTTGACCCGCGTATAGTAGACAGCCTCACCGGCAGCCCCTTCAAAATGATACCGCGTGCCATCGAACTGATACTTGTCATAGGGAGAACTCGAATCCGGATGTGTTGCAGAGAGACATTGCCTGAGGTTATAGCCAAAATAATGCTGAAGGCTGTCTTTGACGTAAGCGCAGTCTATGGTCAGAGAACCCCACGGACATCCATACGCGGCACAAGGTTGAATGTGGCTATCGTCGTTCATGAAATTATGCCAAATGCCGAATCGAATCATTTCATAGGGGGTATCTGTATTGAGCACATCTTCAGCCGTGAAATTCATCATACCGATTTCGGTGAAATAAGACAGAAATACGCTCATACGTTTCCTCTCTTCCGTAGAAAAGTTTTTTTCCTCGAATTTCTTTTCACGTATGAAGTCACCGTCAAAGCTGACACCGGAGCCCAAGGCTCCGCTTTTTTTGAAAGCCTCGGGTTCGACGATGGTTGCCGTCTCTCCATGAAAGGCAATCTGGACAGGATTCTTTTCATCGGACTGATCCGCAACCTGCATGCTGTTGTCCTTGAGCCTGCCCACGCCATCCAGCTCACCGCTGTTGAAAGGAGTGCTCTTTTGGCTGGCAACAATATGCACTGCGTACATATCCGCATTTTTTTCCTTCCGCACGGTCATCCAGCCGTCAAAGGTCTTGCTCTGCATCCGGTAAAATCCCTGAACGCCTTCAGGGTGACGGCGCAGCCAGTCCCACATCAGTTCGCTGTTCAGGCTGTCGCGTCCCGTCGCATAGGCATTGCTCCATGCTTCGGTTTCCGATGAGCCAGCGGATATTTCCATCTCGGCCCATTCCGCCATTTCTGCCTGCACAACTTTCTGGACGGCGGCAAAATCTTGGGCGTCAAGACGTTTCCCGGCTTCCTGATCTGTTGTGGAATAGGCCTCAAAGGCTTTCCGGTATTCGCCGTCGGTCATGAGGGCATCGTGATTTGCCGGGGTGGCGGCTGCCGCCGATGCTGTCAGCAGCAGAAGACAAACCAGCGCAAAAAGATTTCTCGGGTGAAGTGCGTGCATGACATTCTCCTTGGTAGCCTCCGGCGGAATCGTCCCTAGAGCGCGTCCAGATTGATGTTGATGATTAAAAGGTGTAGCCACAGGGGAATACCGACGAACAGGGCCTGAACGAGAGACTTGAGCATCTGGAGAATGCGGCTGCCGCTGTTGATGCCGCTCCCTCCGCCCAGCAAGAACACATTTAAGGCCCTGGCCATAACGCTCCCCACAAAAAAGGCCGACGGCAGAACAAAAAAGGCCCCCACTACAATATATGCGAATGTGTTGCAGGAGTCCGTTAATTCTGTTGTCCCGTTCGTGATGCTGAAGGAAAGAGCGATGCCGTCCGGCAGGCGCAGGAATGCTGCAATCACAGAAATTCCCCACACGGCGGCGGGAAGCCAGAAAACGAGGTGGCAAAGCAGCCGCATGGGCCTTTGCAGCCCAACTCCCAGGCGAGAAAGTCTGCCGGGCAGGGGAAATCCGGCACTGCCGGCAGATGCCGCTTCCAATGCTGCCGTTTCTCGCGCCTTCTCCTCGTTCCCTTCGCCATCCATGTGCCTCCTGTCTTTCTTGAAGTACATGGTGTCCAGAAATCCCGTGATCAGGCTGATATCTTCTTCCAGCAGTTTCCGCTCTTCCAGCAGTGTTTTTTTACCGGAGACATCAAATGCGTCGCGGCGCAGGGCTATGAAGACAAACATCTCCCCGTTTTCAAAATGGAACGCCAAGGGAACATTGAGCTTTCGATCGAGATAATACATCCCCTCGATCATCTGTGCCGTCATGACACGCATAGCGTCCCGCGGATCGTGTGCGAAGACCTCAAAGCGCTCCCCAAAGGCCGCGAGTTCCGTTTCCACCCGCTGCCACTGGCCCGGATTCGAAAGTACGCAGGCAACGCTGAAGTCGCGCCGTATCACCTGCACAGGGCCCTTGACCGATGAGGCGACGGCAAAACGCATGACCCTGCCCTGAAACACGTCTGTCTGGACGGTATGGCGCTCTTCGTGACCGTCTTCCGTGGTGGTGACGACCTCGCTGTTCTCCTGAATGCGGATATCACACTGGGAAAAGTCAAGACCGTGATACTTGGCTGTGATCAGGTCATTGCAATGTATGCTGCCGGAAGGGAACAGGCCGAGGGAACCCAGAACATCGGTATTCAGGCCGCCCTCAGGCTGGAACGAAAGATCGTCAAAGACTTTTTCCAGTTCCGCCCGGACAACTTTTTCCTTGAAATCCTGGTTGTAGCGGCCTTTCAGACGCTGTGAGCCATACAGGATTACGCTGCAGCACAGGCTCGCTAAGATCAGGGACACTCCCATCTCCATTCCCATACTCATGGCCGCGGCCATGACCACAGGGAACGACGCCCAGCCAAGAAAGGTAACAGCGCCGGCTCCGATGCGGGTATATTCCATCTGCAGGGCCGCGGCATCGCTCTTTGCGGCCTTGAGACTCCTGCGGAGACGGCGGATCCGTATGAATTTCCAGATTCCCCAGATCAGCAGACCCGCAAGCAGAACAGGGCCGACAAACTCGAAAAGAAGGGCAATGACAATAAAAATAACGTCAGACATATCGATTGAGCAACGTGTGCCGGTTTGGAATAAAACGAATACGGCGTCAGGGAGTCACCCGCCGTGCCGTCACATATTTCCCCCGAAAAACATAACGAGTGCCATCCATGGTAAAGGAGTTGTCGCTGAGGCGTGTCTTCATGACGGTATAGTCCGGGTTTGGAGCATGAACATAGATATCATTACCGATATATATGCCTACATGATCCACCGGACCTGAAGATTTTCGGCCGAAAAATACCAGATCTCCGGGGCGAACATGTTCTTTGGCAACAAATATTCCACTTTTGGCCTGTTCTGCGCTGGTGCGGGGGATGGTAATGCCATGTTTCTTGCAGACATACTGCACCAAGCCGCTGCAATCGAAGCCTGCAGGACTTGTACCACCCCAGACATATTGGCTTCCCAGATAATCCTGCACTGTTGCAGCGAGTTGTTTGCCGAGATGATCTCCCAGAGAGGTACTTTTTTGGGCTTTATTTCTATACCTGTAATCAGTAACGGCAAGAGTGATATTCTCAATATGGGATGTCGCAGGAGCGGACAAAAGAACTGTGAGTGTAAAGGATTTCCCTGGCAGCAGCGGTTTATTCAGCTTCAGTTTCCCCTCGCGTTTTCTCGTGAAGGTTTTCTTCTTGCCATCTTTCCTATATTCGCCGCGGTAGTCGATGTGTGTTACCACATGATCTCTGGTGTTGTTCTTCAGCGAGAATTTTGCTCCCCATCTGCCATCTCTGACCACAAATTCCTTGAAATGTACTGAAATGTCATTTGGGGAGCAAAAACTCCATTTCACGGGCAGTAGAAAAAACAGCGCTACAGCCAGCACCAAGACACGCATACAACGTATATGCTGCTGTGCAATTTGATGTATGTACATCAAAAATACATCCTTCGCCAAAGGCCGCTCATCAATAAAAACTCTTGAGAGAGGAAGAGCCGTTATGGCATTCTACTGCCTAACTCCATGAAATCTATTTGCCCTTTTTTACCTGGAATTCGTAAGCATATTTTCTATTTTTAAAAATATCGTTCACTCTCCCTGCCTTGTAATCAGAAATAATCTGATCGTTTAAAGAACTCCAGCTTTTACCAATACTTCCTTTTTTATCAATGGGAACTAAATAGTAAAGGGTGAATTTCTGACCAGGGTATATCTCGACTTTATTAACCTTATTTGATTTAACTCTTGAGGTGACATTGACGGTGTTAGACAAGGAAGTATACCGGCCTGGTCCTAATGTATATGAAACCTGAAGGGTTTTATCAAAAATAGCCTTAATTACTTCGCCCTTTTTACTGTTGTTTTTGTGGGTCACAGAAACTTTTAAAGCTAGGTAGCCTGAATTATTTTTATCTTTTCCGATAACTTGAAGTGTAGGCTTACTGTAGGTGACTTTGATCCATTTTGGCGCGGAAAAGGCATCCTGAGCGAAGGAAAAAGTACAGAATGCAGTCAAGAGTATTATAGAAAAATATGTATACAGCTTCTTCAGTGTGTGTTTCATCTTCCACTCCTTATCGGGAAATATGTTAAAGGTTACAGGGAAAAATGTATTGCCACATCCTGTTTTTTATCTTTCTCTGCCTTAAAGAAATCCTGCTTTTTATGTCCATGTATATGCCCCACAATACTGTCTGGCCAAGTCACCAGCATCTGATTGAATTGCGAGACATTCATATTATAAATACGCCGCACGGCCTGCAGGTCTTCTTCGACGTCTGTAATGGAGGTCTGCAATGCGCGAAAATTGTCGCTGGAACGCAGTTCCGGGTAGGCTTCGGCCAGCACGTTGATTTTTCCACGCAGGACATCCATCTGACTGTTGGCTTCAGACCGCTGTGTCATGTTCATCCCCTGGCGCATTTTTACTATGTTCCCCAGAGTGTCGGCCTCATGCCTAGCATAAGCCCTAGTCACCTCCAGCATCTTGGTCAGGGTATCGAAACGCTTGGTTAGAGCCACTTCAATACCGGAATCGGCTTCCCTGATTTTCACCAGAAGTCTGGCGAAGCGATTCATGGTCATGATGTACCACAGAACCGCTGCCACCACGATTGCCAGCGCCCCCAAAAGCCAGATGTTCATGTATCCTCCCGAGTTTTTTCCTGCTCTGCGTTGTGCGCAAAATCGATCATCCTATTCGATACAGATACGGAAGTCTTCTCCTGACCAGCAGGTTCCGTCGCGCTTGGCCTCCCCCCAGCGGGAATTGATGCCGCCTTGCGTCAGTCCGCTTACCTCGGCAGTCCCGGGGCCAGTTTCGACTATGGAAACGGTAAGTATTTCATCCAGCAAAGGGCTGCCGTCCTTTTTCTCGATAATATGCCAGCCGAGCCCCTCATCTGTTCCCTTCCTGATTAGACAACCTGAAGGCCTGTATGTATGTCCACCGGACGTAATCGCGCATTTGCCGGGCCGAACTTCACCAGCATTCTCGGCAAACACCTGTCCGCAACAAGGACCAAAACAGAGCAGAAGTGTGCATAGACGGACATTCCAGAAGAAAAAATAATGTTTCATACCTTCCTCACCTACATGTGGCTTATGAGAGAGTCTTTGGCGAATATTCCGGCATGATCCGGAAGGAGAGGATTTCCGGTTCGAGCATGTCCACTAGGGCCATGAAGCCAAGCCCCACAGCCAGCGCCAAGCCTGCAAGAGCAATGACAAGAAGAACTCGGCTGTCTCTTTTCCGGGCGTGGAAAGCCATACAGATGGCCCCGATACCTACTCCGGACATGAGAATCAGCAGCTGGCAGGTTTGCCGTGTCAGCAGCAGGACTCCCATGACCCAGAACAGTACGGCACAGGCTACTATCGTCGCTACAATCGCTACTCCCCTACGCATGATTCTATTCGCGGCTTGCCTCAATAAGCGTGGAACCATCGGCCATCCAGACCAGGGAAAGGTTCTTATTGGAGGTAACATGCAGACGCATGACAGGGGCGACCGGGTTTTCCCCCTTGACGGCCTCGTCCCAGCATTTCGCAGAAATATAAATACCTTCCAGGATGATGGGATCGGTCTCGCTGAAAACAGTAACGCAACTCTCGGCCATCGTTTCCTCGGCATCGGACTGAGTGGGCGTATCCGCATTATCCCAGAAATGTATTGCATCGGTAATATTCATCTTTTCCCCGTTCTTCACATAAGCGAACCAGGGGCGGTATCCTACGGAGGACAAAGCGAGAATGATGTTCTTGAGACCTTCATCGTCAATGGCCGTATGAAACACGATGCTGCTGATGGGGCATTCATCCACGTTTTTGCCGAAAAATTCTCCACTGTTTTCAGGAATAATCCTGGCCAGCCAGGTTGTCTCCGCAAAGTTTACAGGCAGGAAGAATTCACCCGCGAATGGATAGGATGCTTCAGTGATGTTCATCGGGCGTAGATCCGCCATAGTGTGGGCGGCAAGCACCTGTGCCAGGTCAACGGGTACCGTTCCTTCGGGGATCAGCGGGATTGATTTTCCGGTGATACTTCCGGAAGATAACGCCGAAACCTTGGAAGAAGCATTTCTGAGCCGAAGATTGCAAACACTCGTCTCCCCTTCAACAGTCGTCGTCCAGTTGCCTGTCCATTCGGCCTCCTTGCCGGGATTGGCTTCCATCCAGGCTGCCAGCACTTCAGGACAGCGTTCCTGAGCATCATCGTTGTCCCAGATGGGACCAGTTTCAACATCAAAGCTCTCTCCCTGGGCAGACGACTGGGACTCTCCCTCAGGGAAAAGCGCCGGTACACCGTCATCGTGCAGGACAAAACGCAGGACCTGCTTCGGGCCGGGAAGACTCATTGACTCAAAGACATAGCGCTTGGTTCCGGCAAATACCGTAAGCCCCTTGAGGATAGAAGCATTGCCGTCATTCATATTGATTCTGTTGCCGGGGACAAGACTCATCGATGAACCCATACCGCCTTCACCACTATCCAGATACAGATAATTGATTTCCAGTGACGAACCATTGACGATAGTTACAGTCATCTCCGCCCTGGCCGGAAGAGGCGTCAGAAGGAGAAAAAACATCATCAGGCATCCGAATGACGTAAACCGTTTCATACCAGTCTCTCCCTGCAATTCTACCATTATAGGGTCATGATAATTTAAAATATCTGACTACCCCAAACAGAACAAAGTAGCTATCACCAGAAATTAGGTATATACAGGGGAGCAAGCAGGATAATCAGGAGCAGGCGAGGGAAATCCCATGGGGTGCAATCCGCAAAAGAACAACTGTTACTACTTCTCTCGACACCTTTGGGAAACCCTGGCGGATATTCCCACATATGGCCTGACGGTCATTGAGGCACCATCCGGCTTCGGCAAGACCACGGCGTTGCGCGAATATCTGGCACGGGAACAAAAAATGGCCGATGTGCGCTGGTACACCTGTTTCGGCGAATCAGCGGGCAGGACATGGGCGGGTATCTGCGCACTTTTCGGCGGGTCGGAGGACAGCATAACGGATGAGCTGTTGGAACTTGGTGAACCCTCTCTGGAGAATCTGGCTGATATAGCTTTTCTCATTTCCGGCTATACCTGCGCAGAACCCACGTTTGTGGTCATCGACAATTACCAGCTCTTCGATAGTCCGGTGCGAAAGCGCTGCATCGCCGCTTTTTCCGCCTGTCGGAATGAGAACATACATATCATTCTTGTGACACAGCCCCTCAAGGATGAAGGAAAAGGAGCGACCTTTCATGTTCAGCCATATCTCGGCATCACGCCGCGTGATCTCTTTTTCGATAATCAGTGCATTATTGAATATTGCAGTCTGACGGGCATAGACATCTCGCAGAAACAAATAGAGTTGCTCCAGACAACCTCAAGGGGCTGGGTAGCCGCCATCCGTCTGCAGCTGCAAAACTACAGGCACACCGGAGATTTTGTCGATTTCAGAGGCATTCGTCCTCTGGTGGAAACTGCCATATGGAATCGACTTTCACCCGAAGAACGGAACCTCATAATGGCACTCTCCCTGCTGGAGTCCTTCAACAGCCATCAGGCCGCCATCATGAGTGACGGCATGGCGTTGCCAGATACTGTCGCGGAGCTGCTTTCTCTTGATTTCTTCATTCGCTACGCAGCGGATAGACAGGCCTATATCATGCACAGCATCCTGCGAGATTATCTGCTGGAACGCTTTTCCATGCAGTCCGCAGAGTTCAAAAAAGCAGCGTACCGCAAGGCCGCCCTTGCCAGTCTTGATATAGACGACCTGTTGCAGGCAGCTCTCTTCTTCATGAAGGTGGAAGACTACCAGGCAATTTTGGCCCTCCCCATATCCACCCAGTATGTCTATAATAATCAAGAACGGGACATCACAGCCCTGTTCGAGAGCTTAATGGACAGATGCCCACGGGAAATTCTACAGGCTCACCCGGTTTTTCTCGTACTCATGGCGTATAATTTTTTTCGGAGAGGGGCTCATGCCTATTTTAGGCATGCCACGGAAGTTCTCAGTAATCTGCTTGAGGCGAACAAAGGAATGCATGGAATTGAATGGGAGAAAGCCTGCGGTGAATATGCCATGCTCATGTCCTTCACCGAATATAACGACATCGCCAGAATGGGGGAGTTCCACCGCAAGGCCCTGCATCATCTGCGGGCTGTTTCGGACATTCCCCGTTCCGAGGTTTTCCGGGGCACCATGCCCTTCGGTACGGTCTCTGTTCTTTGCCTGTACTGGAATAGCCTGGGCAGTCTGAGCCATCTGACGGATCTTATGGACACCTACTTGCCAGTGTATTCTGAGCTGGCTTCCGGACACGGTGCTGGAGCGGAACACATTTTCCGCGCGGAGGCGGCTCTTGCCTCCGGTGATGACGAGGCAGCGGAACTCATGGCTTACAAGGCTGCATACCGGGCACGCAAGGAGGGGCAATACGGAGTCATTCTCAGCGCGGATCTTCTCCTGGCCGAAGTCGCGATTCTGCGCGGAGACGTTGAAACCTATGGAATGACCCGTGAAAGCATTGTCCGCAATATGAAAGAATCAGGGCAACGTTCCGTGCTGCGTTTAGGGGAACTATGTCAGGCGACCCTGGACCTCAGTCTGGGACAGACTGAGAATATTCCTCAATGGTTGCGCGATATTGCGGGAATACAACGGGTAGTTTACACCCACAGCATTCCCTATGCCCTGATTCTGTATGAGCACTATCTCCTGCTGGAGGGACGCCACGCGGAATTGCGCAGGTGCGAGGATCTGATTATGCAGCAGGCTCGCGCAATGAACTATATCCTTCCTCGACTGTACCATGCCTTGTATCTGGCCATAGTCGAAGCGAGGGAAGGTGCCATGTCGGACGCTGCCTCCCATATGGAAGAGGCTTTGCAGCTTGCCCTGCCGGACGGGATATATCTTCCGTTTGCCCGCTTGGCTTCCGACCTCAAGCCGCTTTTTGCCCTCATGCCGCAACAGGTTGCGGAATTGCGGGCCGTCTGTTCCCGCCGTGAACGAGGAGTAGTACGCCTGAGGAAAGAGCAGGAGGGAGCTTCACTGTTGACACTGCGGGAACGTGAGGTATTTGTCTTGGCCCGAGAGCGGCTGAGCGCAAAAGAAATCTCGGCGCGACTCTGTATCAGTATACACACTGTAAACACTATATTAAAAAATATATACCGCAAACTGAATATCAACAGCAAAGCGGAATTGAAGAGTATTCGTACTTTTTGAGTTGTTTTGGCAAAAGGTATCTTGATACTACAATCGAAAAATCAGATACCACCAGAGGTGGTGTTGATATAGCCCCTCGAAAGGAGGCTTACCAACCGTGTAACTAAAAGTGTAATAATTTAGACTTGATCTGACAGTTCTCTCCGTTTTGAGGTTTTGCCTGTCCGATTAATTAAGCTGTCCGACCTTTTCGTTCTAGTTTGGGTGACAATGACAGCGATGCAAATGGCGGAAAAGAATGCGTGGGAACAGCGGTCATAATGCGTGTCAATTCTGCGCCAATCCTTGAGTCTGCCAAACATGATTTTTATTTTGTGCCGCTATTTATAAAGCTCTTTGTCATAGGCCACCGGAGCTTTCCGACTATATCTGCCCGGAATACACGGCGTGATTCCTTTACTGGAAAGGCATTCGCAACTAGTCGGCATCATAGCCTCTATCCGCCAAGAGTTCCTTGGCCTATGGCAGAGAAGCAAGACAGGGGGGCCCTTGTAATCACTCATCTGACCGCCGGTCAGATGGAACGCTATCGGTTGACCGGAGGCATTGCAAACGGCATGGAGTTTTGAATTCAAGCCGCCCTTTGTGCGTCCGATACATCGGGACAGGCCCATTTTTTCAGCAGACTCGCTGCTGTCCTGTGGGCCTTGAGATGGGTGGCGTCAATCATCAAGCATGCTTGTAGAGTCATTTTGCTCAACAAGCTCCGCAAAAATCTTGTTAAAGACGCTCAATCGGCTCCAGAGGATAAAGCGATTGTAGGGAGTTTTGTATGGCCCATACTCACGTGGGGCATCTTTCCATTGCAGGCCGTGCTTGATGACATAGATAATCCGATGACGATACGTCTGTCCTCGACCCTTTGAACGCCATGGGAACGAGGAAAGTAGCGTTTGATACGGACGAGTTGCTCATGGAAAAGATAAAAAAGTTCTTTCATTGTGTCTTCCCTATGCCAATGATAAGACCTTTTTTCCTTTTGATGATTAATGAGTCCTGAACCTAGATGTGACGGCGCGGATTTCATAATAAATGCGCGGATATTCCATAGCCGCGATGATGGCCCAGAGTGCGTCATTCGGGCCGATGCGCAGAGTATCCTGTTGACCCTCCCCCTTCACGGTACCAGAGATAAGTTAGTGGTTCCTGTCCGTGTTGAGGGTTGATGGGCTGCCCGGTATGCCTCCGGACTCTGCCAGTCCAGCGCGCCGTGTGGACGGTGGCAGTTATAGTCCAGCCGCCATTTCTCGAAGATGCTCCGGGCTTCGGCCAGGGAAACGAAAATATGCTGATTGAGACACTCATCCCGCAGCCTGCCATTGAAACTTTCCACGAAACCGTTATCCGTCGGCTTCCCTGGGCGGCTGTACTCCAGGCACACTCCATGTTTTTGCACCCATTCGTTCAATGCCCGACCGATGAACTCCGGGCCGTTGTCCGTCCGAAGCCTGCGCGGCATGCGCCCTTGCAGGCGAAGGCGTTCCGCACCTGCGCCACCCGTTGACCGGAAGGCGATACGTCCACTTCCAGGGCCGGCGTTGACCTGTCCCAGAGGTCAAGGATGGTCAGGATACGGATACGCCGTCCCGACCCCAGGCTGTCGCTGACAAAATCCATGCCCCATTGTTTGTCCGAGCCGCAGGGCGTGGGCAGCCAGGACCGCAGCGACCAGGGACGTTTCTTTGCGGCACGCAAGCGCAAGGAGAGACCTTCCTCACGGTAGATCCTTTCCGTCCGTTTGTGATTCACCACAACCCTTCACGCCGTAACAAGACATGCAGCCGCACGACGCCGAAGCGCCGCCGCTCCTCTGCCAGTTCCCGCATGCGTCGTCATCCCGATCCGGTGGGTGAGGATGCCGAACTGTGCTGCGATTGACGCCGAGGGTCGCGCAGGCCAGCCGCTGGGTGGCGGTATATGCCTTTGGACATACTGCAACACCGCTTCCTGGCATGACGCGGGCCTCAGAAGTTTTTTGAGAGGACCTCCTTGAGGATGGAGATGTCCAGTGCCTGGTCGGCCACCATCTTCTTCAGCCGAGCGTTCTCCTTCTCCGGCTGGCGCAGCCGCCTCGCGTCAGAAACGTCCATGCTGCCATTTTTGACCGCCGCTTGTAAAAGGTGGCTCGGAAATACCGTGCTGACGGCACAAGTCCACCACGCGCATGCCGGCTTCGGCCTGCCGCAATATCCCAATGATCTGCTCTTCGCTGAATTGGCTCCGTTTCATAGCTGTGCTCCTATGCCGGGAACGCTAACTTTTCAATGGACCAGTTTTTGGGGGAGGGGGCAAAACACCGTCAGTCAGTGAGAGCTTCATAGCGTCCTTCGCCGTCCTTGACGTCGATGGTGACGATTTGGGACGTTGCGGAATTATTCTGCACGTCTGTCATTTCAAACAGAAACATGAACGTCCCGTCCCCCATGTCGATGTCCTCGAAAGCGACGGTTTCGCCGAGCGTGAACTCGTCCACCTCTATGTCCTGAAAATCATCATCTTCGCCGCTGATGCTCATGGCCTTAAGTATCGTGGTCACTCTGTCGCCCTGCTTCAGCTTGATAAGCGCTTTGTCTGCCATGTTGTTGCCGGAGAGACGCCGCGCGCCGAAAACTCGGTAGGCTTCCCTAGTAAAATCGTACACGACGGCGAGATTGCAGCGGACGCCGTTCAGTTTGATTGGGACTGCGTAATGATTGAATGTCTCGCCTTCATGGGTGATTTCCAGATAGACCAGATGCCCGTCGAGCGCGGCCCATACGCCCCGGAAATTATCTCGGAAGACGCCCGCGTCCCAGTCCGCCTGTATGTCGGCATCCTTGCCGAGCAGGAGGATGAGGTCGTCTTCAACGCTGTAATAGGCGAGGTAGAAACGCACGCTGTCGAGAAAGCGCACCTGATCCGGGCCGAGGGCAAGCTGGGCGTCTCCGGTATCGGTGATGGTGACTGCAAAATCCTCAAGGGACGAAATGTCCAGAGGGGCGAGTGGGCTCACGGATGCCAGCGCGGCGTTGGATGTCTGCCTTAACATGGCCGCCAGATTCGCAACCGTTCCGCCGCCAGACGTGGCGTGTCCGGAGAGCAGCCCGGACAGACCGGACGAGGATGCCTGCTCAGGCGGGGAGGGTGGCGTTTCAGATTCTTTCCCGTCGTCTGCCTCGACGGCGGCGGAAATATCGTCTGCAATGCTTTCGAGATGAGCCACAGCGCTGTCCGCATCAAGAAAACCAAATTGAAGTCCGTTCAGGATCAGAAAAGAGGTCACATTCCCGGTGTTCAGCATGGCGTTGAAACCATCACTATTGCCATCAAAGGGATAGTAGCAGGACAGGCCCGAGGGATTGCGGTAGGGCCCGCTGACCTTGTAGATGATGGCTTCGTCGAGCGCATCCAGCAGGATTTGGCTGAACGCGGGCAGAGACCGTTTCAGATTACGGACGAACGAACCGATGTCCACCATGTTGGTGAAGCCTTCGGAACGTGAGTTCATGTAATTTTCCGCGGCATTGGCCTGCCGTCCGAGGATGGCGTAGAAGGCGTCGTTTTCCATCGCCACGCCGACCGCTTCGAGCCCGAGGGCGTTATAGGCCATGTTCAGATGGGGAAGCGCCTCAAGATTAATGAGGGAAAGCGTTGCGTTTCCTTCGGTTCCCTCCATGCGGCAGCCTTCCATGTAGGTGTCGCAAATGGCCTTTCCCAGTTCCGCCCCGCTGATGGATGTATCAGCGCCAAGCGCTTCGGGCCATCCTGTATACTGCCAGCCGTTTCCAGGTTCCAGTTCCTGCGAGGCGACCATGTAGTGGGCAAATCCGCTCACTGTGTTTGCCGTGTCCAGCGTGGCCATCAGGCAGGTGTCGAAACCGATGATATCAAAGGGTGGCCTAGAAGAGGACGGCGTGTGGACGCTCTCGAAAGCCTGTCGGATTTCCTTTAATGACAGGAAGTCAAAGTCGAAGTTTTCGTCATTGGCCACACCGCCGATGCTGCCGCCGCCGTGATCCCAGAAGACGAAGACCTGATGGTCCGCCGGGTAGTTTTTTTTGCAGAAGTCGAGGAATGAGGCCAGCGTCTTCCAGTCGCCCATGCTGGCCTGCGGGAGCTTGTCGACATGTTCCAGTTTTCCGCCGTGATAGACGTACCTTCCGATATGCCGGGAACTGATCTCGCTGTGATGCCATTGTTTGGCTCCGCCGGTCTGGATAACCACCGTGACGTTGTCCGGTAGTCGGGCACGGAGGAGCTCCGCCAGATCCTTGGAGGCGGCTGCGCTTCTCGTTTCCAGATCGCTGCCGCACAGATACCAGTAGATGGCCCACGTTTCCTGCGCGGAGGCGCAGGCTGGATACGTGAGGAAGAGCAGAAGACAGGCAAAAACAAGGCGCTTCATGGTGTTTTTTGGGACTGTGCCGGAGCTGGAGAAAACGTCTCGGAAAAAAGCAGTGGGATCATCAGGGCGTCGTGCCGTAACGGAATGTCGCCGCGGCGTAGCGGGGCCTTCCCCGGAGGCGCGATGTGGGGGGGAGGGCACCACTAGGTTGCTTACCGGATTTCTTCTACGGAGATATTGCTGCCGTCCTCTACGCACACTTCAAATATTCTGAGGCCATTAGTCCTTGTTCCCAGCGTGCGGGGCAACACAGGAACCATGCTTGCAAGAAGTGTCCTGAAGTCGCCCACAGAGCCGGAACCGCTCACGAGGGTTCGCCAGATTTGCTTTCCGTCACATCGGCGGGCTTCGACAAGAAGCTTCACGGTGTAAACGGTACGCATCGAGACGGAGGGTTCCTCCACAGAGATATATTCCACGCGTTCTTTCTTGCCGTCCCGGAGGATGACGGGTTCGGTACGCCGGATCGTCGTGGTTTCCAGTGTGGTGCGTGGTTCCTCTTCCCAATAGGTAATCCGGGCGATGCTCTGGGCTTCGGAACGCTTGGAGACTACCGTGTATCCCTGTGCGCGGAATGCCGGTTCGAGCGTTCGGGCGACTTCGCGGAACAACAGATCGTCTTCGGAACCCCCCTGATTGCCTGGTTCAAGGAAACAAGTGGCGGCTTCAGCGGCAAGCTCGTCGTCGCGCAGCGAATCCACGGAAACGGTATAGTAGGAACCGCATCCTGACAGCAGCAGGCCCAGAAGGACGGCGGACAGTCTTTTCAGAAAGACGGGGACGTTCATTGAGCTCCTCGCTTTTGCATACTTCGTCACCGTTCGCGGCGGCCTCGTGATACCAGCTGAGCGCCTCGGCCCGATCCTGCCGTACGGCCTGATCCAAACAAAACGCACGCCCGGAGCAAGCCGCACCGTGGTCTCCGTCTCCATCACCGCTTTTCTTGCTGGATGAAGCCTGCCGTCCGTCTTTTGGGAAGCCTCCCAAACGGGTATGCCGGCCAAGTTGTTTTGTGCTTGATCGGCAACCGCGGGGGCATCCATTTTTTCAACTCGTCCAGCAGGTGTTCTCTTCTTGGACGGAAGCCCGTGCCTATGTTTGTTCTCGTCCGGCGCATGGTTCTCCGGTTGATTTACAACAGAACACTGAGCAGCATGAGAAGAAGCTGGATCGCAACAGCCAGCGCAAGGGCCAGCCAGCCTTGCCCCTCCACCGGTTCGATGCCGGAACGCAGCGCCAGCAATCCCTGAAGGATCCGCTTGAGCGGCCAGATGAGACAAAGAAGCGTGAAGGTAATGATGGTTCCCACGATGGCCTTGGTGCCGGGGATAGCCCAGAGAGCGCGCAGCATTTCCTGAGGGGCCAGATCACTGTTTGTAATGGCGTCGAGCTTCGTTTCAAGCATGGGATCGCTTCCCATCCATCCGCAAATGGCGATCAGGACGATGATGACGAGAACGCCGAGCAACAGGGACAACCAGACCGTATTGATCTGCCACGAAGCATGGGCGACCCCAAGGCTCCACTCATGCTTGCGGAAGCGGTTGCGCGTCACATAGCCGAGAATCAGCGCGACGAGACCCAGAGAGAACAGCGCCTGAACGTGCAGCGAAAACATGAAGAGAAGCAGCAGGGCATAACCGGCCCACAGCAGGGCGGAATTTTGGGCGGATTGGGTTTTCATGGAGGTTTTCTCTTGCGGGAAAGGGTGAGGAAAGGTGTCCCGATGGCCCATTGCTATCGGCATTTGTCCATCTGTATTCCATTAATGAGTGGGGAGAGCTATCACCCGTCGGGGTGTTTTACGAAAAAAAGCCGTCCCCTTTTCGGATGGGCGTTGCGGAGCTTTCAACAAAGATCGCTTGCCGGCACGCCGATGAGTTGACGGCGGCATAAAAAAGGGATGTATTGATTTTCGTGAAAAGGAGCGAAGATGACTTTTTCTTGTCGATTTCGGCGAACGGAATGGATTCTCGGCCTGATACTGCTTATCGCGTGCATTGAGATGGTTGTCTACACCGTCTTCGGGACGGCGCGTCCCCAGTCGCCTAGAGAACAGCCGGCAATGACCATGGAACAGGCGCGGCATTATATTCGCGATACCGGCAATCTGCTTATTATAGATGTTCGCAGCCGGAAGGAGTTTTTTCGCGGTCATCTCGACCATGCCCTGAATATCCCAATTCACTCCTTTCCCCATCTGGTGAAGACCATTCCGAAAGATTTCCCCGTCCTGCTGTATTGTTTTGAGGGCTACCGGTCTCTGCAAGCCTATAAGCTGCTTCGGCGTCTTCGCCCCGATATCAAGAGTATCCGGTACATGGCCGGTCAATTCGTCATTGCTCCGGAGCGCTAGCCTTCCTGTTGTTCCCCTTTTTCCATTTCGCTGAAAAAGAGTGCCGTCAGTGCAATGCGATTGTGGGTTTCCGTTTTGCGCAGGAGCTGGCGCACATGCGTTTTGGTGGTGTTTTCGGAAATATGCAGGGACGCGCAGATTGCCGTCGTATTGTATCCTTTCGTAATGAGTTGCAACACGTCCTGCTCGCGTGCCGAAATCCCGTATTTAGCGGAGAAGCGGGCAAGGCCTTCCCTCCTGTCCTTGCGTGGGAACGGCGGATTGTCACTTTCTGCGGACTGCGTATTGTAGAAAACGGAAGGAAGGATGTTGGAAAGCGTCAGGGCGTATTGGATGCGCGAGCTGATATAGCTGAACGCGGCGGTGAGAAAGAGGCTCCACAAAATGATGTGGAGCGTCCCCGGAAAATACTCCACGAATATGGAGGTGCCCATGAACGCGGCGAGCATCGCCAGGTAGGGAATGATGATGACGAGTTTCCGATACTGAAACTGTCTGTTGATTCTGGCGAAGACGAGCAGTAGGTACAGCAGGGACGCGCTCCGGCTTGCCAGCACCACGGTATAGATGAACCAGTACAGAACGGTTCCTTCCGTAATGGCGATGAGCGTCGGGGGAAGGATATTGCCCCCCAGACAAACGAGGAGCAGGCGCATGTCCGCGCCACGTTTGTCGATGAACAGGCCCGTCAATGGGTAGACAATCCATATGAATAGGTGAACCTGAGCCGGTATGGGAAAGGCCGCGTCGTGCATCCGGTAGAACGGGATGTCGATGAACGCGTTGAGAATAAAGAATACGAGCGTGATGGCGGTGAGATATCCCAGCGACTCGTATCGCCGGTACCCCTGATGCGTCAGTTCCGGCTCGGGAACGGGAGGAACGGCGCGGTTCGCTTTCCACAGATCGAAGGCTGCCAGACCGCCGCCCACGGACTGAAGCACCAGTAAAATCCCTTGAAGAAATTTTGCTGAAGGCGGAGCTGGCAGCAGGTAAAGAAAAAGCCAGAAGAAATCTCCAATGGCGAACGCGATGCCCACATGCAGCCCCGGTGAGCGGCTTGCGGCGAGAAGACGCGCCAGCACGGGGGGCAAAACAGCCGCTCCCAGCATGCATGCGCCGTAGCAGGAAAGGGCGTCGTTATTTCGGAGCACGTTTCCCCACAGGAGGACGCTTACTGCGGTGAGGCTCAGGAGCCACAAGGACGCGTATTGCTTCCCGAGGCGTGTGGAAAACAGCAGGCCGCCGCACAGCAGACCGCAAAAAATCCCGACGATGATTCCCGGAAACGGGAACGGAACGGCTCCAATGCCTCTTCCCTCAAGGAAGCTGACGAACTGAACCGCGAATAGGCAGGCTATGCTGAACATGGCATTGCCTTCTTTCCCCTGTGTGGGCTTTCTCGAATACATTAGTATCCCCCTTAAGGATTATAATGTTAGCTCTTTTTTCATCAAAAAGAAATCACTCGAGAGGGTGAGGGGTTTCCGGAAAAAGCATTCGTTCAGGTGATAGACGGCCAGTTCGCAAAAAGCTATGCAGATACCTTATAAGGAATCTGTCCCTCGGAATCCCATGTTCTCGGATGCGGCACTGGAGGCTTAGCCTTCGGGTGTGCTGAGAGTAACTTTTAACTCAGATAGGAAAAAAAATGAAAAAGGTTCTGCTGACCGCCGTTGCCGTCTCTATGCTGTTCGCTGCTCCTTTTACTTCATACGCTACAGAACAGGATGTGGCCAAGATCACCTGCAAGGAATTCTTGGGAGACAAGGACAATATGCCCATGATGCTCATGTGGATCGATGGTTATATGAGCGGCAAGAGCGACAACACGGTCATAAGCGACGCGTGGATGGAAAAACTCGGCATGCATCTGGGAACATACTGCGGCAAGAATCCTGGCAAAACTATTATGGACGCTATGGAAGCCATGCCCGCTGAATAGTCTTCGGCTTTCCGTATAACTTCTCACACGTATAGGCTTTGCGCCATGCGCTCCTAAAAGGAAACATCTCATGAAATCGATTCGTGTTCTCTTCGCCACAGCCCTGTTGCTCTGGGGGCTTGGTGCCGGTTCCGCCTTTGCGCAAGAAATCATCGTCGCCAACGGAACGGGCTTCACCCTCCACCAGCTTGGCCTCATTGACTCCAACGCCGACGGGGATGCGCAGGATCTGCTGGGAAGTGATACCCTCGCCAGTGGTGAGGGGTTGAAAGTCAATATTTCCGGCAGTCCCAAAGGCTGGGAACTTATCGCCGTCGACGGTGAGGGGGGGCAGGTGAACTGGCAGAACCTTGATCTCACCGGCGTCAGCAAGATTACTCTCCATGCTGACGGAACTGCCAACTTGGAATAACCATTTGTATACTCAGGGACAGAGACTCAAACGCCCGGAAATGTTTCCGGGCGTTTGGGTATGGAAAGAAAAACTCCCCGCTAGGCGGGGGGGGGAGGCAGACTTTCCGTTTTCAATTTCATCCACTTGTACAGTGTGTTTAGCGGCCTGCCCTCCCCCTTCACGGTACCAGAGATAAGTTAGTGGTTCCTGTCCGTGTTGAGGGTTGATGGGCTGCCCGGTATGCCTCCGGACTCTGCCAGTCCAGCGCGCCGTGTGGACGGTGGCAGTTATAGTCCAGCCGCCATTTCTCGAAGATGCTCCGGGCTTCGGCCAGGGAAACGAAAATATGCTGATTGAGACACTCATCCCGCAGCCTGCCATTGAAACTTTCCACGAAACCGTTATCCGTCGGCTTCCCTGGGCGGCTGTACTCCAGGCACACTCCATGTTTTTGCACCCATTCGTTCAATGCCCGACCGATGAACTCCGGGCCGTTGTCCGTCCGAAGCCTGCGCGGCATGCGCCCTTGCAGGCGAAGGCGTTCCGCACCTGCGCCACCCGTTGACCGGAAGGCGATACGTCCACTTCCAGGGCCGGCGTTGACCTGTCCCAGAGGTCAAGGATGGTCAGGATACGGATACGCCGTCCCGACCCCAGGCTGTCGCTGACAAAATCCATGCCCCATTGTTTGTCCGAGCCGCAGGGCGTGGGCAGCCAGGACCGCAGCGACCAGGGACGTTTCTTTGCGGCACGCAAGCGCAAGGAGAGACCTTCCTCACGGTAGATCCTTTCCGTCCGTTTGTGATTCACCACAACCCTTCACGCCGTAACAAGACATGCAGCCGCACGACGCCGAAGCGCCGCCGCTCCTCTGCCAGTTCCCGCATGCGTCGTCATCCCGATCCGGTGGGTGAGGATGCCGAACTGTGCTGCGATTGACGCCGAGGGTCGCGCAGGCCAGCCGCTGGGTGGCGGTATATGCCTTTGGACATACTGCAACACCGCTTCCTGGCATGACGCGGGCCTCAGAAGTTTTTTGAGAGGACCTCCTTGAGGATGGAGATGTCCAGTGCCTGGTCGGCCACCATCTTCTTCAGCCGAGCGTTCTCCTTCTCCGGCTGGCGCAGCCGCCTCGCGTCAGAAACGTCCATGCTGCCATTTTTGACCGCCGCTTGTAAAAGGTGGCTCGGAAATACCGTGCTGACGGCACAAGTCCACCACGCGCATGCCGGCTTCGGCCTGCCGCAATATCCCAATGATCTGCTCTTCGCTGAATCGGCTCCGTTTCATAGCTGTGCTCCTATGCCGGGAACACTAACTTTTCAATGGACCAGTTTTTTAGGGAGGGGGCACTGTATCCGTTGCAGGCGTTCTTTTTTTTCGTTGTCGAGTTTCCGCTCCAGCAGTTTTTCCAGAATGGCAGTGGATTCCTTATCCATGACTACACCTCATTGAGATCTGTGCGGAACATTTTCGCACAGGCATTTTTCCAGCGGCGCTGTTCAGTGTGAGCTCCGATGGGCAGTTCCTCCAGAGCCTTTTTGATGCGCATTCTGCCGGAATACAGTTTGTCGGCCACACTGTCCCCCAGATCGGAAAAATTTAGCGTCCGGCCTTTGCGTTCGAGGTTATACACGGACTTCCGAAGTACAGATTCCGACAGACATGAATCAGTGCATCGGGAAAGACGTTCAGGAAACCGCGCAGCAATTCGACGGAATCCCGTTGCCGATTGATGACCCAGAATGTAACAAAATTTCGATTCAGCTCCGCCAGAGTTTCACGCAGTGTCGAGCCATATTTGGCAATACCGGTATTGCTCCGGGCTGCGGAATTTATCACCAGACAATGGCCGGGAAATTCGTCAGTCGCATTGACCAGCTCTATCCACCGTCTGAAATATCCAAGTCTATTTCCTTCTTTGTTTCCTTCAACATAAAATATGGGCATGTTCATGTTACAGATCCTCGTCTGAAGTATCGGGGACAATAAAAGATGCTTTTCCGAGATTTGTTTTTCTACAGGTGTCGTCTCCTTTTTCAGGGGGGTGGAAGCATTCCCGTTTTCCGCAAAAAATCATTTTATGAGATACGCGGGAATGATGATACCCTCGTTCTTGAGCATCTGGCTCAGTTCTCTGGAATTGTAGCCTTTCTCCTTCGCTTTCTGAAATCCTTCTCCAGCAGTTCCGCCGCCTCCGGGCGTGTTTTTCTGTCTTCTTTCTCCGGCAAATCCTGAAGCAGTTTTCTTGCCCGTTCTATCTGTTGAGGACGGATTGTCGCGTTCTGGGCCATAGCATTTTCTCCTTGGGGAAGAGTGCCACCAGCATACAAGAAATTTTTCCATATATACAATTTGGCCACTGCACGAGGCGGGTTCTTCGTGGCAGGATGGGGGTTGTGCTACACCACAACCCCATCCTGCCAGAAGGCTGACGCCCTCTGGACTCCCTGAATGCTCGGCGCTTCGCTTCTCGCATTCCAAAGGCCAGGACATGAAAGACGGAAAGACCGAAGACGGCGGTCGGAGCGCCGCCCGGAAATGGGTGACGATCCGCGTCACCGAAAGAGAAAAAACACGCCTCATGGAGCAGGCGGAAATCGCCGGACTGTCCCTGTCGGAATACATGAGGCGGCGTTTTTTCGGAGGCAGGTCGCTGGTGGCTCATGCAGACCTGAGTACCGTTGCGGAACTGAGGCGGATAGGCGGCCTGCTCAAGCACAATTTCGAGACGCTTCGGCAGGCGAAAGCTCCCCCGGATATTCTGGAACGGCAGGAGGACGCCCTGCGGAATCTGGTCTGGGCCATCCAGAAAATCTCGCTGCGGTGTCATCATGATTGTCAAGAAAATCAGGAATACGAAGGCTGAAAAGCCCAAGGCATGGCAGATAGGCGACCTCGTGGATTACATCCGGTTCCCCCATAACAGAAATCCGCAGGAGAAAATCGAATACGCGGGCGGAAGAGGTTTCCTTTCAGCAACACATACCGGTCAGAAGGTGGAAATGATTGCTCTGGCAAGGGAGTCGGTTCACAGCGACATGCCGGTGCAGCACTGGATGTTTTCCTGGCAGGAAGGGGAACAGCCCACACGGGAACAGGTGGAGGAAGTGGTGGACCTGTTCCTTGAAAAAATGGAACTGATCGGACATCAGACTGTGTATGGCCTACACTATGACACGGACAATTATCACCTGCATATCGCGGTCAACAGGACGGACCCGGAAACGGGAAAAGTCGTGCTTCCTTTCAATGGACTGGACATTCAGGAGGCGCATAAGCTCGTGGCCCATATTGAAGGCAGGCAGGGATGGGCCAGCGAAGAAAACCCCATGTATGCGGTACTGGAAAATGGCGAGCTGGCGCGAAGGAGGACGGCCCGCGAAATAAAACCGAAGCAGGCCGCGCTGGATTTTGAACATGCCACCGGCGAAAAATCCGCCCAGCGCATCGCGCAGGAACGTGGGCATTCCATCATAAAAGACGCGCAATCGTGGGCAGAGCTGCACGAAAAACTGGCGGAAGTCGGTTTGCGTTTCGAGAAGAAAGGCTCCGGGGCCATCATTTTTGTGGGGGAAAAGGCCGTGAAGGCATCCTCCGTAGACCGTGCGTTCAGCATGGGAAAGTTGTGCAAAAGGCTGGGGGAGTTTGAGGAAGGAACGTACCCGGATGCCTTGGGAAAGATTGCCCCGGAGCCGGTGAGTTCCGTCAATCTGGAAGCATGGAAAATGTATCAGGAAGAGTTCGCCGGAGACTCGAAAAGGACAGGAACAGCCTGTAATGCCGAGCTTTCCCGGATGAAGGAACGGCACAGGTTCGAGAGGAAAAAGGCGCTTTCCCACTTGGCGAAATATGGTTTGCCGGTTCTGAATATCGCTCGTCATTGCCTGACCGCGCAGCAGAGAGCGGAACGGCTTTCCCTACGGCCACGCCGGAAAAAAGCGCGTGGAGGCAAGCCGCGTTTTGAGAACTGGCTGCGGTCACGAGGCATGGAAAAGGAGGCAAATCGCTGGCGGTATCGGGCGGCACGGGAGGAAAAAAGACACACCCCGCCCCCTGCCGAAAGACGGGAAAAGGGAGCGGAACCCATGCGGGAACTTGCGGATTTCAGAAAGTATGCGGATGCGGTGAATGCGGAACGCTACCGCGTTACCTGCATAAAGATGGAAGAGGACGGCGGCAAAAAGACCTTCATCCTGGACAAAAAAGGCGGCATGACCAGAGGTTTTTCCCCGGACGAACTGGAGGCTCACATACCGGAGATGCTGCGCTTCCAGAAACGGGGTGAAAATATCTACTACACGCCACTGTCGGATGACCGGCATCATATTCTCATTGACGACATGACCCGTGACAGCCTGAAAAAGCTCCAGGAAGACGGCTTCCGGCCTGCCGTGGTGCTGGAAAGCTCGCCGGGCAATTACCAATGCCTGCTGACCATCCCCCGGCAGGGTACGGAATTTGACCGGGATGTGGGCAACCGCATTACGGAACGCCTGAACCGGGAGTATGGCGACAAAAAGCTGTGCGGCTGCATCCATCCTCACCGTGCGCCGGGTTTTGAAAACCGCAAGCCGAAGCATCGGCGGGAAGACGGGGGCTATCCCCAGGTGAAGCTGTTATTTGCGGAGCGTCGGGAGTGCGGCAAGGCGCTGGCTCTGGCCAGAAGGATTGACCATGAGTACGCGGAGGCTGCCGAGAAGCGGAAGGCCGAGCGCCGGACGTTCCCGATGCCGGACTTTCGGCCCGGCGACACGGCCTCGGCCTATTATGCCCATCTGGAGAATATTCGCAGGCATCTGACCATTGAAGATTACTCCCGCGTGGACGCGATGATCGCCCTGCGGCTGCGCTCCAACGGCCACAGTCGGGAAAGCGTGGAAGAAACCATCCGCACCTGTGCCCCGACCATCCGGGAAATACAGACCGGGCGCAACTGGCAGCGGTACGCCGAACGCACGGCGGATTACGCTTTCGGCCCGGCAGGAGACAGGGATTTGGTAAGGAATGAACGGTATCGGGATTTGTGGCGCAGGGTTGAAGGGGGGGAAGAAAAGGCGCGTCAAGCCAAGGGCGTGAAGACGAGGTAGGAGAAGATTTGTGATTGTTTTATTACGTCTTTTCCAATGAATTGAAGGTGTTTTTCAAGTATTTGGTCAACATTTTCTGTGTTCATCACAGTACAATTTGGAATTTTGTCCAATCCCTCTTTTCCTATGCCCCAAACCGTATGAAATTTTTTCGCGCACATGACGTTCTCTTGTGGAGGCCGTCATGCGGCGTGGGACAGGGGCGCATGGCCCGCAGGGGGGAAGTTACGGAGGCCGATCAAATTACTTTTGATACGGTCCCAAGAAGCGTTCACCGTTGAAATGGATGAGGTGGGAGGGCGCGTCCGCCACCCAGACTTCTGTTTCCCAGGCGATCTCTCCCACATAGCGGGCCATAATTGCCCGATTAGGGAAGGCCGTCACATACACCAGACCAGGCTTAGCGCTGGAAAAGAGTGCTGCAAGCTCGTCATGGCGTTTGCCGTCCACCGGACCGTGACTGGTTACGGATTCCACCAGCAAGAGCCAGTCTTTTTTGGGATCGTAGAAGACCACATCCGGCATCTTGCCGTGGGAATCGACCATCACGCCCAGGCTGGCAAGCAGGCTTTCGTCAAAATAGCCCCATTTGTTGCCAGTATCCCCCACATAGAGCAGAATGCTGCCGGGCACGAAGCAGGGAGCGAACGCCTCCACAATGGCCTTGATAAGTTCGCTGTGCGCTCCAGGGCTGAGTTCAATTTGCTTGCCGTCTACCAGAGATACCGGCACCATTACCCGTTCCCGCTCGTGTGCATAGCGTTTCGCCAAGCTCTCCTGCCGTTCCAGAAAGTCTGACAGGGTGCTTTCCCAGTCCGCCGTGCCGTAGAGTCGGATCAGGGCCAGAGCTTCCGGCGAGATTTGATAGACGGCTTTCGGGCTGTTTACGGCGCGGGCCGGATTGTCGGGATTGTAAAGAGCTATGCCTGCCGCCACAAACTGGTGCATGGTCTGACGGCGAAAGGTTTCACGGGTATTGGGCGCATAGTTGGCGGCATAATGCTCTTTTGCCCAATCCATGATGGGGGTTATGCCCATATAGGGAGCCTGAGCCTGACTCCACGCCTTGTCCGGCGTCATGTCGCACAGGGCCAGAAGGCAGAGCGCAGAGCGCGTGTTCTGTTGCGCTCTGGGCAGCCCCAAGGCTTTGACGATAGCCAGAGCTTGTTCCTGTTTTTCTGTCTCGTTCATGCCAGCACCGCCTTAAGGTGTTGTTCCACGTTTTCCTGCGTTAGTTCCGTCTGGCCGTCCGCCCACCGACCCAATGCCTCCAGCGTGTCGGCGGAGGGGTACGGGAGGGAGCGCAAATCTGTGGCGTTGACCTGAGTGTGACCGTTGAAGCGCCGGAAAAGCTTATCCACAAAGCCGGAGTTCAGGTAGAGCGCCAAGCCGTGGGCCAGTTCCGGCGACAAGCCTTGTTTGCGGCGGTGGAACACGTTGAGATGGTTTTCAAAGCCCAGATAGGGTTGGCCGGGAAAATCCTCTGGCTGGACGTGATAGGCCACTACCCGGCGTTTTTCCTCCTTGGAGGACAAACGCCGCACGACCACATAGTGGCCGTTCGGGTAGAGCCATTTCATGGTTTCCGGGCAGCGGGCCACGGCGTTGGGTTTTTTGAAATTCGCTCTGGGCCATTTCGTTTTGCCGTTAAAATGGCCGGGGTACAGCAAGGGCGCGTCATCAGGCAGCGGCATGGCGCGCAAATGCTCTTTGAGGCGAAAATCCACCACTGGCCCGGTGGAAACCTCGACACCTAGGGACTTCAGGGAACGATCCGCACCGCTGAGGGAGCTTTGTTCCCCCTGATTGTCGGGAATGTGGATGAACAGTTCCGGGTTGCCGGGCCGGACGATCTCTTCGAAGGGGTATCGCGCCTCGCGGTATTCGTCCATCTCGCCATTTTTTGACGTGGAAACGTCCAGCACGCTTTGCTCAGCGTCCCGTTCCAGCACGAGGATAACATTTTCCTGCAACACCTTGTCCTCCTTGAACGCTTCGGTCCTGGATGTGAACAGGTGAAGACGCCGGATGGCCGAATGGCGCAGGATATATTGACGGAAGGGCCTGTAATACGGGCCGTTGCAGAAACTGCGCGGGATAATGGCGACCAGGGTCCCGCCGGGCCGGAGCAGGGCCAGGGAGAGCGCGACAAAGGCCGTATAGAGATTGACCGTTTCGATCCCTGCGTCACGCAACAGAGCCCTGTGGGCGGAATGGCCGCTGATTTTTTTATAGGGCGGGTTCAGTATGGCGTGGGTGAAGAGGCGCTGTTTGTGCAGAACAAGCGTTGAGGCGTATTCGATAAAATCGGTATGATAGATATGCGGTTTGACGGGCAGTCCTTCCACGGCTTGGATGATGTTCTTTTCCAGCTTCCGCGCCATGTCGACGTCGTACTCAAACAGGGAGGCTTCCCCGTGGGGAAAGGACCTGTCCGTATGGCGCAGGGCCTTCAGAAAGGAGCAGGTCAAACTCCCCTCGCCCGCTCCTGCATCAAGCAGGTGAAACGCGCCAAAATTCTTGGGAAAAAGGGAAGCCATAAAGGCCGCGATGGGGGCAGGCGTCATATACTGCCCAAGAGCCGCCTTGCCTGTGGGCAAAACGGCGGGATGAGCCTTGGGGACGTGTGTTTCAAAAAGCTGGAGCATATTCCATCCTGACAAATCTTGTAGGTTTCATGATAGCGTGTCTCACGGCCACCCGCAAGCACAAAGCTCCTCTATCAAATAATCTGAAGGGTTGGGGCGCGAGGTTCGCGAAGAAGGAGGAGGAAACGACTTTATTGTCCCACTCAGGGAGGTGTACCCCCCCACCTTTAGGTGGCGGCTTTAGCGTTTCTTTTGTAGGCTGTGGGCATGAACAACTATCGCAAAGGCTCCCACAGTGTTTTTTCAATTCACCTGCACTTGGTTTGGATAACCAAGTACCGGAAAAAGATTTTGTCAGGCGACATCACCCAGAAGGCCAGGTCGCTGATACGCGGTATTTGTGAGAAATATCAGGTGGAAATCCTCAAAGGTCATATAGCACCTGACCATATCCATCTTTTCGTTTCAATTCCGCAAAATCTTGCTGTGAGCAAGTTGATGCAACAATTGAAAGGCCGAACCTCCCATGCCATGATAAACGAATTTCCATTGTTGCGTCGCCAGTACTGGGGACGCCATATGTGGGCACGCGGATATTTCTGTTGTAGCAGTGGCAATGTGACCGATGATGTTATCAAGCAATATATTGCGCAACAGGAAGATGCTGATGAGATCTTCCGGATTGAGGGGGAATGACTTAAGCCTGCTTCAGTAGGAGCCATATCGGCTTTAGCCGGAACGCGACTTTAGTCGCCAAGGTGAATCCATCGACTTTAGCCGGTGGAGTGTTCAATGTAAACCTCTCCAATGCCGGAAAGGAAGAGGAAAAGGAGGTGTATAAGACAAAAATCCAGGAGAAGTTGTCTAAACAAATGTATTACAGTGAACTGAGCTTCACAAGTAATCGGGTTGTGGCGAGGTCAGCTTGATGACAATCGAAGAATTTGTCGAAGATATATCTGTTGTTTCCGATGAGCGACGTCTGATTGAAAATCCCTACCGGGATGGACGACGCAAAAATCATCTACTGCAATACCTGCGGCATCTGGAGCGCAGTGGCGTGGATGTCATGCTGGTGGGCGAGGCTCCGGGCTACCGTGGCTGCGCCTTGACCGGGATCCCGTTTACGGACGAGTTCCAGTTGAAGCTCCCAGCAAATATCTATGCCTTGGGGGCTTGGGAACGATCAGGCGGTATTGGTAACACATCGGAGCGCTCCGCCTCCGCAGTGTGGGCAGCACTACGGGAATACCACATCATTCCTCTCATGTGGAACGCATTTCCCTTCCATCCATATCAAGAAGGGAAGATAGCATCCAATCGGACCCCGGCACAAAGCGAGCTAAAAGAAGGCCTGTGGTATCTGGATGCGCTGAGGTCCATCTTTTCAATCAAGGATTCCCAAGTATTTGCCGTGGGAAAAAAGGCGAAGGAAATACTGGGGGTGACCAGTGACAGCCATTATATACGCCATCCGGCGAATGACTTTAAGCGGGAATTCAGGCCGCAATTTGACCTTAAAATCGGAAAACCGTATGGCCGCAGGCCGGGCGACACTTTACGCCACACCACGGGGGAAGCTGATGCGCCGGAGCGAATGAAAGGCGGATCTGGCTATGATAGCCCCACTTTGGTAAGCTGAAGGGCAGGCAGGCGTTGGTCTACCTGCCGTTCTACCCGGTACACTACGCCAAACCCATTTCCTCCACCATATCCGCCACAGCGGCGCAGACATCGGCATTCACGAGGAAGGTGGCGTCCTCTTCCGCGCCTTTTTCCGCCTTGGGCAGTTTCAGGCCAGACACAGCCAGCCCGGCATCCAGCGTGAACTCCAGTTGTCGGTCGGGATCGACGTCCGAGGTGGCCACCAGGTGCAGCTTCTGGATAGCCATGCCTTCCTCAAGCGCCTGAGCAACGGCGTTCAGACTGTTCTGCACAGCCACGGCGGCCTTTTCCTCGGCCTGTTCTGTTGCGGTCAGACTGGCGGAACCCATCGGATGGAGGGTGTAGCCTTCGCACGGATAGCCTTCTCCGCGCAGGATGGCGGCAAAGAGCTTCGGCATATCTCCCGCAGGCGTGATGGGTGTAACATCCATGCCAAACGTGGTCTTGAACAGCTCCAGCACCGGCTGAACAGCTTTGGCCGAAGCCGCTCCCACAAGCAGGCGTCCCTTTTCCGCATCCCACAGGCAGTCGATCACAGACGGCACAAATTCCGCCCTGGCGGTCAGTTTGGCTGTGATTGTCTCTTTCAGTTCTTTTTTGCGTTTACCGCCAACCTTTTTGCCGGAAGCTCGTTCCTCCCGCACGGCTTCGGCAAGCTGGAGCCGGATAACGGCTCCGGACGCCTTGCGGGTATCCAGCCGGAAGGAAAAGCCGGAATAGCGACCATCCACGGCGGCCAGCTCAAAGCCGTCGGTATCCAACGGATCGCCAAGGCCAACCCAGCCGAAACGCCTACCGTCCGCATCGATTTCGGGAGTGAAGGCGTGTTGCCGCAAGGCGTCCAGGCCAAGCGAGGCAGGGGAATCGGTCTTGCAGACCATCAGGGCTGTGCTGGAAGACATAAAACCGGACATGAGAACTCCTTGTTGTATTGGTTGAAGTGACAAACGTGTTTTCGTTCACCGTAACCCCGCGCGATATGACCGGCGGGTGATCCCTATCGCATTCGCGGTCGGGAGGAAAACACCATACCGCGCACATGCGTTTCCTCCGGCGCGGGAGCAGCCGGGCGTTCCGCGAGCGTTTCATAACCGCCGACGAACTCCAGCGCCTCATCCAGCGTGCCGAATTGAGTATCCACCGTGCGCGAGCCGTCGATCAGGTTGTACTTTTCATACTGAACATGCAGGCCTGTCTGATTGTCGGCGGTTTGAAAAATCCGCATCTGGAAGATGCCGCCATCGCCCGCATCCATTGTCCTGGAGTGGTCATTTTTTCCGTAAAAATCGCTGCCGGTAGGATGAAAACCTTCCCTGGCAAGCCGTTCACAGAAGGTTTCGCCATCTTCGGCGGGCGGCGTTTCTTCAAGCCCGCGCTGCGCGGCGTCATTGCGGGCAACCTGTATGGCCGCTTCCTGCGTCTCGAACTGTTTGAGTTTCATACCGCGCGGCGCGGTCGCCGTGCTGTGCCACTGACCGTCCTCGTACAGACTTTGCCCCAGGGAACCGATGCTGTTGTTGAAATAGGTGCGGCGCAGAACATATCCTTCTTTCAGCGTATGGCCGTTGTGCTGGTTGGTGACGAGGTATTCCGTCCGTCCTTCTCCTTCGCCGTATTTGATCTTGTGGTACTGTTCTTCCGGCGGCACGGCGGGAGGGGCGGCGACAATACTGTCTTCCTTGCCGCGTTCTTCCTTCGGCGGTGCTTCCATGACTGTCTGCTGTTCATCGGTCAGAGAGGTTTTCGGCGTCCAGGTGGAGACGTAGCTCGAATCATCCTGCATCCTCTGCAATTCCCGGATGACCGCGCTGTGGTTTTCCCGTGCCAGAGCCAGTTCTTCCTGCTGCGGAAACTCCTTGCCCAGAGCGGCGTTGACGGTTTCCAGTTCGGCGCGTTCCTGCCGGGCATTTTTCCTGTGGGTTTCCACGGCTTCGTCCAGTCCTTTGGCCAGAAAATTGTCCATACGCTGAAACAGACCGGCCAGACTGAACTTTTCCTCAAAATCGTAGAACAGATTACCCGGTCGGAACTCCCGTTCGCCCGCCCCCCGAAGCGAAAGCTGAAAACCGTCCTTTCCGCTCATACGTATTGCCGCGCGTTCGACAGAGACTTCAAAACCGCGATAGGAGCCGAACGGAAATTTTGCGCTGGAATCGCGGGTGACTTCCTTCACGCCTTCAAGCAAACGGTCTTTTATCTTTTCGCTGTCTTTGGCCGTGAAGGTCTTGCCGTCAGCCGTCAGTTCCACCAGGATTTTTTCTTTCCCCTTTTCCATGACCGTGTGGGTATGGGAATCCCTGCGGCGGACGTTTTCCGCATACAGAGTTTCCTCTTTTGCAAGCCGTGTTTCTGTGGAAGCAAGATACTTGAGGCGGTCGCGCATCCGGTGCTGGCTGCGCTGATGCTGCGAATACAGGGCTTCCAGCTTGCGCAGATCGGCGGCAAGCTGTACCTGCATGAGAATAAGCGGATTGCCGGATGCCGCGGCTTTCATTTCGGCGGCGTTGGCAGCTTCCGAGGCCACATCGTCAATGACACGCTGGAGCAGATCGCCCTTGCGAAACTGTTCAATGGCTGCTGACTTGTACTCTATGCATTGCCACATTCGCGAATCGTAAGTCATCTTTGTTGCATAATTGAATATCTTTACTGTAAAAGTATCGGGATTGCGTTCATAAAACATATTCCCCTGACGTATAATTCTTCCGTTGCGTTGCTCCAGATCTGACGGCCGCCACGGTGCGTCCAGATGATGCGCGGCAACAAGCCTTTTTTGTACATTCATTCCCGCACCCATCTTGGCGGTGGAGCCAAGAAGAATACGGACACGTCCCGCATTCATGTCGCTGAACAATTTTGCTTTTCGTATGTCCGTGTTGGCATCATGGATGAAGGCTATTTCCTCGGCGGGAATCCCCTTTGCCATGAGTTTTTGCTTCATGTCGTCATACACGGAGAACTTGCCGGACGACATGGCGATGACCTCATCCATATTGACGACACCGGCATGAGCGTCGTCCCCGTCATCCTCGGCCATGTCTTCCTGTTCCGGCGTTTCGCGGACAAGCGTGCCGTCCACGTCGATAAGCGCCCCGGATTCCAAATCCTGCCGTTCGCTCTGAGCGGATGCCGGAACCTTGCCGCCCTTGGGTGTGGAGAGGTCGCAGAAAACAAGCTGCGTTCCCTTGTCATTGGTTGTATCACGCCAGATTTCGTGGATACGCTCGACGGCGGCGTTGAGCTTGGAACCTTCAAAATCATCGGCGGTCGGTTCTATCAGCCGGAAATCCAGTCCAGCCTTGCGGGCGTCATTGGTGACTTTGAGAGGATTGTCGATGCGCGGGTCTCTGGGCAGATTCTCCATGCGCTGGATGATCTTGTCCATATACGCGGCCTGAGCCGGGGAGCGTTCCACCACATCGTTATAAGGCTTGCCGCCTTCAATCGGAGGCGTCAGAGACCGTTCCCCGGCCTGCTTCGCCTGTTCGTCCAGATCGCTTTTTGTCACGACATCGGCAAAGGTACGGTACATGGAGAGCAGCTCAGGTACATTCTGAAACTTGGCAAAGCGGCTTTTTAACTTGTAGTTGACGCTTGTTTTGTAATATATTTATTTGAAATAATAGAATAAAATTTTTAAAAATATTTTTGATACCCTGAAAATTACCCGACAAAAAAGGGGATAAAAATGGGTCTTCCCGGATTGTATGGGATAAGCTGTTCTACTCAGATATTATCCACTGGATACCCAGCAGTTTTCCTGTTGTTCGGCCTGTTTATCTTTTGGACATTTTGGACTATAGTGGCAAACAGAGGGCATCCGATGAGATGAGGATGTCCCGTCTGTGACAAATGTTGCAATCCTGTACTTCTGAATTTGTCCGAACTGAAATTTTAGGAAACGACTGTATGAACAAACAGCAGCTTGCGGCCAAGATTTGGGAATCAGCGAATAAGATGCGTTCCAAAATTGAGGCTAATGAATATAAGGACTATATTCTTGGTTTTATATTTTATAAATTCCTTTCTGATAAAGAAGTGCAGTTTTTGAAAAAAAACGATTGGACGGATGAGTATCTTGTTGAGCTGAATGAGGATGATACTGAATCCGTGCAGATGGTTCGACAAAATATTGGCTACTTCATATCTTATGACGGCCTTTTTTCCACATGGATAGCCAAGGGTATGGATTTTGCCGCTTCGGACGTAACGGATGCCATTTCCGCTTTTAACCGGAACATCAATCCTCATCATAAAAAAGTATTTGAGGGTATTTTCAAAACGTTGGAAACCGGTCTGTCCAAACTGGGAGAAACTTCCGGCGCGCGCACCAAAGCCATCCGCGATCTGATTTATCTGATAAAAGACATTCCCATGGATGGCCGACAGGATTATGATGTTCTCGGCTTCATCTATGAATATCTGATCAGCAATTTTGCGGCCAATGCGGGCAAAAAAGCGGGGGAGTTCTACACGCCGCATGAAGTCTCGCTGCTCATGTCAGAAATTGTGGCGCATCATCTGAAGGGAAGAAGTGCGATAAAAATTTACGATCCGACAAGCGGTTCCGGCTCTCTGCTGATCAATATCGGAAAAAGCACGGCCCGCTATGTGGGGAGTGAAGATCACATTCAATACTATGCACAGGAGCTGAAAGAAAACACCTACAACCTGACACGCATGAATCTTGTCATGCGCGGTATTCTGCCGGACAATATTTTTACTCGCAACGGCGATACGCTGGAAGATGACTGGCCGTATTTTGATGAAAATGACCCGGTAAATACCTATAATCCACTCTATGTGGATGCCGTAGTCTCCAATCCCCCCTATTCTCAGGCATGGAATCCATCGGACAAGGAAAACGACGCACGCTATGCCTCGTTCGGTCTGGCCCCAAGAGGCAAGGCCGATTACGCCTTTCTGCTGCATGATTTGTATCATCTGAAGCCCGACGGCATTATGACAATTGTTTTGCCTCATGGGGTTCTTTTTCGCGGCGGCGAAGAGGGGAATATCCGTAAAAATCTCATTGAACAGAACCACATAGATGCTATTATCGGCCTTCCAGCCAACATTTTTTTTGGAACGGGTATTCCCACCATTATCATGGTATTGAGGCAAAAAAGGGAAAATACGGATGTCCTCGTTATTGATGCCTCCAAAGGCTTCGCCAAGCAGGGAAAGAATAACGTCCTGCGGGCCTGTGACATCAAAAAGATAGTGGATACAGTCACACAGCGAACCTCGGTGGATAAATTTTCCCGTGTCGTCAGTCGTGAGGAAATCCGCGGGAATGAGTATAATCTGAATATTCCTCGCTATGTGGATTCTTCCGAAGAAGCGGAAAGCTGGGATATCTGGGCTACCATGTTCGGCGGCATTCCTGATTTGGAACTTGCCGGATTACGCGATTATTGGGCCGCTTTTCCCTCGCTCAGGGAATCGCTGTTCCGGCCTCTGAATGAAGCCTATTATGAATTGAAGGTTGAAAATCTGAAGGATGCCGTTCTCGGGCATCCGGACATTACAGCCTTTACCGATCGATATGCCGGAGCATTCGCCACGTTTCCCGATTTTCTGAACACGGAACTGCTGGGCAAGATGGAGACAGTGAATACGGCGCAGGCGGAAAATGTGCACAGTGCGGATATCTTTGCCAGATTGCGCGCGATTCCGCTGATTGACCCGTATGAAGCGTACCAGCTTCTTGACAGCCGCTGGAAAGACATTGCCGTGGATCTTGAGATTCTTCAGACCGAAGGCCTTGCCGCCGCGCGGCAGGTTGATCCGCGCATGGTCATCAAGAAGAAGGATAATAAGGACACGGAAATACAAGACGGCTGGCAGGGGCATGTCATTCCCTTTGAACTGGCGCAGGCTTGTCTGTTGGCGGACAAACTGCAAGCCCTGAAAGAGGAAGAGGAAAGGCTGGCCGACTTTGCTGGGCGGTATGAAGAACTGCTGAATGAATTGAGCGAGGAGGACAGGGAACAGCCCTTTGTCAATGAGGACGCCTTTGTCCCCGCCGAGGTGAAAAAGTCGCTCAAGGCCGGAGCTCTGGATGAGGCAACGCTTGCCATCCTCAAAAAAGTGGACGCGCTGATCAGCAGAGAAAAAAGCCTCAAAAAGAAAATCAAGGAAGACGCCGAGGCACTGCACACGCAAACGAAGCATGTCATCGAGAATCTCAGTGACGAGCAGATTCTGGATTTGCTGCGCCGCAAGTGGATAACGCCTCTTGTTGAAGACCTGAACGACCTGCCTCTGAGTGTGGTCCGCAAATTGATTGCCCGCCTTGAAGCACTGTGTACGAAGTATGAGATGACCTTCGCCGGAGTGGACAGTGAAATTGATGAAACGGAAACGGCGCTCAATGGGCTGATTGATGAACTGACCGGAAATGCTTTTGACATGCAGGGGCTTGCGGAACTGAAAAAATTGCTGGGAGGCGAATAGTATGGCCGAACATGCCGGAAAACCTAAGGTTCGCTTCGCCGGATTTACGGAAACTTGGGAACAGCGTAAGTTGGGGGATTTGGCGGAATTTAATCCTAAAGCAGAGTTACCTACTAATTTTGAGTATGTCGATCTTGAATCTGTTGTAGGTACAGAGTTAATTAATCATAGGACACAAACAAAATGTACTGCGCCATCTAGAGCACAGCGTTTGGCGCAATATGGGGATTTATTTTATCAACTTGTAAGGCCATATCAAAAAAATAACTATTTATTTGAACTTAATTCAGAGAACTTTGTGTTCTCAACTGGCTATGCCCAACTTCGCCCGTCTGTTGATGGATACTTTTTAATGTCTCTTGTTCAAAATGAGTATTTTGTACAAAAAGTATTGGATAACTGTACAGGTACGAGTTACCCGGCAATAAATGTAAATGATTTAGCAGAGATAAATATTTATACTTCTTTGAAAAAATCAGAGCAAGCCCGCATCGGCACCTTCTTCCGCCAGCTCGACCGCCTTGTCACCCTTCATCAGCGTAAGCGCGGTCGCCTTGAAAATATCAAAAAAGCGATGCTGGAAAAAATGTTCCCGAAAAATGGGGCTGACGTACCGGAGGTTCGCTTCGCCGGATTTACGGAAGCTTGGGAACAGCGTAAGGTTGGTAATCTTATTGAAGACTATGTTGAACGGACAACAATTCAGAATCAATATCCTGTTTTGACTTCCTCACAACAGCAAGGAATTGTACTCCAAGAGGCTTATTTTGCAGATCGACAAGTAACGACAAATGATAATGTCGGATACTTTGTTTTACCCAAGGGGTACTTCACTTATCGAAGTCGGAGCGATACCGATGTATTTGTATTTAATAGAAATGATATCCTAGATAAAGGGATTATTAGCTATTATTACCCTGTTTTTCAGACAAAATATACCTGTTCTGATTTTTTACTTAGGCGTCTGAATCACGGCATCCGTAAGCAGTTGGCAATGGCAGCGGAAGGAACAGGGCAAAAAGTTCTTGCGCATAGCAAGTTCAAGAATATGACTGTTTCTGTTCCAAAGATAGGTGAACAGCAAAAAATCGGCACCTTCTTCCGCCAGCTCGACCGCCTTATCACCCTTCATCAGCGTAAGGTTGCATTGCTGCAAAATATCAAGAAAGCCTGTCTTGAAAAGATGTTCGTATAGGGGAAGCCGTATGACATTGGAAAACAAACTGGGTTTGACCGAGGCGGCGGAACTTGCCCGCGCCGAGGAGAAACTGAGTAAGGCAAAAGCGGCCCTGCTTTTTGAACAGGGCCTGCTGGACACCCTTCCGACAGGCACTTTTGCCGGACTCGCGGCTATCCACCAGTTCTTGTTTGAAGATATTTATCCCTTTGCCGGGCAAATGCGCCATGTGAATATCTCCAAGGGGCAATTCCGTTTTGCGTCCGTCCTCTATCTGGCGGACGCCTTGCGGCGTATAGATCGTATGCCGCAAGGCGGCTTTGATGAAATCGTGGAAAAATATGTGGAAATGAATGTGGCTCACCCCTTTCGGGAAGGCAATGGCCGCAGTGCCCGCATCTGGCTGGACGCCATGCTGAAAAAGGAATTGGGCGTGGTAGTGGACTGGAGCGGAATAGACCGGGAAGCCTATTTGCAGGCAATGGAACGCAGTCCTGTCAATGATGCTGAAATCAAGGATCTTTTGAAAAAGGCATTGACCGATCAGGTCAATGACCGGACCGTCTATATGAAGGGTATAGACGCAAGCTACCACTATGAAGGTTATCATATTTTCCGTACAGAAGACCTGAGTCGTAATTGACGCGAGGAAAGCATGAAATTTCGCAATGAAAAAGATTTTGAGGATGCGCTTGTTGCCATGCTGCCTACGGTCGGGTGGGAGGACTCGGTTCTGGAAAATTATGATGAAACCAAACTGTTGCAGAACTGGGCCAATATTCTGTTTGAAAATAACAGAGGTATAGATCGTCTCAATGATTTTCCGCTGACAAAGGGAGAGATGCAACAGGTTCTGGAGCAGGTGAAAGAACTCAAAACACCACTCAGGCTTAATGGTTTCATCAATGGCGGCAGTGTCCAGATTACGCGCGATAATCCTGAGGATACGCTGCATTTTGGCAAAGAGATTTCCCTGAAAATTTATAACCGCAAAGAAATAGCCGCTGGGCAGAGCCGCTATCAGATCGCCCGGCAGCCCCGCTTTTCCGTCAAATCAAAACTTCTCAATGACCGCCGGGGTGATATGCTGCTGCTGATCAACGGCATGCCGGTCATCCATATTGAATTGAAAAGAAGCGGCGTTCCTGTCAGCCAGGCTTGCAACCAGATCCAAAAATACGCCGCCGAGGGCTGCTTTACCGGTTTGTTCTCGCTGGTACAGATTTTTGTGGCCATGAATCCTGAAGAAGCTCTCTATTTTGCCAATCCCGGCCCGGAGGGTAAATTCAACCCTGATTATTATTTTCACTGGGCGGATTTCCATAACGAACCAATCAATATATGGGATAAATTTACACGCGACCTGCTTTCCATCCCTATGGCTCATCAGCTTATTGGCTTTTACACCGTGGCCGATGATTCGGACGGCATATTGAAGGTGATGCGGAGTTATCAATACCAAGCTGCCAATGCCATTTCCGACAAGGTGGGCAAAGCTCGCTGGGAAGCTGAAAATTTGGGCGAAAATCAGCGCGGTGGTTTTGTCTGGCATACCACAGGCTCCGGCAAGACCATGACTTCCTTCAAGTCCGCCCAGTTGATCGCTTCCTCCAAGGATGCCGACAAGGTTGTTTTTCTGATGGACCGTATTGAACTTGGAACTCAGAGCTTAAAGGAATATCGGGGATTCGCTGAAGAGAATGAAGATGTGCAGGCAACGGAAAACACCAGTGTGCTTGCCGGTAAACTGAAAAGCAATGATCCGGCCGATACCCTGATTGTCACGTCCATCCAGAAAATGAGCAATATCAAGAATGAGGGTGAATATGGTCTGAATGCTGCGGACTTGGAAAAAATGCGATCCAAGCGCATTGTTTTTATTGTGGATGAATGTCATCGCTCCACATTTGGGGATATGCTGCTGATTATCAAGGAAACATTCCCTCTGGCCATGTTCTTTGGTTTTACCGGAACGCCGATTCACGAAGAAAATCAGAAGAAAAAAAGTACGACAGCTACTGTATTCGGCAATGAGTTGCACCGGTACAGTATTGCTGACGGGATACGCGACAAAAATGTACTTGGGTTTGACCCTTATAAAGTAGCGACCTATAGAGATCAGGATGTTCGGAAGGCTGTTGCTTTGGAACAGGCCAAAGCCTCAGATGAGGAAGAGGTACACTCCGACCCTAAAAAGGAAAAAATTTTCTATAAGTACATGAATATGCCCATGGCAGGGCATACCGATGCCACGGGGAAGCGCTGCAAGGGGATTGAGGACTATATTCCTCATACCCAGTATCAAACCCCTGAGCATCAAAACAAGGTTGTGGAAGACATTCTGGAAAACTGGTCAACGCTCAGCCATGGAAACAAATTTCACGCAATTTTTGCTACATCATCCATTCCGGAAGCTATAGAATACTATCGTCTGTTTAAGTTGGCCAATACAAAACTCAAAATTGCCGCCTTGTTTGACCCTAATATTGATAATGATGATGCCACAAAGGCTCTCGACAAGGAGGCCGGGCTGAAAGAAATTGTTGAGGACTATAATGCGCGCTACGGGCAACATTTCAGTATTCCCACTTTTGCCGCTATGAAGAAAGATATTGCCTCCAGACTTGCGCATAAAAAACCGTATGAACGCATTGGACGAGAATCTGAAAAACAGCTCGATCTTTTGATTGTGGTCGATCAGATGTTGACGGGATTTGACTCCAAATGGGTCAATACGCTTTATCTGGATAAACTGCTCCAATATGAAAATATTATTCAGGCGTTTTCCCGTACCAATCGTCTTTTTGGGCCGGACAAACCGTTTGGAACTATTAAATATTATCGTTACCCGCATACTATGGAGAAAAATATTGAGGCTGCCGTGGCTCTGTATTCCGGAAACAAGCCACTTGCCCTCTTTGTTCAGAAGCTCCCCGAAAATATTGAGGGGATGAACAGGCTTTTTGCCCAAATTTCCGATTTGTTTAACGGCGCAAAAATTGAAAATTTCAGCAAACTTCCTGACGATACTTCAGAGCGGAATAAATTTGTCAAGTTATTTAATGAGTTTAATGAATATTTTTCCGCCGCCAAAGTGCAGGGCTTTTCATGGGGTAAAACACGCTATGAATTTATAGATAGGGAAACAAACAGACCATGTAGTGTAAAAGTTATAATTGATGAATATACATATAATACTCTTGTAAAGCGGTATCAGGAGTTACATTCTGATACAGGCGCTGGTAATAATGAAGACGATGCCCCGTATGATCTTGATGGATATATTACAACGATTGATACGGATAAAATTGACTCAGATTATATGAACAGTCGTTTTGTAAAGTATATCAAAACATCGCGCCAAGAAAATATAAGTGAAGAAGAAAAACAGCAAGCCCGGAATGAGCTGCATAAAACATTTGCAAATCTTTCTCAGGAAGAGCAGAAGGTGGCAAATATTTTGCTTCACGAGATGCAGCGAGAAGATTTTGTGTATGAAGAGGGCAAGACCTTTCGAGAGTATATTTCAGATTATCTGTTCAGAAAGCATGATGCACGTATTCACGTCCTCGCCTCCGTTTTTGGCCTTGATGAAAAAATGCTGCACAGTATGATGAACTTGCATCTGACTACACAAAATATCAATGAATTCGGTCGATATGACGCATTGAAAAACACCATAGACAAACAAAAAGCCAAATTATATTTTGAGTCACTGGAAGGAAAGAGACTTATCCCTCCCAAAGTGTCGGTAAAAGCTGATAATCTTCTTCGAGAGTTTATCATCAGCGGAGGTTTTGATATTCAAAAGCCGGAAACTTACGATTAACCAAAGTGGAATGCTAATTTTGCATCCAAAGGGCCGGAGCTTCTGCTCCGGCCCTTTCGCATGTTTGGGAACAGCGTAAGTTGGGGGAGGTAGCGAAATTAAATAATGGTAAAGATTATAAACATCTCGGGGATGGCAATATTCCTGTCTATGGGACAGGCGGTTATATGCTTAGTGTCAACCAGGCATTGTCATATAAAGACGATGCCATTGGGATAGGAAGAAAAGGAACGATTGATAAGCCGTATATTTTAAAAGCCCCTTTCTGGACCGTAGATACCCTATTTTATTCTATTCCCAATGATAAAACAGAATTAAATTTTCTGTTTGCTACATTTCAAAAAGTCGATTGGAAAGCGGCTGATGAGTCAACTGGCGTTCCGAGTTTGTCAAAAAGCACAATCGAAAATATCATCACTTTCTTCCCATCACTACCAGAACAAGCCCGCATCGGCGCCTTCTTCTGTCACCTCGACCGCCTTATCACCCTTCATCAGTGTAATTGTAATATGGCTACAAGGCCATGCGAATGGAGTTCTGGGCTTAGAGCAATCGCTTGGGAACAGCGTAAGCTGGGGGAGATTGGTAAAGCTTATTCTGGTGTTGGCTTTCCAGACAATGAGCAAGGAAGAACAGAAGGGATTCCGTTTTTTAAAGTTTCAGATATGAACTCTATAGGTAATGAAAATGAATTACAAAATGCTAATAACTATGTAGATATATTTCAAATATCTCGCCACAAATGGAAACCTATAACAGAAGTTCCTGCGATTTTTTTTGCAAAAGTAGGAGCTGCTGTAATGCTAAATCGAAAAAGATTAGTGCAATATCCGTTTCTTTTGGATAACAATACAATGGCATATTCCTTTGAAAAAGGAATATGGAATATTTCATTTGGTAAATCATTATTTGAGACAATTGACCTAACATCTTTAGTACAGGTTGGAGCTCTTCCTTCATACAATGCAAGTGATGTCGAAGATATAAAAATTTTTCTTCCATCACTACCAGAACAAGCCCGCATCGGCACCTTCTTCCGCCAGCTCGACCGCCTTATCACCCTTCATCAGCGTAAGCATATTTTATTGACCTAGGAGGTAGAATTATGTTGAGCAAGGTAAAAGCGACAGATCTTTTTTGCCAATATTATGCGCACTGGATAAGGGTATATAAAGATGGAGCTGTCAGAAATGTCACGATGAAAAAATATCTTATGACACAGTCATGGATAACAAAATTGGCTCCTGAGCTTCGTGTGTGTGATGTTACACGAGTAGCATACCAACAGCTTCTCAATGATTATGCAGTTTTTCATGAGCGCCAGACGACTATGGATTTTCATCATCAGTTAAAAGGAGCTATTCTTGATGCTGTTGATGAAGGATTAATCGCAAAAGATCCAACACGCAAGGCAATTATAAAAGGGAAAAGTCCTCGTGAAAAGAAAATAAAATACTTAAATCAATTTGAACTGCATAAACTTTTATCTAATTTGAATCTTCATAGGGGAATATGCTGGGACTGGCTGATTCTTCTTGTAGCAAAAACTGGAATACGTTTTTCAGAAGCGTTAGCTATCACACCCAAAGATTTTGATTTTGCGCATCAAACTTTATCCATCAGCAAAACATGGGACTACAAAGGAAAAGGAGGTTTTCTCCCAACAAAAAATATATCATCTGTACGAAAAATTCAGATTGACTGGCAGACAGTTATTCAATTTTCAGAACTTGTCAAAAATATGTCGCCAGCAGATCCCATCTTTGTTGTAAAAGAACAGATGTACAACTCAACAGCAAATGCAATACTGGCAAGGCATTGTAAAAATGCTGGAATTCCTGTAATTTCTATTCATGGGTTACGACATACTCATGCCTCATTATTATTGTTTGCTGGAGTATCAATTGCCAGCGTGGCACGCAGGCTTGGGCATTCCAGCATGACAACAACACAAAAAACTTATCTTCATATTATCCATGAACTTGAAAATCAAGATATTGATTTGGTGATGCGTTCCATATCAAGTCTTAGTTGAAAAGTTTATAGATATTGTACGGTGATGCGGATGAAGGGAGTTAAGCTTTGCCGAAGCGGAGCATATAGTTAATTCAGTATGTTATCATGTGATTAAATATGATCCCCCCTAACATTAGAAAAAAGAGCGCTACCAATCCTTTTTTGTGCCACACTTTCTCCGCTTCGGCAAAGCTCATTGCGCTCAAAGTACCACAAAACACACCCGTCGCGAGACACAGCCCGCTGATAAGCCAGCCGGAGGGCATATGCAGAACCGCCGCCAGAGGAACGTCCCTGCCGGTGTCGATACGGAAGCCCGCCCAAAGCATCAGGCTCCCGTAGGCCAGCAGACAAATCAGGGCAAACAGCCACATCGGCACCAGTTTGCCGAACTGAATCTTTGAAGCAAGGTTCCGTGCTTCCTCCACCACGCTGTCGGTGAGCCTGGCTTGTGCGGCGGCAGTCTCCTTTTCGGCGGCAGCGGCCATGCCGTCCATGATGGTTCTGGACGCTCCGGCGATTTTCTCCGGCAATGCTTCATAGTAGATGCGCTGATACTCCATCGCGGCCAGCAACGGCCAGAGCGCGTCGTCATCCCGGAGATTCAGCTTGTTGCCGACTTCCCGCAGACGGGCCGCTTCCGCTTCGGACAATTCCCTGCCGCACGCCTTGCCGAGATCAATCACAGTATCCATGCTCATGACGCTTCTCCCATGACGGAATCAAACATTTTCGCGCACAATACCCGCCAGCGTTGCAATTCCGCCCGAGTGCCGAAAGGCATTTCCGGCTGGGCGGCGCGGATGGACATGCGTCTGGAATACAGCCAGTCGGCCACACGGTTGCCGACCGCCGGAAAGTCCAGTGTCATGCCGTTCTTCTCAACCGCTTCCCGCGCTTTGGAAGTGTTATACATATCAAAACGCCGCGCCTCGCCGAAATACAGGTTCCGACAAACATGAATGGGTACGTCCGTGAACACTTCCTGAAAGGAATGCAAAAGCTCTACGGAATCGCGGTGCTGGTTGATTATCCAGAAGACAATCAACTCCCGCCGCATTTCCCGCAGGGCTTCCTTCATGATGTCGCCGTAGCTGGCCGTGCTGGTCTTGGTGCGCGCGGCGGCATTGATGACCACGGCATGGTCAGGGTAGTTCTGCACAGTGTCCAGCAGGTCGGCCCAGCCGTCGGCATCGTCCAGACTGTTCAGACGGCAAAGCAGATTCGGCAGGGCAAGCTTCTTGTGCGCCTTGAACACGTCCGGGTTGTCGGTATCGGTATCCACAAGCAGGACGTTTGCGTTTCTGTCGAGAAGATAGTCCACGAGGGCGAAGGAAAAGAGGCTCTTGCCGACGCCGCCCTTGCTGCCGCCGACATAGAATACGCTGTTCTGAATGTTCATGATCAAAGCTCCGTATCGGGTTTGTCCGGCGTATAGAAGTCCGGAATTTCTTCCTGTGATTGAGGCGCTGCGGGAGGAGCCGCGACGGGTTTCACGGTTTCAGGCCGGGGCTTCGGCTCACGTTTTCGCGGAGCCGCCTTCGCGGGAAGCACCTTTGCCCGGATGACGGGCGCGGGAATGATCACGTTGCCCTTGGCCATGATGTCGGTCAGTTCCTTCAGTGTGTAGCCTTTCTCAAGCGCTTTCAGGATATTGGCGTTGAGCAGCTCGACGGCTTCCTCCCGCGTCTTGCCGAGATTTTTGTCCGGCAAATCATCGAGGATTTTTTGCATGGCCCTGATGTCTTTCACCGGAATACGTTTGAACTTTCCCATGCGTGACGCTCCCTATCTCATCCGCATATGCGGTCGGCTCTGCCGTTCTCGCTCTATGCGCCGTTTTTCAAAGTCGCCAACAAGGTCTGCAAGCTGCTGTACACTTCGTTGACATCGGTGAACAATCGCTTCAAGGTGCGAAGTTCCGTCTGAAGCAGCATCTGCTTGTCCTCCAGTACGTCCATCCTCGTGCTGAAAGCCGTCAGCCGTGCGTTGGCGTTCTCCTCTATCCGTTTCAGGCTCTGCGTCAGTATCCGTTCGGTTTCGGTCATGAAGGGTATCCTCCTGAAGCTGGGGCAAAAGGAGGGCTTCCTCGCGGGGGAGCTGTTTCCATTTTGCCGGATAGCGTTTTGTGTTGCAGGCGGCGCGCTTTCCGATGACACGCTCAAAGTCCTGTTGCAGGCGGGCGACCATACGCCGCGCCGTTTCCTTCTTTTTTTCTTCGGGTTCTTCTTCATGAGCGACTTTGGGTGTCCAGCCTCTGGCATAGAAGCCTCCCCTGAAGCGCATCTTCATACCGCTGTCCGGGGCAATGACACTGATGTAGTCCCTGCCTTCGCGGTTGATGCGCAATCCCTGTTCCTTCAGGGCGCTCAGAATATCTTCCCGGTTCCGGACAAGTCCCCGCGTCACTTTTTCCTTGAGGAAAGCATGGATAACCTCTTTGGCCCGGTCGCGGTCGCTTTCCCTGATTTCCTTGTCCCATTTCGCCATTCGCGCCTTGAACAGGTCAGCTTTTTTCGGAAGCTCGTCCCTTGCCCGTGCCGGGTCGTCGGGCCGCGCCCAGCCTTCGCGCCAGTTGAACAGGTCGCGGAACACGTCAAAGTCTTTTTGCCAGCCGGGAGGACAGGCGTTGAAATCCTTGCCGCTGGAAAGTTCCAGTCGCGGAATGAGGAAATGCAGCTCGTGATGCCCGGCATGCGTATGCCTCACCCAGAGGATATTGCGCTGATCCGCTTCCAGCCCGGCGAAGGCCACCCGCTCGAAAGCGTCCATAACTTCCTCTTCCTGTTCTTCGCTCACCTTGTCGTTTGGATGCCATGACAGAGCGCCGGAGGTGAATTTCCATCGCCGCTCTATGCTGTCGATAAGCGCACGGGTCATGGCAAGATCGCCGCGTAATATCTGGGGCGGGGCTGTGTCTCTCCCCGGATAATCCGGGCGTACAAGATAGCGGCTGGGCTTGTCGCCTTCTCCTGTGCCGTGCGGAAAGACCTTCATCAGCATGGCTTGACCTCCGGTTCTTCTTCCATTGAGGAACAGGAGGCGAACTCGGTAATACGCCGCTCGATGCCCGCCAGCGCCGCCAATACCTCTACGGCTTCCGCCGCCGGTTTGTATGTGTTGGCCCATCTCGCAAGCTGATTGATGTTCGCGCCGATGCGTGCCAGTTCCCGCAACCGCCGTTTCTCTTCCGGCGTTTTCCGCAGGCGGATGCCAAGGCAGGTCTGGCGGATGTAATCCGACATGCTCATGCCGTGCAGCCCGGCGTTGAAACGGAGGATGTCGCGCTCCTCCGGGAACACGCGCACGACCACGGCGACGCTGCGGACAGGCTTGACGCGCTTCATTGCCTTTTCTGCCTTTGGGCTTTCCGGGGTTCGAAGGGGCGGCGCCCCTCGCCAGCCGTGAGGCTATACGCGCAGCGTATAGACGAAACGTAGGCTGGCCCTCGGAGACAAGGCCGGACGAATGAACAGGCATCCGTACGGAAACGGGGACGCATGATGCGGACATCGGAAATGTGGCGGGTGCGTATCGGGTGTGGAGCGGGGTTGCATACGGCGTGTGACTGACAGGTATGGCGACAGCGCCGGGCAAGCATCAGGCTCACGGGAAGATGGTATGTGGCAAGAGCCTGAACACCATACGAAACACCTCCGGCCAGTGTCCGGCTCGAAGTATGGTCGGCATGATGAGCGTGACTGTGCGGGCATTTGAGCACATGGCGAACGGTAACAGCGTATATGCCGGGAATGTCTTGTGGTGTATGAGTCGAGGCGGGTTTGCATGTATCGTGTCCGCCGCGTGTCGGTATGCGGGAAAACTGTGAGAGACAGGAAACACTTTTTTGTGTTGTTGTTTTTGTGTTTCTGGCCTGCGAGCTTCCTTTGACGGAGCCCCCGCCGGAGGCTTCCTCGTCCGTCGCCCGCGAGTGTATGAGGCCGGAAGCCAGGGCATGAACGTCAAGGCCCGCGAGGCGGCCCCGAAGGGCATGGCCTTGACGGAATGCTCGCTTCCGGCACCCATGCGGGTGTGACGGACGAAGAGCCGGGGAAGAAACGGAAATCATTTTTCCTCCGTTTCGGCTGTGAGCTTTTCCAGAAGCGCGGCAATATCCGATGCTCTCCACGCCGTTGTGCGCGGGCCGAGTTTGACGGGTTTCGGATAGCGGCCGCTTTTGCAGCCCGCCCACCACGCACTGCGGCTGACGGGAATGAGCGCGAGTACCTGGGGCAGACGCAGCAGAGCGTTACTGGATATATTTTGCATGGAGTTCCTCCTGTCTGATTATGTTCGGCACAGTATATCATGGGTTTTCCCGCTCTTTCTGTTTTAAGGTTCCCGCATACAACAGGATAAATCCAATATTGTCCTGTGAGATGCCGCTTGTGTTCAAAAAAATTTCAAAATACCACTTGACATGTTTTTGTGTTTGAAAGTGTAGTTGTATAACTTGTTGAAATTACATAGCTATAATCATGCATAAAAATAATGTTTTCACTGGGTTATATTGGATATATTCGTCTGTTACAGCCCCGGGATGCCGCTACTGCATTTCATTGTCCTCCTGTGTCTCTTCGCGCAAGCCGTCCAGATAGTCGGCCCATGCCTGCATCATGCGGTGTCGCTGGGGAAGATACTGGGCATGGTTGTAGGCGATACGGGACGTGTCTTTTTCCTTATGGGCCAGCTGCCGCTCTATCCAGTCCGAGTCAAAGCCCTGTTCATTGAGCAGTGTCGAGGCCATGGACCGGAAGCCATGAATGCACATGTCCTCCTTGCCGTATCCCAGAGCGCGCAAGGCCTGTAACGGTGTGGAATAGTGAATGGGCTTTCTCACGCTGTTTCGGGAGGGGAAAAGATAGGTTCCGCCTCCGGTGACGGCATGAAGCTCCTTGAGAATGGCAACAGCCTGCGATGACAGCGGGACGATGTGCGGCTTTCGCATCTTCATGCGTTCGGCCGGTATGTGCCATGCCCGCGTGTCCAGATTGAACTCGCGCCATTCGGCGCGGGTAAGCTCGGCGGAACGGACAAAGAGCAGGGGAAAAAGACGCAGCGCGCACTTGACCTGAAAATGTCCGTGATAGTTGTCCAGCCTGTTCAGAAGCACGCCGATTTTTTCATCGGAAACGATGGTGGCTCTGTGCTTGCCCTGATGCGGACGTATGGCTCCGCGAAGATCGGCGGCAATGTTGCGTGTCACTCTGCCCGTAGCAACGGCGTAGCGGAAAACCATGCCGCAATATTGGATGATTCTGTGGGCGATAAGCTCCTTTCCCTTTCTTTCAAGCGGCTTGAGTATCAGCAACAGGTCTTGCGCCGTGACTTCGGAAATGGGCTTCCGTTTCAAAGTGGGGAAAAGATGGAACTCGAACGTGGACAGTTTCCTCTTCCTGTCTTTTGGGGAATTGTGGATTGTCTGCGTTTCATGCCATTCACGGACAACATGCTCGAAGGTATTGGCTTCAGCGAGGAGGGCGGCGTTTTTCATCTCTTTTTTGTGTCTGCTCGGATCAATGCCGTCGGCAAGCAGCTTTTTCGCTTCATTCCGTTTTGTCCGGGCATCCTTCAAGGATACAATCGGATATTCCCCGAAACTGAGCAGCTTTTCCTTGTCGTTGAAGCGGTACGCCATCCGCCAGAGCTTTGAACCGGTCTTGGCAATATAGAGGTACAGACCGCCGCCATCCGCGTACTTTTTCGCTTTTTCAGCGGGCTTCAGATTTCTGATTTGCGTGTCGGTCAGCATGACGGACCTCCCTGACTGGATGTTTCCCGCAACGCCTTGTCTCGCAGGAGAAAAAGGTACTTGGCCCATTCCCGCATCATGGCTTTTCTTTCCGTCAGATGCTGCCACGGGTCAAAATGTGTGCGGCCGGAGTGCGCCAACTGTATGTCGATGATATTCTGCTCGTACCCAAGGTCGGACAGCAGTTTGGCGGCAAGAGAACGGATTCCGTCAAAGGACAGCTTTACGCCGTCATATCCGCGCCTGCGCAGGGAAACGGTGATGGTGGATATGTCGATGGGACGCTCGGGAGAACGGACGCCGGGGAACAGCAAGGTTCCGTGCCCGGAATATTCCTTCAGTTCTCTGAGAATTTTGACTGCCTGCGGCGCGAGAGGCACAACATGTTCATACTTCGCCGCCATGCGTTGCGCGGGGATAATCCAGAGCCTGCGGGAGAAATCAAATTCGTTCCATTCCGCGCAACGTAGTTCCCCGGAACGGACGAACAGCAGGGGAACCAGTCGCAGGGCGCACCGCACAGGGAAATAGCCGTCATGCCGCTCAAGGTTCAGCATAATCTGGCCGAGTTTCCCGGCGTCGAGCGCGGCGGCTCTGTGGCCTGTCTGTCTGGAACGTAACGACGCGGGCAGTTCTTCCGTGGCGTCCTGCGCGGCCTTGCCGGTGGCGATGGCATAGCGGCATATCTGGCCGCAGACATCCGTCAGCCTGCGGCCTCCGCGCAATTTCCCGGATTGCCGCAACGGTTCGATGGCGCTCATAATATCCCCAGCGGCAACGTCTTTTATGGCCTTGCCGCCGAAGGCAGGAAAGAAATATTCCGTCATTCCCCGCATTATGAAGGCGCGATAGCGGTTTCTACAGTGAAGGGTTTCCCGTTCGAACCATTCCATAGCCACGGATTGGAACGTAACGTTAGAGGCGGATGCCCGCGCGGCCTTCCTGTATTCCGCCGGGTCAATGCCGTCCTTGAGCAGGGCCTTGGCTTCATCCCGGCGTTGCCGTGCGGTGCGGAGTGACACCTGAGGATATTCACCGAAGGAAAGGAGCTTGGCCTTTCGCTCAAAACGGTACGCCAGCCGCCAGAGTTTTTTGCCGCTGGTCGGAATGAACAGGAACAACCCGCCGCCGTCCGCATACTTTTTCGGCTTATCGGCGGCTTTCAAGCCTTGAATAACGCGGTCATCCAGCATACGCTTCTCCTTGTCGGGGATACTCGCAAGTCCTCATGAATCCTATGGCATCCGATACCCACAAATAAAAATATTTATAGTATTTTCATCAAGTTATATGAAAATATTTCAGAATGCTACTTTGCATGGATACCCTGCATAATACCCGGAAAACAACGGGATGCAAGGCGCTTTTCCTGGACTTCTCTGGATGAATTGTTTTAGATAATATATTGAAATATAAGATATTATGAGTCTAAATAGGGATATTTGGACATGAAATGAGAGTTTGTAGTTCACGCCAGTAGCGTCAAGTTCCCAACCGCTTGTGACCTGTCCGAAAGTAGAAGCCCAGGCGTCAAATTGCTCAATATTTTTGTCTTTCAGTTCATCATACTGCATATAGCGTTGCAGGGTATAAACTTCCGCAATGGTATTGCTGATGGGAGTTCCGGTCATGAAATACACACCACGGCCATTGTTCTGGCGTTGCAGATAGCGGCACTTGATGAACAGATCGAGCGCCTTGGCAGAGCCGGTAACATTGCCGAGGCCGGAGACATTCATGGTGGTCTGGAAAGCGAGATTCTTGAACTCGTGGCTTTCGTCGATAAACAGGGCATCCACGCCCAAATCCGCAAAATCCACGGCCCGGTCTTTTTGCCCTGTCCTGGCAAGCAGGGCATTGTAGCGTTCCTCCATTTTCTCGCGCTGTTTCTCAAGCTGCTTGATGGTGGCCCGTCCGCCTTCAGCGGCTTTGGAAGCCTCAATGGCCTCGATGACCGCATCGATCTGTTCCTTGAGAATCTCCTCCTGCACATCGCGGGGCATGTCGATCTTGCGGAAGGAACTGTGCGCCACAATGACGGCATCCCAATCGCCGGTGGCAATACGTCCAAACAGCCGTTCCCGGTTCTGTTTGGTGAAGTCCGTCTTGTCGGCTACCAGGATGTTCGCATCGGGATAGAGTTTATAAAATTCATCTTTCCACTGATATAACAAGTGGTTGGGGACGACAATCATGGGCTTGGAAAGAAAGCCCATGCGTTTTGATTCCATGACAGTAGCGACGCAGGCCAGCGTCTTTCCCGCTCCCACCACATGGTCAAACAGACAAGTGCCTTCCTGAATGGCCCTCCAGACCGCGTTTTTCTGATGCGGACGCAGTTTGACGGCTTCGGAAGCGCCCACCAGCTCAAGATGGGAACCGTCATAGGTCGGCGGGACGTTTGTGTTGAATTTTTCATTGTAGAGCCTGGTCAGCATGTCGCGCCGTTCATCGTCCGTCCATACCCAATCGAGGAAAGCCTGTTTGATTTCATCGGCCTTCTGCATGGCGGCGGCTGTCAGTTCCTGGTCGATGACCATGATGGGTCTGCCCTGGTCGTCATGCTGGCCGCTTTCCTTCTGCACCTTGATGGGCTTGTTCATGAGCAGGGCTTCGATAATCTTTCCGGCGGAATATTCGGGAATGCCCCAGACGCTGGAGGCAAGCGAAGCATCCCATATGCTGACGGACGCTTCCCAGCGGCCCAGCGTCGGCAGATAATTGATGGTCTGCATTCCCTTGCCGCCGTGCAGATGCTCCACGAAGTCGGCAAAGACCTGTGCCGGAACCCAGGAGGAGCCGAACCTGATGCCGATGTCCACGGCCTCGATGTCCGGCGGCATGGCGGCGGACAGGGCCTCCACATTGGGAGCGAAGCGGGCGTCCGTTTGCGCTGCTTCTTTCGCCCGCGCCAGTTTGGCGCGGACATTGCCGGTCAGGTATCTGTCGCGGATTTCCCATTCCTCGGTGGAAGGATTCAGAAAAATCTGTCCCTGTTCGCGCAATTCCGCCTGAATATCCTCAGCCGGACGATGCAGGAGCCGCGACATACGGCTGAAGTCCACCCTGCCGTTTTCCCGCAGGGCAATAAGCAGGGCATCCTTGATGGTTTCCGCATGTTCCACGACCTGGGCGGGCCTGAGTACCCGTTGCCGGAAAATGGCGGCTTTTTTCGCTGACGCCGGACGCGCCTCGCCACCATGCTTGCGGGCCGTCTCCGGCGACAGGCCCTTGTCGTAATCCAGCTCCAGCGACTCCAGCAGGGAATGTTCCGGGTCGCTCCGCATGAGGCCGCGATTGGTCTGGGAATTGAGATGGCCATATTTTCTGACAAAGGTATCATACTGCGAGTTGAGCCTCTGGCGCAGCGTCGCCATCCGGCCTTCATCGGCGTCGGCGGTTTTTTCTTCGTTGAGCAATTCGCGCAGGGTGTCCCGGATTTGAATCATGGAAACCAGGCGCAGACGGGCCGTTTCATTCTTGACCGGGAAAATGTCGTAGTCGCTTTCGCCGAATGCGGCGGCGGTCTTGAAGACAATCTTCCGGCTTTGCGGCTCGACGCACAGGGCGTCCGCTTTCAGGGACTGGAAATACGGGCTGCGGATGAAGTCGGCGTTGCGTACCCTGACTTCCGTATTGAGCGGATTTTCCTCCTGCGGCACGAAACAGTCCGCCGGAAGCACGTCCAGCCGCGCGGCGATTTCCTGTCCCAAATCCGCATGAGCCGGATCGGGCAGGCAGTTCAGCGCCCCCTCGAACATCCCCCCGGAATAGGCCAGTGTGCCGATAATCTGCCGGGGATTTTCCACAAAGTAGCTGTTGACCGTGGCCGGACGCCTGCCGCCGTTTTTGAGGTCATCAACTTCTATGGAGGCGGTGTTCACCCAATCCCGGCTGTGCAGTTTTTCCCCGGAATTTTTCTGGAAGAACACGATGTCCGTGGTCACATCGGTCAGCGCGTTCTGGCGAAAGGCCGTTTCCGGAAGGCGGACAGCGCCCAGGAAGTCGGCGTATTGCGAGATATGCTCACGCGCCGAGGAATCGACGGCATCCATGAAATAACGGCTGACCACAAAGGCTGCGACGCCGCCTTCCCGCAACAGATTGATGGATTTGGCGAGGAAATAGTTGTGAACCGAGAACTTTCGCATCTCAGGAAAGTCCGGGTCATACAGCGACTGATTGCCGAAGGGAGGATTACCGACTACGGCGTCTATACCGCCGGGACGGAGTTGACTGTTCTGGAAACCGATATTGAGATGTTTTGCTTTGGGATAGAGGTATTGCGCAATGGCTGAGGTTGTGGGGTCAAGTTCCACAGCCATGAAACGGGCATTGAAATTTTCGGGACAGAGGCCGATGAAATTGCCGATACCCGCCGAAGGCTCTAGGATGTATAGAGGCTCTCCAGAGTCAAGTCCAACTCTGGAAAGCCCCTGATAGATGCCGCTGATAACGGTTTCCGAGGTATAATGGGCGTCCTGAGTGGAACGGCGGGCGGCAGCGTAGTCTTCCGGGGAAAGCAGACCTTGCATTTCCCGGTATTCAGCGGCCCATTGCTCGTTTTTGGCGTCAAAGACCTGCGGCAGGCCACCCCATCCCACATAGCGGACGAGGATTTTCTGCTCTTCCGGCGTGGCCAGTGCCGCGCCGTTGGCCTGGAGCTGTTTGAGCAGGCGTATGGCGGCGATATTGTCCGCATATTTGGTTTTCGCGCCGCCAACGCCCAGCCGGTCTTCCGGGGTTATCCGGTAATTTTCAGGCTCATGTCGATGCCCATGCTCTCCAAAATCTCCGAGTCCGACATCCCCCGCAGGCTCGCCTGCCGAGCTGTTTCGCTGCTCAAGGCTCTCGCTTCCGTCTGTTGTTGACCGTACAGCTTCAGGTCGAAGTCGAATTTCCCCATCGCTTCCAGCTTCTTCAACTCTTCCGGGCTGTTCAGCGCCCATCGATCCAGTATCGAATAACCCAAACTGGTGTACCCGCCGCTTCTCACGTCGTTGATGGTTTCGGGCTTGAGAACCTTTCGTGCGATTTCGAGCGGATAGGTTTGCCTGTCGAGCATGTTGCACCTCCAGAGAAAGGGTATGAGTGAACTCGGAAATTTCCTGTATAGTCAGATAGTCGTCCGCCCCATCTTCAAACAGTTTTTCGGGCGTTCTTTTTTCACCGTCAAGGAACTGCATGATGGCCGTGTTGGGGCTGTACATGCGGGAGCCGTCTTGCAGCTCATATACGGAATCACCCCTTCCATTGACGCCAAGGCGTCTTTTGTCCCCGTCATTTGTGGGGAAGGGAAAAGGCTTTTCTGTCCGGGCCGGTTCCGGCTGTCGTACCTCTTCTTTTACCGGTTCCACCTGCAACGGCATGGCAGGAACAGCCTGTTCAACCTGTGCTGCGGGGATGGAAATGTTTTCCTCCCGCATATCGTCCTGAATGTTTTCTTCCCGTATTTCTTCGATCTGGTTCGCCATTGCGTCGAAGAGCGACAACTGGCGGGGATCGTGTGTCTGCTTGCGCCGTCTGGCCATGCGTTCCCATCCTTGTCTGAACGGCGGGAAGACGGCGCAATGCTTGCGGCGCTAATCCTTCCCGCCGGAATGTTCATCCGGAGCGAATTTCAGCTTTTCAGCGTTTTCAATGAAAATCCGTCCGTTTTCCTCAAGAAAAACAACCTTGTCTCCCGCTCCCACATTGAGTTTTGTGCGGATGGCGACAGGGAGCGTGATTTGTCCCTTGGTCGTGAGCTTGGCGAGTTCCATATGTTTGCCTCCTTGCACAGTCTTACTAGTAATGTATTCCTTGAAAGTAAGACTGTGGCAAAGAGAGGAAACTGTCAAGAAGCTCCATCAGGGGCACGCTTCTGTTTCGACTGGCAGGCCAAAAGCCTCGGTGCTGTCGTGGCGTTTTTCGAAGATGACCACGGCGCTCGGAAAGGGGGCGGAAGAACCGGCACCTTCAAAGCGGATACGCCCGCGCAGGTAATGGATTTCCGCCGCAAAGGGCAGGACATACCTGTGCCACCATGCCGTATCCGTCCGGGCGGGAAGCAGGCAGATCACTCTTTCAGCGCGTTCCATCTCAATTTCGTTCACGGCCTTGGCCATCCAATGCGGCAGTGCCCGTCCGTAGGGAGGATTCATCCAGCAGACGCCATGCCAGACCTGGCGCAGTCTGTCCTCTTCCGGTGAAAAAAAGTTCCCGCACTTGGCGTTTCGCGCCGTGGCGCATACGTCCAGTTCGCACGGCCCGAATCTGGCATTCAGTTCCCGGAACAGCGGCCAGGGAGTCGCCCAATCATGCTTTTTGCTCAGAAAATGCACGTTCATGCGTTCCCCCTCAAAGAAGCGACTCGTTCAGCAGGCCGCGTGTTATGATTTGCGAGATTTCGTCTTTTGCCCGTATATCTCCAGAGCGGGCCTTGCGGGCCAGTTTCAGAGCCGTGGGCAGTTCTCCAGCCTTGAAATCGCAAGCCGGAAAGCGAATACCGTCCAGAATCCAGGTCGGCGTGGACGTGATGCGGGACTGCGCGGCGACAATATCCGCGCTCACCAGGGGAGCGGCAGCTTGCAGGGCGTCCGCGAAGGCTTCCGGCGCAATAGCCGCTTCCAGGAGCGCACTCTGGAGAGCCGCCTCATACGGAACCGGAATGCCGAGGGAGGTCTTCGGCAGCACCGAATCCCAGAAGCGATGGGCGGCATTGGCGGAAAAAGTCCGCAACGCCTCATAGCTCAGGGCTTTTTTCAGAGATTCGCCGTATTCATCCGAGGGAATATGGCGCACGACGATGCACAGATCGGGATGATTCCTCTGTACCTGAAGCAGTTCCTGAATGCCGCAGTACGGGCATTCCAGATTGGCCCAATATTCAAGAATATCGCCTTGAAAACCGTCTACAGGACGACCGTCGAGGCAGGTTCTGCCGGAGAGACTTTCGTGCGGGGAGTAAGGAGACGCCAGGTCTTTAGCGATTTCCGTTTTTACACCCGCTTCCACAGCCATACGGTCGGATATGGGTGTTCCGGCGTGGGCAAAAGAGGTTATTCCCAAAAAAAGACAGAAGAAAAGTGTCATGATTTTCACGGATTGTATGACTCGCAACACAATTGTTCTCCTACGCGGTATTGCCAAACGGCTTGCTATTTTGGAGGTTGTGAGTTATATAAAAATATAACTTTTGGAGGATTGCCATGTATACAAGCAACTTGAGAAGAGTCGGCGGCTCGGTGATGTTGGCCGTACCGCCAGCTATTCTGGAAATGCTGCAAATGGAATCAGGGTCGGCGGTAAGCATGGCCGTGGAATCCGGGCGCCTGATCATTGAGCCGAGCGTCAGGAAGAAGTACAGCCTGCAAGAATTGCTGGCCCAATGCGACGCTTCCGCACCGATTTCCAGCGAGGACGGAGCGTGGACGGCTTCAACGGCTGCGGGCAGGGAGTTGATCTGATGCGGCGTGGCGACATCTATCTGGTGGCCCTTGACCCGACCGAAGGGCACGAGCAACAGGGGACACGTCCGGTTCTGGTGGTTTCTCCTGACGAGTTCAACAGGGTGACGCAGGTTCCCGTGGTCTTGCCGATTACCAGCGGCGGCAACTTCGCCCGTACAGCCGGTTTCGCCGTATCCCTCAGTGGGTGCGGCACACGCACCACAGGGGTGGTGCGTTGCGATCAGCCTCGCGCCCTGGATTTGCGGGCGAGGTCCGGCAGACGCCTGGAAAATGTTCCGCCCGCCATCATGGAAGAAGTTCTCGCACGGCTGGCAACTATTTTTAGTTAGAAGGAAAGTCGTTTTTTCACGCGGCATCGTCATAGGTCTTCCCCATGCTTAGTTGCAGCAACTGCGGCACACGCAGTTGCGCCTTTTTGAGAGAAGGATTGGCGAAGAACATATCGCCCCGGACAATCTGCCCGGAGAAGACAAAGTGGGCTTCGCCTTCTATCTGTTCCTGCAAGTCGCGCAGGACGACGCGATCTTCCTGCTCCACCGTGGTGGAGTTGGCGTCGCGGTAGCCGGAACTGATTTGTTCGTTGACGTTGAAACCTGTGGTACGCAGGACAGTGCTTTGTCCCGCCTGTCCGCGTATCAATTCCCATGTCTTTTCCGCGTCCTGCATCTTCATGAAGATTTTTATAGACGTATTGGCGACCATCTGCTGCGCGCCTTTCTTGTCAGCCTCCATGATGCCTGCATAGTCCTGAGAGGCTACAATGGCGGCGATGCCGAGGCCGCGCCCCTGTGTCAGCACGACTTCAAAGCCCGGCGTAACAATGGCGGCGTATTCATCCACAATGCACAGATACGGGCCAATGCCTATGGTATCAGTCGGCAGGGCTTCCAGCACGTCCGCCGCGTCGCCTTCGATATGAGCGCCAAGGCCCACGGCGCAGGCATTACGGATGGCTGAAAGACTGATTTTGCCGAGACTTGCCAGTTCGGCGGGCGCTTTTTCGAGCGAGGGCAGCAGGACGACCAGAATGCGTCGCTGCATGATGGCATCCGCGAAGTCCACTTCCCCATCTTCCGCGCCGTAGATGTGGCTGTAGGTATCCGTCAGGCTCGAAAGGGCCTTCCCGAAATAACTTTGCGCGTAGCCGAACTGTTCCGCGAAGGATTCCGGCTGGTCTTTCAGGTCACGCCCGGCAATCCAGCCGGAGGTGGCAAGAGCCGCCTGAATGGATGCGCGGGACTCTTCATCCAGTTCGGGATGCAGGGCCAGAGCCACGCATTTTTCCAGTGCCAGGGCATCACGGATGATTGAGGTGGAGAGCTTGAGCAGTCCCTTGTCCCGCAAGTCCACCAGAGCGTACATGACGCCGGAAATCAGGGCTTGCGCCTTGTCCGCGAAAATGGAATTGGCTCCATCCGAAGCGGGCATGAGAGAAACAAGAAGCTGCGTCAGGGCTTCCGCCGAGCCGAATGTGAACGGGTTGTTGGTGTTGGAAAGACGGCGCGGGGACTTGCCCTTGACCTTGCCTGACGTGCCGTAGTTCAACACGCGGAAGTCGTCATCCCGGCCAAGGAATCGGGCCATCTGCCATATCTGGACAGCCAGCTTGGGACTGGCCTTGGGGTCGATGTAGAACAGCCCGCTTCCTGTGGCCAGCGCGTTGTAGGAAAGAGAAACCAGCGTTTCCGTCTTGCCGGAACCTGTCGTGCCGAAGAGCAGACAGTGCGTGAGGATGTCCTTGGCTTTCAGCCAAAGCTCCTGTTTGTCCTGAAGCCGGTTGCCGAGAAAGAAGATGCCTTCCGGTCTGGCAAAACCGCCCCGTCCGGGCAGGGGATCGCCTTTGTCCGTACCGGACAGGCCCATCGGCATACGGAACGGCAGGCGTTCCTTGTTGATACAGGCGCAACGTGCAAGGAACAGTGCGATACCGGCCAAAAACAACGGCGTCGCCAGAACGGGGAAAAGGAACAGACACACCCCCGCGCCGAACATTCCACCGATTTGCACCTGGCCGAGCTTGAGAGCGTCCGTGAGACGTTGCGAGGGGGAGCGTACATCACGGTGCAGGCGTTTACGTTCCTGTGTTTCGTGGTCTTCCAGACCTCTGATGATTCTGTTCATAAGTGGAACCTCTAGTAGTATTCGTCAGCTAAATGTTCATCTTCATTGGCGTCGTATTCGGGGTTTTCCTCCGGAGGACAGAGAACCACATCCGCGTCCGGCGGCGATTCAATGGGAGAAGTTTCGGCCTCAGAGTTTGAAGTTTCGGCGGCGTCAGCGGGCGGCACAAAGATTTCCGTCAGCCAGCCCTGGGCGGACAGGGCTTCCCTGAGACTTGCCACGGCGGGAGCCACATGCGATTCAGTCAGAGCCTTCCCTTCCTGTTCTTCCGCCATATAGTGCGCCCATGCCGCAAAGCCTTCGGCCCATGCCGCCCGCCCACCACATTGATTGAGTGCATACCAGAGCGGCCTGTCCATCGGGCGAAGCCACAGGAACTGCGAACCGACCAGCACGCCTTTCTGTCGCGCCCGATACAGCAACGCCATGAACCAGGGCAGTTCATAGGCGGCATGGATGCTCAGGCACTTCTCACTCAACACGGAAGCATGGCGTTCCCATTGCTTTTTCAGTTTTCCGGCAAAGTCGCTGTCTTCCAGAAGAGGACAAGACGCCTGCCCGGTTTCCTCGCGGTAGGAGAGGGAAACGGCGTCGAGAAGAGCGACGCATCCCTTCTTGTCCCCGCCCGCATAGGCCAGAAAAGCGACGGCCAGAGCGCGACGGCAGGGCGACAAGCCCTCATAGCCCTCAAAGGGCTTGCCGAGCTGTTCCGTCAGCACGGCAAGGGCTTTTTTTTCATCCAGCCGGGCATTGCCCCATGCGGGCAGCTCCGTGGACGGCAGGCCATTTTTCAGGGCCTGTTCCGGCGTGAACGCTTTCCCCTGTTCATCGAGCAGTAATCCATTCTCCAGAGCGAACTGCACCGGTGTCCGGGCAATTTTCCACGGCCCGGAATCATGGGATTCCGGCGAGAGCAGATACTTGCTGCGCCCCACCACAGGCCGCAGACAAGGGAAGGACTCCGCGTTGTTCCGGAGCAGGCTTTCCATATTGAAGCGGCGGACAAGACTGCCCACGCGCCCCATGAAGATGGCGGCCACGCCGAACAGGACGAGCAGCAGCGCAAAGGGCCAGCGAATCCACGAGCCGGTGTAGCGCAGGACTTTTTGCATGGTTTCCCATGACAGGGAGGACGGATCGGCTTCCGCAATGCGTGTCCAGGCTGTTTGCGCTTCATCAAAGAAGGGCGTGAAGACCTGAATCTGGGCTTTGGCCAGCGCAAGCAGCGGCCTGTTCACGCTATCGGCATGAGCGATATACAGGGCGGGCAGCAGCACAAAAACAAGAATCAGGAAGGCGCACCATAAGAAAAGGTGATCATCCCTGTTATCCCGACCGTTCATTGTCCTGCCTCCCGCTCAAGAACGGAGAGCGTGAAAAGCCCGTCCCGGCGCAGCCGTTCCAGATTGCTTTTTACGCGCCGGATATAGGCATCCCGGCGATGCGGTGTCCTAGAATGATACGCACCGATGCTCCGCCAGAGACTGCCCGTGCGCTGATATTCCTTCCGCAACAGCCAGGCCGCCGCATACGCATTGACGCGGCCATCACGGAGTACGGCGTCAGGTGAAATGCCCATCGCGGCCAACTCGTTAAGATGAATGGTGTTGACCTGAAACGGCCCCAGGTCCCATGTGCCGTTTCCATTGCTCAGGGCTTCCCCGGTTTTGCCACCTTCCGTGGCGAGAATGGCGAAGAGCGCGGCGACGGGCATTCCGCTGATGCGGGCGGCGTCCAGAACGCAGTCAGCCGTCAGCGGTCGCATGGACGGCAAAACAACTCTTGTCCGGTCAGCGGCAAAGGCCGCATCCGGCAACAACCACAGAGTGGCGAAAAGAAAGATTACCGTTCTCATTGAAGTTTTCCCGTAATTTTGACGACATAATCCCCACCGGTGCCGTAGACCTTGAAGGGGTTGTTGCCGCCCATGCCGTTGACGGCGTTGTTGACCTGATTGTGAGCCTCGTTGATTTTCCGGTTGATGTAGGAATTGACCTGACTGCACATGCCCGCGACAATCTGATCCATGCTCGGCAGAGTCACGCCGAGAGAGAAAGCATCACCGATGGCATTGACGGAGCCGAGGCAGCCGGAAAGCGCGTCCCGTTCGGTTTCCGGGTCGGGCATGAGAATGTCGTGCGAGTCCGATACCCTGTTGTTGCGTTCCTGAATCGCACCGCTCACGGCCTCTTGCATGTCCTGGCAGGAACCGGCAAAGCACGGCGCGGCCAGAACCATGCACAAGAGAAACATGGCAATATATTTCATGTCGCTGTCTCCAAATAATGGGGGTCAAGGGGCATCATGCCCCTTGCGGGGGAGTGGGGGCAGCGCCCCCACATCTTCCCTCCTATTTTCCTCTTTTCTTCGCGTTGAAATCAGGAGCGCCGTTCGGAGCGACAGGCCAGGTCTTTTTGCATCCGGGGTAGCCGGAGCAGCCGTAGAACTCGCCTTTCGCGCCGGAGCGTTTGACGAGGGGCTTGCCGCAGACCGGGCAGGCGTATTCCGAAAGCGCGGGTTTGGGTCTGGCCTTGCCGGGCTTGCCGTTTTCGTCGGGCAGGATGACCTTGCAGTCGGGATACGCCGTGCAGCCCCAGAACCACGAACCGTCCTTCTTGCGCCTGCGGCGGTTCAGGGCCGCGCCGCAGTCCGGGCAGGGAAACGCGGGCCTGCCGTCGCCCAGAATGGGGGCAAGGAGTTCCGGCAGAATCTTCTTCTGCTCCGCAAGAAAGGCGTCGAGCGTTTCCCTGCCCTGGGCGATGGCTTCAAGGCGGGACTCCCATTCCGCCGTGGTGATGGGGTCTTTGAGCGCGGGCGGGGTGAGGTCGATGATTTCCCGGCCCAGAGGCGTGGAAACGATGGACTTTTTGTCAAGCGCCAGGTAGCCGCGCTCTTTGAGCGTTTCGAGAACCTTTGCGCGGGTGGCCTCGGTTCCGATACCCCTGGTTTCCCTGAGAGTGGCTTTGGCCTCGGCGTCGCCCACGAAGCGGTGGACATTGGCCATCGCCTCGATGAGCG
>ERZ1673749.307-NODE-307-length-63481-cov-6.215416_pt1 | contig 63481 bp, 64 predicted proteins | sample MGYA00580204_ERZ1673749 | MGnify/ENA primary metagenome ERZ1673749 (study PRJEB41218, sample SAMN15661745) | gut metagenome | host: Homo sapiens | place: Canada: London | collected 2015-08-20/2019-03-30 | study: EMG produced TPA metagenomics assembly of...
GCAGGGCCAGCAGGGCCAGCAGGGCCAGCAGGGCCAGCAGGGCCAGCAGGGCCAGCAGGGCCAGACACCCGCTGCGCCGGTCGCGCCGGCGCCCTCGGGAGCACAGTAGCCGTGGCCGGCCATGCAGCGTTGCCGAAAACGGTGTTCCCGTACTACCGGCAGACGAAGAAGTGGTCGCTGATTATCGGACTCGTGGGACTCGGGGTCACGCTGGGAAACATGTTCGTCCCCAAGCCCGCCGCCCTCGACAATGAGGGTGTGCAGCCGGCGCAGTCCCCGCCATCGAGTTCGCAGTCCCCGTGGGACAAGCCGCTTGCGCCGTCCGCGTCGAAAACCACGGCACCGAAGCAGCCGCAGAAAAACAACAGCCCGTTCAGCGGCAACGGCTCCGGGCCATTCAGCGGTGGCGGAAACAGCACCTCGACCAACAGCCCGTTCAGCGGCAACGGCTCCGGCCCGTTCGGAAACTAACCCAAGACAGCCAAAACCCCGCACAAGGACGAACCTGTGCGGGGTTTTGTCGTAGCTGGTCTAGCCGCGCTTGAACTGCTCCTCGGCAATCTCCGCGAGCGCGCGGTAGTAGTGCTTCGGCTCCACGTTGTAGTCCTGGGCGTAGCCCGGCACGGTGGCCTCGAACACCTCGCCGGACTCGTCGAGGTTCACATTGATCGCCGTGTTGCCAGGGTGATCCGGGTAGCGTTCCTGCATGGCCTGCCGCACTCGCTGCGTCATATCCCACCCGGCCTTGCGACGGGCCTCGTCGCCGACAAACGGAGCGCGGTTCGGCATTTCGTACGCGCCCTCCACCAGCACCTCATCGTCGCCGTGCGCGTTCTCCTCGGCGGTGACGTAGACAGACCCGCCCTCGGACTCCCAGCCGAGATTGTCGTCCCAGTCAGCGCGGGACTCACGGTACTTGTCCTGGCCCCATGCGCGCGGGTCCTCGCGGAACCGCTCGTAGGAACGCACCTCGTTGGCGACTTTGAGTTTGCCAAGCGGAGTGACATCGCCGTACTCGACGGTGCCGTCGTCGCCGAGACGAACATTGTCTTCCAGACCGAGACGAATCATTGCGTCGTGGAAGTCGTTGCGGTCCATGTCGGCGAGCAGCGGCGCTCGCTTGGCCACAGCCGCGTCGGCGGCTGCTTCGCGCTCGGCGACCTCGGCGTCGAACATTCCGAACGCCTCATTGAAGTCCCGCTTCGCGCCATTGCTGCCGCGGGCGCGAACGCCGTCGCCGATCCAGTTCAGGTTCTCCATCTTCACCGCGAGTTCGTCGTCGCTGTAGTCGCTCGGGTGCTGGATCGTTGCCATCTTGTAGGCCACCGCCGCGGCGTGGTCGGCCTTGTCCGCAGTGGACACGTCGGGTTCGGTGTTGACGCGCGTGAACATCGCCTTCACGTCGTCTCGCTCCCGCTTTTCACGCGCGAGCGCGTCTGCCGCGTCGGTGAGTTCTTCGCCCATGAACTCGGTGTCTTCGTGGTCGTCGTCGCTCATGCGGCGGCCCAGGTTTTGGAGTTTGTCGTGCTTGTCGGCGTAGACCTTGTCGAACTCGGACTGCGGCATGTTCACGTAGTCCTCCGGCGTGTCTGCCAGCAGGGTGTTCGTCTCGTCGATCAACTCGTCGCGGTTGTCGTCGTTGACCACCGGGTACAGGTGCGCCAGATCAGGTCGCACGTTGCGTCCTGCGTCGAATTGCAGGTCCGACAGCGTCGCCGCGGGGCGTGCCTGCTCGGCGCGCTGCGCGCTCGCGGGTGCCGGAGTTGGCTCCGGCGACGGAGTCGGGGATTCGTCCTCGTCGTCAGGAATGAGGCCATCTTCGTCGAGTCCGTGGTAGACGTCGTGCAGGTTGAGAAACGCGTTGCCAGACATCTCGTCGGCGTCGATGTCGCCCTGGGCGCGAATTGCGTCGTCGATGGCGTTGTACTTGTTGTACATCGCTTCGAGTTCGTCCCTGTCCATCGCGGCGAGTTCATCGCGGTCCAGGTGCTCCAACTCGGCGTACATCGCGTCGGCAGCGGCTCGTGCCTTCTCCGGCGTGTCGATGTTGTCGTAGACGCCCTCGTCGGTATCCGGCTGGTTGTCGAAGTCGGACCCATCGTCGTCGGTGTCGGTGACGAACGGGTCCTTGGCGTCCGCGCCGGCGGCCACGCCCATCGACTCCAACGACTCGCCGCGGTTGTCCGGGTCAATCTCCACGCCGTCGATCTTGTTCAGCGCAGCAGCCACATCATCGCTGATCTTCTCGTTGGCGCGTTTGAGGCCCGGCACGTAATCCAGCCCCTCGCCGACCGCTGTGTTTCCGGTGGCTGCGGCCATGACCGCTAGATCGCCGGACGGTGCCTTGCGGGCGATCTTGGCGAGGTCGTCATGTCCCTGTTCTTCCAGGGCAGAAACCAGGCCGGAACGGTATGCGCGTGTTGCGCGGTCGCGTGTGCGGCGGCGGGCATTGACCTCGCCGCGACGCTTGTGGTCCATCGGGCAGCGTGGCCCGCCTACTTTGCACATCGGTGTCCTCCTCGATTCAGGCGACGCACCCTACGTCGTCCCTGCTACCAGCGTATCGCACTGCGCATGCGAAAACCGGACCCGGAACACACTTTGTGCAGTCCAGGTCCGGTTTTGGCCGTGCAGCGGGCTACCCGTGTTTGAGCACGTTGTCGATGTGCTGGTGGAACGACATGGTGATGTCGTCGAGCGTGATCGTGGACAAGTCGTCGTCGGACAAGTGCTGCACCTGCGCGCCGGACTCCACCAGGCGGTGCGCCTGGTACTCGGCGGCGGTTTCCACGAGGTTGCGGGCAAAGCGGCCGTTACCGAGCACGTTCAGCAGCACCTCGCCGGAGTCGTTCGTGGCCATGAGGTTGCGTGCCTCGCCGTTCTCGTCGGCGATAAACGCCTTGGCCTTGGGATCGAGCACCAGGTTCGAGCGGGTGGCCTGCAACTCGGCGATGTCGGCAATCTCGGCCAGCGAGTACGTGTCGAAGTCGATCCGGCGCGGGAACCGCGAGTTCAGACCCTCGTTGACGCGCACCACGCGGTCGATGTCGGCCTCGTAGCCGGCGATGATGAACACGAGTTGCCCGATCCGGGTTTCGGCCTCGGCGACGATGGTGTCGAGGGCTTCTTTGCCGAACTGGTCGGCGTTGGGACCGTCTGCGACCTGCACGATGGAATAGAACTCGTCGAAGAACAGTACCTTGCCCTTGGCCGACTCGATGGTGTTCTTCGTCTTGATCGCCGACCCGCCCACCGTCTCGGCGACGTAGTCGGCGCGGTGCGTGACCATCGGCTCCGGGTCGTCCACAATGCCCAGCGACGCAAAGTACAGCGCGAGCACGTCCACGATGGTGGACTTGCCGGTGCCGGGCGGCCCGGTGAGCACCAGGTTGTAGTTCACCGGCTTCGACGTGCCGCCGCGGCGCGCCCGCTCGCGCTCGATGGTGATGGTCGAAATCATGCGGTGCACCTGGTCCTTCACGTCGGCCATGCCGATCTGCGCGTCGAGCAGTTTGTCGGCGCGGATTCGGTACGTCTCGCGCATGTCAGCCTGATGGCGCTTGCGCTCCAACTCCGGGTCCGGCTCGGTGTCGATGTCCCAAAAGTCTTCGCGGGCGTCGATGTTGGCGGCGGTCGTCTCGCGGAACTTCAGCGACGTGTCGTTGAGCGCGGCGGTGAACCGGGCGTCGGACTTCATGCCCACGGCGGTGGAAATCATGTTGGCCGATTCGGTTGGGGACGTGCCCTCACCGACGCGGTAGGCCATACCGAGTCCGTAACTGGCCCACGCAGCGAGCGTGTCCGGCGTGTCCGGAACGGTGACGCCGGAGAACTGGCCGCGCGCGGAGGTGGTTTCGCCAAGGCCCAGGTCGGCGAACCCGCCGACCACGCCGGCGAGGCGGCGCAGTTGATCGAACACCGGCTGGTCGATCCCGCCAGGGGTGACTCCAAGTCCGGTCAGTGTCTGCTGCTTCGCGCCGGCGGCTGCGCGCTGCGCGTCGGTCCAACGCGAGGTGACGTACCACAGCAGCAGCCACGCGGTGTGCTCGGAGACAGAGACGAACCCGTTTGCCGTGCGGCGCGACTCGTCGAGCGCGGCGTAGGCGCGGTCGTAGTCGCCGGAGACGACGTTGGCAATCGCCCAGCCAGCCACAGCCGACGCGGCATCGTGCACGTTGACGCTGACATCGAGCGGGTTGTACGAGATGTACGCCGCGACCTCCGGGAACACGCTCGGGTCGAACGTCGGCGCAGCGGTACCCCACAGCGCACGCGCGGCAATCGGGTCGATCTGGCCTAGATCGAGGGCAGCAGCGTTGCGAATGATGGTGGTGCGCAGCGTGCCGATCATCGCCCGGTGCGTGTAGACGGCGTACAGCGCGTTGCGGTCGTACTCGCGGTAGAGGTGGTGGTTTCGCGGCAGCGACTGCTGAATCGAGATACGCAGCAGCGCCACGTCGGGGAAGTCGGCCAAGTCGAACTCGGTGTCGAGGAAGTTCACGTAGTCGAGTGCGCGAGTCAGGCTCGACAAGTTCCCCTCGCGCACGCCGTCCGCGAACAGGCCGTAGGCCGACAGGTACGCGGTCAGCGAGTTCGGTGTGCGCTTAATGCTCGACACCAGGGTGTCTGCCGGGGTGACATCGTACGGATACCGCTCGGGCGCGGTGGGTGTTTTCGCCATGTGTCTTCGTCCTTCACTGTGCTTGGGGTCCGGGCATTAGCCTACTTCGCGGTCGTGCACGTCCAGCCTAGCGTGGACGTTACGGGGACGTGCCGCTGGTGTGCCTCGTCGTTGCTGCTCACACGGCGTTTTGCACTACGTGTGGCAGCGTGCCACGTGGTAAGATTTTCTGGTGATTTTGAGCAAGACCAGGAGGAACAACGCCATGACCACTGCGGTTTTGGTCCCGCCGCGTCCAGCGGTGTCGTTCGGTGCCGACGAAACAGTGTCGTTCACCACCGAGCAAGCAGCCCGCGCCTACGTCGATACGCGCGTGGCCGAGCACTTTCGCGCACTCGGTGCAGACCCGGACACCGGTGTCGCAGCGTCGGTGACTGACAGTGTGTGCGGCCGCGTGTTCGATGGCGCAGGCAAAACGGTGTCGCTGCGTGGAATTGAGGCCCTAGTTCACACTTCAACGGTGACGGCGCTATACTGATCCACGGCCAATCGAGGCCATCAAACAACACACAGAAACCGCCCCGAACTCCACTGCGGAGAGCGGGGCGGTTTTGTTGTGCGACCTGCTAGTTTCGTGTCCCCTTTGCTGCAATGAGTTCGGCGGCTCGCGCATTGTGCGCGGCGATGTCGGGATCGTCCGCCTGGTTACGGTTCGCCTGGTTTTCCAACAGCGCGAAACTCGGACCTGGCTGCTGCGCGGCCCAGTCGTCGAAGTCGATCATCTGGTCCTCCGGCACCTCGTCGAGACGGTCGTAGACGGTGGCCGTCTTCAACTCCGGGTGCGCGTCGATCAGTGCGTCGTGCTTGGAACCGCGCGAGACTTGAATCTCGAAGTTGGTCGGCAACTCGCCCTCGGTGTCGAGGTAGTCCACCAGGTAATTGATCGACTTGGTAAAGGCCCAGAACTTGACTTCCGGGTTCGCCTTGGCCGTGCGAATCCACAACCGCAGGTATCGCGGGTTGAAGAAGTCGCCGGAGCCGTGGATACGGACATGCGTTGCGTTCTTCGGCAACTCGATTACTGCTGCGTCGTCCTTGCACAGCCGCTTCACCAGGTCGAAGTTGTCCCACCGCTGGTTGCGGACATTTGGGTACCGCTCGCTGACCGCGGCGTAGCACAGAAACTCCGGCCCGCGCGTGGTGCGTTTGCCGGTGTCGCGGTCCACCTTCGTCAGGCAGTCCTTCGCGCCTGGACACGCCCAGCCGGCCGGCAGATTGAACTCGAACGTCGGCTGGCGGTAGTAGGTCGTGTTGCGGGAGAAACTAAGCCCTTGTGATGTTTTCGGCATGGTGCGCCCTCTCTTGTCGGTGCTGTACTTGCGCCCTCCAAGGCTATCGGTCATGCAAGGGTCGTAGTGGGGACGTGGTGTGTCAGAAACGACCCGACTGCGGACCCACGCTGTGCACTACGATCCGCCGGCTATCGCGGGGTTGGCTGTGGAGTCTGTGCGAAGCACGCACTTGCGACGCCCCCTGGCGCGTCTGCGTCGTCGGCGTCGTGTGCTACCGTTGTTGTGTACCTAGTTCACAAATGAAGCGAGTCCGACCCATGATCCCCGTAATCACCCTGCGCCGCGTGCGCGCAGTGCTCGAACCTGAATACGTACCCGCCGCAGCCGCCGCGCTCGTCACCGGCGCGCCCATCGCAGCGAGTCGCGCGGGCCACGCGCCCACGACCGGGTCCGACATGCCGAGAATCTGGCTCAACGACCACGTCTTCGACGACTCGCATGCCAGGTTCGTCCCGCGTAGCACCGAAGACCTCCGCAACTGCTGCAACTACGACCTACCCAAGTTCATCGACACCAAGTTCCCCGTCGAGTTCAACTACATCGCCATCGAGTACGGCACCGATCTGATCCACGCCAGCGCCACATTGCACCACGTCGGAGAGTGCGATCCAGCAAGTCCGCTGTTCTTTGTCAACCACTGCGGGTCGCGGTTCATCGCCGCCACGACACGTCCGCACACCAGCGGCAGCGCACGCTCTCTGACACCAAGAGACGACACCGCGCTCGACAGACTCGTGTTCGACCCCGACTCCGAAGTTCGGTACAAAGCGGTCGATCCCGCCCGCCTGCTCGACATCGCCACCGTGCGACGCAGCAGTTGGGGGCCAGCCCTCGACGACCCCATCTGGACGAAACCGATACCGCGGTCCGGAACCGACCTCGCCTTCGACTCCGAGCACCCAGACGGCGTGCATGGTGAATACCTGCTGCTGCGCAACGGCTCCAACATCGCACTGCGCTAAGCCAACAGCGCCGTATGCGTGCCGGGGCGGGGTTGGCTGTGGAGTCTGTGCGAAGCACGCACTTGCGCCGCCCCTTTACCCTCCGCGCACACGAAAACCGGGCACACAGCCGTTGCCATGTGCCCGGTTTTCACGTCTGATTAGTACAGCGGGTACGCCACGATGTAGCCCATCACCGTCACGAACGCGCCCATGAGCAACGCCGCGGCGATTGCCGACCACTCCTGCTCGTACGCCACAGCACGGCCCGCACCGCGCGCTGCTGCGCGGTCGTGGCGACGGTGCACAGCCACCGCGAACACCGCGGCCAGCACCAGTGCGGTGTGCATGACGAACTGCAACGCGCCGTTCCATGCGAACGCGCTAATGATTGTGGGCACTACCGCGCAGGTCACACCCAAAGCAAGGACGAACCAATAGACCTCTCGGCGGCTGCTGTTGCGGGTGACGAAGTGTGCGCGCGCTGCGGCGGCCGCGAGGGCGAGGCCGGTGAGCGACATGGTGGCGAAGATGGTGGCGGTGGACATGCTGTGCTCCTCTGATTGCACTGTTGTGAACTTACGCCACAAATGTAACACAGGTTCACAATGTGCACAAGCGACACGCCTACTGCACCGTGCCGTATGCGACCCGCAGCAGATACTCGATAGCGCAGTGCCGGTCCGTGCCGAACTTCGCAGACGACGTGTTGTCCACCAGGAACTGCAACTCGCGCCGGTCCGACGGCGACAGTGCCCTATCCCGCACCGCCACGCCAGCGTCCACCACAGTGTCCCACGCCGACACACCGCCCACGGCCACACGCACACGATCCACAGCCACCTCGAACAACCGACCGCACAACACGGCCACCGTGTCCTCGCCGAACATCGTGACCGCAAGCGACGGGCCAAGGTCGTCAACCATGCACCAGCGCCACGCAATGTCGTCGCGCATTGTGGGACGAACAAACTCCACATCTGTCGGAATCAACGCCGACGACGGCGCCACCATCGGCAATCGGAACAGCCACGCCACGTCCTTCTCGTCCACCTGCGACACGTCGCCGTACTCGTCAGCCACCATCAGCGACCCCAGCACCGGCACTCGGCCAACAACCACACGCAGGCTGTCGATCCGGTCAGTGACAATCCAGTCGCCGACACCGCGACGCCACGTCGCCGGTGTCGGCACACCATTCAGCACCTCGCGCGCCACAGGGTCGTCGTCTCGCTGGCGCAGCGCCCAGCGAACGCCGCGGGCGAACTCCAACTCGTCGTACACGCTGGAACGAATGGACACTCCACGGGCGGCAGCAGCGGTGTCGAAGTACACCCCGGACGGTGCGTTCTGGCGCGTGGAAACCGGGTACAGGTCATGGGTGGGCATGGGTTTGAAACTAGCAGCGCACGCGGCCAAATCACGGCGGCGCGTCGGCGATGTGACGGTACGTCCCCAAAATCCTTTGTGGTAGTCTGCTACGCATGGAGCCACCGCTGAAACATCGTCACCCCTACACCGCTGCCATGCTGCAACTGACCTGCCAGGCAGCGGACGCGCCTGCGATCTTCGACGACATCGCAGGCGTGCGCGAGTCCGCCAGTCACGCAATCATTGCCAGCCTGCTCGACTTCACGGGCCGGGACTCATTCAACGTGGCACCCGACATTCCAACCGTGGTGCGCGCCTACGCCGAAGCAAACCCCACGGCACCCGTGTGCGTCATGCTGACCGGCGTGCGCGACCCGGACGGCACCGGGCTGTTCTACGCCATGCGCCACAAAGACGGCGCGCCCTCGATGTCGCGTCAGGTCGTGCTCGGCTCCGAGATTCAGCGCAAGCAGTTCGGCAACATCACCGTCGCCGGCAGTCACCACCATGCAGTGCCCGGCTACGAGGCCGCGGCTAACGCGCTGACGGACGACTACTGCTCCGACAAGCACATCGTCTACACCATCGCCTCCTCCCCGCTGCGTACCTTCAACGCTCCCGACAAGTTCCCGCTTGTAGACCCCGCCCATTCCAGGTTCGTCCCGTGGAGCAGCGACGATTGGCGCGAGTACACCCCGTTCGGGCACGACTTCGCCGCTGACATGCTGGCGGGTTCCCCGACATGGCGAGTCGGGTGCGCAGACATTGAACCCGTGTCCACCGTTGAAAAAGGGTGGTGAGGCACGTCATGGGAAAACGAGTCACGCGCACATCACGTCTGTCCTACTACCGCACTCCGGTCACGTACGAGTCGCTTGTGCTGATTGCGTCCACACTGGCGCACGGGTCAGTCAAGGCCACAGCCTTGACTACGCCGATGGTGTCGCTGCTGAACCACCTCCATGACTCTGCGTCGCCGGGGCGCGTAACCGACGGAGCCGTGTTCAACCTGGCGAAGAAGCGCAGCGACCTGCCGTTTGTACTCGACGTGCTCACTGTGGAGCACAAAACCAGGTTCGTCTTCTACCTCAACCTGGTGCCGACGCACCGCGCCGACGGCGGTGGTTTTGGCGCCGGGCTGACGCCCTCGTGGGATATGCACACGCGCCGGATCGTCGCGGGGTCTGGTGTGTCGCTGGTGGACGTGGAGAAAACCCCGGTCCACTTCACCACGAACATGCCGAGCCGGTCGTTCGCACCGCAGTACGCCGCACCGCACGTGCTGGCTGCGGCGTCCATGCCGGTGCACACGAAGCGGTCACTGATTATCACCGGCGAGCACGGCGAGCACACGACCGACACCGACGGGTTCGTCCCGGACGGGTTCACGCAGGTCCCGTGGTCGTCCGACGCGTGGTCCAAGCCGGTGGCGATTCCGGGATTCGACATCAACGACGACATCAACCCCGCCGTGGTGTCTAGCGTGTGCTCGCACATCACTGTTGTCGGCGACGACGAGCGCGTGGTGCGCGTTTCGGATTTCCGCTAGTTACCGTCGTCGGCACCTCGTGTATAATGTGAACCTGATTCACAATTCACTCGACCAGGAGCACAACATGGCCCGCCACACAAAGACCCGGACATTCACCGCCGAGTTCTACCGACTCATTGCGTCCGCCCCAGCAGGTGCCGGCCGCGGCGAGACAAACGTGCTGGCAAGTGCCACCTTCGACTACGCCAACTCCGCTGCCGACGGACCGTTGAACACCACATTCAGACGTGACCCAACCAGCGCCGACAAGAACAACGTCGTCGTCATGGACACGCTCGTGCTGCGGGGCGACAGCGACGACATGGCCGACCCCGCGACGCTGGCAACCATCACCATCGACTCCGCGCCGTCGGGCACACGGCGTGGGTTTCCCGAATTGGTCATGCCGAAGGCGGCTCCGTCGCCCACCACGGTCGTCCGCCAAGTCACCTACACGCAGCCACAAGCCACGCGCTTCATCAGGCGCACCGGCGCAGTCGTGTACTCCGGCGGCACCGTGTCGCTTGACGCACTTGCCGAGCGCGCTGTGCACGTCGAGCCGGTTGTACCCGCCAGACTTGACGGCTACCAGCAGATCGGCACCGACGACAGCCGCTGGTCGGACGGACTGTACACGCCAGGCACCGACCTGCACTTCGACATGGCATGGGCGGGCTACGCAGGTATCGCCAGCGCGTGCCAACTCACATTCGAGGTTTAAGGGAGGACGAACCACAATGACCGACGCCACACGAATCCGCGTGTTCATCGACGGTGCCGACGTGCCCGACGCGATGGACGCGGTACTTAACTCCGCCACCGACGGCGTGCCCGCGTACATCAGCGACGTGGTGTCGCGCGTGCACGCCGCGGCGAACTCGTTCGACGGTGAATGGAACACCGCCACCCGCGTGCTGCCCGCGTCGCACACGCCGCTGCGCCAAGGCCAGGCCGCGGTGCTCGACGCCTACATCGACGCTGCGAACCTCTCGGCGGGACTTGTCCTGCATACCTGGGCTGCGGGCGAGCGACCCATCGCGGTCACCGCGACCACCGAGCAGTACGGATCGACCGCGCGCACGATCATCGCCAACATGGACCTTTCCGTTCCCAACGACGCCACTGCCGCCCTGTGGGGTCCGGTCGGCCAGTTCGTCCCAGGAACCGACATCAACACCGACCTGCTCATGTCCGAGCACCGCCGTATCGAGCGGACCCGCCCGTCCTTCCCGGACATCAAAACCGCCCGCGTAATCGGCGAGATGGAACGTGCCAACGAGCAAATCACCGACTCGCTCGACCGCGTAGAGCAAGCCACACGCGCAGCACACGACGCAGTGCACGCAACCGCGCTGCGCGTGCAGCAATTGCAGGGAGGTCTGCCGTGACTGCGCGCCACCTGATCGTCCAACTGACCCGCACGTTTGTCCGGCCGCACGAGTTTCCCGAGGTCTACGCCATCATCGGGTCGGGGCTGTACGTGGGACGAACCGGCCACACCACATCGCCCGCTGTCGCCGTCGCGCGTGACACCGTGGACACCTGCAACCTCGCCGTCGTCGGCACCTACAACCTGCTTCACGACCAGGCCGAAAAGTACGTCACCTACCGCGACCTGGGCACGTCGTACGGAATCTTGGACGTGCTTATAGCCCACGACCCCGAACACGACATGCGCGCCGCGTACGTCGCCCTCTCCATCGACCCGGCAAAACCCACCGCGACCAACCCGGTGACCTACAGCCCGAACCCGGCGCTGACCGACTCGCTGTTACGCACGTGGTCAGAAGACCTCGACGCAGCCCATGACATCTCGCAGATCGCGGCCGGCGGCAGCGTCTCGTCCTTGAAGTCCTCCCCACACCTCAAAGGCGGGGGATTCCCGTCTCTAGCAAACGCTAGGACGAACAGGTTTACGGATCATTGGGCTATGCTGACCTGCGGTTAAACCACGAGGTGCAGACTGATAAGCCCTCACCGAGGGGTGCTCCCCACCCCAAAACTCATTGAGTTCGTCTTTGTGATCCCGCAACGCTCTGTCCAAGATATTGACAGCGGCGTTGTGGTCGGCGTTGTCGCTGTATCCACATGCTTTACACAAAAACACCGCTTGGCTCTCGCGGTTGTCTTGAGCCACGTGTCCACAGGACGAACACCTTTTAGACGTGTTTCGAGGATCAACCTCGATAATTTGCCCGCCTGAAAGACGGGCCTTGTATTCCAGGAACTCGCCAAACTGCGCTAAGGCTGAAAGGCGGAGTTTCCGATTGAGTGCTCGCTTTGCACTTTGTCCATTGGGAAGAAACTCGCCGGGGTTATCCGGGTCTACCTTGGCTTTCGCCTTCTTCGACATGCCCGACAAGTTGAGTTTTTCAATGGCAATAATGTCGTTTTCTTCCACCAACCTGCGAGCAACCTTGTGCTGGGTATCTTCCACAATGCGAGAGATTTTCGCCTTGGTGTTGGCTATCTCTTTCTCTCGGCGAATCGACGCCTTGGACTGCTTATCCGCCTTCTTCGCCGTGTGGGCACTGCTGAAACCTTGTTCCTTGGCAGAGCGTTCTTGGCTTCGTTGAAGACGACGAACCTTGTTGTCCAACTTGGTGATGGTGTTCCAAGGAAGTCTGTCCAAGTTTCCTTGGACGTCGGCAGATAACACAACGGCGCCGCGGTCAACGCCCGTCGCAGAACCTTGCCCTCGTGCAGCACGCGGTGTAATAGCAAGCGGCTCGTTGGCGAAGACTAACTGCTTCTTCGTCCAGTTGACTCGAACAGAGGTGTAGGGCCGAATCTCCTGGGAAAGACGAACGTGAATCCGAATGACAAACCGCTGCCCCGTATCACCAGGACGGCGCTTTCCTTTTGGGTTCCTGCCGGTAATTGACACAATTCCAGAGCGACGCCCAACCTTGTCGAACCGGGCGTTTCGCCCTCCGTTAAACCAGCACACAAAGGTGTGGTCGTGTTTCTTGAACGACTTGAACTTCGGCATTTTGCCTGGATTACGGCCAGATTCTTTGAGTGTCTTCCGGCGCTTAGCCGAAGAAAACCATTCTTTCGCCTCAATCTGTGCTGGGCTTTGCAGAACCAGCGTCGGCACGGCCTGAAGGAAACTATGTTCCTGGCGAGCCTGCTTGTCCGTCATTTCGACAACGTTGTCTCCCAGCGGGATCAGTGCCTTGTCCTTGCCATACTTCTTGCGCTGCGAACGGTGATCGTTGAAACGCTTGCGCCAGGCAGCACACAGCCATTCCATGACCTGATCTGGGCTTTTGGAATAAATCGGCTGCGATGAATCATCGTTGCGATCACCAAGATACGGTGTAGCGCCTTTCACACTCACCTTGGTGATGTTTACGACTTGACTCATGGGTTTCACTTTACCATATTGTTTCGTCTAGTGGCAAGTGAGATGTGAAGCAGCCTTAGCGTGCCAATTCCTCCCCACGCTTAAAAGCGGAGGCACCCTTGGCACATCTGGGTGGATAACGTGCCAGCAGGGTTTCGGTCCAACACGGCCGCGGCCGGCGACCCTGTGTTCACCATGCGCCCGCCGCGCGTAGGCGAGGACTTCACCTTCGACATCGCACTGGCGAACACCACCCATACCGCGACCGTCCGCAACGTCCTCTAGGAGCAGCACCGTGTACGCAGCCCAGATCACCCGCACGTTCGTCCAGCCCCAGGACACACACGTCTTCGCCGACGCGCTACGGGGTCTTGAACCGGTCCACGACGAAAACGTGGCGTCGCCAGCGGCGTTTTCGGTTCTCGGGGACGTGACGCAGACTTGGAACCTACCCACCGGACGCGGAACCCGCTCGGTGTTCCCCAGGCCGACTAACTTGCCGGGCCTGCTCGACACCGTCCACCTGATTGACGCGGTGCTTGGAGACGAGGCGTTCTTCGTGGCGCTGCACACCTACGCGGGCGCGCTGGAAGTGCACAACCCGTTCCTGTTCTTAGGGTTCGGCCAGTATCTGTCGAACACGCGGCTGCTGACCGCCACCGATACGCGCCGGGGTGCGCGTGGTCCGGGCGGGTCGTTTCTGGTCGGCGTTGTCCAGCAGATCGCCGGCGAACTCGCCGGCGCCACGATCACGCGCAACGACATTGTCGGCGACCGCCCAGTGCTGTGGCAGGGACGACGCGACTTGTTCGCGTACGACGACACAGTGACACCGGACGACCCGGCGTGGAAACAGCAGCCGTCGCTTGCGGGCACCGACATCGACTTCGACATGGTGGCGCTGCGGCCGCTGGTGTCCACGGTTGAGGTTGCGGCACTGCGCCACGTGCGGCCCGGCCTTTAGAAGTCGGTTCCTGCGGGCGCGGTGTGGACGACCACGATGTAGCCCCAGCCGCGCAGCGGGAGGTAGCCGTAACTGACTCCAATTCCACCGACTTCGGCGCGCGGTGCGACGAGCGCGTAGGACGACCACGCGGAGGTGTTCCACTTGGCGGGCACGGTGCGCGCCGGGTCGTCAGGGACGAACACGACGGATTCCCACACTGGACTCGTTGGCACGGCGAGCGCGCGGGACTGCGCGGCGAGTTGGTCGGCGCGGTGCTGGGCGTGGTCGTCGAGTGCCGACGCGTGAGATAGCGGTGCCATACCGCGACGGCCGCGGTAGTCGTCGGCGGCGGTATGCAGTGCCGGTTTGGCACGTTTGATGGTGTCGGCGATGTCACGGTCGGTGGCGCGCGGTTGGCCGTGCGTGTTCGGCGCGACAGCGGCGGCTGAACTGGCTGCACGTGCCAGCGACTGGTCCGCGATGTGCGGGCCGTGGACGATGGCGCTGGCGTCAGCGTGTGGTGCCAGCGTGGTGGCGGCTGCAAGCGCGAGTGCTGCAACGGCGGAGTGTCTGTGCATGGTTTTCCCTCTCGGTGATCTGCTGTGACTGATGTGGCGTATGTGAACCACAGTCACAATGTATCACGTCTGATTCGACCGCGCGAACCCGTGACGCTCCGATGTTTGGGCATACGAAAACCCCGCCCTCGATGGGGCGGGGTTTGTCGTGCAAGTCAGAGAAAGGAGAGCACCATCGCGCGGTTTAGACGCGCTTGTGATGCGGGTCGCCCGGCCAGGTCAGTTCGATCTTGTTGAACGCGGCGACCATGGCAGCGATGGAGAACACCAGGGTGACCAGGCCAGCCTGCGCGGCAATGCCGGCACCGCTGGACAGTTCGGTGCGGCCGACCTTGTCCTTGACGTTCTCCCACTTCTCCTTGGTGGTGAGTTCGTTCTCACCCTGGGTGGTGGTGGTGGCGGTTTCCTTGTCAGCCGGCGCAGCCTCGGCGACTGCGGTACCGGACAGGGCGACAGCGCCCGCGAGGGCGGCAGCGGCGATCTTCTTATTCATTGTGAGTAAGCCTCTCGTGTAGGTTGGTTCGCCCGGCACGTTACCAGGCGGCGGAAGTACCGAAACCGGAAGAACCAGCCGCGTCCTGTGCGGCCGCCGTTTTTCGGAACTGCCAAAAGTGTATCATGTTCACTTTCCTTGGCAAGTAGCAGTCTGCTACGGGGGTAGTTTCCGGGGGTAATTTCAGGGACGAACATTGGCTCTACCTGCCAACTACCCGTCGCGCACTGCCACGCGCGACACCAGCACCTTCGGCATAGCGCCCGCCACCAGGTCGTCATTCGGGTCCCGGCCACAGATATGTCCGGGCCACGTCCACCGCTCGTCGTCCCACCGGGCAACCGCAACATCGCCGTCCGTGTGCGGGTCGGCGGTGTCCTGGACATCGAGTCCGTACGAAAACACATCGTCAAGCACCACGTCGCCCTCGCCCTCCTCGGTGTAGAACCCGTCGGCGCACTCGCGGCAGTGCGCAGCCAGTTCCAGCACACGCAACGCGCCGCGCGAGTGCGAGTCGGGAATGTCTATGCCGTGCGCATGATGGCGCGGCGCCGTCGTCCACGACGCCTGAATCTCACCGCCCGTCCGGTACGTGATGTCGTGGCCCAGCGCGATCCGGCGCGACGGCACGTAGTCGTCACGGGCGGCCGTGACGTACACGGACGACTCTGCGTTGTGGCGGACTTCAACCACATCGACGGTGACCCCCGGACCTGTGCCGTCCACGTGATCGACAAGCATGTTCAGCCACCGACTGCTGATCTGACGGCCCCGGCCGGCGCGTTCGGTGGCAACGTCGATCTGGGTAAGCAGCCGGCGCACCACGTCGGTGACGACGGCGTGCTGGCTGGCTCGAAACACCATTGCCCCGTAGCGCGAGTTGGTGACGTTGCCGAGCATGGCGATAACAAACGCGCACGCCTCGCCGGGGGCAAGGAAGTAGCGCGCGTAGTCGATGTGCGCGGCGGACGTAGTCATGTCCACGAGCATAGTCCACGAAACCAAGGGGACGTGCCACACCATTGCCGGCGTTTTATGCTCGACGCGGTGGCGCAGATGGCGGCGAACACCTACCGCGTGTAGCAACCAGCGCCAACACAAACCCCGGCCATGATCGTGGCCGGGGTTTGGTACTGTTTCAGCCAGTCTGCACTCCCGTGTCAGCAGCGTCGCTGGAACCGGCTTCGTCTTACCCCCGCGCCACCGGTACCGCCCACTGACCCGCACGCAGACCAGTGGCCCGCACGCCGTCCTCCACCGCGATGTGCGGGCCGCGACTATGTCTGTGTACGTGTGGCTGATGTGGCGGGAACGGGGAACCGGCGCCCGCACTTGCGCCGCTGTGTCCGCCACGCGTGCGCCGTGGGCTGATGTGGCGGCGTCGCCAGCCGCGAAGCGTGTGGGCCTGCTGCACTTGCGCCGCTGTGGCAACGAGAGGGGGACGTGTCGTGTCCTGGTCCCTCCGTAACTGTGACATTGGTTCACTTATTGGCTACCATTGGCTGCAAAACCAGCACCAAAACCAAGGACACCGACCATGCACTACATTGCGCCCTCCGTGGACGAGTCCACGTACTTCGACTTTTATGCCGCGCACCGCGTCGCGCACGAGGTATCTTGCGATCCACGCGTCGCCGGCCTGCTCGCAGACGCACCGCAATACTCCGACCTGTTCGGATCTGTGCTGCTTCGCCTTCACGGCGGTGTCGCGCTCGACATATCCGACAGCCTGCACGGCGTGTCGGTGCGCGTATTCGCCGGCGGGGTCGAGTTGGAGGACGAACGCGCCACCATCGAGCCGAACATGGACGACCAATTCCGCCGCGACGCGTTCATCGCCCACCGGCTACGCAACATCATCGCCGACCACGCCGTCGCGGAGGTATAGCCATGAAGCGCCCAGACCCCAAGGACTTCTTCTCGCCCCGGCGCGAGTTCGAGATTGCCGACACCATCGTCATGCACCGGCACCTGCTGTTCATCGAGCCAGCCGCGGTGCCCTACTTCGCCACCGCCATCATCTCCGGCGCACCCGTGGTTCTGGCAGGCAGCGCCAGCATGCACGCCGACTTCGCCGCTGGCCTGTTCAACCAGCAATGGTCCGACCCGCTGGCACCGAAGTTCCACGTGCCGCGACCCGGCGACGTTTCGGACAACGACCTCGCGTCCGTGCGCCGCATGGTGTCGGGTAGTCAAGGCGGTGTCCTTGACTACGTCTACTTCACCGGCAACGGGACAAACCCGTTTCCCCGCCACGCCGCGTGCACGCTGTACACAGACACTGACATCTGCGCCGATTCTCGGATCACGCACGGCCCATTCGTCCCGTACAAGCCGTTCAACCAGGCACAGTACGGATACATTGGCACCACGACCAAGAAGGTCGGACCAGGCGAGTACACCTCGGCCATCGACTACCTGTTTTCCACCGACGCGGTGCCGGGAGACAGCACCGAGATGTACCGGACAGCACCGGACGACCATCGGACAACCCCGGTACTGTGCCTGCGTCTCGCCGTCGGCGACGACAACATGTTCCGCCTATCCGGCACCGCGCTCGACGGCCCCGAGTGGTCACAGCCGTACATCGAGCCAGGCACCGACCTCATGCTCGACATGGAACGGCCCACCGGGACCACATGCGTGTACACCATGAACCGAAACACCAAGGACGAACAATGACGCTGCGCGACACCGTGATACTGCGACGTTGGCTGTGGCCGGTGTCCGCCGATGTGGCCGAGTGGCTGGCGCATGCGCTGCACGACCAGCGCGCACCAAACACCGAACTTCCAGACCTCACCGACGACGAGCGCATGGCCGCGGCGTTCATCGCCGACCACAACGACGACTACGCCGGCCTTAGCGACCTAGCACCGCTTCGTGGTTCCAGGGAGAGCGGCCGCATGCGTTATCCGATCTGGGACAACCCCTCCGGCAGCGGCTCGTGGGTGGTGGACGCGCTGCAATTCGACTACGGCGATGTCTTCCACGCCCACGTCTGTGTGGCCGACGCACTGGTTCGCCGACCGATTGAGATTGGACCGTCCGAAGGACCGGCGTTGCTGGCTACCTCGTCGCGGCGGCGGGGTCCCTTTTCCGTCGGCGACCCGTTCGAGTTCATCTTCGACCCCGACATCGAGGTGGGACGCAGGTATGTCACCACCGAGGAGTTGGGCGACAATGCGGACGTGACCGTGGTGGACGGCCCGGAGTTTTGCGACCCCGTCTGGACCCAGCCGATTGGCGACCCGAACACCGACATCGTCGCCGGCTACGCCTACCGGGACACCCACGGCGTGTACCGATTAGACCGCAAGGACGAACCATGACCAGACCCACGATCATGCGCCGTCACCGTTTCCGCGTGGCCGGCGGCGACATCGCCATTGTTGCGCAGTCCATTGTGACCGGCACCCCGCTGCACACAGACACCGGCAACACCGTGATCGGCGAGATTGCCAGGTACCTCAACCCGCACACCTGCGACGCTGCCGGATACGGCCAACTGCTCGCCGACGACACCGAGGCGTGCATGCCGCGCGCCGCGGTCGTGCCGCGGTTCGCCGGCGCCCCGGTGGCCGGTCTTGACCTGTTCGTGCTCGACAACGGCAACGGTATCCGGCAACTGAACGCGATCATGTGGGCAGACATTGGCACGCCGCCCAACACATTCCCCGTGCACCCGCACGCCTCATTCGCCGGCTGCGCCAACGTCAGTGCCCGTACATCTGGCGCCGACGCCAGCGACGCAATGCCGCGGGACCTGGCACTGGCACTGGCACTGGCTAAGTACCTGCACGGTGTGACCACCGGCTACCCCGACACATTTGGCGTGCCGCGTGTGGACGACATCGTCGCGGCCACGTTTGTGGACACCCTTGCCGGACCGAGTCTCGACGACGATGTGTGGTGGGAAGAACTGCCCGAACCGGGCGCCGACATTCACGCCGACATGCAGTGGCAGCACGGCGTGCACGCCACCTACCTGCTCACCCGCAAGTACGCACTATAGGACGCGGCTGTGGTTGCGGGACGGCCGCACATGAACGAGGGGACATGCCGTTTTGTTGCGGTTCCGCGTGTGGGTGTGCTGGCCCCATCTCCGGTAGTGTGAACTGTGTTCACAAGTCACAGACCAGAGGAGTACCCGATGTCCTTCCACTTCATTGCCGCAACCGCGCCCACCGCCCGCGTGATTCACACCCACGCCAACGGATTCGTCTCCGTGCTCGAAGATGTCGTCGCCGACGAGTCCGTCTGGCTCGACGACTTCACCAAGTGGGCCGCCTCAAACGCCGGCGTTGCCTACGCCTTCATGGAACTCGACCCCGATACCACGTTCGGCACCCCGTGGGGCGAAATCCTCGACGACTACAACGATGAAACCGGCGCTGGATTCGACGAGGACGACATCGACGCGGTGATCGCCGAACTCGACGCGCACTCCGGCTACCTCGATACGCTGGACGGCACCAAACTCGGCGACCTGGCCGCGGCCGCCATCTCCGGCTTCGTGATCCGCCACGCCCGCGACGCATTTGACTCCGAGATGGAGGAAACCGCTGTGATCGACGGGAAGGTCGTCACCGGCGGCCCGTCTCACTTCGGCGATTACCCGACCGACGTGTTCGAGTCCGTTGTGTTCGTCTCCGACCTGGACTACTTCAACGACTTCGACCCCATCGTGATCGACAACAGCAAGCGCAACGTCTAGGACGAACCGCAAATACAGCCCCGGCGCACGCCGGGGCATTTTCGCATGCCGTCTCTCGCTGATGTGGCCGCGGCTCCTGCTGCACTTGCGCCGGCCACGGCCCTGGCGCCGTGCCAGTCTCCGGCACCGTGGGCTGATGTGGCGGTGCCGCCGGCCGCGCAGCGGGCGGGTCCGGCCGCACTTGCGCCGCGGGTGCCGATCCCGCGCCAAAGGGGACGTGTCATGTGTTGGCGACATGGTTCCCTCCGGGTCTGCCGTATCATGTTTGTGAATCACGTTCACAAACCGCCACGGAGCACATCATGGAATACGACAGCGCCTACATGCACCGCCTGCGCGTCCGCCTGGATCAGAACGAAGCCAGCACCATCGCCACCGCACTTATCGGCGGCACAATGGTCCCCGAACCTGCCGTCTGGTCGGAGCATGCCCGCCTGCTCGCCTATAACATCAACCGGCACTGGGTACGCAGCGACTACGCGAAGTTTCCCCAACTGACCCCGGCAGTGACACAAACGTCGCCATCGGCGAACTTGGCACGCTACTCACCGGCACCGGCCCGTACTACGCCGACTACTTCTCCCTCCATTACTTCACCCACCACCACGCAGACGTCGTCCACGCGCACGTATGCCTGTGGGACAACGTCTCAACCCAGGACACGTTCGCGTTTAGGACCGGTGCCGACATCGAAACACTCTGGACCACCACGCGCAGCCGCGGCCTGACGAATCCACCCAGCCCGTTCGACAACTCCGTCAGCGACGACAAACTTATCTCCACACTGCTCGATCCCGACGCTGTGGCACCGGAGGAAACTCTGCCTATTATCCCGTCCAGACTCGCGCACGTCTTCGACGTGGACACACTGGCCGGCCCCGCCCTGACGGACCCGGTGTGGCTCATGCCGTTTCCCGACGAAGGAACCGACATCGCCTTCGACTCGAACTACACCGACGGCGTGTCGGCCCGTTACCTCCTGTCACGGCCCGGCACTACGGAGTAGAGGGACGAACCTATGTACACGCATGCGGAGGTCACACGCACACTTACCGCTGTGCCCGGATCGACGGCCTTGTCAATGGCGCAGTCGCTCATGTACGACGTGCCCGTCGGAGATACCGTGCATGGCCCCGTCAGCACGGTGATGGGGCTGATTGCTGCCCACCAGCGAAACGACCGCTACGCCTGCCTTCCCGATCTGGGATCGCGGGACTACAACAACCGCGACCTGGTGCTGACGCTGAACGATCTATGCACGCGCGCGGATACGGTGTCCGAGGACATCGTCGTGGACTTTTGGCAGTTCGACTACGGCGACATCGTCCACGCGCACGTTGGTGTGTATAAGGCCCGCGCGTACAGCCGCGTGATCGCGGCCAACAACACCGCGTTTCCAGACCTGGTCGGCATTACCACGCGGCCCGACAACCCCAGGCTCCACGGAGATGGCATGTTCGGTGACGTAGAACCCGCACTGTCATACATCTTCGGCGACGACACCACCAGCGTGCCGTCCGCGAAAACCATCGACCCGAACCGCGTGTTTGCATGGTGTGCGGTGGACACCATCTCCGGGCCGGACCTGGCCGACCCGGTGTGGGACACCGACCCGAAGCCGCCGGGCCACGACCTTGTCTACGACATCACTAGCGGCGGATCACCCACCGTGCGCGGGGTCTACCACATCGCAAAATAGAGGGACGAACCCGAACGTGCCCTGGCGCCGTGGGCTGATGTGGCGGCGCCGCCGGACGCGAAGCGGGCGGGCACGGCTCCACTTGCGCCGCTGTGTTCGCTGGCCCAGAACCGAGGGGACGTGCCGTGTGTTGGTGGGCGGGTTTTCGCCGATCCTGCTGTAGCCTGTCATGTGAATAAAGTTCACAAACCACGGAGTCCACCATGCAGCACAGAAACAGCGTCGTAATGAAGCGGTGCAGGTTCATCATCAACCGCCACGAAGCCGCGGCCGCAGCCGTCTCCGCCATCTCCGCCGGCCCAATCGTTCGCCCTTTAAACTGGTCGCCGCAGGCCAGGAACCTGGGCGCGTGCCTGGAACGGCAGTGGAAGTCCGACGGTTACGCCCGATTCCCCGGCCTGGAACCCACAGACCACGGCTACCCGCTCGACGACATCACGGGCCTGTTGTCCAACACCGACACCGACGTCTACTACGCCGACTACACCACCTTCCACTACGACGATGTCGTGCACGCGCACTTGTGTATCTCGCGCGACATTCCAATCCTGGACACGCTCGGTTTTGAAACCTGCGCGGACGAAGAAACCCTCTGGGCCACCACACGCAGCGAAGAAGTGGTGTACTCCCCGAGGTACGACCGATACGTCGTCTCCGACGCTGAACTTGATGAACTCGTGTTCAACGACATTCTCGCCTACCCAGGAACCGCTGCTGTGACGATGTCCGCAGTCGCCCGCGCCTTCGACGTCACCGCGCTGGCCGGACCCGCCTTCGACGACCCCGTCTGGTTCAACACGCCGGTTCCCGGCACCGACATCGAGTTCGACGCGAACAACCCGCAGTACCGCAGCGGTGTGATCGGCCGCTACCGCCTGACCCGCCGCGACACCGCAGAGTAGAGGGACGAACCTATGTACACGCATGCAGAAGTCACCCGCACGCTTATGTCCGTGCCCGCCGCCGACGCACTTGCCGTGACCCGCGCCATCGTCACCGGCGGCACACTCGATACCGCCGACGTGCACCCCGCGACATCACCCGTGGCAGACCTGCTGGACCGGCAACGCTCGGGCGGCACATTCGCTCCACTGTCCGTCCCCGACACCAAAGGCGACATCGACTACGCCACCGCCGTCTACCGCGCCGAATCAATCGCCACCGAAGTTGCCGCCGCGCGCATGCCGCTGACGGTGGAGTGGTGGTCCTTCGACTTCGACGACGCAGTGCACGCCCACGTGTCCATCTACCGGCACACCGCGCAGCGTCGGCACCTACCGATTGCGCTGACCTGCTCGTCGAACATGGCCGGCACCACCTCGCGCCCGCTCGACCCGTACGCCAAAGACGGCGCGCGGCGCGCCGATAGGATCGAGTTCGCCGACCTGTTCCGCACCGACTACATCTTCGGCGACAGACATGCGCCCATGCCGGACACCGGCCTGCTCAAACCGACCAAGTCCGCCGGCGGCGCCTTCCACGGCGCCCGCGTTGAGGTCGTGTCCGGACCACCGCTTAATTCCCCGGCCTGGCGCACCGCACCCGTCCCGCGCGGGACTGACCTCGTCGCCGACATGGACAACCCAGACGGCTGCGTGCAGGCTGTCTACCGAATGACCCGCAACATCTAGGAGACGAACCACCATGCGAAAACTCATTGCGATTCCCACCGTGCTGGCGGCGGTGCTGACGTGCACCGCCTGCAATACGACGGCGTCCAATCTGTCGCACACCGTCGAGGTGATGATGGGCAACAGCGACTGCACCGGGTTTGTCGTCCACCCGCGTGCGGTAGTCACCTCCGCCGACTGCGCCGGCGGCAGGCTTCGCAACGCGGCTGTGTCGGTGAACGGCACGGCCTACGCGCTGGACTCCATGCCCACCAGCGGCGAGCCGCACCCGCCCGTGTGGGAACCGGCGGCCGGCTCGATTGCGGTGCTGCACACCGCTGATTCCATTCCAGGTGCGCACACCCTGCCCGCCGACGCAGTGAGCGACCGGGTGCCGTCGAGTGGGCTGGTGCTGGCGGCCGGCACGTCGTTTTCCATCGAGACGGACGATGTGGCCGACTCGACCACGCGCGCCGCGACCGGCATGTCGAAGTCGGTTCGTCCTGGCACCCCGGTGCTCACCACCGCCGGCGACATCATCGGCGTGGTGGCCCGCGGCCCGTCTGGCGACCGCGTGGAGTTGCTGCGCGGGGCGACCTACGACTGGATTGCGGGACTGCCGAGGTGAGCGACGTGCTCGACGCCGCCCACTTCCAGGCCCGCATGGCTGACACCGCGGCCCACCGCCGCGCGCTCGCCAAGGCCGCCTACGGCGACACGGACGTGGCCATTGGCGACGAGGTCTGCGACGCGGCAACCGGCGTGCTTGTGCACGTGCTGCATGAGCACAGCGTGCGGCCGATCCCGCGCTCGCTGCGGCTCGGCTGGCCGCGACGCGCCATCGACGGAGGACGAACCCTCATTGTCGATGTGCTCGCCGTATCCGACGGTGCGGCCGTCAACGTGCACACCTCGATTACGAGCACGCGCCAGCGCACCGAAACCGTCACCGTCACTGGCCCGTGGCCGGCACACGACCCGGAGTTTCGCCACCAGGGCACGACCACCAACCGCTGTATAACCTCGAACAACACGCCGACGGCGTGCCCCGACCGCACCGTCGGCAGCATGCTCGACGTCCGCCTCTACGAAGGCCGCGTGGCCGTGGACTCGTTCGCCCTGTCCGACGTCGCGGCGTTCTACACCGTCACCGACACAAAGGACGAACCAATCATCGACTGCACGTGTGCAACCCGCGGCACGTGGTCGTCGGCCGCACTGGGAGCACCTGCACTCGCGGCCGGCACCGACATCAACTACGACCTCGACCACGCACGGCCGCTGTTCACCACCGCGCGGTTAGAGCGCAAACCCAAACGCCGCGACTAGCAGGCAGTCTGTCCGGGCCGGTTAGGTGGGTCTAGATTCAGGGGACGTGCCGTGTGTTGGTCTGGGTCCTGCCTGGTCACAGCCATTATGGTGGCGGGCATGGAGACACTGTTAGCAACCCGGTACCAGGCCCGCATGCTCGACGACACGCCGACGCGACGCATGCTCGCCAAGGCCGCCTACGGCGACACGGACTTCGGCGAGGTGGGCTGTGCCCCGGCCAACGACGCGGCACGGCTCATTTCGGCGTGCGTGCATGAGTTCGGCGCGCACACAATCGACCGCTCGTTGCGGCTTGGTCTGCCGCGGCGCAAGATCGTCCGGCCCGGCTGCGACACGCTAGTCGCCGACGTGCTTGCCGTGCGCGATGGGTCAGACACGGTCAGCGTGTTTGTCTCCGTGCACCGGCTGGCGTCGCCCATCGCCGCCCAGGACCGGTTCGCGCACCGCGGCTGTGGCGAGCGCGCGAGCCTGGTCTACACGACGAACACAGCGCGTGTGGTGCCTGACGCCCTGGACGGCAGCGTGCTGGCAGGGCCACATCACCGATTTTCTCCTTCGCAAAAGATGTTCGCCGTGTCCGCCCTGGACCGCACCTTCGACATCGCCGACGCGCGCGACGAGGCACCTGTGATCGCGGACGCCGGGTACGAGTCCAACACGCAATCCTGGGGCGACGAGGTGTTTGCGTCGGCCTTGTCGCAGCCCGGCAGGAACCTCGATTACGACATGCTGTGGGGTCGCACGCAGGTCGCGTCGGCGTGGTTGACACGGTGTGAGTGACGGCGCCGTGTGGTGGTAATGCACATGGTGGGGTGTTCTGTCAAGTACGGGGGTAGCGGGTTGGCGGGGGTGGTCGAACACGTATCGAACACGGGTCGGCGAAACCGCAGGATACTGGGTTGGTGGTTCGTCTTTTGTTCGAGGGCGGTGTTTTCGCAAAACCCCAGGTCAGGTATGTGACGAAGATCATATTGACAAGTTTTGCACCATTCGGGGGTAGAAACGCTGTGACCAGCGGAAACAGGGACGAACCACGAAACATGAAAACCGGCCTGAAACGGGTGCCGTGAGCCGTGTCTGTGGCGGCCGCACGGAACGGCCTGCGACATAGCCCGGTCCTGGCCCGCCGACCGTGGCGGTGGACTGACTCGCTGGACTGGGCATGGCTCTCCGGATTTGTGGCATGACCTGCACGGTGCCGTTTTCTGCGCGGTTACACGGTTCTCTGGATCGTCGAAGCGGCGGAAACGACCAAACACCCACGCGCGGGCTGAAAACCCGCCACAGGCCCGCACAGGGCCGGAAAACGGGCTAATTCGCGGACTCGGTCGGCGACGGCCGCACGGAACGGCCTGCACGGCTGGCTCGGCCTGTGGTTGGGGCTGCGGTCAGGGCCAGGGCTGCGGCGGCCGCGCGGTACGGCCTGCGCCGCGTCGCTGGCGGTCGCGCTAGATAAAACGGCTGGTCACAGCGGTTTTGCGGCCGCGGGCTGTGGTGCCGGGCTGCGGCTGCGCAGTGGTGGCGGTGTCCTGCGGAAACCGGATTGCGGCGCGCTAGACGGCTCTGTGGCGGGTTGAACCGGCGAAACCGACCAAGTACCCACACGCAGCCCGTCAGGCCGTCAGCGGGCCGTACAGAGCCGGAAAACGGGCTAATTCGTGGACTTGGTCGGTGGAACTCGCAGCGGGCCGGTCGAACACGCAGCCCCAGGAATCGAACATTCGTGCCCCGCCCAGCGGAAAACCCCGATTTTGTGACCTGGATCACCGCCCCTCGCGCATGCGAGCGCGCTACGTGCGCCCGCGCGCCCGCGCGCGTACCAAGCGAAGAAGGCCGCTTGTCCAGTGAACCGTTGCGACTTCTCGACCCGACCGACCCCCTTCAGGGGGAGGGAGGGAAGGGTCGAGTCGTCTCAACTTCCTACGGTGAAAGCCCAAAGTTCTTGTTCTTCCCAGGAGCCGCAGCCAAAGGCTCCAACCGGGGACAGTGAGTGTTGCCGAAAATATAACATACGAACTGGTGTTCGATTGTGAGTGGATTTTCGATTTCTAAAAGTCAAAAGTCTAGACAAGAAAACGGGGGTAGTTTTGAATAAAGTGACCGTAAGTCACAGTCGGAACCAAAGCGATGGATTAGCCAATTCAAAGCCCGACCCTCCCTCCTCCCCCTTACGGGGTCGGTCGGGTCGGTGAGAAGAAGAAAGCGACAGCACCTTGGGAACCCGGAGTCACCACCCAAGGCACTGTGGGCAGTAGAAGCAGAAGGATTCGGTTACAACATGGGATTCCTCGAACCAGAAGCCCGCACATCTACCGAAGGCGAAAACGTTAAGCGAAGCCAGTGCAGCAGAAGGATTCGGTTACAAGATGGGAACCCTCGAACCAGAAGCCGTCACTAAGTCCCAAAGCGACGGAGCCGATCAGTCGAAGCAGCCAGCAAGGCACAGAGGGATTCGGTGACAAAATGGGAACCCTCGAACCAGCCGTTAGCCCTGGGAAGCCAGCACCGAAGTACCAAGCCCAAGCACCAGCCCGGCAGACGGTGTCGCATGACTGCGTCACAGGCCGTATGTCGGGTCGAGTAACTGTGCACGGGCCAGTTCCCCATCGAGAGCGTGAGAGGTCGCCACAGGCTCGTGCAGACGGCGAAAACGACCGCGTAGCCGCATATCCCCGCCCGCCGGCCCGCGCGCCGGTCCGCTTCCCGCCCGCGCCGTCACTGGGGACGTGTCACCAGACGGCTCCGCGGCCGCAGCCGCACACGCGTGCAGTCAGTTCAGCGCATGCGCGACGCTGTGGTTTCCCGCGCGCCGCCCGCCCGCGTCGCAGCCGTGGCGGAGCCAGCCGGTGCCGCAGACCCGGACACAGCCCGTGCTGCCCCGCCTACACCGCAGCGGCGGCGATGATGGCGAATGTGGCTGACGCTGCAACCATGGCGGCTGTGTTGGTGCGCCGGTGTTCAGCCAGGTGTGCCCCGTAGATGGGCACATCAGTTCGTGCAGACGCCAGTGCCGCGATCAAGAACCCGGCGGCGAGTGCGGTGCCGGCCACAGCGGCGCCGGTGGAGTCCACGCCGACGAACAGCCGTGGCGCGGCACCCGCCCACAGCACGGCCCACCCGGCGCCGGCGAAGCAGGTGCTGGCCGTGCCGGGCGGGTCGCCGAGGGCACGTGAGTTCCATGCCAACCACACCAGCGCGACGGCATAGGCGGCGGCAACGAGCAGTGTCATGGGTTCGTCCTTTTCTTCGGATACACGCGATAGACGGCGTGAAGTCCACCGCCCCCGGTCATGTCGAAGGCGAGGTCGGTGCCCGGTGCCGGGAGGTTGGTACCCCACGCCGCGTCACGCAGCGGCGGGCCGGATTGCGTGCGGACGGTGGCGACACGTGAGAGCAATTCGGGTTCGATTGTGGTGTGCGGCCCGATGGTGTGTCGGGCACCGGCGATGTAGTCGGCGAGCAGGTCAGTGTCTGTGCGACAGGCGGGTCCGTCCGGCGAGTCGGTTACGACGACGGCTTTGACCGATGATTTGGGCGGTGTCAGCCAGTGCCGTGACGTTGTGCCGCAGCGTGTGGCAATGCGGAAGTCCAGCAGCGGGAAATAATTTCCGGTGTGGTCCGGCGAAACGACGACGTGGCCGTGGACCCGGCCACCGTAGTTGAATTGCCAGAACTGTGCGTGCGGCCTCTCACCGGACAAGGGCGTGGTCAGCCAGTCGTCGCCGGAGGGTGATAGCACCGGCCGCTTTGGGATCGGAACCAGCCGGTAGTAGCGGGTGTCAGGACCATTGTGCTGGGACAGAAACTCGGCCAGCCGACGCGTACCTGCCGGCATGGAGGGCACAGGTTCCAGCGGTGTCGCGTGCGCGAGCGAGTCAACGACGGGTTCGAGCCAGTCGGGGTCGAGTGCGACCAGGTCGCGGCGGACGATGATGTGGGGAGATGTCATGGCCCCATTGTCCGCCGCCCGGTGCTGGAAACGCGAGCGCGGCGGGGACTCAAACAGCGACACGTCCCCCGGCGCGAGTGCTGGCTACTTGGCGTACACGTGGTAGATCGCAAACAGACCCTCGCCGTTGTATTGCGCGTCGTGCACGATGTCGGTGCCGGGGGTTTTCGCGCCGGCTTTCCACACCGTGTCGCACAAGTCCGGGCCGGTCACGGTGATCGTATTGGTGGCGCTGTCCAGCCTGTCCGGGCGCAGGGCTTCGGCGAAGGAACCGATGGTGTTGCTGCGCCGGAATACGTAGTCGGCGACCATCTCGTCGTCTGGGTATTGGACGTCGTCACCCGGTTCTTCGCTCGTGCGGGACGTTGTTTTGCACGACGACGAGCGGCGGCATTGCCTGATTGGAAACGACGCGTCAACGACGCCCGGCCAGGAGACGAGGTGGCCGTGGACTTCGTCACCGTAGTCGAATTGGGCGAATCCAACGTGCAGGTCAACGCCGCGGGTTGAGAGCATTGGATCAGGTGTGCCGGGAACAAGCGGCACGAGGGCGTCAATCGGTGCCAGTGGTCTGTAGCGCGGGTCGTCGCCGTTGTGCTGGGACAAGAACTTGGCCAGTCGCGCGGTGCCGGGCGACATGTCGGGCTGCGGGGCCAGCGGCGAGGAGGTTTCTAGCGCGCGCACGACGGGTTCGTACCAGTCGGGGTCGGCGGCGATAAGGCTGCGGTGCACGATGATGTCTGGTTGGGTCATGGACTCATTATCAGATAGTTAGGTAGGCAAAACCATCTCGGTGACCGTGCCGGTGTCGCGGGTTCGTCCCTGACGGCCACATCAGCCAACCCCAACGCCCGCCACATCAGCCAACCCCAACGCCCGCCACATCAGCCAACCCCGTGCCCGCCACATCAGCCAACCCCGCTTACGCCGGGACGGTGAGGGCGGCGATGGTGACGACGATCAGCAGGCTTGTCGCGCTCGCGGCGATGAAGCCGACCATCGAATCGTCTTCGGCCGCGTCCCAGAACATCTCGGCCACCCAGGCGACGGCAAGCGCAGTGCCGACGATCAATAGTGCTGTGTGCATTGGTTCGTCCTTTCCGGGACGTGTGACGTGCTACGACGCTGCCAGGGAGACAAGGTCGTCAACGGCTATCACGATCAACACGCTTACGCCGTATAGGGCGATGGCCTTGGTCAGCGGCACGTCGCCGACCTCTACCAGGACTATCACGGTCGGTATGGCGAGAAAATAAGCGATGAAACACACGGTGACGATAGCGATTGTGATGTTCATTGGTTCGTCCTTTTCGGAGGGTGGGTGGTGGACTACGGACGCGGACTCCGCGCCTGCTTCGGGGCCAGCACGTACTCGGCGTGGACGCCACTGCTGTAGACGGCGTCGTGGGTTAAGTCGTCACCCGGCTCCGGGTCGGGCTGCGACCACACATCGTCGGTCAAGCCTGGACCCTTGATTACACGAACGTCGAAGTCGTCGGCCAGTGCTTCGGGGAACTCCGGCTCGGACAACCACGCGGCACCGCACCGGCGCTCGATCACGTCTGCGAGTTTCGGGTTGTACGCCCCCGAGGTGTGGTCCGTGCGGGTGGTGACGCGCAGTGCGGACCGCGTGAGTGACGTCACTAGCGCGAGGGTGCGCGCGATGAACGCATTGTCGTGCCACATCGTTGCGCTGGCGTGCACGGTGCCGTCGGCGTACGTGAACGTCCAGAACTCGATGTAGAACTGGCCGCGGTGCGCGCAGAATGAGGCAACCTTGTTCAGCGCGTCGCGCTCGTCGTACATGGTCCCGGCAATCGTCGTGTTCAGGTCAGGAAACGAGACGCGGCGCGCGTCGAGGTACTGGCGCGTCAGCAGTTCTACGGCGGCGTATTCCTGGCCGGTGTAGGTGTAGCCGGGCACGGCCGGCGTACCGGTGGCGAGCGCGGTGGCGAAGGCGATGGCGTTGGGTTGCTCGATCCGCATGCGGTGGCGGTGGACGGTGATGGCGATGCTGTCGGTCATGGTGTCTCCGGGGGTTGTGAACTGTATTCACAGACACACTAGCGCGATGTTCCGGCGAGACGGCAACGCAACAGGCGGCACGTCCCCACCAATGGCGGCCACAACCACAGCGGCGCAAGCACAGGCGGTCCAGCCCGCTCCGCGGCCGGAAGCGCCCGCCACATCAGCCAACACCGTCGCAGTCACGTGCCGGTGCCGAGGTAGTCGGGGTTGACGGTCACGCGGTAGGTTCCCTCGACGCACCGCGTGCCACCAGTCGCGTCGTGGACGATGTCGGTGCCGGGTCCGGTGGTAGCGACGCGCCACCAGTCGGCGCTATCGAGCGGCGGGCCGGACACTGTGCGCGCGTTGCACGCCGCGTACATGTCGTCGTCGAACGCCTGGACCCAGCCGGGGATTGCGGTGTTGTCGCGGTTGAAGATGTAGGCCGCGAGGTTGTCGTCAGAGAGGCTGCTTATGTTGAAGTTGAACGTGCTCGCCGGCCGGCGCGAGCAGGTGCCAAGAAACTCCGGTCGCGCGTGGCGCGCCGGTGTGGTGCACATATTTGGGTGGGACCCGAGTCCGTGGCACATGATGTGGCCGTGGACAACGCCGCCGTAGTCGAACTGCCAGATGTCGAACACTAGGGACGAACCCACAGCGATGAAGGGGTCGTGTTCGCCGTACACAGCGTCGTCGTCAATGGCCGGTGCCGGATACAGCGCGGCGTACCTCCCGCCCGCGGCGTGCTGGTCCAGGAACTCTGCTACCCGCAGGCCGGCGGTGCTGAACCCGCGAGTATCAGACACTGTGCCAGCGGCGACGAGCGCGTCGATGATTCGCTGCGACTCCAAGGGGTCGCAGACCGCACGCACGCGGTGCAGTGTGATCGGTGCTGGCATGTTTGGTTCGTCCCTCATTTCGGCGTGGTCATGTACACGGCTTCAACCAATGCAGTGCTACCCGTCGCGTCGTGGACCAGGTCGGTTCCGGGCGCGGGGGCGTTGACGACCCCGTCCCAGCGTGAATCGGGAATGTCTGGGCCTGACGCGATGTACGGACCAATCGAGTGCGAAAGTTCCGAGACATGGAAGAACACGCGGTCCGACGCAGCAGTGTCGTCGCGGCCGAAGAAGTAGCCGGCAACGTCGTCGCGTCCGTAGAGGTAGTCGTCGCCTTCGGCGTCGTCGGTGCCAGAGTCGGTGTCTGCGGTGTGGCGCGAGCAGGTGCCGATGAACGATAGCCCCGCGTTGCGGAAGGGTCGCGCGGGCACTGCCGCGAACCCCACCCCATCGGACACCAATACGTGCGCGTGGACTTCGTCGCCGTAGTCGAACTGCCACATCTCGCATACCAGGGACGACGTGACGACGAGGAACGGGTCTGGCTCGTCGCTGTCCGTGTCCTCCGCCGGCGCCGGATACAACGCGGCGTACTTGCCGCCCGCGGCGTGCTGGCCCACAAACTCGGCTACCCGCATGCCGGAGGGACCGAACCCGCGCGTGTCTGGCACAGTTCCGGCGACGAGCGCGTCGATGATTGCTTGCGACTCTGCGGGGCTGCACAGTGTGCGGACACGGCGGATAATGGTTGGCTTCGACATGACTGGTTCGTCCCTCACTTCTTCCGGTACACGCGGTAGGTCGCGTGAATCCCGTCCGGGTGAGCCATGTCAAAGTTCAGGTCGGTGCCGGGTGCGGGAAGGTCGCGCTCCCACACGCGGTCACGCACAGCAGGTCCGTCCGCCGTGCGGACATTCGCCGCGCTCGACAGCACGCGCGGGTTCATGGTGCCGATCCCGGTACCGAGCGCGGTGTCGTCGCCGAAGACGTAGTCGGCTATGGGCGCTTTGTTCATAGTCCACGCGGCGGTGTCAGGCTCGTAGATGTGCCTGCCGGAGTTGAACGGTTGCAGCGTGTGACCAGGCAGCGAGCGGGACGACGTGCCACATTGGTAGTTGTTGCGAAACGCGGTGACGGTCAGTCTCGTCTTGCGCGAACCATTGGCGATGAAGATGTGGCCGCTGATGGTGCCGTCGTGATCGAACTGCCAGAACTCGGCGTAGGCCGGGGCGTAGTCCGTCGGCGTAATCAGCGAGTCGGTGTCGTCGGTGTCGTCGTGTAGTGGGGTGTTACCGAGCATGAGGACGAACCCGCTGGAACGGCGAGTCCGCCCCTCGCGCGGCCGTTTCGGAACGCGTGCCAGCGGCGCGTAGCGGGGGTCAGCACCGTTGTGCTGGGTCAGGAACTCGGCGAGCCGGCGGGTGCCGCCGGACATGTCCGGCGCCGGTTCGAGTACCGCGCCGGATTCCAGCGCGCGGACGGCAGGTTCGAGCCACGCAGCGTCGATGGTGACCAGGTGGCGGCGGGCAATGATGTGGGGCTGTGCCATGAGTGGTTCGTCCTTTACTTCCGGTGGAGGGTGTAGGTGGTGTCCATGAACGGCTCGGTCAAATCGGCGGCGAGGTCGAAGCCGGGCACGGCAAGTTCGCGCTCCCATGCCGGGTCTGCCACAGGGCCGCCGTCCACATGCGAGATACGGTCGATGTACCTGTCAACAGCGAAGTTCCAACCCGTCGCGGCGCGGTTGTCGCGCAGGAACAGGTACCGCTCGAACACGTCGAGCACGTCGCCGGGGTCCGTCAACTCGCCCGTGCTGAACGCCTGCCAGGGACGGCGCGAGGTGGTGGTGAGCATGGCGCCGCCGCGTTCACGAAACGGGGTCACGCACAGCAAGGTGCTGTGCGGCCTGTCGTGCAGTGCTATGTGGGCGTGCACGGTGCCGTCTGTGTAGGTGAACTGCCATGCGTCGCAGGTCAGGTCGTCGCCCGGCTGGGCGAACGGGTCGCCGTCCGGGTCGTCGGCGTGTGGCCCTGGCGCCGGATACAGCGGCGCGTGTGTGCCGTCGCCCGCTGCGTGCTGGTTGATGATGGCAACCACTGCGTCGGTGCCGTACGGGTACACCGTGTCGGCCGGTACCGCTGTGGCTCCGGTCAGCGCGCGGGCAATGGCGGGCACGTATTGCCGGGGCACACGTGTGCGGACGCGGCGGGCAATCACGTGGTCGTTGAACATGTCGGTTCGTCCTTCCTAGATGATCCCGATGTCGGACCAGAACTCGCGTCGCGGTCGCAGCACGTAATGGGTGTGGAGGCCGTCGGCGTAGTTTGCGTCGAACACCATGTCTGTGCCGGGTTCAGGAACGCCGACCTGCCACACGGGGTCGTCGTGGCCGGGACCGGATTGGTGCACCACGTCGGATATGCCGATCACGCGCGAGAAGTTGCACCCTGCGTCGTCCATGTTCACCCCGCGCTTTGTGTAGATGAACTTGGCGAGCGACACGTCACTCGGCGAGTAGGCGAGGTCCGGTCCCCGGTACGGTTTCTCGTCGCGTGTGGACGCGAAGATCATCTCACTATCGGCCCACGGGCGTATCGGCAGCGTGGGCGGAAGCGCGAGTTTGCCGTTCGTCTCGTCGTGGCGCCACATCACTGCGTGGGCGTGGGTGATGTTGCCGCCGGCGTTGTATTCGCTGTTGCCGGTGTAGTCGAACTCGATGAAGTCGAGGTAGTAGGCGGTTTTGCCAATGTGGCTGACGAAGGCGGGCAGGTCGTTGTAGAACGTGTCGTACATGCGGCCAGTGGACTCGCGGTTGGGCACGGGGAACCTGAACGCACCGGCGTAGGCGGCTTGCTGGCCGAGGGCACGGATTGCGTTGCGGGTCATGTCGTCGAATCGGGGGTCGTAGCCGGCCACGTCGATCACGGGCATGCCGGTGGCTAGTGCTGTGGCGGCCTCGCGCACGGCGTGGTCCGCTATGCGCCAGCGGTGTCGGTGCACGTCGATGGTGTAGTTCATGGCGATGGACATTGCGGCTCCGGGTCAGGTTTGTGAACTAAGTACACAACAACCGTAGCAGCCGGGACCGCCGCGGCGGCAACGCAACTAGCGGCACGTCCCCTACCACCATCGTCGGCGCAAGTGCAGGCTTACGCCCGCCACATCAGCCACACCGAATGAGCCGGTGACGTGTCACTCCTGCCGACGGAACTCGTATTCGCCGCGCACTACGCCGTCAGGCCACGCCGCGTCGAAGCCGAGGTCGGTGCCGGCCGCTGGCAGGTTCCAGTCTGCGCCGTCGATGTCTGGGCCGCGCAGTGTGCGGATATGCACGTCGCTGGTGAGCGCGTCGCATGCCACGCGGCCGGTGGCGTGTCCTGCGACTACGTTCGAGTCCTCGAACAGCAGCGTGTCTACATCGGTGGTGCCGGGCCTAGTGAGGGTGTGCGGGCGCGACGACGTGGCGAACATCTGTGTGTCTGCGTGCGGGTAGAAGTAGACGCGGTTTTCGACCAGGTCGATGGTCCCGCCGCGCGACCATGCGCGAGCACACGCTGACCGCGGCGTGGACCCAGTCTGCGTAGTGGAATTGCCATATGTCCGCGGCAAACAACGATTCTGTGCCGGTGCAGTGCAGTTCAAAGTCCAGCAGGTCGCGGTGGTTGTGGATCAGGTTCGGCGGTTGCAGCGGTATTCCGCCGGCCGCGTCGTAGTGCTCGTCGAGCACGTTGCAGATGGTCTGGTCCGAAGCACTCTCGCCCACGGTGTAGTGCGGTCTGATCCGGCGCTCGTGGGAGACGGCGCGTGCGATGGCCAGCGCAGTGGCCGGGGCCGCGAGGGCTTTAGTGCGGGTGACGGTAACGGTGTCGTGCAGCATGATGGTTCGTCCTTGATTCTGGCCTAGCCCCTGTGGGTGAGCCGGTACTGCGCGATGATCGCGCCGGGGTGAACCACGTCGAAGGCGATGTCGGTGCCGTAGCGTGGCATTGGTTCGTCCCACACGCGGTCGTCGATGTCCGGGCCATACACGGTGTGCACATCGGCAACGTCGCTGATGTTGGCGTAGGGAACCCGCAGCGGGCCGGACACAAACCCAGGGTCAAACAACGCGTAGGCGGTGTCTGTGAGGTTTGCCACGGCCGGCACTATGCCAAGCGACACGGCGAGGGAACTGTCAGCGGTCTTGGTCGAGGTGAAGAATGCGCGCTCGGTGAACGCGCGGCCGAAATACAGTGCGTCGTTGGTGCGGAAGTCGGCACCGGGGTCCCCGCGCCACACCATCGCCGCAGCGTGCGTGTCGGCACCGCCGTAGGCGATGGTGCAAAAATCGAGGTACACGTCGGCGCCGCCGGAGGAGATGAACGCCGCGCCGGTGATGTCCTTGTCGGCAACAGTACGGTTCTTGTTGAGCAGGGGAAACCGCGCGTAGTTACGCAGCGCCCACTGGTCATAGACCAACTGGCACGCCGTGTGATTCGGGGTGGCTTCGTTATTGGAGTCAAACGGCACAGGCACCGGCATGCCGGTGACCAGCGCGGTGGTGATCGCGGGAACATCGGCGGTGTCGAGCAGGACGCGCGTGCGGGTCAGGACCGCGGTGCTGTAGATGGGCATGGGTCGTCTCCAAAGTGTGAACAGTGTGCACAGGAAAGCGTACCTGCCGCGGGCGCGGGTCCAGTGCCGTCAGGGTGACACGTCCCCCGGACCATATCGCAGGCCGTACCGTGCGGCCGTGCGCGCCGCTGCCGGCGAAACCGCTCGGGGTCAGCGCGCGGCGATGTTGTACACGCCGTGGACGACACCCGACGGAAACGTGGTGTCGAAGTTGATGTCGCGTCCGGGTTCGGTGCGTTCCCAGCACGGATTGTCCAGGTCAGGACCACGCAGGGTACGGACGTTCATTATGTACATGATGTCGTCTGCGTCCAGACACCATTGTCCGTACCGCGGCAGTGTGCCGGGGTCGAGGAGGAACGCGGTGGTGTCTCGTGCGCGGGGTTTTCCCGCGTCGTGTTCGCGGCGCGTGGCGGAGTACGCGGTGAGTCGGGACACGTCCTGGCTGGCGGCGATCAAGTGGTTGCCGAAGGCGCGTCCGCCGGCGGTGCGGTATTCGAGGAGGTTGTGGTGCGGGGTTTGGCTCACCACAGACGCCGCGGCGTGGGTTTCATCGCCGTAGGTGAACCGCCAAAGGTCTATGGCGTAGTCGCTGGCTGCTGCGCCCGCTGCGAACTCGGCGAGTCCGTGTGCGAGGGTTTCCTGATTGACGGTGACAAACTTCGCCCCAGCGGCCGCGCATGCGGCGATGTGGCCGGCCAATTCGCGGGCGCCCGCTGGTGCGTCGTCTGGCAGTTCCACAGCGGTTCCCGCGACGATGTGCCGGGCAAAGCACACAGCCGTGGCCGGGTCCACGGTGGTTTTCCAGCGACTAACCCGGACTGACTCGTGCAGCATAGTGGTTCGTCCTTACTTTTGATTCTCCGGAGTCATGTCGTGAATCACCTTGTACGGCTGGCGGTACTTGAAGTACGGCACTTTGGACAGAAACTCGATGGAGCGGAACACGCTCGTTGGATACTGTTCGATGTCGTCTTCTTCGTCCAGAATGACCTTGCCGCCAGTGACTACCTCGCCGGCGTGCACGAAGGTTTCTTCCATCTCGGTGCCGAACGCGGCGTGGGCGTGCTGGATCACCAGGTCAGCCATTGCGCTGACGGCCAGGTCGTGCAGGTGCGTGCCCTCCAAGTCAGAGAAGTTGCCGCCGGCGGTTTCCAGCGCGTGAAACAGACGTGAAAGATCATCGTCGGTAAGCGCGATACCGCGCTCGTCGGCGTAGTCCTCGACTACCTCGCTCCACGTCACGCCCAGCGCACCCTCCGGGTTGAGCGAGTCGAACAACGTGTGCGCGCCGCCGTTTCTCACCCAGGTGGAGAAGTCGTCGAGCCACAGCGACTCGTCGGCGATGGCGGTGTGCTGGCCCGTGACGACACCGGAGCGTAAGAAGATGTTTTCGGCAATCGGTCCCGGACAGGCCGCGAAGTAGAAACTCATTGGTGTCCCCTTGTGGCTGGTATATGTTTTGTGTACTACGTTCACTCTACTGCATGTAGCCAGCGAAAACATGCCAGACCGCCGGCCAGTGAACGGTACGTCCCCGGACACACCGTGACCTTGGCGTAACCATAGAGCACGCGGGTAACAGTTCCATAAAGCACTGCCCGCGTCCTTAACAGGTTCGCCTACTACACTGTCCGCGTGCCATGCGGGGCAAGCAGCACACGCTGCGAAAACACCCTGACAATCTCCCGCGGTCCGTGGCAGCCGCACCCGCTTTCCAACAGGAGGAAACAATGGGAGCACACTCCCGCCCGCGTAAGGGCTTCAACAAGACAATGGCTCTGGCCATCGCAGCCGGTGTCGTAGTCACTGGTGGCGTGCAGGTCGCGGCGCCGGCAGATTCCATTCTCGCGTCGTCTGCGGACGCAGCCGAGGTTGCCAAGCCGCAGGGAACGCTCGTTGCCCCGGATACTATGAAGTTCAAGGGCGATATTCGCGGCAACTATGGTGTCTACAACGGCAACGTGAAGACCCAACTGACCCGAGTGAACAACGGGGTCGGATACTATGACGCGCTCGTGCAGTTGCCGAACTATTCGTTTGCTGCGGAAATCGACGGTCTTGGACTTATTTTCACCAACATCGAGGTCCAGACCGAGATTAATAAGTCCCGACGCGCCACAACGACGTACACCATTCAGGGAACGAACGGGGCGAAGGTCAATCCGAGGGCGAAGTGGGGCGACTGGACGTACTACAACTACAACGGCTCCGTTGGACAGTCGTTGCTTGACGGTGCGACCCCGAGCACTATGACCGCCACCAAGACTACGTCCCCCGGACGCCGTGGTAGTGTACGGGCGTTTTCCGAGCCGGAGAAGGGTCAGTTCCGATTCACACTGTCGAACGTTCCGAAGAACCCAACCACCAGTGTTGGTATTATCATTCGTGACGCGTTTACGGTTGATTTCAATGATCCGAACTTCGACCCGAAGTCCAAACCCCCGCGCCTGGCGTTCAATACGACAAACTCTGCGTTTTCTTCTAATAAGCGCGTTAACGGGCGTCTCGTAGAAAACCGCGAACTCGACTGGATCGTCAAGACCGACGCCGACAAGAACAACCCGAAGGGACGTGACATCACCGTCACGCAGAACACCAAGGCACCGGCTGCGGACACTGCGATCACCAACCGCGCAGAACTGAAAAGCGTCGCGTCAATCACGTGGAAGACCACGCCGAACACGAGCACCGTGGGCAAGAAGAAATCCGTGGTCAAGGTGACGTATAAGGACGGCTCTGTTGACGAGGTCCCCGTGGCAGTCAATGTTGTCGCCGCGCCCACGAAGCCCACGCCGGCAGAGGTGACTGTTCCGTACGGCGGCAAGGCACCGACTGATCCGAAGAAGGTCATTAAGAACTTCCCGGATATGCCGTCCGATGTCGTCGTCACCCCGGTCAATCCCCCGAGCAAGATTAAGTCCCCGGTCACGCTGGACTACGTGGTCAAGTACCCGTCCGACCCGAAGCGACCCGCCGATAAAATCTCGGTTCCGGTACGTGTTGGCAAGATGAACGAGGTGTTCGACCCGGAGGGCCGATCGGTCAAGACCACCGTGGGTAAGACCCCGTCCGCGAAGCGCGCCATCGTCAACATCGGCGACCTTCCAGGCGACACCACCTTCGCTTGGGAGAAGACCCCGGATACCTCCAAGCCCGGAACCGTGCCGTCCACCGTTGTGGTGACCTACCCGGACAAGTCCACCGACAAAGTCAACATCAAGGTTATCGTCGGCGCCACCGACGCGGCGAAGCACGATCCGAAGCCGAAGCCGCTGACGGTGAACAACGGCGACAAGCCGGACGCCGCAGACGGTATCGACAACAAGGGCGATCTGCCGAAGGGCACGGAGTACGATTGGAAGAAGGCTCCCAACACCACCAAGCGGGGACGTGTCACCGGAATTGTCAACGTGGTCTACCCGGACGGCTCCACTGACGAGGTGTCTGTTCCGGTCACGGTTCGTCCGATTGCCGACAACTACGACCCGAAGGGCAAGGACATCGACGTCCCGCTGGGTGCCAAGGTACCTGCTGCGGACACCGCGATTGCCAACAAGAAGGACCTGCCCGCCGACGCCACCTACGCGTGGAAGGCAGCGCCGAAGACGGACAAGCGCGGCAAGGTCCCGGCCACCGTTGTCGTGACCTACAAGGACGGCTCCAAGGACGAGGTTGCAGTCACAGTCAACGTGACTGCGAAGGACGCCGAGGTCTACACTCCGACCGCGAAGCCGATCACGACTGGAATTGGTACCGAGCCGAAACCGGCTGACGGCATTGGCAACAAGAACGAGTTGCCCGATACCACGAAGTACACCTGGAAGACCAAGCCGGACACCTCCAAGTCGGGCGACACCGCTGGTGTGGTCCTGGTGACCTACCCGGACAACTCCACCGACGAGGTTCGTGTCCCGGTGAAGGTGCTGACCAACGCGCAGCAGTACACCCCGAAGCCGAACCCGATTGAGGCGTGGACGGGCGATACCCCGAAGGCCAGCGACGGCATTGCCAACAAGGGTGAACTGCCGAAGGGCACTAAGTACACCTGGGAGAAGAAGCCGGATACTTCCAAGCCGGGCGATACCAATGGCGTTGTGAAGGTGACCTACCCGGACGGCTCTGTGGATCGTGTCACCGTCCCGGTGCGCGTGTTCCTGTCCGGTGACGACTACCAGCGTCTCCTGGACGACATCGACGCCATCGACAAGGAAATCGACCGTATCAACGGTGAGATTGGCAAACTCAAGGGCGATGTCAACACGCTCAAGGGTCAGATGAAGCAGGCCCAGTCTGACATTAAGCGTCTGCAAGGCCAGGTGAAGGACCTTCAGGACCGCATGAAGGCCGCGGAGAAGCGTCTGGACGGTCACGACAAGGACATCGCGGACTTGAAGCGCCGCATGGCTGACGCGGAGCGTCGTCTGGACGACATCGACAAGCAGATCGAGCAGATCATGGCTGAACTGGAACGTCTCGACGGCAACGAGATTGTCGAGGGTATCCGCAACGCGGACAACTCCATCACGCTGGTCAAGAAGGACGGCCGCACCGTCGAGATTGACCCGGCGACCAAGTACGGCCTGGAAAAGTGCACCGCGCAGTTGGGCGGCGGCCTGATGGCCCTGGTGCCTACACTGATCGTGCTGTCGCAGGCTGGCAACGCGGTGCAGATTCCGGGCTTCGAGCAGCAGATGGCGAACGTGCAGAAGCAGATCGGCGTGTTCAACCCGCAGGTCGCGGACTTCGTTGCTAAGAACGGTCCGGCGCTGGCTGCTGGCGCGGTCGGCCTGGCTGTGATTGGCACGATGTTCATTCCGGGCACCTGTGGCTCTGACTCCATCGCTAACGCGCTGGGTGAGTCGCTGCGCGGCAACCCGAACGCTGCGAACCCGGACGTGCGCGAGACGCACGACTTCAAGGGTCCGCGTTTCGTTCCGAAGCCGGGCACCGAGGGTGAAACCGCAACCGCTGGTTCGTCCCTGGCAAACGGCAAGGGCGCAAAGCCGACCACCCCGGCTGACGCACCGAAGGCACCGGCGACCGGCGAGGGCGCTACCCCGACTCCGGAAACCGCAGCGGGTGCTACCGCCCCGGCACCAACCCCGGTGATCGACAACGACACCGCCGACGTGCTGGACGACCTGGCAGCACTGGCTGAACTCGACAACGACATCGAGGACTTCGACCTCGCCGTCGCTGACGCGTTCGCAGCCAAGTAACCCGCGTCACTAGCGAAAACCCCGGATCGCAGACTATGTGATCCGGGGTTTTCCCGTGCCCGAACCGAGCCGGGGACGTGGCGCGAAAAGACACAGACCAATAGGTCAACACCATTTATGGCACCGCAACGTCATTTCCAGCCCACGTTCAGTACACTGTGCGCGTGCCATAACGGTGGACGGTCGCGTTGTTTCGTGGACCGGCCGCCCACAACACGAAGGCGGTCCGTGGCAGCCGCACCCAACTTCCCCTATAGGAGGAAAACCACATGGCTACCAAGGCCAAGACAATCAGCGCACGCGCCATCGCCATCGCGGCCGTTGGCTCGCTCGCACTCGGCGGCGCACAGGTCGTCTCCCCGGCAGGTTCCGTGCTCGCAGCCGGTGCTGGCACTGCGGTTGCGCAGGAGACGAACCCAGACAAGCCCGGCGTCACCACCGGCGACGTGAAGTTTGAAGGATTTTTCGACGGAGATAACAACCGGGTTAACGGACCGTTCGACCGCTCTATGCGCGAGGGCGACGGATACACCGTTAAGTACACCGTTAACTTCGGTAATGCACTCCCGGGGGACGTGCTTCACTTCGGTCCGAGCAACGACTTCACCGAACCGATCAACGGTAAGGAAATCACGGGGTCCAAGCACGCAGGTGTTCGTGTGTACGCCACTACGGAACCGGCCAATATTGAGGTTGGCGGTGTGGTAATCGGAACCTACGCGATGGAGAAGTCTGGTGGTATCACCGTTCGCTTCAACGAAAACGCGGCGAATCAGAAGGACGGTTCCCTTACAATCAACGCGCCTGTCATGGTGTGGGAGCAGTACGTTTCACCTCCGAATGATTGGGACGGCAAGGCCATGCATGCAGACATGGTGGCTAAGACTTATTCCCAGGTGAACGCCTACCGCGCTGCAACTAAGGAATGGCAGAAAGACCGTACTTTCGTAGCAAATACCACTACACGGGCAAATGTTTCGCCGAGTCAGCGCGACATTATGCGTTCCTTCACCTTGGGTGCACTTCGCGTAGACCCCTCATCGTTTGTGACGAAGGTTCCGTATTTCATTACTGAACTTCCTGCGGGCAAGGGTGGAACGGTTGAAATTGCTGTCGACCCCAACCGGCCCAAGTCGCTTCAGTGGACCCTGGAAGAAGACCTGCCGTATCGTGTCTCCTTCAAGCAGTACGCTAAGGACAGCGCAGATGACCCGTATAAGGAACTGGAAAGGTCCATCTCCGCCGAGGAAGCAAAAGAAAAATTCCCGAACTTGACTTGGAACGTCACCCGTTCCGGCGACATGTTCAAGGCAACATTTAACAATGTTCCCGAAGGTGTAAAGGCATATATTCGCTTCGATACGTCCGGTCTTTCTGGCGTGGGCACCTACACACCAGGCATGCTCCCCTACGTCAGCATGAAACTGACTGACCAGGACGGCGAGGTCCTGGAACGCTCCAGCAGCCTTGGTACGGTACCGAATATCCCTGAACTTGGCGAGGCTACTGGTTCGTCCTTTGTTCGTACGGGTGATCTGACCGGCTCCATCGCAGGGCAGCGGGCTGGCCTTGGTGTCGATGGCTCCGTCGCTCCGATTGGCGGCACGAAGCAGACATTCACGTTCTTCGTCAAAAACACTGGTGAGGCCTACATGGCAGCACCGCTGGTGACCTTGCCGAACGGTAAGAAGAAGGCCGTTGAGAACTTCAAGGTTGCACCTGGTTCCACCGGCTCCTTTGACGTGGACTATGACGTTCCTGCTGGTAACGGCGCACTGAACTTCGACGTGGCACTTAGTGGTGCGACTCTGTCCCCGTCGAACACCGTGTCGTTCCGCTACTCCAATGCGTCGCTGTCCGACTCCGTGAAGGATTCCTTCGGTTACCCGCAGGACAAGCCGGTCACTGTGGAGCAGGACAAGACGGCGAAGTCCCCGGCTCCGAAGGGCGCGCCGAAGGACACCAAGTACCGCATTGACCGCACCGCGAACCCGAACCTGACTTGGGCGACGGTGGACCCGAACACCGGCGTGGTGACCCTGTCCCCGTCCGCGAACGTTGTTCCGGGCAACTACGAGGTGCCGGTCGAGGCCACCTTCCCGGACGGATCGAAGCGCACGATCACCCTGCCGGTGGTTGTCACCGGCGAGGACCCGGCTGATCGCGTGAAGGGCTTGGAGGACCAGGTCGCCAGCCTGGAAAAGCAGTTGGCCGACGAGAAGGCGAAGTCCAACGCTGACCGCGAGAAGATCGCCAAGTTGGAGGCTGAACTTAAGGCGGCGAAGGACGCGCTGAAGGTCGCCCAGGACGCCGCGAAGGCCGCGCAGGACTCCGCCAACAACGCCCAGGAAACCGCAAACCAGGCACTTGCGGACCTGGCGAAGGAGCGCGAGCGTGTTGACGATCTGACCAAGCGCGCCGACAAGGCCGAGAAGGACCTGAAGGACGCCCGCGAGCGCGTCGCTGCCTTGGAGAAGGAAAACGCCGATCAGCAGAAGCAGATCGACCAGGCCCGCAAGGACGTCAAGGACCTGCAAGGCAAGACGAAGCAACTGCGCACCGATCTTGAGGCTGCGAAGAAGCGTGTGACCGCGCTTGAGGAGCAGAACAAGAAGCAGCAGGGTCAGATCGACGCGCTGGTGAAGGAAAACAAGACCCAGCAGTCGCAGATTGACGCGTTGAAGAAGCAGAACGGTGAGCAGCAGAAGCAGATCGACGGCCTGAAGGCTGGTCTGCGTGACGCGAACAAGAAGATCACCGCGCTGGAAACCGACCTGGCGCTGACCAAGATTGAGTTGGCCGAGGTGTCTGGCCGTCTGGCCGAGGTCGAGGACCGTCTGAACACGGGCCTGGGCAAGTGCGTGGGCACCATCGGCGGCTCGCTGGCCGCTCTGGTCCCGGCTGTGATCCTGGCAAGCCAGTTCACCGGCGGCACGAACATTCCGCAGGTGGATAACTCCATCGCGCAGTTCCAGCGTCAGTTGGGCATGTTCAACCCGCAGTTGGCGCAGGTTGTTGACCAGAACCGTGGCGCTATCGCTGCTGGTCTGGCTGGTCTGGGCCTGCTGTCGCTGGTCCTGCTGCCGGGCACCTGTGGCGACGCGTCGCTGGGCGGGGCTGTGATGGAGCCGCTGTCGTCCGCTCGTGCGGAGCGTAAGGCTGCGCGCGAGAACGGCGAGGGTGGTTCGTCCCTCAAGGCAGGCGCCGACGTGGCCGCTGGCGAAGGTGCTGGCTCGTCCGAGCAGTAGTCACCGGATCGCTGGAAACAGCGTAGAAACCCCGGACCGCAGCCTCGTGGTCCGGGGTTTTCCCGTGTCTGCATGGAAGTAGCACGTCCCCGGAGTGCGTGCGAGGACACCGCCAGCAGCGGCGCAAGTACAGGCGCCGGTCCCGCTCCGCGGCACCAGTCCCAGCCACATCAGCCAGCCACATCAGCGCGACGGCCACAGCAGCAGCGGCGCAAGTACAGGCGTCGGTCCCGCTTCGCGGCCCCAGTGCCAGACTCCACAGCCAACGCCCCCCTTAGACGTCGAAGGTGAAGGTGCGCGCTGCGGCTCGCGTGCTGTACGGGGCGAACGCCATGTCTGCGGTGTAGTCGTGGCCTGCGGTGTAGCCGCCGACTGACCAGAGTGGATCAGCGTCGGCGACGTAGTTGGCGGCGGGCAGGTTCCAGCCGTGCAGCGTTGGCTCGTGCGACGGACCGGCATGAGCGGCGATGTCGTCGATGGAGGCGATCATGTGGTCGTGGGGTGCGGGTTTGGCTATGCCGGCCAGCAGGAGGTCTGTGGCGACGTCGCGCATGCAGGTGTCGGGGTCGAATGTGGCGCCAGAGAGTGTCCACGTCGTCATAAGTGACCCATAGTGCGAGGTAGTGCCGTACAGCGACAACGGCGCCGAGTAAGCCGGCACACCGATGGTGAGTGTGAGGTGCTTCGTGGGGTCGAGGCCGATGGTTCCGTCCGAGGGGTGGTGCTCGGCCTGGTCGATGGAAAACGCGTCGAGCACGCCGAACATTCCGGTACCTCGTACGTCGCACATGTTGTGTAGCAGCGATTCAATGAGCGTGCTGCTTGCGGTCTGTGCGCGCCGCACGTCGGGGCCGGCGGGCACGAGCGTGTGCTTGGCACTGACGTAGTTGAACAACTGGTGGTGTCCCGGTGTGTTCTCGTCGTTGATGGACGGCGCGTACGGGTCGCCGCCGGCCACCATGCACAGCCCCACGGTGACGAGGTCGGTGTCCGGGACGAACACGCGGTGTTGGGTGATGTGGTACGTCTTCGACACGGCCTACACCCCCTCGAACGGGTCTGCCGGCCACGCCTCGAACACGCGGTAGTGCGCGCGGTCCGACAACTCTGCGATGTACGCGTCGCGGTCGATGTCGGTACCCACAGCCGCGGGACGAATCTCCCACACGTCGTGATCGTCCGACGCGAAGTGAGCGAACCGCGTGCAGGTGGCGCGGTCGGAGTCGCTGCGGTCGCCAGTCCTGCCTGCGGCCAGCGCGGTCAGCGGCACGGTGTGGTCGGGCGATACAATGCCGGCCAGTTCCAGCGCGCGGCGTAGTGTGTCCAGGGTGTCGCGCGGTGTGGTCGAGTTGGTGGCGGCGAACGGTATGCAGAGTTGTCCGTCTTCGTACCGCATGGCACGCGGAGAGACATACGGTATCCCGGCACCAGACGACACAGACAGCGTGGCGAAACCGCATAGGGCGGTGTCGCGTCGTCCCTTGCGCTGCTGCACCGCAGCGGTGTGGGCGACAGCCACCAGGTCGAGCACGCAGGTGGTGTCGATGCCCGCGAGTCGCTGCACACAGCGGCGCGAAGCCCGCATACGGGTCATGTGCGAGGAGGCAAGGTCGGTGTTGGGTGCCGGTGCCGGAAACAGGTAGTTGCCGAACCATGTGAGTGCGTCGCCTAGCGGGTCTGGTTCCGTCTCTGACACAGGAAACGGCGACAGCATGCCGGATACCAGCGCCAGCGCGGTGGTGTGGGCGTGGTCCGGAGCGACAAGCACGCGCACGTGCTCGACGGTGAAGTCGCGCAGCGTGGCGGCGGAGGTGGTCGTGGCGGTGGGAACGTACATGGTCGCAATTCTATGGTCTTGGGTGCTGGTTGCCGCAACCAACTCGGTGGCACGTCCCCCGAATCCGGCGACGCAGCCGGCGCGGCGCAAGTACAGGGTTCGGTCCGAAGTCCCAGACTCCACAGCCAACCCCGCCGCAGCCCCGTCACGCGCTGGAGGCTTTGAATACGCGGTAGACGGGCGCGTTGTCGTACTCGGCGTGGAAGGTGTCGAAGATGATGTTGTGTCCGGGCACATCAGGTTTGAGCGTCCAGATCGACGCGACGTCAGGTTCGTATTTGGCGATGGTTTTCGCCTTGCTCACCTTCAGGCCCGATTCGACCCCGTCGCGGCCGCCGATGATCCGGTCCAGCGGCACGGTGGATTCGGGTTCGTCGTCTTCGACACCGAGGGCGCGCGAGAGTGCGTGGATTGCCCGGTTCGGGTGGGCCGTGTTGTTTGCGGAGAATGTCGCGTGGAATTGGCCGGTGGTGACATCAGTGCCACGCAGCGAGACGCGCGGTGCCACGGTGTTCAGATCGAACGACAGCGTGGCCGCGCCACAGAGGGTGTCGCCGCCGTTTTCGCCCTCGCGGGCCGCGGCGGTGTGTCTGACCCGCACCAGGTCGAGCACGCACACGGGCACCTGGTTCGTCTCGTGTCCCAGTCTGTTGATGGCGTTTTGCATGTACCGCAGCCGCACCGGCGATGTGCCAGCCCGGAACCCGGACTCATAGGGCGAAAGCGACCCGCCGAACCACGCCATCGCGTCGTCGAGTCCGGGCTTCATGGGTCGAAACGGCACAATGCCGGCCACGAGCGCCAGCGCCACAGCCTGCGCGTCGCGCTGGTCCACGAGCACGCGCACGTGCTCGACGGTGAAGGCGTCCATGCCGGTGTAGACGTACCTGGGCGAAGTCACGTTCACGGTTCGTCCCCTCCGAGTTCGGTGCTGTAGTCGCGCATGTCGAGTTCCACCACGCGGTGTGCGGCGGTGGTTTCCAGTTCCCGCGCGGTCACGTCACGGTGCAAGTCTGTGCCGTATGCGCCTGGTTTCAACGACCACGCCGGGTCGCGGTCCGGGGCGAACCTGGTTGGAAACAACGCGGTGCCACGACCCTGCTCCGGCTGCGCAGTGCGCGTACCAAACAGCGTGCCGGCGTACACGCACGCCAATCCCCGACCGGGAGAGTGGACGCGGGCAACCTTGCCAACGAGGGCAATCATTGTGTCCGCGTCCAATCGCGCACCCTCCGACGATGTGCGTGAGCGCCACGTTGTCGCCAGCAGACCCGACTCGCGGTGCGTGCCGTTGAGCGAGAGAAACACGTCGTCCACAACGCCGGACGCGATGGACAGCGTGGCGTACGCGGTATTGGTTGCAATGTTTCGCCCGGTGGCCGCGTCGCGGCCATAGTACGCTCCCGTGACGACATCGAGCACCGCGTACATGTCGCGGCCCGCGGCCAGTGTGGCGCCGGAGAGGAAGTTCGCCATGCGCGTGCTCGTCCCGGTCAGGTCGCCGTGCGACTCGGAAAGACCGCTGGCGAGTACGTACCTGTTGAGCACCCCGGACATCACACGCAGCGCGATAGGCAGGTTTTTTCCCGGACCGACCGGCTCGGCCACACCGCCGAACAGCGACAGCGCGACGACCGTGGTGTCGTCCGGCTCCACAATGCAGCGGTGCTGGGTGAGTTTCAGGATTCCAGGGCTGGGCATGTGTCGCAGCATAGCCTGAACGCGGTGCCAGACAAACAGCACGTCCCCTGACCGTTCTCCGACTCGCTTGGCGCGGGACTCGCCACGTGCCCGGCGTGCGGCCGGCACCTGGGCCGTGCTAAAGTGAACTTCGTTCACACTTTCGACACACCAGGAGGACCATCTATGCTGACCGGCCAGATCACGGCCGCCCACATTCCCGCAGTGTTTGTTGGCGACACGCACGGCAAGCCCGCGCACATCGCCAGAGGGATTGCCACCGCCGCACGACTCGGCGTGGAAACCGTCATTCAAGTTGGCGACTTCAACACCTACACCCCGCACCAGTTGTCGATGATCGAGTCCGCCATCGACACGGCCTATGCGCGGCACGACACCTGCGACCCGGCGCGCGTGCGGGTGCTGTTTGTGGACGGCAACCACGAGAACTTCAACGTCCTGGGCCGCGCAGTACGCGAGCACGACGACAACCCGTTCCGCTTCGACGGCGCCCGCGACGAGGACGAACCATACGGCACGGTGTACCTGTCGCCCCGCGTGGTCTACATGCGCCGCGGGTCGATTCGTCGCGTCGGCGAGCACATCGTCGGGTTCTTCGGCGGCGCGATCACCGTGGGCCGGGCCAGGTTCACCCGCGGCGTGAACTACTTTCCGGAGGAGGCCATCACCGACACCGACCTCGCCAACGCCATGCGCGTGATGGAGTCCGGTATCGACGTGCTCGTCTCCCACGACACCACCCGCGAGGGTCTGGCCGTGCTGGAAGATAAGTACCTTGGCGACCGCCGCACTTCCGCAGCCCGCAGCGACGCATGGGCTGATTCAGACGTGAACACTGCCTACATCTCCGCGCTGGTGCGCGCGACCTACCCGCACATTCACGTCCACGGCCACTACCACCGCCCCGTGCAGTTCGACCTGCCCCAGTTGGGCGTGAACAACATCTGTCTCTCGCGCGACTACCTCGCCGGCTCACTCGCCGTGGTTGACGGGTCCACCGGCCAGGCCCAGTACATCGACCCGCACACCTCCAAGTTGACCACCACGGTCTACACGCTGGCGGCGACCGATCCGGTGGCAGCACCCACTGACAAGTTCGTCCTTGGACCTGATGGCGCGCCCGCCGGCCGCGGCGTGTGGCACGGTCCTGGACGCAACCGCGACGTGCGACACTATCCCCAATACGACCCCACACGACCCTATGACCCGCGAGAGGCAGTCTGACCATGACCCCGCACAACAACCAGGCCGGAATCCCCGGCGGCGGCCTGTTCAACGAGATTTACGCCGCGCACTTCAAGCAAGGATCGAAAAACATACCGAGGTTCCGCACCGAACTTGGGCAGTGGCGTCTCGACCAGCCGATCAACCCTGACGACTACGCCTACGACGATGAACTTGGCTGCGGCACCGGGTGCGCGGTCATGGCAGGCATTTTCTTCCTGCTCGTGTTCGTCCTGCCGAATTATGTGCAGGGGTTCTGGCTGATCGTCGCGTTCATCGCGCTGCCGACGGTGGGCTGGCACTTCATCAAGAAGATCATTCTCGACCGCAGGAACCGCGAGCGAAACCAGCGACTCAACGCCGAGCACGCCCGCAAGCAGGCCGCGTCCGCGGCCCCGGACCCACTCGAACCGCCTGCCGACGAGACGTATCCGAGCCTGTACAAGGGCCAAGACCGCGTGGACCTGGGGACACTGAAACAGCAGTGCATGAGCGTTTATGAGCACATGCAGCGCACCGGCAACGTGCCGAACTACGTGGACACGTCAGTGGCCGGGTTCTCCAACTACTTCGGCGCCGCCTGCGAGGTCACCACGGCGAAGGCGCTGCGCGCGGTAGGTGGCTGCTTCGTGGTCAACGACATCGCCATTGCCAAGCCGGACGGTCGCGTCACCGCCAACATCGACCACCTCGCGTGTTTCCCGGACAACGGCACCACCGTGATGGTGGACTCGAAGTTCTGGTCCACACCGCCGACGTTCACCCACAACGGCAGTATCACCAGCGTGGACCCGCACGGCGAGCACGCACGCGCGGTGTCTACCTGTATCTACGAAGCGTCGTTCCTTCCTGCCCCGCCGCTGGCTATCGTGTTCGCGGTGCGCGGCAAGGCAGCGGCGTCGCTGCGCGAGCCGGTGAGCGTGGACCTCTACCCGGACTTTGATTACGACGGCAACGCCAAGATGAAGATGGTGCCCTTCCCGGTGATCTTCGTTGACCACGCCAAGATTGGGCAGGTCGTCGGCGACATCAGGGAGGGCCGGTCGGTGGCCGGTGCCATCGCACGTCCTTCGGGACGAACCGATGTGATGGCGCTGACGGGCCAAACCAGGGTCGGCGACAACACGCTCACCCCGACGACGCGGCTGGACTTCGGCGACGCGCCGGGACAGGGCTACTAATCCAATGACTCCTCCTGCATAGCGGGCGTGAGCACCACCACCGGCGAGGTGAACGCGGCGTGGCTGGTCGCAACATCAAGATCGGTCAGCGTCTGCGGTCCCTCGCCGGTGTTCACTTCCACCACCGCGTGCTGCGGCCACTGCGACAACGCGGCAATCACGTCTGCCACCGTCATGGGAACAGTGCTGGCGCGGTCCAGCGGGTCGGGCGCGAGCAGCGTGCGCACCGTCTGCACCGCAAGTGCTGCGTCGTTGCCGGTCACGTGGAGTTGGCCGAGTAGTTCGACGATTGCGGAGGTGGACGGGTCTGTTTCGCCGTCGCCTTTGAGCCAGCCGGCGACGGTGCGCGCGGCGGTGTCACGGGTGGTTCGATTCGTCATACGCACGATCATATCGCGGGTTGTGTCTGTTGTTGGGGACGTGTCACCGCGCGCTGCCCAGCACCAGACTCGCCCGCTGCTCGAAACGGTGGGTTTCGAGTTGTTTCTGGTCTGACCTGCGAAAACTCCGCTACTCGAAACCGTTTCGAGTAGATTCGCAGGTCTGGTTCGTCCCTATCGTTGGCGCTGTTCTTCCTGTACACGCCAGGTGCGAATAGACTTGCGAACCATGCACAAGAAACTCATTGCCCCTGTCATGGCTGCGACGATGGCTCTTGGCCTCGCAGCCGCACCCGCCAATGCCCAGTCGTCCCTCAACCTCGACTTCGGCCTGTCCTCGCTGCCGTCGCTGTCGTCCAACCGTGGACCGGCACCGGCGCCGGCACCGAAGCCGGCGCCGCAGAAGACTCGCGGCCAGGTCGCCGCGGAGATGAAGCAGCAGATCATCGCCGCCAACCTGCGTCTCGGCCACACCTACTCGCCGGAGATGGAGGCGCACGCGCAGAAGTACGCCAACCACGCGGTGAACCAGCCGATGAAGTACCGCAACGTCGCGTCCGGCATTGACGTCGCGTCGTTCAACGGCAACCTGGGTGCTGCCCGCACCAAGGGCGTGGTCGTTCGCGTCCAGGATCGCGCCGTCCAGACGTACCTGAAAAGCCTGTATACCGTCCCGGAGTTGGCCGGCAAGGTCAGCCGTCCGTTCGGTGTCGCGGTGAACCCGGCGACCGGCGAATACTACGTCGCCATCGCCGCGCTGATTCGCTAGTTCGTCCCCGCAACAACACAACCCCGCCCCGGCAGTACGCCAGGGCGGGGTTTCGTCGTTGCAGTGTGGACGACGTGCCTACCACGTCGCCTGCATGACCGAGATGTAGCCCCAGCCGTAGTTCGGCAGGTAGCCGTAGGCGATTCCGATACCGGCAGAGCCGGACTGCTGTTCCAGCATGTTGCGGTTGTGAGCCGGCGACTTCCGCCACTGCTCGAACGCCGCGGTCGGATCAGACGGAGAGAACGCGATGTTCTCCCAGACGTTCGCGCCGGGCTGGTGATAGAACGCCTGCTCGCGGACCAACTGCTCGGCCCAACGCTGCGCCTGGGCGTCGAGGTGAGGGTTGCGTGCCCACGGTGTTCGTCCGTTCTGCGCGCGGTACTGGTTGATCCGATTGAACAGCGGTGTGCGCGAGTTCTGGGCCACGGCGGTGGTGTTCTTCGGAGCCGGAGCCGGAGCCGGAGCCGGAGAGGGCGCGGGCTGCGGGCGCTGCTGTGCGGGCAGCAGCGACGCGATCAGGCTCGACGACATCGACGACAGGACGTCGGTGCTGGTGTAGCGGACGACGGTGGTGTCGATGTGCTGCTGGACGCGGACGATTTCCGAATCGACACGTCCCTTGATGTCTGCTGGCGTGGTCGCTGCGGCAGATGGCGCGAGCGTGATGGCGGTGGCAGCGGCTACGGCTGATGCGATGGTGCGTGTGGGCACGAGTCCTCCTGGGTGTGTTCGGTGACGGCACGGCGCCGGGGCGACGCGGTGTCTGGAATACATCGTATTGCCTGCGTGTCCTGTGTGGGAACGTGAGTCGGCAACAACAAAAACCCCGCCCTGGCAGTGCGCCAGGGCGGGGTTTTTGTTGTTGGAGGGCGCGGTGGGCCTAGAACTGACCCTCGCGCTCACGGCGGCGCAGGGCGAAGGCGGCTGCGGCGGCGAGCGCGAAGCCGCCCGCGGCTGCACCGGCGCCGAGCAGGCCGTCGGAGTCAGCGCCGGTGGTTTGCAGCGCGGCGGCCCCGCGAGTTCCAGCCGGCGCTGGCTCGTTCACGGCGACTTCGGCGGGTGCTGCGACCATATTGTCGGTCGGCGTTGCAGCGGTGGTGCCAGTGGTTTCCGTGTCCCCTCCGGTCGCGTCTGCGGCTGCGTCGGCGGTTCCATCGGTGCCGTCGGTTGCAGCGGTGCCGTCACCCGGCTGGCCCGGCTGGCCTGGCTGGCCCGGCTGGCCTGGCTGCTGGCCCGGCTGCTGGCCCGGCTGCTGGGCTGCTGCGGAACCCGGCTTTTCGGTGCCCAGGGCCTTGTCGATAGCGCGGCCCACCTTGGCACCGAGGCCGTCCTTGCGCTTGTACTTGAACCCCTGGGTCTTGTACGCGCCGGACACCTCGATGGTGTTGGTCACCTCGCCGGTGGAGGTGTCGGGGAACGTGGCCAGCGAGGTGAACACGTAGGTGCCCGGCTTGACGTTGAGGTCGGGCGCTGCGGTCAGCGTGCCGTCGGCGTTGAGCATGACCCATTCCGGCCAGTCACGTCCCCGTTCCAGTTTCAGGTCGCCCGGCAGCGGCTTGCCGTCCGCGTCGTGGGGCACGCCGATGGTGACGGACTCGCGGCGCGTCACGGTGCGCTTGTCGGTGACGAGGCGGTAGTCGAGTGCCTGGAAGGTGTCGCCGACGCTGTAGCGAACGGCCACGGTGTCAGTGTCCGGTGTGGCTCCGTCCGGGGTCGCGTAGTGCACGGTGATCTGCGCGGTGTACTCGCCGGGTTTCAGCGTCGGGTTGGGGCGGAACGCCACGGTGCCTTCCTCGTCCACTTCGACGACGTTGTGCTTGTCAGCCACGGTGTAGGTGGTGCCGAACGGTGCCGCCGCGTTGCCGAAGTTCACCTTGGAGTACACCACTCGCTCCGGGTTCGTCCCGATGTAGGCCGGGGCCACAGACGGTGTGTATCGGTCAGAGAGTTTGCCGGCGGTGACGGTGAATGTCAGCGGCTGGCCTGTCTCGCGCGATCCGTCGGCGTACACGGCGGAGACGAACGCGGTGTACGTGCCGGGTTCGAGGTCCCAGGAGGGCGCGATGGTCGCGGTGCCGGTTGCCGGGTCCACGACGACCGCACCACGGTTGACCTGCACGCCGTTTTCGGCGTAGACCGCGTCGGTGTCGTACCTCGTGGGTTTCACTTCACCGTGGGTGCCGGTGAACTTAGCGGTGGCCGTCATTCCCTGCACCACGGTCGTGCCCGTTGTCCACGCGAGGTCGGAGGTGCTGGTCTGGTTGCCTGGACCCGGCTTCGGGTTCGTCCCATCAGTGGTGTCAGCCGGCGCGACGGTGAGATTCACGGTGTGCTCGATGGTGGTGCCGTCGGCCAGCGTCTCGGTCACAGTGACGGTGTAGGTTCCGGGCTTCGCCGCGGGACCGGCCTCGAACGTCGGCGCGTCGCCGAAGTCGCCGCCCTGCACACCGGCCGGCAGCGCGGAGGTGATTTTCAGCGTGGAGCCAGGCGCGCTCGCCAGGTCGTTTACGGCAACGAAGTCGCCGCCGGCCACAGCGGTGAGGTCCACGGTCTTGGACGTGGGCGTGCCGGGGTCGGCAATCTCCGGCGGCGTGTCGGTGTCGCCGGGTGCCGGGGCCGGATCGGGGTCCAGCGACGGGGTGACGGTGAGGTTCAGCGTGGCCTGCTTGGAGGCGCCGAGAACGCTCGCCGATCCGGTGATGGTGTACTCGCCGGGTGTGGCGTCCTTGTCCGCCGAGACGATGATGTTCGTCCCTTTAACTGTGACGTGCACACCCGCTGCGTCGTGCGGGTTGTCGAACGTGAACTCTGCGAACGCAGCCGCCGGGTGGATCGTGGCTGCGTCGATGGACTTGGACTCGCCCTGTTTGAGCGTCGCGGTTTTCACGGTCGGGCCGGACGGGTTGAGGAAGTCGCCGAGTCCAGCGCCGGGTTCAGCGCCAGGCAGCGTCAGCCGCGGCAGTTCCAGTGCGGGTGCCGCGGCAGCGTCGCCGGCCGAGTCGATCCGGTCCGCAAACGTGGCGAACGAGTCGAGCATGTCGGCGACATCGACATCGTCGGTGCCGGCCGCGGTACCCGCGTCCGCGTCCACGCCGGCGGTGTCGGTGGGCTGCGCGATGGGGGTTGTCTCGCCGACGTCGCCGAGCGGTGCGTCAGTCTCGACAGCCACAGCCGGGACAGCGGTGAGCACCGCCATCGCGGCGATGGACGCGCCGGTGGCCCGTGCGTACTTCACGTACTTCGGCTCCGCGGCGTGCCGTGCCTTGTAAGACATGGGTTCTCCTTTGCTTCAACGTTGAGGCTGTATAGGGGACGTGATGGCGTGGGCGTTTCCGGAAGTGCCGTGCGCCGTGTCCCCGCGCCAGGGTCAGACTACCGCTGGTGTGCGCGGATTTTGCCGGCGGTGGTTGTGTCGCCAATGCACTGCACGGCATGTCGTTATCGAATCGTGATATTTATATACGGGTTCAATCAGCACTGATTTTCGAGGTACGACAACGATGGCACGCTATGTAGGACGACACCGCAAGCACACCACCCCGGCCCCGGTGAAGGCAGTCGCAGCCGCCGCGGTGGTTGCCGGTGTCTCTGGTGTCGGCGCGGGTGTTGCAACCGCACAGACGAAGGCAGACCCGGCACCGACGACCACGCTGGTGCCGGGTCCGGCGCTGGACGCCGATCAGGTGGCGCGCGACGCGCAGGCCGCAGTAGACGGCGCGGTCAAGTCCGCGAAGCGGGACGTGGACGCGGCCACGCGCGGGATCGCCAACTCGCTCGACGTGGCCAAGGCCACCATGCAAAAGCACGGTGTCGCAGCACAAGACCCGACTGCTCCGCAGATCATGCAGGGCGCTGTGGTCGTGATGGACCCGGCGGTCCGCGAGTCCGCCGCCGAGCGCGGCGCGCAGTTGCAGCGGTCGCTGGACGCCGCGGTGCACTACAACGAGCAGGTGGAAAAGCAGCGCGCGGAGGAAGAAGCCGCAGCAGCCGCCGCCGAAGCAGCGGCCAAGGCCCAGGCAGCCGCCGAAGCGGCCGCCGCGCAGGCTAACGCCGCAGCCGGTGTGGGGTCCACGGTGATTAAAGGTGGTGTGGCGTTGCCGGCGTCGGGCGCGTTCACGTCTGGTTTCGGCTCGCGTTGGGGGTCGTTCCATTCCGGTGTGGACATCGCCAACTCGTTGGGCACGCCGATCTACGCGGCGATGGCTGGCACGGTGATCGACTCTGGCCCGGCGCAGGGTTACGGTCAGTGGATTCGGATTCGACACGACAACGGCGCGATCACGGTGTACGGCCACATGCAGACGCTGGGTGTGTCTGTGGGGCAGCGTGTGGCTGCGGGCGAGTACATCGCGGGCATGGGTTCGCTCGGGTTCTCGACCGGCTCGCACCTGCACTTTGAGATTTGGCCGGACGGCGCCAACGCGGTGGACCCGCAGGCGTGGCTGGCGCAGCACGGGATTTACCTGTAAGGGACGAACCATTCACTAAAACCCGCCACGGCATACGCTGTGGCGGGTTTTGTTGTGGCCGTGGGCGCGGAGGGCACCGCAGCCCCGGACCAGACCGCAGGCCGGGTCCGTGCGGCCGCGAGTTGCCGGGCGGCGCATACCCGGCGCGCACAGATTGTGCGCTGGCGTTTCAGATTGGGCCGTGCTCGGGGACAATGGAGTACGCGAATGGTTTTGATTGAAACGAGGTTTTCCCATGACAACTCCCGACCCCTATGCGTCGATTCCGAAGACGGGCACGAAGCCGCCGCCGCGCACGTACGAGTCGTTTACGCCGACCGGCGAGCGCGACCTGTACGGCTACGACCCGGACCGTGTGACCAGCAGCGCCGAGATTGACGAAGTGGACGCTGTCGTTGACGCGCCGGCCGGCGACTACGACCCAGCCGCGAACCGGTCCCAGCAGTTGCGCGACGCCTTGGCGCGCGACCCGCAAGCGTCCCAGCAAAAGGACACGTCCCCGTCGAAGGGCGACGTGTTTACGCTCGACGGCACCTCCACAGGGGCGCGCAACGCATACCGCGACTCCGAGCAGGCCGCCCGCAACTTCATGTCGCACAAGCCGCTGTCGAACACGCAGCGTGAGCAGGCGTTGAGCGATGTCGCCGACGTGGACTTGTCCGAGCAGGCGGTGGCGTCCACGTTCTCCGGCATGACCACCTCGTCTAAGGGCGCTATCGGCGCAACGTATGCGGGCAATGACCCGTACACCATCGGCGGGCTGACCAACGACGCCGAGTTCGACCCCTCGATCATCGAGCGCGAAGCAGACGTGAACCGGCACTGCCTCTACCTTGGTGTGGCCGGCAGTCAGGCAGCGTCGGCCACGGGCAAGCCGTACACGTTTTCCGCCACCAGTGCTGCGATCCAGCGCGCGGTGGAGGCCATGCTGGATATGCGCGAGGGCATTTTCGCCGCCACTGACGGTGCCTCCTCGAATGTGGTGCAGGATCTCAAACAGGCCCAGACCGCGCTGACTGACGCGCTCGAATACTTCTCCTCCGGTGCCGGTATTCAAGCGGTGGCCCCGGCGTTGGAGTCCGTGGCGCAGCCGGTGAACACGGCAGTCATGGCGATCAACACGGAAGGACTCGGCTACCGGCGCGAGTACGAGTTGGCCGCACCCGTGATTAAAAAACTCCACGACGCGGGCGAGAACCCGGCAGGTATTCCCGGCATTGCGCCGAACTCGGCGGTGAACTCGATTGTCACCGCGGCGCTGGAATCTGGTGTGGACGCAGCATTGCTGATGGACGACGTGCTCACCGACGCGGTTCCGGTGGCCAAGCGAGTTGTCGGCGTGCTCGACGACTCGGTGTCGTTCGCTCCCGAGGTTTCCGAGGTCAAAACCGAAGTCTCCTCCGGCGGCGCTGCCCCGCAGCAGGCTCCCCCGGTTGCAGCACCAGGACCGTCTGCACCCGCGGCACCCGTCGGTGGCGGTGGCGGGTATGCAGCGCCGGCGTTTTCTCCGGGGCAGGTCGGCGCGAACCGCGCTGGCGGCGGCATTGCCGCTGCTTCTCCGGGCCGTGTCGGAGCCAACCGTGGTGTTGGTGGTTCGTCCCCGCTCGGCGGCACGCCCGGCCCGAGTATCAACCCCGGTTCGTCTGGTGTGGCGATCCCGGCGCACGGCACCTTCACCTCCGGGTTCGGCCCGCGCTGGGGATCGGCACACAACGGCGTGGACATCGCCAACTCGATTGGCACCCCGATCTACGCCGTAATGGACGGCACGGTCATTAGTGCCGGCCCCGCGTCGGGCTTCGGTAACTGGGTACGTATCCAGCACGACGACGGCTCCATCTCCGTCTACGGCCACATGCAGGCGAACATGATCTACGTGCGCGAGGGCCAGCCGGTACGCTGCGGCGACAACATCGCCGGTATCGGCTCCGAGGGCCAATCCACAGGCCCGCACTTGCACTTCGAGATTCACACCTCCGGCGGCCCCATCGACCCGGTGCCGTGGTTTGCGTCCTACGGTATCTCGCTCTAGTTCGTCCCCAGAACGGCACAACAAAACCCCGGCCAGGAAACGAAACCTGACCGAGGTTTTGTTGTGCCGTTCGGCTTAACGCTGCGGTGCGAACTGCGGCGCGTACTTCATTGCGAAGGTAGCGACAGTGCCGATGATGGACAGCACAGCGGTGAGCACGGACAGCCAGTCCTTGATTTCCTTCGGGTCCAGGTCCTTCAGGGACGAACCGGACTCGACGGTGGCATTGCCGGTCGCGGTCTTGCCGGTGGTGCCGGTGTTGGCGGTGCCGGTTGCGGTGGTGGTGCTATCGACCTTGACGACGCCAGTCTCGGCGGCCATCGCCGGAGTAGCCAGGGAGCCGAGAGCGACTGCGGTTGCGGTAGCGGCTGCGAGAGCCATCTTGTTGGTACGCATGGGTAAGTTCCTTCCAGGCGGATAGGGTGAACAGATGTTGCGTAGCAGAGCATAACGCATGCCGCCGAGAAAACACCTGACGGCATGTCCCTTACGCGTCAAGCACCACCGTTCCGCGTCCCGTGGCCGTCGAGCGCGCAGTGACCGCGAGCGCGTCACCGCCCGAGGTGAACTCTGCTGCTGCACACGCGGTGACGACGGTTTCGTCGCCGGAGCGCAGTTTGTGCACCATCACACCGCCGGCACCGCGGCCCTTGGAGGGAATGTCGTCGGACGCAGTGACCTTCCAGCCGTCGAGCGATTGGGTGAACACCTTGTCGTCGTCTGCGGCCTTGAACGCGGCGACGACGGTGGCACCGGCCGGCAACTTCATGCCGGCCACGCCGTTGCCGGCCTTGCCCTGCGGGTTGAACTTGGAGTCTTCGCCGGTGTCCAGCGCGATGATCTTGCCCTCGTTCGACACCAGCATGAGCCGGTCTTTGCCGCGGGTGAGCGTGCCGCAGGCAATCATCTCGGACACATCGGGGGCGACCATCGTTGGCGTGATCGACTTCGGTAGACCGCCGCCGGCGAACAGTTTGACGCGGCCGTCGCGGAAGGCGACCCACACCACGTCGCCCTTGGCGATCTTCTCGCCGTTTTCGCCGAGCAGGCCGAGTTCGGTGTCGAGCAGCCACGACGACAGGCGCTCCTCGTCGGTGATGTCGTCGCCGGCGGGTGCGGTGGGTTTGACGTCGTTGAGGATTTGAGTACGACGCGCGTATGTCGGTTCGTCCTCGCACAGTGCAATCGACGCAGCGAGTTCGCGGTCGAGTTCTTCCTTGCGCAACTCCTCCGACTCGATCAGCGCCGTTAAGTGCGCGATGGTGTCGTTGAGGTCGTCCACGGCCTTGACTGCGTCGAGCGTGTCGGCCTTGGTCAGCCGGTACAGCGGCAGCGACGTGACGTACTCGGATTGTTCGTCCGTGAGGTCGAAGTGCTTGGCGATCCCGTCGTTGGCCGCGGCCCGGTCGTCGGCGGTGGTGATGATCTTCACCGCGGCGTCCTTGTCCACCACGACCGCGGCCAGCGCGGTGGCCTTGATAAGTTTCTTCTCCGCCGCGGTCTTGGCGGCCTGCGACCGCTGCACGAGCACGCCGTCGCGCAGGTTGAGGAACTGCCCTATGACCTCGCGGATACCCCAGGTGCGGGGAATGTTCTGCCGGTCGGTGAACACCATGTTCACGCCGAATGTGCCCTCTAGACGGGACTTGGAGTACAACTCGGCCACCGCGTCCTCGTACTTCTTGCCGCGGCGCAGCGTGAAGACGACGTGGGTTCCCTTGTCCATGTCGGAGTGGTCGTCGGCGCCGGACAGCGTGGTGATTTCGCCCGCGCGAATCTTGTCGCGGATTTGGCCGAGCACGCTGCGCAGGCCGACGTCCGGGACGATCTGTTTGAGCACGACCGCGCCGTCGATGTTTTCCATCACGCTGCGTACCGTCAGGTGGGCGCTGCCGGTGTCGTAATACTGCTTAATCGCGTCGCCGGAGCCAATGACCTGCGCGCCGGTGCCCCAGTCCGGGCCGGGCATGATTTCGACCATCTCGTCGGTGGACATGTCCGGGTTGGCGAGCAGCGCGCGGGTGAGTTTCAGAAACTCGACCGGGTTGTGGCTGGGAATGTTCACGGAGAAACCGGCGGCCACGCCTTTGGAGCCGGTGATCGGGGCGACGGGGAACCGGCTTGGCAGGAACTCGGGTTCGAGGTTGGTGCCATCGAAGGTGCGGACCATCGTGACAGGTTCGTCCTTCATGTCGCGCACGACTTCCATGCCCGACGGGTTCAGCCTGGCCTCGGTGTAGCGTTCGCTCGCCGCCGGGTCGCCGGGGTTCATGCCGAAGGAACCCATGCCCTGGAACAGCGGCATGCGCGAGTAGGTGTGCGCGAGCGTGGCCAGCGTGTCGTACATCGCGGTCTGGCCGTGCGGGTGGAACTTGCCTGTGGCGTCAGAGACGACGCGGGCCGACTTGCGCGGCTTGGCGTCCGGGGTCACGCCGGACTCGAACGCGGAGTAGATCAGTCGCCGCTGGCCCTTCTTCAACCCGTCCACCGCGCTCGGTACCGCGCGGTCGGTCACGGAGTACACCATGAACGGCACGACCTTTTGCGAGATGAATCCCGCGATGGTGGTGTCGTAGACCTCGCGGGCCACGCGCGGGTGGGCTTCGGTGCCGGGGATTGGCTGCTGGGCTTCGGCCTTAGTTTTCTTCGCCATGTTCGTCCCTTTCTAGTCGTTGAGTGCTTCGGTGTCGGCCAGGCCCGCTTCGAGCGCGTCCACGATCATGCGGCGGCGGTCCTCTGCGTACTTGTTCGGGCCAAAGGTGCTGCGCAGCGCGTCGGCGTCCGCTTCGTCGATCACCACGCGGATCAGGTTGCGGGTGTCCGGGTTCATCACGGTTTCGCGGAAGTCGCCGGGGTCCATCTCGCCGAGGCCCTTGCAACGCTGAATGTCGATGTCCTTGGGCTTGACACCGGAGGCAATGAGTTCGTCGTAGATCGCGTCGCGGTCGTCGTCGTCAATCGCGTAGTGCTTGGTCATGTTCGACCCCTTGCCCACGGTAATGACGTGCAGCGGCGGCATGGAGACGTACACCATGCCCGCGTCGATCAGCGGGCGGAAGTTCTCGTAGAACATCAGCATGAGCAGTCCGGAGATGTGGTAGCCGTCCACGTCGCCGTCTGTGGTGAAGATGATCCGGTCGAACCGGCACTTCTCCGGGTCGCAGTGGTCGCGCGAACCCGTGCCCAGAATCTTCTCGATGTCGGCGAACTCGGAGTTGTTTCGGGCCTTGCCCAGCGCCATGCCCCACACATTGAGCGGCTTGCCTTTGAGCGGGTACACCGCCTGGTAATCGGAGTAGCGGGCGTTGGACACGGTGCCGAGCGCGGAGTCACCCTCACACAGGTGCACCTCCGCGCCGCTGCCACGTCCCTGCACCTTGCAGTTGACGAGTTTGTCCGGCAGCGACAGGTTCGCCGACAGCCCCTTCGTGTTCGACGCGCTCGCGCGTGCGCGGGACCGGGCCTCGTCTACCTTGCGGCGCTCGCGCGCGTGGGCCAGTGCGGCTTCGGCCCAGGATTGCAGTGCCTTGGCATTGGCGGGCTGCACGGCCCACGCGGTGACCTGTTTTTTCAGTTCACGCTCCGCGGCGTTGCCGAGCGCGATGTTTTTCACGGAGAACTTCTCCTGGCCGACGAACCCCGGCTCCGGGGTGTTGGCGGCGACGACGAGGTTGACCACGGCCATGTAGTCGTCGGCGGTCGGACCCTTTTCGCCGTTGGCGAGTCCCAGGCCGCGCACGGTGCGATCTGCCAGCACGTCCCCGATACCGCGTTCGGCGCCGGTGACGTGGCTGCCGCCGCCGGGCGTGAACACGGCGTTGACGCTGGACACCACTTGCGGTTCGGATTCGGTTTTCAGCGACACGGCCACGTCGATGTCGCCGGGGCGGGTGATTCGCTCGCCGCCTTTGGACGATGCCTTCTCGAACGTGAAGTCGGTGGTGAACCGGGCCAGCGGCTCGGTGTCGGTGCCGGTGATGTAGCCGAGCACGGCGGGTGCGCCGGCTTCGGCTGCGGGTCCAAAGACGACGTGGTCTTCGCCGGGCAGGCGCGTGGTCAGTTCGAGTCTGTCGGTCAGCGCGGTGGCAATCGCTGCGCGCTTGACGACCATCTCGCGGTCTACGTCGCCGCCGTTTTCTACCTCGTCGTCGTAGATGAACCGGACCCAGGTGCCGTGCTTCGGTGCGTCGGCGGGAACCTGTGTGGCGGGCAGGGGTTTGAGGTTCATGTGGTCGTCGCGGGTGAACTCGGCGTTCGGGTCGAACTCGTCGCCTGCGAAGGTGCCGGGGCGGCCCTGTTTGAACGACTGGCGGTAGACCTTGCCGTCGCGGAAGACGGTGACGTCGAACCTGGCGGAGGTGAAGTTCTGCGCGGCCGCGCCGATACCGTGGGTGCCGGTGGTGGAGCCTTTGGTTTCGGCTTTGAAGTTCGCACCGGCACGCGCGGTGCCAAGTGTTTTGACAATGCCGTTGATCTTGCGTTTCGAGTCGAAGTCGAACGGCACGCCGCGGCCGTTGTCGCGGACTTCGACGGAGCCGTCGTCGTGGAAGACGACGCTGACTTTGTCGGCGTAGTTGCCGCGTTCGCTGGCCGGCACGTTCGCTGCGCGACGGGCTTCGTCGATGGCGTTGTCCACGACCTCGCGCGTGCCGGTGGTGCGGACGTCGGCGCCAAGGTACATGAAGGGGAATTGACGGACGTGGGTGACGTCGTCGAATACGTCGATGTCGCTTGATGTGTATTTGCTTGCCATAGTTGGCTACGTTAGCCGAGGGCTGCGGTGGGGACGTGGCAGGCGAGGTTGGACGGTGGACATGGGCGCGGGCGCTTGCGGGTACGCAGCCCCGGTGTTGATCCATGCGTGTCTGTGGCCGGCGCCGCAGCGCGCAGACTGCGCACAGCAGCACCCGTGCGGGTAGTCGGTCACGGCCGGCGACGCAGACCCGCCGCTGTCCGCACAGCGTGTTCGCGCAAAGTCAAACCCCCGAGTGGTGCAAGACACTCGGGGGTTTGTGTCGCCGTCAGGTCATGCGTACACCCTGGGCGACGGTAAAGGAGCAACGCAAGAACTTCCGCCATCTCGCGCGCAGGTGTAACACTACCACGGCACCCGCCCGCGGCGGTACGTAGTGGGTGCCGGTGCGTCGGCTAGTCCTCCTGCGGGACCATGCCGATGGAGCGGGCGTATTCGAGCGCGTCGGCGTGCGCGCGGTCGCCCGGCTTCATCACGAGGTTGCCGCGCTTCTCTGCGAATGACCAACCCGGAGTGACGGTGCCGTCGGCGGTGTAGCGTTCCAGTGCCTGCTTGGACAGTTCGGCGAACACGTCGTCGTTGGGAACTTTGGTGAGGAACTTGTCGGCGACACCGTTCGCGGTCAGGTACTCGATCAGTTCGTCCACCTTGGACGGGTCGATGTCCAACTTCATCGCCTCCGGGTGTTCGTCGGCGACTGCTTCGACGCTTTC
>ERZ1673749.320-NODE-320-length-60902-cov-18.170822_pt1 | contig 60902 bp, 54 predicted proteins | sample MGYA00580204_ERZ1673749 | MGnify/ENA primary metagenome ERZ1673749 (study PRJEB41218, sample SAMN15661745) | gut metagenome | host: Homo sapiens | place: Canada: London | collected 2015-08-20/2019-03-30 | study: EMG produced TPA metagenomics assembly of...
AAGTAAAACAGAAATAAATCGTCAGATCTGACAAGTGAATTCAGGAAAAGACAGTGATATACCGAATGAATGTCAAAAGGTGAGCTTTCACAATGCGAAAGGTCAGATTTTGTGTCATAAAAGGTCACCTATCGCAAGCCCAATGCTGAACTTTCTCCAAAAGTTTATGATTCAGCCCTTTTGCATAATATTTGCACTGTATAATTAAAATAAAAATTATTATTTTGAGTTATATTACTCAAGGAGAAATATTATACAACAAACATGAAATTATCCATTATCACAGCAACATTTAATAGTGCAGCAACCCTCGTTGACACCATTAAATCGGTTTTAGGGCAAGATTATAAGAATATTGAATACATTATAGTTGATGGTGGGTCAACAGATGAGACATTAGATATTATAAAAGAATACGCACTTCGTTTTGACGGCAGACTGAAATGGATCTCCGAAAAAGATAAAGGAATCTACGATGCTATGAACAAAGGGATTATGATGTCAACAGGCGATGTAGTGGGGATTCTTAATTCAGATGATTATTATACGAGTAGCGATGTGCTCTCTACTTATGTTAAGGCGTTTAAGGAGTCAGACGTTGAGGCTGTCTTTGGAGATGTACACTTTATTCGCGAAGGTGAACCTAACAAGGTAGCACGCTATTACTCATCAAAAATATTTCGTCCTTCGTTGTTGCGTTTTGGATTTATGCCTGCTCATCCCTCTTTTTATCTTCGTCGTGAGGTTTACGAAAAGGCAGGTTTTTATAGTTTAGATTATAAAATAGGGTCAGATTTTGAAATGATGGTGCGATTATTCAAAAAGCATCACATAAGATATAAGTATATTCATAAAGACGTTGTTACGATGCGCATGGGGGGAGCAAGCACAAATGGGGTAGGGAGTCATTTCCTATTGTTGAAGGAAGACACAAGAGCTTGTAAATCAAACGGTATATACACCCACCCTTTGTTTGTTTTGTTGAAATATATATACAAAGTTTTTGAATTTAAATTATGATATTGCATCTATTGAATATCAAAGAATTAAGACTATTGACCGCCTTATTTTTGACACTGTTTCCCTTGTCTTTATTAGCTGACAACTATCTTTTTAAAGATGGCAAGTCTGATTATATTATCATTTGTAATGCTCCTAAGGGCTCTTCTGAATATACGTCAGCAATGGAAATGCAAACTTATATACAGAAGATAAATGGAGTAATGCTTCCAATCAATCCCATAGAGCAGACTAATAAAAAACATATCTACATAGGATATAACAAAGAATTAAGGAAATTAGGGATAAAGCAACCCTCTGATTCTAACGAAGGATTTGTTTATAAAACAATTGGAGAGGATTTATATATTTTTGGAGGAAAGCAGTTGGGAACTATGTATGGTGTTTTCTCTTTTTTAGAATACCAATTGGGCATTCATTGGTACACAAAAGATTATGTAAAAATACCAAAGTTAAAACAATGGATATTGCCTTCAACGCTCAGTGTTACTGAAAAGCCAGCTTTTAAATATCGCCATGTATTCTTTTACACATCGCGCATCAATCATGATTGGAATGCACACAATAAGTTGAATACAACTATGGGGTTGAATATTAAAAATAAATATGGCGGTTTAACATCTTATTGGGGTATTCATACAATGCAAAACATGGTAACGCAGGAAATGTTTTCAACACACCCAGAATATTTTGCTTTAATAAATGGAGAGCGAAACAAAGAGGGGCAATTATGCTTATCTAACAAAGAAGTTATAGATTTGTTGAAAAGAGAAACCTTGAAAATGATAATGGAAAATCCTGGTCATTGGTGTTATGGTGTTTCACAGAAAGACAATGACATGTTTTGCGAGTGTGATAACTGTCAAATATTGATGCAGAAATATGGAGGCTATTCAGGAATATTGATTTGGGCAATTAATCAAGTTGCTGATGAAGTAAAAAAAACATATCCCAATGTAAAGATAGGAACGTTTGCTTACCATAAAACGCAAACACCTCCAAAGCATATAACACCGAGAGAGAATGTTGTTATCCGTTTATGCGATGCTGAATGTTGTTTCGGACACCCGATAGCATACGAACAAGGACATAATCGTTTGTTTCTCAATGATTTGAAACAATGGAAGAAATTAACCGATAATATTTATATTTGGGACTATGCAACTGGATTTTTTCAATACCTTGCACCTTTTCCCAATATATATGCAGTGTCTGAAAACTTAAAAACTTTCAAAGAAAATAATGTTATGGGTGTAATGCACCAAGGTCAATATCAAAATTATGGAGGTGAATTTTATGAATTGAAGCAATGGGTGTTTTCTAAATTATTGTGGAATCCCAATGCTAACCTTGACAATTTGATAACTACATTTATAACCGATTTTTATGGAGCAGCTGCACCGTATGTGCGTGAGTATTACGACCTCACTGCCAACCTTCTCAAGGATGAGGGAAAACATCTTATGTTTGATACCCACTATGATAGCGACATTTACACAAAAGACTTTATAAAAGCCGGAAGACATATTCTTAAGAAAGCAAAAGAGAGTGTTAAAGACGACGAAACATTGTTGTTTCGTGTGGAAGAACTTTATGCTCAAATACTATATTTATCAGTTAAACGCGATCCATGGAAATCGGTTAAAGACGGAAGTCTGACAGAATTAAAAGCTTTTCTCAAGGCTACAGGTATGAATGTAAGTGAAAACGAAACAGCTGAACAATTTATTAAATCGCCAGAACCGATATGACTGATATTCTTAATTGCCTGCATAATCGTCCTCGATATTTTTTATAGGTGTTTTCATATCCTAGTACGTAGGCATACTTATTGAAATGTTGTTTGTAGTTTTTTGATATTATATTTTTTTTAAGAGGAAATAGATTAAATAACATCTATATTTGATTTTAAAGAATAAGGTGGTGGTTTTTTTTATGCCTCCTGAAGATGTATTATTAGAATGTCTTCTGTATTTTATTAAAGGTATATTCAAAACTTTCACTTTGTAGAAGGCTAATGCAACTATTGAAATCCAATTATCATGAGTGCATAATGTATGATTGGGTGGAAAGGGGAGAATTTTTTTTAAAAGTTCTTTTCTAAATGAAAGACAACAACCTAAGTAGCTGAATTTAATGAGATTATTTATAAATCCATGTTTTGTATTTCTGATTGCAAAAAACGATGGTTCTATCGTATTCATATTGTGATCTACCACTATTGCATCGGAAATCACCATGTCGTATTTCAACAGATATTGCATGCACACTTCTATTTTGTTAGGTAACCATACATCGTCTTGGTCGCAAAGAAATATATAATTGCCTTTAGCCTGTTTTATGGCATTTTCAAAGTTGCTTGTATAACCTTTTTCGCCTTGGTTTTTGAAAATTTTTATCTTTTCGCTATTTATTTTGGTCAGTACTTGGATAGTATTATCTGTGGAATAATCGTCTGAAATAATAATTTCATCATTTTCTTTTAGTTGTGGAAGTATAGAAGCAATTTGTTCTTCTATATATTTCTCACCATTATAAGTTGCAATGCATACTGAAATCATAGTCCTAAAGTTTTAATTTAAACCATGCAAATATACCTTTCCACATATATTTCCATCTTTGGAAGCCACCTTTGATGAATGGGAAATAGATAAGACGTAATAAAAATTTAGTTCCTTTTCCTAATTTGAAGGCAAGTGGAGTGTAGTTTCTTGTCAATAATATTAAAAAGTTTCGATATTGATAATAATATCTTGGCGGAGCAGAAAATATTATAGTGTGGCCTCCTATGTTTTTCTGGTTTTTGCCTACTTGATGTTCAATTTTCAAATGTGAGGTAATTCCACATAGGTATCCTTTAGAAATGGCTCTGAAACACCACTCACAATCTACAAAATCAATAAATAATTTTTCTTCAAAGAAGCCCACGTCATAGAAGGTTTTTATGCAAACACATGAGCCTGAAGATATGATTTCTTTTTTAAAAATAAATCCGTTGTCTCCTTTTATATCTTTGTGGATGATGGATTTGTATTCTTTTTTGTTGTCTTTATTGATGATAGTAGGACCTAAAATGGCTAAATTCGGATAAGTTTTTTTTATTTGTACAAACTCGTTGAGTATTTGTTTTGGATAATTTTCTCCAAAACTGCTATCTTGGTCAAAGAAGATGATATGTTCTATGGTGTGATCTAAAAGAATGCTTTTTATTGCTATGTTTTGCGCTTTGGCAATGCCTGTGTTCTTATGGAGGCTTATATAGCTCATTTTCCCGACTGTATTACCAGAAAAGTTGCTTTGTGAAGAGTTATCAACTATACTTCCTTTATAAATATTGGCAATTCTTTGAATATGTATCAACTCGTTTTCTTCAGGATTGAAGAGTACAAATGCAATAGCGATGTTATCTGTTGATGACATTTTGAATATATTGTTGATAAACAACTGCAAAGTTAATCATTATTTTGAGATTTCCAATTAAAAGTTTTATCTTTGCAGCTGCGTGGTTAGTTATTTTTGTCGATAGTAGAATATAATATATGAAAGTACTTTTTGACCATCAAATTTTTAGCTATGTTTATGGTGGCGCATCTAAATATTTTACAATGCTTCTAAAGTATCTGCCTCGTGAGTGCTGGGATACGACAACGCTATTAACAAGTAATGAATATGTACGAGCTGAAAAGTTAATGCCATTTACTCTTAAAAAATATTTTAGGGGGCAGACGGTCTTGCAAGAATATTTGAACAGACCATATAGTAATTTCATGATAAAAAAGAAATGTTATGATATCTTTCATCAAACCAATTTTGGAACATATTGTTTAGATAAAATAGGTAGTAAACCTATGGTAACAACTTATCATGACGCTAACCTATCAACTATTGATCCACATCCCGAACTAGTAGAGCGGCAGAGGGTATCGCTCGAACGTGCTGATTCCGTTATTGTTGTAAGTGAGAATACTAAAAAAGATTTATTGCAGCTTTTTAAGGTAGATGAGGCTAAGGTTTCGGTGATTTATCATGGGATTGAAATACCAGATTTGTCAAAACTCAATCACGAAAGAATAGTAGAACGTCCGTATATTTTGTATGTTGGAAGGCGAACATTCTATAAGAATTTTGATAATTTTGTAAAAGCATGTTCTTTAGTAATCAGTACATTCCCAGATATTCAAATCGTTTGCACGTCATCATGTTTTTCAAACAAAGAGTATTCAAAGTTTAAGTCCTTGGGGATAGAAGATAATATGAAGGCAATCTGCTGTGACGAGGCAGACATGGTGAGATTATATAGAGATGCGATAGCTTTTGTTTTCCCTAGCTTTTACGAAGGCTTTGGAATGCCTATTTTAGAATCTTGGAGTTGTAATTGTCCGGTAGTTTTATCAACAGCAAGTTGTTTTCCTGAAATTGCAGCTGACGCTGGATTGTATTTTGCTCCTGATTCAGTAGATGAAATGTTTTCACAAATTATGAAAGTTATAGAAGATGATGCTTTAAAAGAAACTTTGAGGCAAAGGGGAACTGAACGCCTGAAGAAGTTTTCTTGGGAGCGATGTGTCAATGAACACCTAAAAGTTTATCAGTCTTTAGCTGATTAAGATGTATTATTGTTGAAAAAGAATTGGCTACTCTAAATATCTACCATAAAGAACAGAACCTACATTTAGGAATGGTTTAGATATTATACAACGAACTTATAAGCAAAGATACTATCCGCACTTCTTTTATGGTTTCAAATTGTTACGGTTCTTTAAAAGTTCTATTGAAAATCATCAATCTTTCTTGATAAGATTTATGACCAAATAAGATGTTATCGTATTCCATGCTTGGGAGTTGGGTCATTGACCATATCTTGATGAGACAATAAAAATAGACAAAGGCTTTAAAGAGTTCTCTGTTATTGAGATTATTGAAACAATCCATAAGGGATTTCCATATAATCCAATAAGAGAAAATAAAGAGCATGCCGATTCGCTTACTTAATGTATCAAATTCACTGAAGAAAAAGAAAGCAATGAGGTAAGCCAAAAAAGCATTGATAATAATTGCGCCATCTTTCGTAAATTCTTCACTTTGTATTTTCTTATAATAGGTGAAAACCAATATGCTGGTAAACAATCTTTCAATATAACCTATAGAGAGTGGGGTGGCCTTATTGAAAAGTTCGGTATAGGCTTTTAATTTTTCAGCAAATTGTTGATCCAATCCTATGATGTTTACAACGCTCAATACAACTGAAATTTTGAGCAGGAAAATGAGATTGCATATTATAACGACTACTAAAAAAATCCATTTATTCAACTTCTTGTGGAAGAAGAAATAAAGCGGTAAATATATTAATGCCGATGAGTGGAAAGAAGCTCCCAAGAGGCACAATGAAAAATAAGGAATGATTTTTCTGTTTTTAAGATATGGTAAAGCATTTAAGAAGAGCATTATTGAAATAGAATTTCTAAGTAAATTGGTACTTATTTCTACCCCTCCAAATACAAAATAAAGGGTTAATCCTAAAGGAATATTGTTGGTGCGTTGTTTGAAGAAGTTTAAAAGTAGAATTAAATTAATAAAACAAATAACAGCTTGGAAGAAAAAGTAATTATTGGCGATATTTTTGCATAAAAGGTTTAAAATGGTAAATCCGGGTTCAAAGGATACTACGGAACCAATCTTATACTTGAAAATATCGCTCCATTCGCAATGATAAAAATATTGATAATAAATAATCCAATCACTGAAAATGAATCCTCTAAATGCAAAGAATACAAAGAAAGTTGTAATTGCGACAAATATGCTATATTTTCGATTAGTTTCTGTCGCACTTGGTGCTGCACAAATACAGGCACAAATTTCTAAGATGGCAACTTCAACGAGGTATGGAATTGGAAATATCATCTTTGCTTTTTATCAATAAGATTATCAGGCTTGTTATTCCTCCTGATTCTTATCTTCGCTTTTGTCTCGCTCTTGGTTATTCTCTAACCTTCTTCGATTTGGAGAAATAAGTAAAACCCATACTGCGTCTAAGAAAAATCCTATAGTAACAAATAACAAAACAATGACGAAACGTGGGGTACTTGATGCCTTATAAGGCATAATGGGACGCTGAAGTATGGTGTATGCTGGAGTTGATTCTTGTAATTTTGCCAATGATGCTTGGTATTGCGCTGTCATTTGGGTATATGTGTTGTATTTCAATTGCATATCGTTTTCTAATTCTTCCTGTTTTGATTGTAGGCTTTGCAATGATAAATCAATGTTGGCATCAGCAAATTTTGCGTATTTCTTTTGAGCTGTCTTATAATTATTGAGTGCCTCATTCTTTAATTTGTTATAATAAAAGACATCATTTTTATTCTTTTTTGTCTTATATTTGTTGATATACTCCTGAAGACGATTTTGGACAGTATCCACTAAAATGGCTGCCACCAGTGGGTCTTGATCCGTGCAGGTTATAGTAATGATGCTTGTTTTGTTATCAACCAAACAAGCAATATTGTTTCTAATGCCTTCACAAGTTTCAAAGTCTTTTTTAGGCATTTGAAATTTGTCAACGTTGCCAACTAAATTTGCTGTGTCATTTTTCTTTATTAATGCATGTATCAACTTTAGTTTCCATGTTTGCCAAAATGGAACTTTGGTTTGATACTTTAAGTGGTTAAAATAAGTTGTTACTGAATCACTTTTTGTTGTTCTAACTTTTATGTCAAATAAATTTCTGATAAAATCATTTGAACCCACCACTATTGGATACAATTCAGGGTATATAGCGTCCACAGATTTTTTTGTGTCTAAATCCAAACCAAAATTTGCGGCCATATCAGAAAGGCTTCCTGATAAGCCTGTGCTTTGTATTTCAGGGGCTAAAATGGATTCGGCTGTATATTCCTTCGGACTATTTAATGCAATGACAATACCCAAAACTGAGAAAACGGTTATGAAGGAAACCAGTAGATATTTTCTTCTTAATATTTGCTTCATCGCTAAAATAATATCAAATTCATTTGATTTCTCATTATTTTTCATATCTTTATCATTCTTTCTTTATAATTCTGGTTTTCTATATGGGTTTTATGTAAAAGGGGACTCCCAAATGCAATGATAGTCTAAATCCTTATTTCTATTTCCAATTTGTTTTGCAGGAACTCCACCAACAATAGTGTAAGGGGCTACTTCCTTAGTGACGACTGCATTAGCACAGACAACTGCTCCCTCTCCAATTTCAATTCCTTGCAAAATAGTTGCACCTATACCAATCCATGCAAAATCGTTAATCAGGATAGGAAGATACGAGGCATCAAAAGTTTTGCTATTAACGTCATGACTGCCCGTAATAATTTGAACATTATGCGAAATGGAAACATTGTTTCCTATTGTGATGCCTCCTCGTCCATCCAAAAGGCAATTGCGATTTATATGCGAATAATCACCTATGATAATTTTATTTGCATTATTTATATAGCATTTTTTCATGATAAACGATTGTTTGCCAATCTGCATTCTTACAGCTTGTAAGTACTTCTTGCGAATATTCCAAAAAGGAATATGGGGAAGAATGTCGTTTACAACATATTCCATTGCAAAAGCGTAAATCCACTTATACAATGAACTTTGTTTGAAGGAAAATAAAATCAGTGATTTGATGAAGAATAATGCTTTCTTGTAACTAAATTTTCCTTGTGAGGTTATTTTATAATTATAAATTAAACTTTGAAAAGGCTTGTTTGATATTCCTTCTCTTTCGTAAGTTTGTATGATAGTTTTTGTTTTTTGGAATTTATATCCTGCTTTATATACTGAAAATATCATGTGCCAATCTAAGGCAAATCCTAGATCTTTTTTGCGATTTATGTCGTAAAGATATTTTTTGTGAACATTGCTCCTTACGAATGATGAACCATGCCTGTAAATGGGATAATATTCCAATAATTTGGGAGTGTTCGGAGCTGTTATAATTCTCTTGCTTCCTTTGTCAATCTCTATGCTATCTCCGTAAATAATGTCTATTTTATTTAAATCAATGCTTTTTAAGGCATATTCTATGGCTGTTGGACTGGCAAAAGTGTCCCCGCTGTTAAGTATATTAATCCAATCTCCTGTTGAATGAAGAATGCCTTTATTCATGGCATCATACATACCATTGTCCTTTTCTGAAATCCAATAATTTATATTATCAGCATATTCTTTGATAACATCTAATGTTCCGTCTGTGCTTCCTCCGTCAATGACAATATATTCCTTATCCTCCCATGTTTGTGAGAGATAACTTTCAATAGTTTCTCTGATGTGAGCAACATCATTGAAAACGACTGTTATGACGCTAACTTTATTTGCCATATTTTATTTATTCCAAATTCCTGTTGCTTTTTGTTTTATTAATTTCCTGCATTGGTAAAAATGTATTGCTGTCATTGTCCCATAGGCTGCTGACATATAGAATACAATTTCTTGTATATTCATATTTTTCCCCCAAACAAACATTATTGTTAAATAAATGAATGTTGCAGTTATGGAAGTAATTATTTGAATATAAATCTTATTTAATCCATTTAGCAAATAGGTTACACAATTATTAAGATTAAAAAAAGAAATATATAGGAAAACAGACAGTGATACGATAAAAGGCACATGAACCGCATTGCCTACCCAAAAAAGGTAAAAGTATTGTGAAACTATCAGCATAATAATTCCTGCAAATTCTGTGAACAACCAAATCTTTAGTGCTGATTTAAATGCTTTTTCTATCCAATTGAAGTCTTGTTTTACATACGCATCGGTGTAGGCATTCCACATTGGAGAAATAAAGACTAAATATCCGATAGCAAGTAAATTAAAAAATTTATAGGCTATATTGTAAGTTGTTACTGATTCTGGTCCGCAAAATTGGGTGATAAAAAGGTTTGAGCTTCCATAAATAACCAAGCAGCTTGTTATTTGAATTAAAAAGAATCCTAATCCTTTGCCTACTATAGTTGATAAAAAATCTTTTCTAAATGATTGAATTGTAGGACGAAACTCTGGGTACTTGCTGAAGATTGGTATTGCTGCGAGGATATAAATTATTGCAGGCGTACAAGTGAATGCAAATACAACATAGATTAATTTTCCGTTTGTAAACTTCGTTAATAAAAAAATAATTAATAACCCTATTATATTTCCCAAAGTATTTATGAAATCCCACAAAGCATATTTTTGCAGAGCTACAAAAACATAACCAATATTCTTGAGTACAAATAAAATAAGGGTAAATCCGATTGCAACGAATAATACGTTTTGTAGTTCTGCATTGCTTATCGTATTTGTGTTAAAAACACTATTAAGATTTAATAGCTTTAATAAAATAAATCCTACAATCGCAATGATACTTGCTATTATTGTCAATGCTATAATTGTTGTACTTAAATAGGATTGGGCTTCTTTATAATTGCCTTTTGAAACGGCTTCGGTAAGATAGTTGCGCATGCCATTTCCTAATCCTATATCAAAGAATGAAAACCAATATAAGATAGAGGTTATTGTCAGCCAAACTCCATAAAGTTCAGAATTAAGATAGTTTAGCGTGATTGTTACAACAAGGAGCGAGGTTATTAATCCAATAACTTTTAAAATAGCAGAATATAAGATGTTGCTTTTGAGCATTTTACTTCTGCCATCTGTACTTATAAATTGATTTATACACTTGTTGATTATCATTCTGAAAATTCCCAATGACTTTTTTGTTATTTCAAAATATTTGCGATAGTAGCGATCACCGCTGCCATACTTGCGGCACTGGAGCCTATTGTCATCAGTTCAGCCAAACTCATCTTGGCGCGTGACTTTGTTGGGACGATAATCTCGCACCCGGGACGTACTTTCGCGTTATGTCCCACTTTCGCGAGGGTGCCGTTCATGTACATGATGTAGGTGCGACTCTTTTTTGCATCGGACGAGAAACCACCGGCTTGATCGATGTAGTAAGCTACGTTTTTGCCCTCTCGATAGCTTACGGCATTAGGATACATCACGGCTCCATTGATTCTTACGGTTCCGTTGTATTGGGGCACGATGATGCGATCGCCCTCTCTAAGAATCAGGTCGGCATCGCTGCCAGGCATCTCTAATGCCTTATCCAACTCAATACCAACGGGGTAGGTCTCAGGAAGTTGGAACTTCTTAAGACGGGTATTCTGAGTTTGTTGCGAAGCTTGTATAATACCAGCAGCGTTGGAACTCTTGGCTGCAAGGTCGAGCATGTTTTTGCTTTCTTGCTCCATTTGCATTTTGTAAGCGGCTTCCATACGCATCCGCTCAACTTCTGTTGGCTTCCTCTCAAGTCTGGCCCCCTTGATGTAGGCTAATTCCGTGGCTCCGCCAGCAGCTTTGAAAATATCGCTTAGGCGGGTGTTGCGGCCTGTTAAGGCATAGTTTCCAGCAAATAAAACCTCACCTTCAATAGTAATGTTCTGTTGTTTTGTTGTACCAGGACTCTTTCTGACAAAAACCTCATCGAACGGAGCTAACGTAAAGCCAGCCTCGCCGTTGATTACAAAACCATCTTTCAATGCAAATGAATAGCTGTGTGCGATAATAGAATCGGTTGCCAATGCCTCTGGATTGATGATTCTTCTTGATACATCGACTCTTACCGTTGAGGCGGTCTGTTTCAAACCTCCAGCCTGAAGGATAAAGTCTTCTAATGTTTCATTATCCGCATATTTATATGTGCCGGGAAATTGTACTTCACCGTGAATAGCAATGGTTCGCTCTTCCTGAACGTCGCTCCTTGTCGGAACGAACAGTACATCTTCATTTTGAAGCGGTATATCAGCCACTCTGCCGAGCAAAATACCTTCGATATCAACAGAAATTACCTCCAATGTCCTGTCCGCCTTCATTCTATGCATGACTGCATGGGGAGCAAAAGCCACTTCGGTGAGGCCGTCTGCTGCCTCGACAAGAGCCCTGACGCTGTTGATTTGGCCTCCGACCTCATACATTCCTGGACGGAATACGGCTCCTTTGATTTCAACCATGTTCTCGTAACGGGGAATTACCGAGTCAACGCTAACAGAATCCTCATCCGAAAGATTGAACCGGTTCATGTCGAATTCGTTTACATTGAAAATAGAATATTGTCTGCCGGTCTTGCGTCTAACCCTTACCGATTTTGTGTAGGCATCGCCTGAGAAACCGCCGGCATAGCCAATCAGGGCGCCGAGACTCTCATTGCGTTTCATTTCATAGTACATCGGCCGTTTGACCTTACCGCTAACATTGACTAACATATCGTAAGCACCGACAACAATGACGTCGTTGTCGGTAAGTCGCACATTGCCACTCAGATGTCCTCGTCTTAAAAAATCGTAAATGTCAACAGTGCTTATCAGTGAGCCCCTTCTATAGACTTTGATGTTCCTCAGGGTTCCCAATTCTCCTATTCCTCCAGCCATATATAGTGCGTTGAACACTGTAGCAAAGGCTGACAAGGTATAGGTGCCGGGTGTCTTCACTTCTCCTACAACATTCACCATAATGGTGTGTGTCTGACCAACTGACAGGCGAATGTTGGAACTGCTGTATCTTTTACCCAGTATCCGCCGAATCTTATTGTTAGCTTGCTTAACGGTAAGTCCGCTGACCTGGATTGGACCGAATCCCTCAATGGTGATGATGCCATCTGGAGCTACTGTTGTCTCATACGATTTCTGTGAAGCCCCGTAGATGTCAATGAAAACGGCATCGCCGGGTCCGAGTCTGTAATTGGCTGGAAGAGCCATGTTCATGTTAGGCTCGAAAGAGAGATTGCGGTTGTTGAAAATGTCTCTACCCCAAACTTCCTTTTTGTTTTTCTTCAGTTTCTTCAGGAGGTTCTTATACATCGTTGCCGTATCTTGTGGCATCCAATTGTCTAATTCCTCTTGCATCATCAGGTATTCTCCATCCTCCTCATCGTAAGTGTTCTTGTTTGTGGATTTTGAATTTATGCGTTGGTTGGAATATCTGGCAGCTTCATCTTGCGCATCCTTGTAATCCTCCAGTGTCTCGTCGGCAATCTGTCGCTTGCTTACCCCAGGTCTTTTTTGCCCATTATTCTTTCTGCCTCGGTCGTATTCTTTAGTGGTGGTCTCTCCCAATGTGGCATTACCTTTTTTCATCTTCTCGTAGGTGTTTCTCACGCGTCTGATTTGGGAAATATCCACACCGTTTTGCATCAATTTGGTTACTATCTGTGCCTGGGACGTTCCTTTCCCTTGTTCTTTTACAACAAATTCCATTACCTGTGTGTCTGTCATTGAAGACTGTCCATAGGTAACTTGGAATCCCGTTATAACCATCAAGAATAAAAGTATGTATTTTTTCATTTTATCTTAAAATTTCTTTCCGCTAATAATTGAAGTAAAAGTTTTCATGACAATTTTAAAGTCCAACCATAATGAACGCTTCTCAAGATATCGAATATCCATTTCCATACGCTTCAGCATTTTTCCCATTGTATCTGTATATCCGTTGTATAGGGTTGCCTCGGATGTCAAACCTGGTCGCATTTGGAATATAAGTGGATATTGGTCAGTATGTTGCATGATTTGGTCAATGAAATACTTGCGTTCTGGTCTTGGCCCAACAAACGACATAGTACCAATCAACACATTCCAAAGCTGAGGCAGCTCATCCAGATGATGACTTCTAAGGAATTGCTCAAGTTTGGTTGAGTTCGAATCATCACAGGTTGCAACTAACTGGGGCCCATATTCCTCAACGATACTGCTCATAGTCCGAAACTTGAAAATTACAAATGGCTTACCCTTATATCCGAGTCGTATCTGCTGGAAAAAGACTGGTCCATTATCTTGCCTTTTCAACATTAGGGCAATAATGAGGAACACAGGAGACAAGAGAACTAAACCTGATAATGCGAAGAAGATATCCAAGGCTCTTTTGCATATTCGTTGGAAAATCCCCATGCCATCATAAGTATTAGCTTGCTCCATTGTCAAATATTCTCTCTTCGTTTTTTATAATAACTCAGTAGTTCGTAATTTGTTGCAAAGATACTATATTTTATTTAATTCTTATGATTTTTTTAGCTATCTTTGCATACTAAAGTGATACAGAACCTCGAGAGAGCGTTCCTTTTGGTATATTCTTGTGCGAAGTTGATGTTAACGGGTAAATGCGGAAGATAATTCATATCGACATGGATGCTTTTTATGCATCTGTTGAGCAGCGAGACAATCCACGGTTGAAAGGGTTGCCCATAGCCGTATGCTATGATGACTCTCGTAGTGTGGTAACAACTGCCAGTTACGAGGCGCGGTCGTTCGGCGTTCATTCTGCGATGCCTGTTTTTCAGGCTAAACGCTGTTGCCCACATTTGCAGATAGTGGAACCTCATTTTGAGAAATATAAAGAGGTTTCATCGCAAATCCATGATATATTTTCGGAATATACGGATGTCATAGAGCCTTTGTCATTGGACGAGGCTTTCCTTGACGTTACTGAAAATAATGTGGGAGTAAAATTTGCAGTCAATATTGCCAAGGAAATTAAGAGGAAAATATCCGAGAGAATTCAACTGACGGCTTCGGCTGGCATCAGTTATAATAAATTTTTGGCGAAGATAGCTTCTGACTACAGGAAGCCAGACGGTATTTTTACGGTGCATCCTGCTAAGGCAATGGATTTTATAGGCAGTCTGCCTATTGAGAAATTTTGGGGCATAGGACCAAAAACGGCACTTCAGATGCATAAGATGGGTATTTTTAAAGGAGAACAACTGCGACAGGTTTCATTGGAACATCTCATTCAGGTATTTGGCAAATCAGGTAGCATTTTCTATTCGTTCGCACGCGGTATTGACGACCGACCAGTAGCTGTTGGAAGGGAAAGAAAATCTGTAGGATGTGAACAGACCTTTAAAGAGGACATTCATCGTTTTTCGCAGATTATCATAGGATTATATCATATTGCACTTGAACTGGCCGAACGGATTAAGAAGAGTGATTTCGAGGGTAGGACATTGACCTTGAAGATTAAATGGAGTGCTGATTCTCAAATTACACGAAGCGTAACGGTTGACCAGTCAATCTGTACAAAAGAGGAAATTCTGCCGTTAGCGAAAAAATTGTTACAAGAGACTGATTATAAGAAACGCTCCATTCGCCTTTTGGGGTTGTCGGTCTCGTCGGCAAGTAGAGAAAATGAAAACAGTGATAAATTATCGCTTTGGAGAGAAGGGGATTTGGATTTTTCGGATAGACTAATATAACCTTTAACTTACAGGAAAATCCTTTACAAATTTACTTTATTGATATAATATTTTTGAATTGAAAATGAAGATGTTATGTATTCTTATTCAAAAGCTTATCTTTTGTCAGTTAAAAGCTCACCTATTGCACTTCGAAAGATGACCTTTGGTCATGTGTTAATTCAGCGTTTTCAATATGTTTGCGAAAATATCTTACAATAATATATGAGTGGGAGTTTTGTTGCATAACAGCCATGACTTGTTTGTTTTGTCTGTAGGAAAAACTTGTTATTCGGGATTAATCTCATTTTGAGGTGCTTGTCAGATTATATTATTTACTTTGAATATTATTGAAAATATTTCATAATCACAAAGAATTATATTAATTTTGCAGAAAAATAAGAGATGCGATATTTGGTGACATGCAGAAAATGTGGCGGACGCTTTCAGGTGAGCACTGAAACAGACACCAAGATGAATTGTATATGTCCATATTGTAGCCAGAAATTGGTGATTATTTTGCCAAAAGAGGCACAAACATCCTTGCCGAATACAATGCAAAATGAGTCTCACGAGACTGCCCCTCTGAAAAAACGATCATCACATCATGGGTTGTTGTGGGGCGTTTTGTTCATCATATTTCTTATTTTGGGTTCTGCAGGTTATTGGGGCTGGACCGAATATCAATTAAATTTGGAAAGAGAACAGTTGCAAGCCAGGAGGCATCATAGGGATTCGGTTGCCCAGGAAAGAATGAAAAAAGAGTCATTAGCTATGGCAGCACAACGGGCTGAACAGCAACAAAAAATGATTTGTGATTTTTTGAAGTCCTTTTATAGGAAAGCAGTCTTGTCAAATGCGGATCCAGTCTTGTATGAACATTATTTAACAGAATACTGCATCAATACAATATATGGGGATGAGTCGACCCCATCAGATGTCGATAAGTCAACTGCCTGGCGTGGAGCTTTCGGATCGGTTTCGGGAATCAATAATGATGAGGAACTTTTGGCAAATCTTCAAGTCATTCATGCCGATGGAGAATGGTATAAAGTGCGACTTTCGCAAGATGGAGCTACCGAGTTCCGCATGATTAAAGTACTAAATCGGAAAGGTCAACTATTCATAGATGAGGTCAGATAAAAGCAATGAGTAATCAGTTTCAAGTAATATGTAAACAGTGTGGTCAGACCTATATAGTGCAGACGGAGCCGGGAATGACGGTGAAATGTCAGTGCCCTTTCTGCCAAAGTATGGCTACTGTAGTGGCTCCATTGGCTGATGGTGGTGATAATCAACTTCGTCAGGCTCAGAAACATCCGCAGAAGGAGTCTAATATCGGAAGGAAAGTTGTTATAACTTTCATCATCGTTTTCTTGATAGTAATTATCGTATTTTCCGTATTGTATGCTGTGTTTTCAGCTATGTCTAATTAAAAAAAAGAAAATTCTACAAAATATGAAACAAACTAAGATTGTATGTTCGATTAGTGACAGACGTTGTGAAGTGGATTTCCTTAGAAAACTGTTCTTCGCGGGAATGAATGTTGTACGTATGAATACGGCACATGCCACGCCTGATGGCATAAAAAAAATTATCAGAAACACGAGAACGGTATCACCTCACTTGGCCCTTCTGATTGATACAAAAGGTCCTGAAGTGAGAACAACTGGGGTGGATACTCCTATTGCTTACAAAACAAGCGACGTTGTGAAGCTTTTAGGACGTCCTGATGTTGATACGAGCCACGATATCATTAACCTGTCTTACAAGGATATAGCCAAGGATGTAAAGGTTGGCGACCATATGCTCTTCGATGATGGCGCACTTGATATGGAAGTGATGGAGGTTTCAGGACCGACTATTATTGCACAGGTTCAAAATGATGGAGAATTGGGTTCTCACAAAAGTGTTAATGTTCCTGGGCAGCATATTGATTTGCCAGCTTTAACTGAAAAAGACAAGTCAAATATTTTGTTGGCGATAGAGGAGGACATCGACTTCATTGCCCATTCTTTTGTCCGTTCAGCAGCAGACGTCATGGAAGTGCAGAAGATATTAGATGAGCATGATTCGGATATCAAGATTATATCAAAAATAGAAAACCAAGAAGGGGTAGATAATATTGATGAGATAATCGAAGCCTCTTATGGTATTATGATTGCCAGAGGTGATTTGGGAATTGAGGTGCCCATTGAACAGATTCCGGGTATTCAAAGAAACATTATTCGTAAATGTATTGCTAAGAAAAAGCCTGTCATTGTCGCCACTCAGATGTTGCACACGATGATCAACAATCCACGTCCAACACGCGCTGAGGTGACAGATATTGCCAATGCAATATATAGCCACACTGACGCATTGATGCTGAGTGGGGAGACGGCAAGTGGGAAATATCCATTAGAAGCAGTCCAAACGATGGCAACTATTGCTGAACGTGCAGAGAAGGATGCTCATAGCGAGGGATTTATTGATATCCCTGTAACAGATAAGAGTGACCAAAGGGAATTTTTGGCTAAGAGTGCGATAGAAGCTACTGAGACTTTAGGAGTCAAGGGCATAATTACTGACAGCGCTTCTGGACAAACGGCCCGTAATCTTGCTGCTTTTCGCGGACCGAATCCTGTATTGGCAATCTGTTATAAGGAGAAACTTCAACGCTGGCTGAACTTAAGTTATGGGATTATCCCCATTTATCAGCAACAGCATGTTAGCAGTTATTATATGTTTGCTGCTGCGTTGCGCATGTTGAGACAGAAGGGGTACATTAATCATGAGGATAAGATAGCCTATCTCTCTGGTTCTTTCGGAGAGGGAGGAGGTACGACTTTCCTTGAAATCAATAAAGTTAACAAGGTATTTGGGAAAGAATACAAGTTCCATCTACCAACAGGTAGTGTAGATTAATGCGTCAGGCGAATATAGAATATTAAAACGATAAAGGAGATGCTCGAAAAAGCATCTCCTTTATTTGTGTTCGGATTTTAATTTATTATTCTACTTCATCGATTTTCTTCACTCGACGCTCATGACGAGCGCCCTCAAAGCTGGCTTTAAAGAACTCATCCATGATTTTCTCTGCCGTTTTGTTGTCAACAAACCTACCCGGCATTACCAATATGTTTGCGTCGTTATGCTGGCGGATGAGACCTGCAACATCTTTGTTCCATGCCAAACCAGCACGAACACCTTTGTGTCTGTTAAGGGTCATTACCATACCTTCGCCACTTCCACAAATGGCAATAGCTGGATAAACCTCTTCTTTTACAACAGCCTCAGCCAATGGATGGGCATAATCTGGATAATCGCAACTAAGGTCGCTATTACAACCAAAGTCCTTATAGGAATACTTGTGGTTTTCAAGATACTGAATAACAAATTGCTTCAATGGAAAGCCAGCGTGATCGCAAGCTACTCCTACTGTTTTAATTTCCATAAGCGTTTAGGTATTATGAGTCCCTGGCATTTCAGGCCAAGGACTCCGGTTAAACTATCGTACTAAAAAATCTTTCACTTGTTTGTAAACGTTCTCTGCTGTAAAGCCAAGTTTCTCGTCGAGAACCTTGTATGGGGCTGAAAAGCCGAAACTATTCAGGCCAAATACTGTACCATTTGCTCCTACCAATCCCTGTAAGGTGATTGGAAGCCCAGCGGTCAAACCAAATATCTTTGCCTTCTTTGGGAGAACTTCTGCCTGATATTCATCTGATTGTCTGCGGAATAGGCCCTCTGATGGAGCACTGACAATGCGTACTTTTATATTGTCTGCCTTGAGAAGTTCTGCTCCTGCAATACAAGAAGCTACTTCTGAACCACTGGCAACCAGAATAACATCATAGTCACTTTCAGAATCTTTTACGATATAGGCACCCTTGCGAGCCAATGTGTAATTATTGCCTGCAGGTAGATTCTTAATGTTCTGACGTGATAAAATCAATGCCGTCGGTGTGCTCATGTTCTCCATTGCCATTTGCCAGCAAACTGTTGTTTCTTCGGCATCAGCAGGGCGGAAAACCCTGACAGAATCCTCTCCAGAGTGGTTTTGCAGTTTCTCCATCAAGCGTATTTGAGCCTCCTGTTCAACAGGTTCGTGAGTCGGTCCATCCTCTCCAACGCGGAAAGCATCGTGACTCCAGATAAATTTAACTGGAGTTTTCATCAATGCAGCCATGCGCACTGCAGGTTTCATATAGTCAGAGAATACGAAGAACGTACCCATTGCGGCGATGACACCTCCGTGGAGCATCATGCCGATACACATACAAGCCATTGTCAATTCGCTTACACCAGCTTGGAAGAATGCACCTGTGAAATCGCCGTTAACAATGCTCTTTGTCTTTTTCAAGAAGCCATCTGTCTTGTCTGAGTTTGAAAGGTCGGCAGAGGCACAAATCATATTTGGTACTTGCTCAGCCAAGAGTCCGAGGCATGTGGCACTTGCGGCACGTGTAGCTACGTCTGGCTTCTGTTCGATTGTTGTCCAATCTATTTTAGGCGCATCACCACTAAACCAAGTTCTTAATTGCTCTGCCTTTTCGGGATTGGCTTTTGCCCATTCCTTTTCTTTGGCTTTCCTGTCCGCAACAATTTTCTCCAACTCCTTTTTGCGGTCGGCATATAGTTTTTGAGTTTCGGGGAAGATTACGAACGGGTTTTCCGGATCTCCGCCAAGATTTTTAATAGTGTTTATATATGCATTGCCACCTAATGGCGCACCATGTGTCTTGATGCTGTGCTCGTAGCTACTTCCGTCTTCTTGCAAAGCTCCCTTACCCATGATTGTCTTGCCAATGATAAGGGTAGGGCGGTGCTTCTCATCTCTTGCTGAGTCCAATGCTTTTCGTATTTCATCCACGTCATTTCCATTGCAATTAATGACATTCCAGCCCCATGCTTTGTATTTTGCTTCGGTGTCTTCATTCATGACGACTCCACATTCGGTTGAAAGCTGAATGTCATTTGAGTCATAAAACATGATAAGATTGTTCAGTCCGAGGTTACCGGCGATTCTTCCTACACCTTGCGAAATTTCCTCTTGAATGCCACCATCAGAAATATATGCATAGATTTTATGTTGAATCACCTCGTTGCCGAGGCGTGCCTCAAGGAATTTCTCGGCCACTGCTGCACCAGCTGCGAAGGCGTGTCCTTGACCTAAAGGACCAGATGTGTTTTCTATTCCCCTGATGATATCTCTTTCAGGATGACCGGGAGTTGGTGACTGCCATTGACGGAATTGCTTCAATTCCTCGATAGTGAATTTTCCTTGCAAGGCCAAGGCTGAATATAGCATCGGAGACATGTGTCCTGGGTCGAGAAAGAAACGATCTCTTCCCGTCCACTCCGGGTCAGATGGGTCGTAAACAAGATATTCGGAGAAAAGTACGTTGATAAAATCAGCACCCCCCATAGCTCCTCCTGGATGTCCTGATTTTGCCTTTTCTACCATTGATGTTGATAGAATCCTAATGTTGTCCGCAACGCGGTTCATTGTTTCTTTGTTGTTCATTCTATTCTTTTAGATTATTATTTTGTTACACATGCAAATATAATAATTAATTGGGAGAAACCAAAATAAAATGATATATTTTAATTTATCTCCTCTATAAATACCATTTCTCCGTTATTTTATGCTGCGTAACCAGCGAAACTGAATATCTCATTTATACTTTTTTTATTTAGGGAATTAGCTGAAAATCCCTACTTAACCTTCTTTTTTCAGAGACTTATCATGTTTATTTTCTGCCCAAATCTCTGTCATCTTTGAGGTGAAAGCTTTGGCACCCACAAAAAATTAATGGGCTACTGGTCTAATCTATTGAATCCTAGTATTAGCATTGGGTGGGATGTAAAGGTTTAAATAATATATTGCACTGACGAACAATTAGTTATGGATTTATAGAATAGTCCTAATTATTATATCCTTGACGATTCTTCTTATTTTGAAGTTTGACAATATCTTGTACAGTACAGGCTCCATAAAGAAATGCTGCCGAGAATATTCTCCATGTATTCATACACAGAATGAGTATGCAGGTGAAAAATGATGTTACGAAAAATAACGCTGTAAAGGCGGTTGTTTGTGTATCAGGGTCACCTTGCAAAATGCCTACTTGATTCTGCACATAGCAGTATATCAAGATTATCAAGGGTGTAGAAATTAAAATGTTGATGCTGAAGGAAATAGTATTTGTCAGTAAACTATACGAAATATACCTTGGCAAATGTTTAAACAGGAGAAGTATTCTTTTATTGTTAGAAGGCGCATTTGCAATGTACTTAAAAGCCTGATGATTTAATTGATAAACAGCTATCGTCGAAGTAATAGCCATTGGAAACAAAATGTGCCATGAACTTGTTATCAGCGAATTTATTGTTATTGATAGTACGATGGCAGTGAACAGGATATACCATTTTATTGATTTCAAGACACCCCACATGTTCTTTGTCCATTGAGCATAACCAGCCGTCAAACAACTTGTGATACTCCTGTTTTTGTTTAAGTCTATTATTTCCATCTATCTTATATCATATTATATTTCTCCTGAACTCTGAGCAAACGATTGCTGTGGCAACAGCAACATTGAGTGATTCCGCCTTTGATTCCTGATGAGAGAAATTTGGTATTAATAATTTTTTGGTTACCCTATCCTTGATTAAGGGTGAAATGCCTTTTCCTTCATTCCCCATAATGATCAATCCTTTATTTGAGAGATTCTCATTATATATATTCTCGCCATTCAGAAGTGTACCGTAAATGGGATAATCAGAGGGGAGTGAGTTAATGAAACTGATTAAATTCTGATAATGAATCTGAACTCTGGCTATACTGCCCATGGTCGCTTGCACTACCTTCGGATTCCAACAGTCAGCCGTTTCTTCAGAACAGATGATGTGTTTGATTCCAAACCAATCAGCAATTCTGATAATAGTACCGAGATTTCCAGGATCTTGAATGCCATCGAGGGCTAATATAAGTTCCTTATCGAAATGTATCCTCAATTCTTGATTGATTTTAAGTTTAAAAAGGCCTAACTTACTTTGGGGGTGTTGTAAGAATGAGATTTTCTTTATATCTTCAATGTCTTCATATAACTCCTCAAGTTCGAATTTGGCATGGATTAAATCGTCAACTATTTTAGGTCCTTCGGCTACAAATAGTTTTAATTTCCCTCTGCCTTTTTTTGTTTCTAATGAACGGATGAGCTTTATTTTGCTTTTAGATATCATAACGCAAATTTATAAAAAACTCTTCACCTACATAGCATTACTCTTAACTTTTTAGTATCTTTGCGCAAAAAAAGGGATTTTTGATGTTTCAAGATAGACTTATCAAATTTTATAATGCAATATTAATTCTCCTTTTAGTGCTATTAATAGCATCTTGTTCTGCTGAAAAATTTGTTGCTGATGGGAAGTATATGCTTGATAAAGTTGAAATTAAATCGGATGTTAAGGATTTTGATGCTTTACAATTTGCACAGCTTATTCGCCAAAAGGGTAATTCTCGATGGTTCTCTTTTTTTAAAATACCATTGGGAACATACGCACTTTCTGGTAGGGATACTACGAAGTGGATAAATAGGACATTGCAAAAGATGGGGGAGAAACCTGTCTTATATGACACACTTGAGGCACAACGGTCAAAAGAAAATTTGAGAGTTGCTATGAACAACATGGGTTACATGAATGCGACTGTTGATTTGGAGACGAAAGTCAAGGGGAAAAAATTGAAAGCTATTTACACGTTGCATCCTGGATCGCCCTATCAGATAAACAGCTTCAATTATGATATCCAAGATTCAGTAATAGCAAGTTTACTCGAACCTAGCCTTACTTCTAAATTTGACAAGAACCATCCTCGACAATTTATTGTGTCTGCCCTTGACAATGAACGCAAACGATTAACAAAAATATTGAATGATTCTGGCTATTATCGATTCAATAAAGACTTTATCTATTATACGGCAGATTCCACAAAAGGCTCAAAAGAGGTCGATCTGACATTACATCTAGCAAAATATCGCACCAATAATGATAGTGAACCTATTCTTCATCCAAGATATATTATCAATAAAGTAAATATTTTACCAGGAAACTCAACTGGTGTCAATCTTCGAAAAGCTGTCATCTCAGAAAATAATCTTATTGAGCCTGGTAGATACTTTTCTTCATCAGATTTACAGAAAACATATAATAATTTTGCCCGTTTAGGTGCTGTCAGATATACAAATATTGACTTTAGAGAACTGAACAGCATAGAAAATATTATTGTTGGTAAGACTTTTAATTATCAACAGTCGCAAAAGCATTATTTAGATGTTGACATAACTTTATCAAGCAATAAACCTAATACAATATCTTTTCAACCTGAAGGAACTAATACGGCTGGGAATTTAGGTGCAGCTGCTGTTCTCTCATATCAAAATAGGAATTTATTCAGAGGAAGTGAACTCCTTAGCGTTGAATTGCGTGCCGCCTTTGAAGCCATAACGGGGCTTGAGGGTTATGAAAACCATGATTATGAGGAGTATGGCATACAGACCAGCCTTCAATTCCCAAGATTTCTTTCACCATTCGTTAGTCGTGATTTCCGACGTAGAAGTAATTCCGTTTCCGAAGCATCAATAAGTTGGAATTTACAGAATAGACCTGAGTTTCACAGGCGAGTTTTCTCTGCTATGTGGAAATATCGTTGGGCAAATCCAACTAAACATTTTAAGTATGGACTTGATGTATTGAATTTAAGTTTTGTCTATATGCCATGGATAAGTAGTACTTTTAAAACTGATTATCTTGATGACATATCAAATCGGAATGCAATCCTTCGATACAATTATGAAGACCTATTAGTAATGAGAATGGGCTTTTCAGTAATATATAACTATAACGACCAGGCCATACGAGCGCAATTTGAGACTGCAGGAAACTTGTTGAACGGTGTCAGTCGTGTCTTTAACCTAAAAAAGAATGACCAAGGGCAACGAATGCTGTTTAATATTGCTTATGCACAATATGCAAAATTTGATTTCGACTACACCAAAATAATTAGCTTCGACGAGAACAACTCTTTGGTATTGCATGGAGATTTCGGAATAGCTTGGCCGTATGGTAATAGCAAAGTGCTTCCATTTGAAAAAAGATATATAGCTGGAGGGCCTAATTCCGTACGTGGATGGAGCGTAAGGGAACTTGGACCAGGGAAATTCAAGGGGTCAGACGGTCGTATAGACTTCATCAATCAAACTGGTGATTTGAAATTAGATCTGAACTTGGAATATAGAACTCATTTGTTTTGGAAGTTTGATGGAGCAGCATATATTGATGCTGGAAACATCTGGACTTTACGTAATTACGAAGAACAACAAGGAGGGCAATTCAAAATTGGTGAGTTTTACAAGCAATTGGCTTTTGCTTACGGCCTTGGCTTACGTTTGAATTTTAATTATTTTATACTTCGCCTTGATACTGGTATGAAAGCAATCAATCCAGTATATGATGATTTCAAAGAGCATTATGCTCTCTTCAATCCTAACTTCAAAAGGGACTTTACTTTTCATTTTGCAGTCGGACTCCCCTTCTGACAATCCCTTTCTACCTTATTAAAGTGGCAAGAAGTATATTTTAGGTTTTGCATTCTTGAAATGTTTTATTACTTTTGCAAAAATTTATTCCAATGCTGAGATTTATATCAATAGGTAGTGGTAGTAGTGGAAATTGCTATGTGCTGTATACCGAGACCGATTGTTTGGTTATCGATTGTGGTGTAGGCATCAGATTAATGAAAAAGCATTTTCATAACTATGGACTGCAACTGTCAATGATACGAAATATAATAATTACGCATGATCACGCAGACCACGTGAAATCTGTGGGTTCATTAAGCGGAGACTATAAAATACCTGTTTATGCAACAAAGCTTGTTCATAGTGGTATTAAAAAGAATTGGTGTGTACGAAGAAAGGTTGATTTGGCTATGGTTCGCTATGTTGAGAAAGGAAAGACAATCGAAATTGGCGAGTTTAATGTAACGCCTTTCGAGGTTCCGCATGATAGTACCGATTGTGTTGGATATTATATTGAAAGTGAAGGAGTTTCTTTTACTATTGTAACAGATTGTGGACATGTTACGGAAGAAATTAAAAACTATATATCTCACACCAATTTTCTCATTATAGAGGCTAACCATGAATTAGAGAAACTTGCCGTAGGGCCTTATCCCAAATTTCTTAAAGACAGAATTAGTGGACCTAATGGACATTTAAGCAATGCCGATTGTGCAAGAGCTCTTGTAGAGAATGCAAATTCAGATCTCAACTGTGTCTGGCTTTGCCATCTAAGTGATGAGAACAATCATCCTGAGCTTGCTCGTAAAACAATAGAATCTATATTATTAGACAGAGGAATGATACCGGGCAAAGATTTTGGGCTTGAGGTTTTAAAACGAAGCACCCCCAGTGAAATTTATGAATTAACGTAGATTTTTACCAGCCTGCCTTGTTTATATATATTATTTATATTCTAATGAATAAATAATTGCTCTGTTATTTATTAGCTCATATTTGGAATATAATAGAAAAATGCTTACTTTTGCAAGGAATATTGATCGAATATGAAACAATTTATATTACTACTTCTATTGTTTGGAATGATTACTGTAACTTTTTCTTCTTGTAAAAAGGAGAAAAAAAGTGATGACATCATTACAAAGATATCTCCAAAGCCCCAAATATCGCATAGCCCTCAACAACTGACAGATTTCAGTTATAAAAAAGAAATAGAGTGGATGGATGGTGTCTATACTATTAATATTCGACGTTATGCGGACAAGGATTTGCCGTTGATAACAGATGAAGATGGAACGAAATATTTTGACAACAAGATAGATTTGAAGATTTTACGTAAAGACGGGACTACTTTTTATAGTCGCTCTTTTTCAAAAAACGATTTCAAGTCTTTTACAAACAATCAATATGGGAAACATGGTATTTTAGTAGGATTCATGTTTGATAAGGTTGATGGAAACTACTTAAGATTTGGAGCAAGTATAGGCTCGCCTGATCCAAATAGTGATGAATATATTCCAATTGACGTAATTATTAATAATATGGGAGATTTACATATTACGAATGCTGCTCAGTTAGATACAAATAGTGATCAAAACAAAACGACAAACGAAATTGAAGAAGCAGAAAAAGAAGGCATTTAAGCGGTTAAAAGGAAATATGCCGATGTGACACTGTTCGATCTGTCGCATCAACAAAAAATTGACACATCAATGAATAGTGATGTGTCAATTTTTGTTGGAAAATTAAACAAGTTAAACTCTTTAAATGGATTTATAACCTGTAGTACAATTTTTTCTAATCAGGTCTTTCAAACTTAACTCCTTATTGCCATTGGCCTCGTAGGCCTCACGCATTTCTTCATATCCTTCCAATTCTTCTTCAGAGTGGGAGAAATCTATTGCTTTATTTTTACCTTCGGCAATTGCCCAGCTTATAAATGCTATCACAAACAATGCCAATAATCCAATCAATGGTGTTGTCATAATGATTATTTTTTATTCTGATGCAAAATTACGTTAACTTTATCAAAGAGCCAAATTTTATTAAAGTTTTTATTAACTTTGTAGTTGAAAGAGCTCTTGAGATGTTCTTTCATTATAGAATAAAAATGAAAATATGACGAGAAAAGACCGATATGATTACATTTTAGAATATTTTCGTCAGAAAGTTGGAAAGGTATCCACTGAGTTGATGTTTGGATCTTCTTTTCAGCTTTTATGCGCAACCCTTCTTTCTGCACAATGTACAGATAAGCGGATAAACGAAATAACCCCCGCTTTGTTTCGTCATTTTCCCTCTGCGAAGGAAATGGCAAAGGCCGAGGTGGATGATATATTTGAATTTGTGAAATCTGTGTCTTACCCTAATTCCAAGGCCAAACATCTTGTAGAAATGTCAAAAATCTTGGTTAATGATTATGGAGGAGAAGTTCCGTCAGATCCTAAAGAACTTGTAAAATTACCAGGAGTAGGTCGCAAGACAGCAAATGTTGTACAATCAGTTTGGTTTGGCAAACCAACTTTGGCAGTTGATACCCATGTCTATCGGGTAAGCCATCGTTTGGGGTTAGTACCTAAGGAGGCTAACACACCCAGAAAAGTTGAAGATTACCTTATGAAAAAGATTCCTTTAGACGAGGTGTCATCAGCTCACCACTGGCTCCTTCTTCATGGTCGATATATTTGTAAAAGTGCGCGTCCAAATTGTAATAAGTGCCAATTTGAGTTTTTATGCCCCAAGTTATTGGATGCAAGTAAACTAACATGATTTAATTTATGAATACGACTCGAATTTTAGGATTCTTGAATGATGTTGCAGCAAACAACAATCGCGATTGGTTTCAAGAGCATAAGCTTGAATATGAAACGGTAAAAAGGGATTTTGACCAAGGAGTTGGGGCTGCCATCAAAGCTTTGTCGACTTTTGACGATGAAATTTCTCATGTTCAGGTAAAAGATTGCACTTATCGCTTTTATCGTGACATTCGTTTCTCCCCTGATAAAAGTCCTTATAAGCGACATTTTGGAGCTTATATCTGTGCAAAAGGGCGCAAGGCTTTGCGTGGAGGATATTACATACATGTACAACCTGGCAATTGTTTGGTGGCTATTGGGTCTTATTGGTTGCCAACCAACATTCTGACATCTTGTAGAAATGAATTAATTGCTAATATTGAGGATTGGAGAAAAATAGTGGAGTCGGGAAAATTTATCAGCACATTTGGATATGCCAATGAAGGATGTTGGGAAGATGACTGCGTGTCGCCCAAAGGATTTGGATTAGCAGCTTTAAAAACCATTCCAAAGGGTTTTCCTCGTGATTATGAATTTGCTCAATATCTTCGCATGAAAGATTATTGTTGTTGGCTGAAAGTTCCAGATAATTTTTTTGAAGGCGGCAAATGGGAAACTAAATTTATAGACATCTGCAAGACAGGAAAACCAATGATGGATTTTATGAACAATGTTATTGATGACTATGAATAGAGGGGAGCGTAAAGTAAACTGCTTTATACTACAATAAGATTAGTTTTACACAGTTTATTTTTATTGTTGCTTTCGAGTGAAGTTTTGAGAAGTTAATATTAAAAACCTACAATTTCTAATCAGAAATCCATTTCCGACAATATTTTTTGTAAATGATTGAAATTCAATAGAAAAACTATTGCAGTACAAAGGGTTAGGTTTTTAGTGGTAAAAGGTAAGCTTTGACCATTCAAAAGGTCATCTTTTATTCCTAATATCTACCATGTGTCTTTTCGAAGAGATTATTCCTTTGCACATCACAATTTTGTTTTATGAAAAAATAAGACCAAGACTCCATATTCAATATAATGTCTTGGCCTTATTTAAACTACTTATCTCTTAAGCAGTCTACAACAATCTGTTAGTTAGAGATTACACAAGAAATATTCTATCTAAACTTTAGGTCGGCTCTTCCTCTCTTGCTCAGTAAGAAATCCATGTTGATAAGCATAAAGTAGTTCCTCCAAGGCTTCAATTTGCAGTTTCAATTCTGTCCCCTTGTCCATGTCGGCTACTTTAAGTCTGCGCTGATTCATTTCCACAATCTGAGTTGTGCTGACAATGTCAAGACCTCGTTTTATGGCATCCTCTTGTGAGGCAAATGGTTCATGTTGAACTAACTCGAAGCCACGTGAGTGATAAACGAGTGTATACCCAGCAATGCCTGTTTCCTTGTGATAAGCTTGTGAGAATCCGCCATCAATCACCATCAACTTTCCATTGGCTTTTATTGGTTTTTCTCCCTTTACTACATGTACAGGCACATGGCCATTGATAATATGCCTATTTGGGCCTTTCACATCAAACTCATCCAAGATAGAATCTGCTATTTCTTCTTTGTCGCGGAAACCGAAATAGAATCCCTTTACTTCGTTATGTGTTTCTTTTTCTTTAATGAAGTAACGTTCAAAAGTGGTCATTTTTGCCTTATCGAACAACGGACTATCAGGTCCACACCACAGATATAGGAAATAGTCGATAGCATACTTACGTTCCTTAAGATTCTCTGTATCCATTTTTGGCTGGAAGGCCCTGTGAATAATGCCACTTATCTTATGAAGCAATTCCTTTCCACTGGCGAAGATTTTAGGATAAATTTCAATTTCTTTGAATGTTCCATCTTCATTCAATGGGATGGAAGCATGATAAAGTAGATTGTTGTTTACTACTTTATACATAGATCCGTGCCGTAGTTGAAGTAAGATATGCTCACGAAGTTTTTCACTACCCGTGAAAGAATGATGGAGACGCTCCATTAATGCCTGTTCTTCCAGCGTCAGTTTGTCTGGATGTTTTGGGTCAATGGTTGGGAAGTGGCAAGAGGATAACTTATATTCATTGCCGTCTATCTGAATTGTTCCCTTTTCATAATCTATCATTTCATACAGCAATCGATTCTGCATTTTCCAGAAAGGGTATCGTTTAATCATTTGGCTCTCAATCTTAAACTGTATGATGCTGATAGCTTTGTGCATTCGTGCGATTAACAATGTGCTTTTGTCATCGATCGAATCAGGCTGTGATATTTTAGGTTTGAATTCCTTACATGGATCATCTCCGTAAGTTTCCATGGCAAATGTAGCCAATTGGATGAGGTTGATTCCGTAGCCATCCTCAATGGTGTCCATATTATCATAGCGAAGAGCTATTCGAATGACATTGCAAATGCAAGCATCATTACCAGCACAAGCTCCCATCCACAAGATGTCATGGTTGCCCCATGTGATATCCCAAGTATGATAGTTCTTTAAAATATCCATTACAATATGAGCTCCGGGGCCGCGATCATAAATATCACCCATAATATGGAGTTGGTCGATAGCCAATCGCTGAATCACCTTGCTTATAGCTATGATAAAGTCGTCGGCTCTACCAGTAGAGATAATTGTCGAGATTATCGTACTTACATAATCTGTTTTGTCTTTGTCATCGGAATGCTCGTGAAGAAGCTCTTGAATGATATAGGAGAAGTCAATAGGGAGTGATTTACGAACTTTTGAGCGGGTGTATTTGCTTGAAACATCCCTGCATACTCTTACAAGTTGATGAATGGCAATGTGATACCAATCATCTAATTCCCTCTCCTCCTGTTTAACCAATTCCAATTTTTGTTCTGGGTAGTAAATCAGAGTACACAAATTCCGCTTTTCAGACTCTCGAAGAGTATCTCCGAATATTTCATTTACCTTTCTCTTAATGTTGCCTGAAGCATTTTTCAAGACATGTTGGAAAGCTTCATGTTCTCCATGAATGTCTGCCAAAAAATGTTCAGTTCCCTTAGGAAGGTTCAAAATGGCCTGCAAATTAATGATTTCTGTACTTGCATCTGCAATCGTAGGAAATGATTGCGAAAGTAATTGAAGGTAACGTTCATCCTTCTTTAAGTCATACTGTTTAGGCATAGCACTTTTCCTTTATTAGTAATTACGTGATTAGTATTTTTCGATGTTGATTATATTTTGTTTAAGTTTTTGGGTTTTCTTGTCATCAAGCGGTTGAAAAGGTAAAAAACCTTCTTCTAGAAACAAAACGTCAGAGAGTAATTGAAGCAGGCGGCGTGCGAATCTATAGATATTCATTTTTCTAAGAATACCCTGCAACTTGACTTCATCATAATCATTCGATTTAATGTACAGATACAAATCTGCCAAATGATGCAATGTGAATTTTCTACTATTCAACAAGTATTTAGAGTTGGCAAACATGATGGATAGAACCTGAAGCTTCAGGTCACCATCGACTATGGCATCTTCAATTCTGTTTTTAACAAGCAAGTCCTTTGCTAATATCTTGTCGGAATTTAGATTGCCGGTCTTTTTGGGATTTAACGGCGAATACCTCCAAATCTTGTTAGTATCTATATCGGGGCATGATAACTGAAGTCTTTCTATTCCCAAATTTACCTTTTCCCTAATATCTTCATCGTCAGAGTATAGCAAAATTCGTTGCCATTGTTGCGGATTAAGTTTTCGCAATTCTAACAATTGCTCACTCTTTAGTTGTTTGGATTTACCTTCCTGTTGTATTCCTACATGAAGCAAACTGTTCAAGCTATTCATTTCCACATTGGTCATTAATCTCCTATAACCGGTATTGATTATTTTTCTGTAAATTTCAATGTGTTGCTCAGCCATGGTGTCTTGGCTTGTATTGGAATTTAATATGTGCGCAGGGACATAATCAACTCGATCTTTCCATCCTTTTTTTAAAAATTCTTCCCTTTCTTCAACATTAGTGACTAAAACTGCATCAATTTGTTTTACCATCTTAGTTTGATAGTAAAGCAATTTGATAAATTTTGAGCTGGGTTCCTCTTTTGTTCGATTGAAATCTGAAAGCGTCCAATGTGGCGATAGAATCGTAAAACATCCTTTGCGCTTGGCGATCTTCATGCATTGGTAAGCTTTATGGCTCCAGCAGGTGTGAATATGCACAATGTCAGGTATCTCTTCGTTCAGATATGCTGCAAATTCTCTTTTACTCTTAGATAATTTTACCTTTGCGTAATTGCTCTCAGCGAAAACAAGTTGAGATAGATGGTCAGATAAGAGATCACCTTGCTTAAAGTTTTCTATGTAATGAACTATGAGCATCTATATTTTATGAGATATAAAATCATATTTATTGGCACGCCAATATTTAATCTTATAGCTGAGGTTTTGCCAAATAATTCTTAGCTCGTATGGGACAATCTTCCATGCTGGAATGTCTTCTTCGAATTGTTTAATAGCCTTATTGCCAATGAATGTCCGGAGTATAATTGTTACAAAAAGGGCCGTCATTGCCACAATAGTCAAAAACCAATGCTCCTTTAATAAGGAATAGCTTAATACAAGTATCGGTGTTAGATAACTAACATGCATGATACCTTGATCAAGGTTGAACAATAATCTATGTCTTAAACTTCTTCGAAGATGTTTTCTACTTTCCATATAATAAAGATGTTTATTCACCCACAGCTTCTTGGGAGGAGTTTGTTCTATGAGTGTTCCATATTTGGAAAGATCTATGTCGATTGTCCCTTTCCTCCCATATTTATTAATAATGAAATCATATTCTCCACGTATGAATTTCAAGTTTCCGCGAAAGCCATCTTGTTCTATAAACTCGCTCTTTCGGAAAAGCAAAGCGTTAGAATTACATCCATATGGCATACCCTTTTGGTATTCTCTTATGAGATATAATGTTGTTTGCAAGCGCTCGAACTTCCAAAAACTCGGTGCATCATCTTCGAATTTAGTATAACCGACAACGAGATTATTTGTCTCACGGCAATGACAGGCCAACGTTGAGAGCCATTTATTAGATTGCGGCATGCAAGAAATGTCAGCAATCATTACCCATTCATTCTTAGCAGCCTTTACTCCCAGTGTGATTGCCAATTTCTTCCTACTCATGTATTTTGACGAACTGGGAATAAATGTCGTATATAGACGAGGATTAGAAGAATGACTCTTTAGAATATCTTCAGTCTCCGTATCCCCTTTGGGGGCAACAACTATTACTTGAAAATCGCAATGATTCTGATTTAAATATAACTCAAGGTTTCTTGAAAGCGATTCGGCATCATTGTTTGGAGTAAAAATAATAGAAATCGGTGTTAAATTCTTTTGAATTGTATTATTTATTACTTCTTCCTCATCGTCATTGTCGTCACATTCTTCAGTAGTTTGGTCGAGATTATCTTCATCAAATCCTGCATAGCGCGTTTGTTTTGGCTTACGAAAAAAGGGATTGATGATAGGGGATAGTAGTGCTAAAAATAAAAGTACTACTGATATTATAATTGATATATTGTCGATATTAATCATCTTAATTTTGTAATTTTGAGCATCGCAAATTAATTTGAGTGCTCATAAAGAACGTGTTTGACGTGTAAAAGACGTGCAAAATCAAGTCTTACATTCAACCTTTATAGAATCTTTGATATCTGACATGTCCACACCATTATGATCTATCAGGTTTATATCACATAATTTAGTCCGAAAAGGTGCCCTGTTTTTTTTCTCAAAGGATTGGATGGCTATTCTTTCCGAATGCCATTTCCAATATTTTGAGATATTTCTTAACAGAAAAGTTTGTCAGAGAGTGCTTGCAACGCACGCTTTTTATCGACTGCCCTAATCAGAAATGATATATTGTAATTACTTCCACCGTAGCTAATCATTCTTACAGGGATATCTTTCATTGTCTCCAACGTGATTGTTTCATATCCGACATTTCGCCAATCGAGATCACCAACCACGCAGACAATACACATATTTGTATCGATAGAGACGGTTCCGAACAACTTCAACTCATCAACAATGTCTGTAAGATGGGCATCATTCTCTATTGTGATTGACACTCCGACCTCGCTTGTAGCTATCATGTCAGTGGGAGTTTGGTAGCTTTCGAAGATTTCAAATATCTTTCGCATAAATCCAGATGCTCCAAGCATACGACTTGATTTTATCTTAATCGCCGTAATATTATCTTTAGCTGCAATAGCTTTGATTTTTCGGGATGCCAAAACATTGTTGATTATTGTCCCTTCGGCATCAGGCTCCATCGTGTACTTCAGGCGGACGGGTATTCCAGAATATTTAGCTGGTTGGATACAGGTTGGATGGAGAATCTTTGCGCCAAAATATGCGAGTTCCGATGCTTCCTCAAAATTAAGTTGCCGCACCGTCTCCGTTTTATCCACTACACGTGGATCATTGTTATGCATGCCATCAATGTCTGTCCATATTTGTATTTCCTCTGCCTCAATAGCTGATCCAACAAGTGATGCTGTATAGTCAGAACCGCCCCGTTGGAGATTATCTACTTCTCCGTAGGCATTGCGGCAAATGAAGCCCTGGGTTATATAAATCTGATAGCCCTCATTCGCTTTCATAATGCTAGACAATTTTTCCTTTATATAGGTAGAATTGGGTTCTGCATTCTTATCAATGCGCATGAAGTCTAATGCTGACAGTAGAATCGTTTTGAACCCTTGCTCAAGGAGATAGTTGGTAACCATGTTGGTAGAGATTATCTCTCCCTGTGCAACAATGCTCTTCTCTTCAAAGGAAGTGAAAAGATCATTTGTGAAAGACCTTATATAATTAAATTCCTGAAAGAGAAAATCCTTGGTAATAGTCTTGTACTTCTCGGTTGAAAAAAGTTCCTCAACGTGCGATAAGTACTTTTCTTCCAAATCATTGATAACCCGGTTTGCATCATCTGGATTTTTCTTATAAAGATATTTTGAAATCTCAACGAGTGCGTTGGTTGTCCCGCTCATGGCCGAGAGGACAATAAATGTTCGTTCACCTGATTTTGTTACTAAAGAGGCTACTTCTTTCATCCGCTCTGGTGAGCCAACAGAAGTTCCTCCAAATTTCATTACTTTCATATTATCGGGTATTAAAAGGCAAGTTATAAACTAAATTTCTGGCACTTCCTCATCGTCAGAAAAGTCAAGTGGGTCAACGATAGCCTCAATTGGCATACCCTCCTCACTTAGATTGCTTGTGTCTGCTTCACTAGGGATAAGGCTGAAATCGTCGTCTTTACATCTATAAACCTTCCCTGGAAATTGTTCCAACAAATGAATATTATGTGTTGACATTATAACAGTAGCACCATCTTGACTTGCTCGTTTTAAGATACTTACAATATTTGTAGCTGTCTCTGGGTCCAGATTGCCAGTTGGCTCGTCTGCGATGATAATTTTAGGATTGTTCAATAATGCCCTTGCAATGGCTATACGCTGTTGTTCGCCACCAGAGAGTTCGCTCGGCATCTTGTCCTTTTTATCTTGCATTCCCACCTCATCAAGTACGGCAAGTATCCGATTATTAATCTCTTTTCGATTTTTCCAGCCGGTTGCTTTCAATACGAAATACAGATTCTTGTAAACGCTTCTATCATGTAAGAGTTGGAAATCTTGGAAGATAATGCCCATTTGCTTTCTTAAGGCGGGGACATAACGACGTTTCATAGAAAGTAGAGATATGCCAAGGACCTCTGCTTTTTCAGCATCTTCTTTATCTACATCCAGTTCGCAGTAGATAGTTTTGAGTAGTGAGCTTTTTCCAGAGCCTACTTTACCGATGATATAAATAAATTCACCTTCTTCTACTTGGAAATTGACATCCTTCAAAATAAGGCGGTTATCTTGATAAATATTTACGTTACTATAATCTATTAACATCCTTTGTAAAATGAGTTATTACCAAATAATATATCTTATGATTCATAATAAAATAATTGTATGATAAACAAATGTATTTTACCAAAACCAAAAGAAATAAGCAGTTACGTCTTATATTTCGCAAAGTTACTAAAAAACTTTCAATATTTTCTCTTTTGCTGAGTCGAAAATGATAAATAAAGTCTTGTTGTTATTTAAATACTGAGTAAGCATCCGATATTAACCGTCTTTCATAATAACAAATATTTGTTATTTGAAGGTAGTGTTTTTATGAGTTCCTCCTCCTTGATATTTAACACAGGTTTTGAATGGATTTCCTTCATACATTTGTATGCCTGCTTCCTTGCAACAAGCCATGAAGGTCTAGATAATAGCATTGTTCACTACTCCCTCATTGGTATCAAAAAACAGATTGCTCTTTCTTCCTGGCGTAATGGGTCTGATGGCCTGTTCTATATTTTCTAACCAATTGGATAGCTTGATTTTGAAAAGACTTTTTTCTAAAATTATTTTGATTGTTGTGATTTTTTATTTAACTTTGCTTCCAGTAATAATTATAAAGAGAGACCTCTGCAAAACTCATTGTTCAAAGTTTGCTCATTTCATCATATTTTTGTACCTTTATAGTATGAAACAACGTCCTTCTTCTCCGAGTTTTGCTGACCTAATAGTTGGTCATCGTAAGGTTAAACAGACCTTTTTCTTTCAAATTGATCAGATAATCGACTGGAATCCCATTCGTGGACTTATTGAAATTGCTTACACCAAAGGCAACCGTCCCACTGGTCGTCCAAGCTATGACAGCCTTGTGTTGTTCAAGACCGAGCTTCTTCGTACATGGTATGGCTTGAGTGACGGCGAGGTCGAAGAGCAGGTAAATGACCGTCTGTCCTTCAGTCGCTTTGTTGGTTTAGGATTGGATGACTGCGCTCCAGATAGTACAACTGTATGCCGTTTCCGTAACATTTTGGTTGAAGCCGACCTTTACGACAATGTGCTGCAAGAGATAAATCGCCAGTTAGAGTTGGCTGGTGTTTTGGTTAAGCGTGGTGCCATCGTTGATGCAAGTATCACGGATAGTCCTCGTCGACCTCGCGGCCGTAAGGAATACGAAGTAGTTGAGGATCGCAATGAGGAATCAGGCAGGGATGTAGCAGAAAACGCAATGGTTAAAGAGATCGTCAAGCCCAATGTTGATGGCGAAGCACGTTGGGTAAAGAAGATGGGGAAGCTACACTTCGGTTACAAGCGACATTCGGTTACAGATGAGAACGGTTTGGTGATAGCCGAGGAAACCACACCGGCTAACGAAAGTGACATCAAACATTTGGAAAAGCCATTAGAAAAAGCTAAACTTCCACAAGGTACACCTGTTTATGCCGACAAGGGTTATGATTCCACAGCAAACAAGGATGTACTCAAACGTATGAAGCTCAAGAGTCGTATCATGCACAAAGGAGTAAGGGGACGTAAGCTAACGGAAAGAGAGCAGCGTGTTAATGTAGCCATCAGCAAGACACGGTACAAAGTGGAACGTACCTTTGGATCTATTCACAGATGGTTTCATGGTGGGATAGCCAGATATGTAGGTTTAGCTAAGACTCACGCACAACACATCATGGAGGCTATTGCCTACAATTTATATCGAACTCCAGGGATAATTGTGTCTAATTCTCTCAAATAAGGGGAGAATATGAGATGAAATAGAGCATATACAGCCTAAAAACCAAAAATATTGACTGCGGGTGAGCCAATAGTGCTCAAAAACAATAATGATAGAGGATGGGGTAAGGTTTTGCAGAGGTCTCAAGAAGTTCTTTAATTTTAAAATTACACTATTATGAAAAAGAGTTTACTACTTGCAGTATCATTGCTTTTCAGTTTGACTACTATTTTTGCGCAAAGGGTTACCGTTCCCGAACCAGAGTTTGCAGATCAAACTTATTTATTAACTTCCGACACCACTTACAAATTATTGCCACGAGAGACAGGTGTCATAAAAACGAAAGCTGGCGCTTCGTTATATTTGACAGGTATTGGTAAAGTGAAAACGCGTCTTACGCTTCCGGGAAAATCGTCTAGTATTTCCATACCTACAGGGCAAGTGCGTTTCATTATAAAGGCTGCCAACAACGATACTGATCCCTCTTCATTTATCAACATTTTTCCTTTCGAGATTAAAGGGAAAGAGCGCAGAGCACAACTCGCTGAAGCCGGTACTTTCTCTGCTACGAAATCTAACTCGTTGGGACAAATAGATTTTAAGGCTAAAAAGTACGGAGAGAGTTCTTACTACATTGTAATAGACAACTTACAACCAGGAGAATACGGAATCAACTTAGGCGACCCAGATAAACTGAATGAAAAAAATAACATGAAAGTTACAACATTCAATGTGAAATAAATATTGTTTTAAACGCTATTGCATTCAAAGTAATGGCATTTGCAAAAAAAGAATCATAAAAACCTCTGCAAAGCTCTGATGAAACATAACTTTACCACATAACTGCTGATAATCTGGTTTGTTTTACAACAAAGATAGTTTTGCAGAGGTCTCATTATATCAATTATTTTTATATTTTGCGAAAGCCCTTAATCCGAAAGATGATTTAGATATTGCCGAAATGATGCGATGTACTTATATGTAAGTATATGGGCCTTTAACTGGTGTTGGATTGAAAAATATTTACAACTCATACTTCGTTTTAAACTTTGTAACTCTCTGTTAGTTACTATGATAACTTTTGTATCTCAATAGCTGACGTTTCATGGTGCTAAAGCTAAGCTTTTTCCAGATGATAGTTGACCTATTACGTTGCACATCTCCATCAATAGAGGAATAATTGTAAAAATTTTTACAATTATTTTTTTGAAAATACTGGCGGATGGTATCATATTTGTTTGGAATACTTCGGTTGATGGATTTGATTAGAATAACTAAGAATGTTCTTTTTTCTGTGTGCGTAACAAATTATCAATAAAAACAACTATCTTTGCAAGTTGAAAGCTATAAAACAGAACAACATGTTGGAAGTAAAGGTTAAAGATTCGGTTATTAGAAAGGCTGTTGAGACGGGTGAAGATTCGTTCGTGCAAGTTTTTATCGATGCAATCAACGAGGCCATTGGCAGAACTCTGACTTCGGAAAATATGCAAGAGCTTACCTCAGATCAAATTACATTACTTGGTTGGAGTTATCTCCATGAAGAGGTAATGGATGGTGGCTACATTCAATTGATACACAATGGATACGGGGAGTTTATCTTCAAAAATCCATTTGCTTTAGCTTTGCGTAACTGGGGGCTGACAGATCTTTACTCGCATATTCGTAAGACAAGAAAATATTACGATAAATATCACGAGAAAATTACGATTGATATGACGGATGATGACTTTATGGCACTCTACGAACAGATGCCTGAGTTTGATCAATCGGATGATGATTTTGTTGTAAATGAAGAGGAATGGACCTCTAAAATAGCTGAATATATTGATGAACATATCAATGATTTTGTGGTAGTTGAAGAATGAATAAAGAAGAACAGGAAGTAAGAAAGAAGTCGCCAGTGCAGATTCGCAACAAAAAAGCTTCTTTCGAATACTATTTTATTGATACATTCACGGCCGGCATAGTGCTCACCGGTACAGAGATAAAGTCAATCAGAGCCGGTAAGGCCTCCTTGGTCGATACTTATTGTATTGTCAACCATGGCGAATTATGGGTATCCGGTATGAATATTTCTCCTTACTTCTATGGATCTTATGCCAATCACGAGGCCAAGCGTTTGCGCAAACTGTTGCTTACGAAGCGCGAAATCAAGCGTTTGGAGGAAGAAGCAAAGACCCCTGGCTACACAATTGTGCCTACGCTCGTCTTTATCGATGGCAATGGTAGGGCTAAAATGGATATAGCCCTTTGTCGTGGTAAGAAAGAGTACGATAAACGCCAAACTCTTAAGGAGAAAGAGGATAGAAGAGAGATGGATAGGGCTATGAAGAGATTCTGATGCTGCGTTGTGAACGATTTGCTCAGAAGGTATATTTAGAACTCTCAGTAACTTCCACTATTTCTTTGAATTAGTTTTTTCAACTCATACATTTGTTTTAAATCCTACCATTCAAATAATCTACATTGAAATTAAATTGGGTTAATTCCTTTGCAATAAATATAATAAATATTACTTTTGCACAAAAGTTTATACGATATAAATGATACTGAAAAAGAAAAGGTGGCATTGCATAAAAGGACAAGAGCCAACAGAAATGGATTTGAAGATAATGGCTTTCGAAAAGAAAGGCAAACTTGTTCCTACCAGAGATTTAATCAAGACACCCGAACAAATAGAGGGTATCCGTAGGGCTGGAGTAGTCAACACGGGCTGTCTCGATGCTGTGGCAGATGCAATTCATGTAGGCATGAGCACGCAGGAGATTGATGATATTTGTATGCAATTTTGTAAAGACAACAATGCAGCTCCAGCTTGTTTGAACTATGAGGGTTACCCGAAGAGTGTATGTACAAGCATCAATGAGGTTGTGTGCCACGGCATACCTAAACATGATGAATTTTTGCAGGAAGGTGATATCATCAATGTTGACATGACCTGTATCGTCGATGGCTATTATGCGGACGCCAGTCGTATGTTCATCATTGGAAAGACTACTCCTGAAAAGGAGAAGCTCGTTAAAGTAACAAAAGAATGTTTGGAAATAGGTGCTCAGGCAGCAAAGCCCTATTCCTTTGTCGGTGATATCGGACATGCCATTCAAAAACATGCGGAGAAACATGGCTATGGCGTGGTTCGAGATTTATGCGGGCATGGTGTAGGACTTGATTTCCACGAAGAACCCGAAGTACTTCATTTTGGCTATGCCGGTACTGGTATGCTGCTGGTTCCTGGAATGGTGTTTACCATTGAGCCTATGATTAATATGGGCACTTGGAAAGTTTTTCTTGACGCAGACGACCCTTATGGATGGGAGATCATCACAGGCGACGAACAGCCTTCTGCACAATGGGAGCATACTTTCTTAATGACTGATCATGGGGTTGAGATATTAACTCATTAGCAATCAGAGAAATGAAGGGATGAAAAATCAAGATGTATATATATTGGGCATAGAGAGTAGTTGCGATGACACGAGTGCTGCCATTTTAAAAAATGGCATAATATTAAGCAATGTAACTGCCTCGCAAGATGTACACAAGGCCTATGGAGGAGTTGTTCCAGAACTGGCTTCACGTGCGCATCAACAGAATGTTGTACCTGTTGTTGATCAAGCAATCAAACGTGCCGGAATAGTCAAGGAACAGTTATCGGCAATCGCTTTCACAAGAGGTCCGGGCCTGATGGGAAGTTTGTTGGTCGGCGTAAGTTTTGCCAAAGGTTTTGCCCGCTCGTTGGGCATACCACTTATTGAGGTAAATCACTTGCAAGGCCATGTACTTGCTCACTTTATCAAAGAAGATGAGAAGGACAATCATATGCCTCCTTTCCCGTTTATTTGCTTGTTGGTTTCGGGTGGTAATTCACAGATTGTTAAGGTAAATGCTTACAACGATATGGAAGTGCTCGGACAAACAATTGATGATGCGGCAGGGGAAGCTATAGACAAATGCTCGAAGGTAATGGGTCTTGGGTATCCTGGAGGTCCCATTATCGATAAGTTGGCACGCCAAGGCAATCCGAAAGCCTATAAATTTTCTGAGCCGAATGTTGCCGGTTACGATTACTCATTTTCTGGTCTGAAGACCTCTTTTTTATATAATTTGAGGGAATGGGTAAAAGAAGACGCTGATTTCATAGAACACCATAAGGAAGACCTGGCTGCCAGTCTTGAATACACAATAGTAGATATATTGATGAAGAAACTCAAACGGGCTGTCAAAGATACAGGAATCAAGCATGTGGCTGTGGCTGGTGGGGTGTCTGCAAACAATGGATTGCGGAATTCATTCCACGAACATGCTGCTAAATATGGATGGACCATCTATATACCTAAATTCAGTTATACGACTGACAATGCTGCGATGATTGCATGTGTCGGAACATTCAAGTATCATGACAAGATATTTGCGTCCATCGACTTGCCAGCATATAGCAAAGTAACGTTTAATTAATATCCAGAATTTGGTCAAAAATAAATAGAAATGGAATTTGAGAGTAAGATTATTTCTCGCCAGATAGGCGATCTTCTATATGCTTCGGGACTGACATTGGGAACGGCTGAAAGTTGCACCGGTGGCAGAATCAGTGAAGCCATCATTGCTATCCCTGGAGCATCCAATTATTTTAAAGGTGGGATAATTTCATATACCGACGAAGTTAAAATCCGAATTTTGGGCGTTTCAGCCGAGACTCTTAGAGAGAAATCCGCAGTCAGCGAGGAAGTGGCTCGTGAAATGGTTGCAGGAACTTTGAAGGCGCTAGATGTAAATTTCGCAATATCAGCAACTGGGGTAGCAGGACCTGGTGGCGGTACAATTGAAGCACCTATAGGTACGATATGGATTGGCTATGGAGATAAAGACGAGATTAGGACTTTCAAGCTAACTGAAAATTACGGTCGAGATATAAATCTTGCTATTGCAACAAATAAAGCGATGCGCTTGATGTTGGATTTCCTGAATGCCAAACTTTCAATCGAGCCTTAAACTCAAAAAAAAGCTTAAAACCGTTGATTATCTTGTGCTTTTCTTTGCGCGTTTAGTTTTTTTTTGTAATTTTGCACCCTGTTTGGAATAGGTATCAATTAACGAATTACAAAACTAAAGATAGAAATGTCTAAGATTTGTCAAATCACCGGTAAGAAGGCACAGATAGGTTGCAATGTGTCTCACTCAAAACACCGTACAAAGCGCAGTTTTGATGTTAACCTCTTCAGCAAGAAATTCTACTATGTAGAAGAAGGTTGCTGGATTTCATTGAAGATTAGCGCAGCTGGTCTTCGTTTAATTAATAATATCGGCTTGGATCAGGCTTTGAAGCAGGCTGTATCTAAAGGTTATGTTGACTGGAAGGATATTAAAGTTATAGGAGATTAATATTCATGGCAAAAGCTAAAGGAAATAGAGTTCAAGTAATTCTTGAATGCACAGAAATGAAAAGCAGCGGTCTTCCAGGTACAAGCCGTTACATTACAACAAAGAATCGTAAGAATACTGCTGAGCGTCTTGAACTCAAGAAATATAATCCGATTTTGAAGAAGATGACTCTTCACAAGGAGATTAAGTAAGTACGTATTTAGTTAATAGTTAAAGTATTTAGACTATGGCAAAGAAAGCGGTCGCTACCCTCCATGAAGGCTCAACGGATGGTCGCGCATATTCAAAGGTTATCAAGATGGTAAAAAGCCCTAAGACTGGTGCTTACATCTTTGATGAGCAGATGGTTCCTAACGAAGCTGTTAAGGACTTTTTTAAGGATTAATCATTCTTACAAGATATATAAGGGATTACAATATTTTTATTGTAATCCCTTATTATTTTATATGCTTTTCATCATATCTTCTTGAGAATCATAGTGCTAAAACCTGGTATTACATATAGTTTTATTTGTTTTTTTGTTCGATTTATGTTAACTTTGCAACAAATTAGTGGAATATGGGATTTTTCGGACTTTTTAATAAAAAGAAAAAAGAAGTACTCGATAAAGGATTAGAGACTACCAAGCAGAGTGTTTTTTCAAAACTTGCACGTGCGGTTGCTGGTAAGTCAAAAGTTGACGACGAAGTACTTGATAATCTTGAGGAGATTCTTATTACCTCAGATGTAGGTGTTGACACAACTCTCAAGATTATTGAACGTATAGAAGAACGAATCGCACGTGACAAGTACGTTTCAACTTCTGAGTTAAATGATGTGTTGCGCGAAGAGATAGCCAATCTTCTTACTGAAAACAATACTGAGAATGCAGAAGATTGGGATCTTCCATCCGACCACTCTCCTTATGTAATACTTGTTGTCGGTGTGAATGGTGTTGGTAAAACAACCACTATTGGAAAACTTGCATACCAATTTAAAAATGCTGGAAAAAAAGTATATCTTGGAGCAGCTGATACATTTAGGGCGGCTGCTGTGGAGCAAATTTCGATATGGGGGGAACGTGTTGGAGTACCTGTTATTAAACAGCAGATGGGGTCCGATCCAGCAAGTGTTGCTTTTGATACTCTTCAGAGTGCAAAAGCCAATGGAGCAGATGTTGTTATTATCGATACTGCCGGGCGTCTGCATAATAAAGTTGGGTTGATGAATGAACTGAAAAAAATTAAAGATGTGATGAAAAAGGTTCTTCCAGAGGCACCTGACGAAGTAATGCTCGTGTTGGATGGTAGTACAGGGCAGAATGCATTTGAACAAGCCAAACAATTTGCATCTGTAACCCAAATTACCTCTTTAGCTATTACTAAGCTTGATGGTACGGCAAAGGGAGGCGTCGTCATAGGTATTAGCGATCAACTAAAAGTTCCTGTGAAGTATATCGGACTTGGTGAGGGCATGGAAGATTTACAGCTCTTTAATAAAGAACAATTTGTTGATAGTTTGTTCAAGCTCAATTGAATTTTCTGAAATCTTCTTTAGCTTGGGTATAGAGGTGTAATTAATGAGAAAAAATCAAATAGATATCATCACCATGGGGTGTTCAAAGAATTTGGTCGATTCTGAACTCCTCATGAAACAACTTGAGGCAAACGGATATAAATGTATGCATGACTCCCAACATCCACAAGGAGAAATTGCTGTCATCAATACATGCGGTTTTATAGAATCTGCAAAAGAGGAGAGTGTTAATACTATCCTCGATTTTGTTAATAGGAAAAACAATGGACAGCTCAGCAAACTTTATGTAATGGGCTGTTTGTCTCAAAGATACCAGAAAGAGTTGGAAGAGGATATACCTGAAGTCGATAGATTTTATGGTAAATTTAATTTCAAACAACTCTTATCTGATTTAGGCAAAGCAGAGATTCCGTCGTGTGATGGTAGTAGGAGTCTTACAACACCACATCACTATGCCTATATTAAAATTGCAGAAGGGTGTGATCGTCAATGTGCGTACTGTGCCATACCACTTATTACTGGTAAACATCGTTCGCGCCCAATTGATGATATTCTTGATGAAGTTAGTATGTTGGCAGCTAATGGGACTAGAGAGTTTCAAGTTATAGAGCAAGAACTCACTTATTATGGTGTGGACTTCGATGGAAAACGCCATGTAACAGAATTGATTTCTCGAATGGCTGACATCCCTGGAGTAGAATGGATACGGCTTCATTATGCTTATCCGAATCAATTTCCAATGGATTTACTTGATGTGATTCGTGAGAAACCTCAAGTTTGTAAATATTTGGATGTAGCTCTTCAACATATTTCTGACCACATGTTAACCCGTATGCGTCGGAATGTTACGAAAGAACAGACACTGGATTTTGTGAAATCTATTCGGGAAAAAGTACCAGGGATTCACATTCGTACTACGTTAATGGTTGGATTCCCGGGAGAAACGGAAGAAGATTTCAAAGAACTCATGGATTTCGTTAGATGGGCACGCTTTGAGCGTATGGGGGCTTTTGCATACTCACATGAGGAAGGAACTTACGGGGCTAAGCATTATAAGGATGATGTACCAGAAGATGTAAAACAATGCAGATTAAATGAGCTGATGGCTTTACAGCAGGATATTTCTGCTGAAATAGAGGCCGAAAAAGTAGGTAAGACACTAAAGGTTATAATTGATAGAAAAGAAGGAGATTATTATGTCGGTCGCAGTGAATTTTGCTCGCCCGATGTTGATCCAGAAGTTTTGATAAAGGCAGGCAAACGTTTGCGAGTTGGAAACTTCTACAATGTCTTAATAACTGATTCTGACGAATTTGATTTATACGGTGAGGTTACTGTTTGTAAATAAGTTCAAGAATAAAATTACCCCAAATATGAATAATAAAGAATTTATAGCTGCCTTGGCCGATAAAACTGGCTATTCCCTGGATAAAACTCAAAAACTTGTAAAGACTGTTTTCTCTGTTATGGGAGATAATTTTGAAGTAGGAGAACCAATATTAATTAATGGTTTTGGGACTTTTGAGGTGAAGAAAAGACTTGAAAGGGTGATGACAAATCCAGCTACTGGGGTCAGAATGTTGATTCCGCCTAAATTAGTTTTAGGTTTTCGTCCAACAGCTTCTATTAAGGAAAAATTGAAGAAAGGGGGAAATGAATAATGCCAAGAACTGTTCTACAACTCATATCAGAAGAGCTATCAAAGAAAATCGGCCTTTCTGTAAAGGAGGCAGATAGTTTCGTTTCCGCTATTTTCGAGGTTGTAAATAATGGCTTGAAAGAAGATAAGATTACAAAGGTGAAAGGCTTAGGAACCTTTAAATTATTGGCAGTAAAACCGCGTGAGAGTATAAATGTAAATACAGGTGAAAGAGTTCTTATAGAAGGACATAATAAGGTCAGCTTTACCCCTGACACATTTATGAAAGAGTTGGTAAATAAGCCTTTTTCGCAATTCGAGACAGTTATTCTTAATGATGGTGTTGAGTTTGAGGAGGATATTCAAAATGAGGGGAAAAACAAATCTTCTTTTAACTCGTCGTCAGACAATAATAATTTTGGTAATCTTGAAGAACAATCGTCAATTTCAGGTTGTCAATCAGACTCAGGTAGCACAGAAACAATTTCTCCTTTAGACGAAACTGTTCAGAAAAACCACACCTCTAAGGAGGGGGCAGTAACGGCTCGTTCTGAACCTGTCGTAAATGATGTAATTACAAAAGAAAGTACCACTGTAGCTATCGACCAACAGCAGCAAGCTTGTATGACTGATTTTTCATCAAAGATTTCTGATTTATCCGAAGAAGATAGTATTAGTTACGAAAAACAGAGCTCATCCCCCGTTATGTATTCCGATGAAATTGGTGAGACAAAGCCTTTTTGTGAAAATGATATAGGGGTAACCGTAGATTCAGAAAGTAGTAAATCACAGGATAAGCCAGATGAGACAACTCATGATGGAATGTCTGATGATTCAGAGGAAATGATTAGTGATGATCATGATAATCAAGTAGAGAAAAGAAAGTTTAGACCTTTGCTAACGGTCTTATTGGCTTTGCTTTTAGTTTTATTGATCTTTGGTATCTATTTTTGGGGTAAAAGCTCACCCAGCGAAGGGCAACAACCAGCTAATAAAGTGAAAATGGAAAAGATGTCTATTCCTATTGACCATGATAATACTTCGAAAAATCTCAATTCAGAAGCTATTTTAGAAAAAGACAAAGCTGAAAATCCAAATGAAATAGATTATAAATCATTAAGTTCTGACCCCAAAATCAGATATGGCGCTTATGATATTGTTGGTGTTGAGAAGGAAGTCGTACTTAAAAAGGGAGAGACGATGTTCTCATACAGTAAAAAAACTTTAGGGCCTGATATGGTGGGGTATTTTCAAGTTTTGAATGGATCAGAATCAATGATCGAGGGCGACACTATGAAAGTGCCAATTGTAGAATTGCGTCCAGAATATAGAAGAAAGAGAAAAATGTAAATAAAATACATTTTTCACTATAACTGAAAAGTTTCTTAAAATCTTAGTTTTAGGAAACTTTTTTAATATAATTTAGTCTGTTATATTAGCTCTTATTGCGTTATTTATAGTAATTTTGCGTGATATTATTTAACGTGAAGCAATAAAATTATTTTAGTCATGGCAGAAGCTATAGATATTCGTGAACTGAACATTCGAATCGAGCAGAAAAGTGCATTTGTAACCAACTTGATGACAGGTATGAAACAAGTTATAGTTGGTCAGCAACATTTGGTTGATTCGTTACTTATAAGTTTACTTAGCAATGGTCATATTTTATTGGAAGGTGTTCCTGGGTTGGCTAAGACTTTAGCCATCAAGACCCTTTCTCAATTGATTGACTCTAAATACAATCGAATTCAGTTTACTCCAGATCTTTTGCCTGCTGATGTCATTGGTACGCAAATCTACTCGCAAAAGGATGAAAGCTTTCATGTAAAGAAAGGTCCTGTATTTGCTAATTTTGTGCTGGCTGACGAGATTAACCGTGCCCCTGCAAAAGTTCAAAGCGCGTTACTCGAAGCAATGCAAGAGCATCAGGTGACAATTGGTGACCAAACGTTTATTCTTCCGAATCCTTTCATGGTGATGGCTACTCAAAATCCAATAGAGCAAGAAGGTACATACATGTTGCCAGAGGCACAAGTTGACCGTTTCATGCTGAAGGTAATCATAGGTTATCCAACATTGGAGGAAGAGAAACTTGTTATTCGTGAAAACCTCAGAGAAAATTTGCCACAAGTTAGTGCTGTAACGACAGCTGATGAGATTTTGAATGCAAGAACTGTTATCAATGATGTTTATGTCGATGAAAAAATTGAGCAATACATAGCCGACATTGTTTTTGCCAGTCGTTATCCAGAAAAATATGGGCTTAGTGATTTAAAGCAGATGATAACCTTTGGCGGAAGTCCACGTGCGAGTATCAATCTTGCCAAAGCCGGAAGAGCTTATGCATTTATAAAACATCGTGGCTACGTCGTTCCAGAAGATATTAGGGCAATAGCCCATGATGTTCTTCGCCATCGTATAGGATTATCCTATGAGGCTGAGGCAAGTAATATCACCAGTGAGGAAATTATCAGTCAAATCATCAATAAGGTTGAAGTACCATAAGCTACTGAAAGAGGTATTTTGGCTTGGAAATGTTAATGAGACAGCAAAGCGTAAATGAAAACTTCGGATATTTTAAGTAAAGTACGGAAAATAGAGATTAAGACCCGACGGCTTAGTCAGAATATTTTTGCTGGGCAGTATCATTCGGCCTTCAAAGGACGTGGTATGGCTTTCTCCGAAGTGCGCGAATACCAGTATGGTGATGATGTAAGAGACATTGATTGGAATGTGACAGCTCGGTTTCATCATCCATTTGTGAAAGTGTTTGAAGAGGAGCGCGAGATGACAGTAATGTTGCTCATTGATGTGAGTGGTTCGTTGGATTTCGGAACCACTAAGCAGATGAAAAGTGAGTTAGTTGCTGAGATTGCTGCAACATTAGCATTTTCAGCCATTCAGAATAATGACAAAATCGGTGTTATTTTCTTTTCGGATCACGTTGAGAAATATATCCCTCCAAAGAAAGGTAAGAAACATATCCTTTATATCATACGAGAGATGCTGGATTTTAAGCCAAAGAGTCAACGTACTGATTTAAAAACCGCAATTGAATTTCTTACCAAAGTAATGAAACGACATTGCACGGCTTTCATCCTTAGTGACTTCTTTGTTCGTAAGAGCTTTAAGGATGAACTGACTATAGCAAATCGAAAGCATGATGTCATAGCAGTTCAAATATATGATCAGCGGACGAAGAATCTACCCGATGTTGGTTTGATGAAGATAAAAGATGCTGAAACAGGCCATGAAATGTTCATTGATACTAGTAGTTATAGACTTCGTGAAGCTCACAATGAATATTGGTTGAAGCAGCAAACTTTGCTGAATGATATTTTCTCCAAGAGTAATGTAGATAATATCTCCATTGCAACTGGTGAGGATTTTGTCATGAAACTAATGATATTATTTTCTAAAAGAGGTCAATGAAAAGATATATTTACATATTGATTCTGATTTTCAATGCAACCTTTGCTTATTCCCAAGTAAAGGTTGATGCAATTTTGGACACAACAACAATTTTAATAGGCGAACAAACACACTGGAAAGTCAATGTTACAGCTCCCAAGGGCTCAAAAATAGAATTTCCCAAATATAAAAAATTTAAATTTGTGCCTGATGGAATTGAAATCGTTCAATACAAAATAGACACACTTTCAACCGAAACTAATGACAGCTATTCTGAGAATATTACACTCACGGGCTGGACTCCTAAGTCGTATAAACTACCGTCAATGTTTGTACAAGTCAATGGGAAAGAATATAAATCAAATGAATTAACAATTAATGTAAAAGATGTCGAAATGGATACTTCAGCCAATGCGCAAGTTCGTCCAGCTGATGATATCCAGAATATCCCATTCTCCATTTCAGACTGGATGCCTTATTTTTGGCTCAGTATTCTTGTAATTCTTCTGTTGATTGTTGCTTATTTTCTCAGACTAAGGTTACTGAGTGAAAAACCTATTATTCGACACAAGCAAAAAAGTAAAAAACAACTTCCACATGAGAAGGCATTGGATGCCATTTCAAATGTGAATATGGAATTCGAAATTAATGACAGCGAGCAGCAGAAAGCTTTCTATACTCGTCTTATCAACATACTACGAGATTATTTGGAAGATAGGTTCAATATCAAAGCCATGGAAATGACTTCTACTGAGATATTGCAAAGTCTGAAGGAAAAAAGAAATGAATCTCAAATTAATGAATTGAGAAATCTCTTAGAGACTGTTGATTTGGTAAAATTTGCCAAATATTCAACTGACAATTCTGATAAAGATAATTATCTGCAGAATGTTATCAACTTTATTGAAGAAACAAAATCTGCAGAAGTCCCAATCAAAGAAGAATTTGAAAATATCGATGTTTCTGATATAAGGTTTACTCGTCAACATAGGATGCTGAAGTTGGTTATCTCGGGAATACTCATTTTAGTCTCAATACTCATTGTGATTATAACATGGGGCGTTTACACCATTTTGGACTAAATAAATATATTTGATGATGGAATTTGCAAATAAGGAATATCTTTTGTTGCTTTTATTGTTGATTCCCTACATTCTTTGGTATTTTCTCCATAGAAGAGGTAGTGAATCAACAATGAGAATGGCAGATACGTTTGCCTATGAATATGCAGCTAAGAGTTTTAGGGTAAAGATGATTCATCTCCCAATGTTCCTCCGTTGCTTGACCTTCACTCTTGTTGTGATAGTACTGGCGCGTCCTCAGACTCATAGCCCAATAACCAATGATTATTCGAATGGTATCAACATCATGTTAGCCATGGATGTTTCTACCAGTATGCTTTCACAAGATTTAACTCCCAATCGAATGGAAGTTGCTAAAGATGTTGCAACAGAGTTTATCAGTGCCCGTCCTACTGATAACATAGGACTTACAATTTTTGCTGGTGAAGCATTCACACAATGTCCGATGACTACAGACCATGCTTCGCTTTTGAATTTGCTCAAGAATGTTCGTACTGACATCTCTGCCAATGGCTTAATTCAAGATGGAACAGCTATTGGCATGGGATTGGCAAATGCGGTTAGCAGACTTAAAGATGTTAAAGCTAAAAGTAAAGTTGTCATATTGCTGACCGATGGCAGTAACAATATGGGTGATATCTCCCCTATGACAGCTGCTGAAATTGCTCAAAAATTTGGCATTAGAGTTTATACAATAGGGTTGGGGTCTGATCAAATTGCATCGATGACTTCAGGGATGATAGGCGAAATAGATTATAAAACCTTGCAAGACATCGCTGTGGCAACAAACGGAGAATTCTATCGGGCTCAAAGCCGGCACGAACTTTCGCAAATATATAAGGACATAGATAAATTGGAAAAAACAAAGATTAGTTCTACAAACTATGGTAAGCGGTATGAGGCATACATGCCTTTTGCAGTCTTAGCTTTGCTCTTGTTCCTTTTGGAGATAATGTTGAGGACAACAATTCTAAAACGTATTCCATAATAATAGTCAAAGTAAAAAAGATTTGAAATAATAGAATGTTTAGATTCGATCATCCATTATACCTCTGGTTGTTGTTACTGATACCAATATTGGCCATCATCTATTTGGCATGGGTTCGTAAACGAAAAAAGCGCATGTTAAAGTTTGGTGATTTCAATTTATTGCGACAGCTTTCCCCCAGTTATTCAATATATCGGCCTTTTGTAAAATTTCTTCTTATGGAATTAACATTGGCATTGATGATAATAATGCTTGCACGACCGCAAATGGGAACCAAGGTATCTACTGATAAACGTAAGGGTATTGAGGCTATCATTGCGATGGATATAAGTAATTCCATGTTAGCAGAAGATGTTGCTCCATCTCGGTTGGAGAAGAGCAAGATGATGGTTGAAAATTTGGTTAATAACTTTACAGAAGACAGAATTGGGCTCATCGTCTTTGCTGGAGATGCTTATGTTCAATTGCCTATTACTGCAGATTACGTTTCAGCGAAGATGTTTCTCAATAACATCGATCCATCGCTAATAGGTACGCAGGGAACTGATATTGGAGAAGCTTTGGATTTAGCAATGCATAGTTTTTCTCAAGACACTAAAACAGGAAAAGCCATTATTGTAATAACAGATGGAGAGGATCACGAAGGAAAAGCCGAGAAGATGGCAAAAAAAGCTAGTAATATGGGGATTAGGGTTTTCATTCTTGGTATTGGCTCATCAAGTGGAGCCCCAATTCCATTAGGTGATGGTGAGTATCTAAAAGACAGTAAAGATAATACTGTTATGACAAGGCTTAATGAATTCATGTGTCGGCAGATTGCATCTGCTGGAGATGGGCTGTATTTACACATAGATAATAATTTTGCAGCCGAAAAACGTCTTAACACCGAATTGGGGAAAATGCAAAAAGGGAATTTAGGTGGCACTGTATATAGCGAGTTTGATGATCAGTTTCAGGCTGTAGCAGTTTTGATAATTTTATTATTAATTATTGAAACCCTGATACTTGAAGTAAAAAATCCGATTTTGGGAAAATGGAATATTTTTCATAAAGATCCGAAGAACAAAGCAGTGGCAGTTATTATATTATTGATAATGACTTTACCGACCTTCGCACAAGGTGATAGACAGTTGATTAGAGATGGAAATAAATTCTTTCATAAGAGAAATTATTCTCAAGCAGAAACTAATTATCGAAAAGCGCTGAGCAAAAATGCGCACAATGGGACTGCATTGTTTAATTTGGGATGTGCTTTACAAGCTCAAAATAAAGATTCACAGGCCATACAGCAGTATAATCAGGCCGTTAAGGTTGAACACAATTCCCTTCGTCGTGCTAGTTCATCCTACAATCTTGGTACTGTCTATCAGAAATTGAAGGACTATGACAAAGCTATTGAAGCATACAAGAATGCTCTTCGAGACAATCCAAAACATGACAATGCACGATATAATTTATCTTTCTGTATGAAACAAAAACACAAACAACAGCAAAATCAAGATAAGAATCAGAATCAAAATAAAGATAAGAACAAAAAACGACAAAAGAAAAGTCCTCCTAAAGACGACAAAAAGAAACAACAAAACAATGATGAAAAATTGAGCAAAGACAACGCCGAACAGTTGCTTAATGCAGCTATGCAAGAAGAAAAAGCAACACAAAAACGTTTAAAGAAAGCAATGCGACAACCAACAAGAAGAAATATTGAAAATAATTGGTAGAGATGATTATGAGACGATATATTTATATTTTACTGATGATTATCATACCGACCATAATGCTGGCACAGCACGTCCGTGTTGCTGCTCCAAGGCAAGTGATAGTTGGCGAACAATTTCAAGTCGAATATACAGTTTACACAGATAATGTAGAAAATTTCAAGTTTGGAAAACTTCCCAATGGTATTGAAGTACTTGCTGGACCTTATGTAGCAAAGCAATCGAGCTATCAAGTTACAAATGGACATACAAGCAGCTCATCTTCAGTCTCATTTGACTATGTTCTTATGGCTACCAAGAAAGGGAATTTTACACTCCCTCCTGCCCGTATTACAGTAAATGGACAGAACATTGCTTCAACACCTGTCAAGTTTTCCGCATCTGGAAATGTCAATGTAAGCCGTTCTGCTAATATGAATAGAAGTTATGGAAATGAAATTGAGATTACTCGCCCGGAAAGTAAAAATATTGGTTCAAAAGATCTATTCATTAAAGTTACGGCAAATAAAACAAAAATTCACGAGCAAGAACCTGTCGTTTTGACTTATAAGGTTTATACTTCGGTTGATTTAGTAAGTCTGGCCGGAAAGATGCCCGACCTCACTGGCTTTCATGTACAAGAAGTGAAACTTCCACAGCAGAAGTCGTTTCATTTAGAAACGCTTAATGGACGTAAATACAAATGTACAACATGGTCTCAATATGTCTTGTTCCCGCAAGTCACTGGCAAGATAAAGGTTCCCGCAATTAATTTTCATGGTAAAATACGCCCATCTTTTAATGATTTTGATCCATTTGCATTTATGTCAAACGGAGATGATATTGACAAAGATGTAGTTGCTCCAAGTGTCGTTTTGAATGTAATGCCTTTACCCCAACAACCTGATGGCTTTTCTGGAGGTGTAGGAAAATTCAATATCAGCGCACAATTGGACAAAAGAGAGTCCAAAGAGGGAGTTCCTGTGAAATTACGTGTAATTGTAAGTGGTGCTGGAAACCTGAAGTTGATTAAACAACCTACTGTTAGTTTTCCTAAAGAGTTTGATGTTTATGATCCAAAAGTCATCGATAAAACAAAGTTGGGAGGAAGAGGTTCTGAGGGTAGTATGATTTATGACTTTATTGCTGTTCCTCGAACCAAGGGTGAATATACACTACCTTCGGTGAAATTTGTCTTCTTTGACACTTCTTCTAATAGTTATAAAACCGTCCAAACGCAATCATTTAAAATAAATGTGGCAAAAGGGGACGGCACTTCTGAAAGTTTGGTTCAGCAAGCGGGAAATGGAAATAGTGATATTAGAGGTTTAAAAACTGGTAAAGGTCAGCTTGATGGTGTTAAGTCGTTCTTTGGATCAGTTGCTTATTGGTTGACATTATTACTTGTCATTCTTCTTTTTATTGTTTTGCTTCGCTTGCTGAAAAAGCGCTCCCATTTAAACTCTGACATTGTTTTGTTGAAGGGGAAAAATGCTCAGAAAGTAGCTATTAAACGAATGCGCAAAGCCCATCAGCTCATGATTCATGGTAAATCTACTGAGTTCTATGATGAGATTCTACATGCACTTTGGGGCTATATCGGAGACAAACTTAATATTCCTGTTGAACAGCTCTCGCGCAATAATATCAATGAGGTATTTACGAACAGAGACGTTGATAAGGATACTGTAAATAAATTCATTGAAGCACTTGAAGAATGTGAATTTCAACGTTATGCCCCAGGTGATGAAAATGGAAATATGAAAATTACATACGATAAATCAATTTTGGCTATTTCTGAAGTCGAGAGTGTTATCGACGATAGTAAGCGTAACATAAAGACCTCCAAAATGATGTCGTCTGTATTCATTTTAATCTTTGGAGGACTCCTTTGGGCGATGCCGGCATTGTCTCAAAATAAAGTACAAGCGGATGAGGCATATCAGAGAGGTGATTATGAATATGCGATTAAGACTTATAAAGCTGTTATTTCTAAAGAAGCTACCGCTGATTGTTATTATAATTTAGGAAATGCCTATTACAAGAATAATGATATTCCTAAAGCTATCATTGCTTATGAACGTGCACTCCGTCTTTCTCCAAGTGATAAAGACATCATTTATAATCTCCAACTTGCACAGTCGAAAACCTTTGATCAGTTGTCGCCAAAATCAGAAATGTTCTTCATTAGTTGGCTAAAATCTCTCATCGACTCTATGAGCATTGACGGATGGGCCTATCTAAGCATTATCTCTTTATGCTTGGCCTTTGCACTAACGCTATTATATCTTTTTGCTCAAAGGGTTGGTTTAAAAAAACTTGGTTTTTTCCTTGCTATGCTCTCTTTCTTTATTTTTATAGTTTCCAGTATCTTCGCATTCTATAAGCGTTCAATAATGATTAATAACCATTCTGCTATTGTCATAGCACCAACGGCCTGTGTTAAAATTACTCCCGATTCCAAAGCAAAGAATATTATTGTTATTCACGAAGGGACAAAGCTTAACATCACTGACCGAACTCTTGGTGATTGGTATGGAGTTACATTATCAAATGGCGATGCTGGCTGGATCAAGACCACTCTTATAGAAGAAATCTAATAAAATCTTAGTGATGAGTGTAGAGGATATAGTGAGATATGACAAAACTCTATTGTCAATGATGAATGGAAGTAACAATATTTTCATCGACCAGTTGATCTTGTTATTAACCAATGAATATACATGGATTCCTCTTTATATTTCTCTTCTCTATCTGGTTATTAAGAATAATGAGTCCTGGGGGCAAATATTGCTTATTTTAATGACAGTCGGATGCTGTATGCTGTTATCAAACGGTCTTAATGGAGGATTCATTAAGCCTTTTGTAGGACGTATTAGACCTTCTATAGATTCTTCACTCGCTGAAAGTATAAGCATAGTGGACGATTACACAGGTCATGGGTATAGTTTTTATTCAGCCCATGCTTGTAACACCTTTACCATTGCGTTGTTTATTAGTCTTTTAGTAAGGAGCAAACTGCTCTCAACCCTTCTTTTCAGTTGGGCTCTTTTAAATAGCTGGAGCAGGCTTTATCTTGGAGTTCATTATCCTTCTGATGTATTAACTGGCATAGTTGTCGGTTGCGTTATTGCAACTTTAGCATATTCTTGTTTTTTATACATCTATCGTTTAAGGAATCCAAAGATAAACTATGTTTCAACTCAATTTACAAAAACTGGATACAGTCTCACAGATATAGATTTGGTAATGACATGTTTTTTTCTAACACTTATTTTCTGTATTATTTGTGCAGTTATTAATTTAGGAATTTAAAATATTAAGATGATACAAGATACAAAACATATCAAAATTTCTGACTATAGCTATCAGCTACCTGATGAGCGAATAGCAAAATTTCCGATTACTCAAAGAGATCATAGTAAGCTCTTATTGTATAAACATGGTAACGTTTCTGAAGATGTATTTTATAATCTGAACAAACATTTGCCCAAAGGTGCTTTAATGGTTTTCAATAACACGAAAGTTATCCAGGCCCGTTTGCATTTCCGCAAGGAAACTGGTGCGTTGATTGAAATTTTCCTTATGGAACCTGCCAATCCTACAGATTATGAGTTAATGTTTCAAACTAATGGAAACTGTTCGTGGCTGTGCATGATAGGGAATTTAAAGAAATGGAAAGAAGGAGTTCTGTCCCGTGCATTTGAGATTAATGGAAAGAAACTCGTGCTTTCTGCTACGAGGCAGGAAACCAAGAACACTGCGACTGGTGGTGGGACTAATCATTGGATAGATTTTACTTGGGACAACACAAATGTTTCCTTTGCCGAAATTCTTGAGGCTGTGGGAGAATTACCCATCCCCCCTTATCTTAATAGGGATACACAGGAGAGCGACAAAACCACCTATCAGACGGTTTATTCAAAGATAAAGGGTTCTGTTGCTGCGCCCACAGCAGGTTTGCATTTTACTGATGCGGTTCTTAAATCTCTTGATGACTCTGGAATTGTTAGAGATGAACTCACACTTCATGTAGGGGCGGGTACATTCAAACCTGTTAAAAGTACAGAGATAGCAGGACATAGTATGCATACAGAATACGTGGTCGTACATCGTCATACTTTGGAACGTCTCCTTGAACACGACTGCAACGCAATTGCGGTAGGTACAACAAGTGTCCGAACTTTGGAGAGTCTCTACTATATGGGGGTGAAGCTGGAAACAAGGCCAGATGCACAGGAAACTGATTTACATGTAAGCCAATGGGAACCTTATGAATATGCGCATGATGAGAATGGGCTTGTATATGTCAATGGGGAAATAATTTCTGTTACAAAAGCAATAGCGAACTTATTAAACTACCTAAAGCGTGATGAATTGGAAGGGCTACATTCAAGTACGCAAATCATCATAGCGCCAGGTTACAAGTATAAGATTGTAAAGATGTTGATTACAAATTTTCATCAACCACAATCAACTCTTTTACTACTTGTTAGTGCATTTTTGAATGGTGATTGGCGCAAGGTGTATGACTATGCACTGTCTCATGATTTTCGTTTTCTTAGCTATGGTGATAGCAGTCTGTTGATACCGTAGCAATAAAATCATTAACGATATGAAAATAGGAGATGAAGTTAGATTTCTAAGTGAAGTTGGTGGAGGGATAATATCTGGTTTTAAAGGGAAAGATATTGTTCTTGTTGAAGATGAAGACGGTTTCGAAATTCCGACACCTATTAATGATGTGGTTCTTGTTGGAAATGAGGATATTTCACTTGCCAAGATAAATAGGAACGAAAAGGAAATTCAGGAAAGAGAGGATGGTAACTACAGGTCTATCAAAGCCCGATTATCAGAAGATCCGGAATCAACCAGTCCAATTACGGAAGAAACCGACATCGTGGAATCGGATGATTCTACTCTTCCAAATAGGAAACTTGCAGTGGGTAATGAGCTAGCCTCATATTTAGCATTTTTGGCTAATCCACTTAAAGAAGGAGTATTTTCATCATATTTGGTTAATCAATCTAACTACTGCTTGCATTATGTTTATGCAATAAAGAGTGAGAAAAACTGGTGCTGCAAATCAGAAGGAGAGATAGAACCTAATTCAAAATTATTTATAGAGGAATTTACCTACACTGATTTAAATTCTCTTCAAGAAGCCAATATTCAGGTCATTGCGTTTAAAAGGAATGGCAATTTTGAGTTGAAGCCCGCATCTGATGTACGTGTTCGCATAGATGCGACTAAATTTTATAAGCCAAACTCATTTAAAGAAAATGATTTTTTTGAACAACCGGCGCTCCTTTATTCAATTATTGATAGTGAAAGAATAACTAAACAAGATGATAACTTGGCTTCCGATATTTTTGACACCTTACATAAGCAACAATCTGAAATTATGGATCTTCTGGCTATAAGAACCGGAAAAGAAATAGAAAAACGCCATACAAATCACCAAAGTAAGCGACAACTTACCAAACAATTGCTGAAAAATGATAAAATTGTTGTAGATTTGCATGCAAATGAGTTATTAGATACAATTACAGGAATGTCAGCAAAAGATATTTTAGACTATCAGCTTCATACATTCCAAACTATTTTGGAACAGTATAAACATAAAAATGGTCAGAAAATCGTTTTCATTCATGGAAAAGGCAACGGAGTGCTTCGTCATTCCTTGATTCACGTACTCAACTATAAATATAAAAAATATAAATATCAAGACGCATCATTTCAAGAATATGGATACGGTGCGACCCAAGTAACGATAATAACCTAAATACTATATGCGATGAAATGTGGATTTATCAAAGTTGCAGCAGCCATCCCTGCGGTTCGAGTTGCTGACACAAAATTCAATCTTGAGTCTATTGAAGAACAAATAGCAATTGCAGAGGGGAAGGGTGTTGAAATAATTGTCTTTCCCGAACTTTCATTGACAAGCTACTCTTGTCAAGACTTATTTCGCCAGCAACTTTTGCTGGAAGATGCCGAACATGCAATTTTAATGCTTTTGGCCTTTACTCGCCAATTGGACATTATTGCCATTGTTGGGGCTCCTGTATGCGTAGGGCCTTTAACACTGAACTGTGCCGTTGTCATTCAACAAGGTAAAATTTTGGGAATTGTCCCCAAGACCTATTTGCCAAATTATGATGAGTTCTATGAAAAGCGTTGGTTTGCCTCGGCAAAGGATTTGCATCCGACACAGCTTCACTATGCTGGTCAATGTATCAACGTATCAAATGATATGCAAATATTTCAAACTGCAAGTGGAGTAAAATTCGGATGTGAAATTTGCGAGGACGTTTGGGCGCCGATAGCACCAAGTAGCTATTTGGCATTGGCAGGAGCTGAAATAATCTTCAATCTGTCAGCAACGGACGAGCTCTTCGGCAAACATCAATATCTAAAGGAAATGCTGATGCAGCATAGTGCTCGTCTTATGGCAGCCTATGTATATAGCAGTTGCGGATTTGGAGAGAGCACGCAGGACATCGTCAATGCAGGAAATGCTATAATCTATGAGAGTGGACAACTGGTTGCCTATTCTGAGCGTTTCAGCCTTGAGCCACAGATGCGCATTGCGGAAATTGATATGGATAAGCTGCGTAGTGAACGGCGAAATAATACTACGTTCTGTGGGGTACAGAGAACTCTCGGAACAGAACCATTAGGCATCAATGGTCCATTTAAAATCAATGAGTATATAAATTGTGGCGCTCCGAATAATCCTGAAAAAGAATTCATTCTGACACGTTACGTTGATCCCCATCCTTTCATGCCAGAAAGTGCCGATAAAAAATCTGCTTGTCATGAAATGTTCAATGCGCAAGTGTTTGGTCTTATACGACGTCTTGTTCATACAAAATGCAAGAATGTGGTGTTAGGTGTGAGTGGTGGTCTCGATTCGACACTGGCTTTACTTGTTTGTGTATGGGCCTTTGATCGATTGGGATACGATCGAAAAGGAATTATTGGTGTTACCATGCCTGGTTTTGGAACCACAGATCGCACATACAATAATGCTATTAAGTTGATGGAGGAAATGGGCATTACGATGAAAGAAATTGATATTAAGGAGTCTGTTATTCAACATCTTAAAGATCTCGAACACAGTATTGAGAACCATGACTCCACTTATGAAAATGCACAAGCTCGCGAGCGTACGCAGATTCTTATGGATTTGAGTAACAAGTATAACGGTTTAGTGATAGGAACGGGTGATATGAGTGAATTAGCCCTGGGCTGGTGTACATTTAATGGTGATCACATGAGTATGTATGCTGTCAATTCTGGTGCTCCGAAAACAACCATAAAAGACTTGATTAGGTATTATGTTGACAATGAGGACAACGCAAACATTTGCGCTTGTTTGATAGATGTGATTGATACTCCTATTTCTCCAGAACTCCTTCCGGCAAACGATTCTGGTGAAATAGAGCAAAAGACAGAAGATATTGTTGGGCCTTATGAACTTCATGACTTCTTCCTTTATTATGTTCTACGTTATGGTTATCGTCCGTCAAAGATTCTTTTCCTGGCTCAGTCGGCCTTTGCGGGAAGATACACAGATGAAGTCATTAAGGAAAAAATGCAAATATTCTTCAAACGGTTCTTCAATAATCAGTTTAAGCGTTCTTGCTTTCCAGATGGTCCCAAAACATCTGTAGTTAGCCTTTCACCACGCGGGGATTGGCGCATGCCTTCTGATGCAATGGCTACAAATTGGCTTGCAGAACTTGAAAATTTGTAAATGAAGAAATTTGTTTTGACCTTTTCCTTATGGATGATTGTCATATTGGGGTATGCCCAGTATGACAATTATCTACATATACCGACCATAGACATACTTAGATACCAATTACAAAAGAAAAAAGACGCATCAGCCATAGCACCATTCAGACGCTACGGGTTAAGAAGAATAAGGGCAGCTAAATAGTCTCCCCTTGAAAAGTATTTAACCATCTGGTTATCAATAAAATAATCG
>ERZ1673749.325-NODE-325-length-60035-cov-13.966205_pt1 | contig 60035 bp, 50 predicted proteins | sample MGYA00580204_ERZ1673749 | MGnify/ENA primary metagenome ERZ1673749 (study PRJEB41218, sample SAMN15661745) | gut metagenome | host: Homo sapiens | place: Canada: London | collected 2015-08-20/2019-03-30 | study: EMG produced TPA metagenomics assembly of...
ATAAATAGTATATGATAGTCATAGATCAAGGAGGAGAATGGTTATGGCAAAAGGTACAAAATATTCCCAACAGTTTAAAGAGGATGCAGTACAGTATCGCTTGGATCATCCGGAGCTGCCACTTCGCAAAGCTGCGGAGAATCTTGGAGTCAGCGAATCTGCACTGAAAAACTGGATGAAAGCAGCAAAGGAACATAAAGGAGAGGTTCCTACCCGTGGTTCTGGAAATTATGCAAGTGAGGAAGCAAAAGAGATTGCCAGATTGCAGCGTGAATTACGAGATACGAAGGATGCTCTTGAAGTGTTAAAAAAGCAATCGGTATTCTGGGAAACTGACAAAAGCTCTTTACACGGCTACTTCTGAGTACGTGAAAGAAATCAAATCCCTGCCCGTGAAACGTCAGGTTTCTGTCAGCGGAATACTGAAAAAATTAGGCGTTTCACGTTCGGGTTACAATGCATGGAAGAAACGGGTTCCTTCGGACACGTCTGTTCGCCGTGCAATTTTAAAAGAAAAAATTCAAAAGATCTACGAGGAATCCCATCAAAACTACGGTGCTCCTAAAATTACTGCAGAATTGCGAAAATCCGGGGAGTATGTTTCCAAAAAAACAGTTGGAAATTATATGCGTCAAATGGGAATCAAAGCCCATTGGGTGAAACCATATATCCAGACAACCATAGATTCTGATTTCAGCCAGAAACTCAAAAATATCCTCAACGAGGAATTCAATCCTGCTCATCCAGATTCTGTCTGGTGTTCAGATATTACTTATATTTGGACATTTGAAGGATTTGTGTATCTTACCAGTGTGATGGATCTGTATTCAAGAAAAATCATTTCCTGGGTGTTGAGTGAGACGCTGGAGGCATCCCACGTAGTGGAATGTGTTGAAAAAGCAAAACGTGTCAGAAATGTTGAAAAACCGTTGATCTTCCACTGCGACAGAGGATGCCAGTACGTATCGGAAGCATTTCAAAAAGCAACCAAAGGTATGATTCACAGTTATTCAAAGAAAGCATATCCATGGGATAACGCCTGTATCGAATCTTTCCATGCACTTTTGAAGAGAGAATGGATCAACCGGTTTAAAATCTTTAATTATGCACATGCACATAAATTGATTTTTGAATACATCGAAACATTTTACAATACCGTGCGCATTCACAGTCATTGTGGATATTTGTCTCCAAATGAATATGAGGAACAATATCTTGAAAACATCGAGGAGAATGCAATAAAAATAGCAAGTTAAACTTCGCTCAGAACAGAGAAAATTGGTTACATTTAATTTGTACTTTTTCTTGACATAGGACCATTCTTAATTTCATGGTTACAAAACCATATGATAACACAAGAGGTCTCAGGATAAAACAATCTGATGGAAAATACGTCAGATTCCTTTATACCAAGACCTCTTTTATTTTGCCTGAAAAGTGAAAGATCAGTTTGTTATAGTGTGCCCGATAACACCCAGGGATGGCATACAGTCAATCAGAATATAATCATACTCGTCCTTCAGCAAGTCCAGATATTCTTTCAACACTTTTTCTCTGTCCTCTACTGTAAATAAGGACATATCCATTCCGGCGAGCAATTTATTGGACGGAATCAGGTCAACCCCTTCTTCATGGTGGAGAATCGCCTCTTTCGGATCAAATTCCAGTCCCATGATGATATTTTCCATCATGCTCTTTAATGTTACCTTGAGATTTTTAGGGAATCCCAATCCCATTGTCAAATGCCCCTGTGGATCAGCATCTACCAGCACTACTTTTTTTCCTGACTTCGCCAGTCCAGCTCCCAGATTGATTGTTGTCGTTGTTTTGGCTACTCCGCCTTTCTGATTTGCAATAGCAATTACTTTACACATATATACTTTCCTCCGATTTACTCTTTTTCTTCTACTTCAACATAAACACGAAAATATTTGCTTGTTCCTTTGTTCGCATAAGCATCCGATACCTCCAGAACATCCAATTCTTTATGCTTTTCCAAAATACAACGGAACCATTGAATATCCTTTAAAGTACCCTGTAATCTAATTTTCAGCATACATATCCTCCCAGTCTTTGTAAAAACAATACTCTGGATAACGGATTTTAATGGCCTCCCAAAAATACCGGGCATATCCGCAGCAAAACAGATCTTCTACGGTATAATACTGACACTCTTTTAACTGATCTTCCCCTGCTTCATAGTCTCCGACACTTGGTGTTCCATTGCAGTAAAGATTAAATGCCATGCGGACAATCCGTAAACTTCCACTGGTCTGCCATCCTTCTTGCAGGCATTCCGTTTTTACACATCCAGTTTTAAAATTATAGATTTTATTCACATTTTCTCTTGTGTCTCTGTCGATGCCCAGGCAATAAACCAGAGCCTGATGATAGACATCCTGATATCTGCATTTTTCCAGATATTCCTCATAAAATTTTTCGTGTTCCTTGCCCTTGAAAGTAATTGTGCGAGAATTGCTATTCCCTGCTCTTAACGCTGTGTTTGTCATTTTTTGTTTTCCTCCTAAATTTTAATAAAAAAGACACTCCATTTCTGAAATGCCCTATAAAAAATAGGGACACCCGCTTTTAACAAGTATCCCTATAATCTATCAATGATCTGATAGCTCTCTATTCATTTTCATATTCAAGATTCTTTGTGTTCCCCGTCCCGAGGTCTAACGCAACAACAACGGTTACTTTCTTCACAAGGCTCTTTTCTTTGTGATTTTCACCTATTTTTCTGAAACTGAAAAACTCTACAAAGTGCGTAAATTCAAGGATTTCTACATATTCTTCCTTTGTAGCAACACACAAGTCTCCACATGCACACTTCCCGGAAACATATCGCACACAGCCACCTTCTCCACCTGATATTCCTTCTCACACAGCACTTTCAAATCCCTCGCCAGTGTAGCAGAGTCACAACTCACATACACAATTCTCTCCGGTTTCATAGACAACATGGTTTCAATCAGAGCTCCGTCACAACCTTTTCTTGGAGGGTCCACTACAATTACATCTGCATATACACCATCTTCTTTATATTTTGCAGGCAAAACTTCTTCTGCCTTACCCACAAAAAATTCTGCATTTTCAATACCATTAAGCTCTGCATTTTTTCTTGCATCTTCAATAGCTGCCGGAACGATTTCCACACCATAAACTTTTTGTGCCTTCTGTGCCAGAAACAGAGAAATCGTTCCAATCCCGCAGTATAAATCCCAGACAATTTCTTTTCCTGTAAGACCTGCGTATTCCAGTGCTGTCCCATAAAGTTTTTCTGTCTGCACAGGATTTACCTGATAAAATGAAAGAGGAGAAATCTGATATTTTACCTCTCCAATATAGTCTGTAATATAATCTTTCCCCCATAAAGGTAAAATTTCATTTCCTAAAATCACATTGTTTCGCTTTGTATTTACGTTTAAGGTAATGCTTGTCATTCCGGAAATATCTTTCAGTTTCTCTACCAGTCCCGCCGCATTGGGAATTTTCCTTCCATTTATAATAATACAAACCATGATTTCCTTTGTTTTAAACCCATACCGTATTAAAATATGGCGAACAAGCCCTTTACCGGTAACTTCATCATAAGGCTCAACATGATTTTCTCTCATGTAATTTAGCACTGCATTTAAAATTTCTTCGTTTACCTCAACTCCCAAATAACAGTTAGTATTCGGAATAATCGAGTGTGTCCTTCCCGCATAAAACCCTGTAATCAGATTTCCTTCCTTATCTTTTCCTACCGGAAACTGCGCCTTGTTTCGATAGCGCCATGGATTTTCCATTCCCATTACTTTTTCAACTGAAATATCAGAAAATCCGCCTATCCTCTCCAGATTTCCTACCACTTTATTTTTCTTAAATTCCAACTGTTTTTCATAAGTTAAAAACTGTAACTGGCAGCCTCCACAGGCTCTTGCCACAGAACATTTCGGCTCTGTTCTGTCTTTGGAAGCCTCTAACACTCGTACAAGCCTTGCATAACCATAATTTTTCTTCATTTTCATAATTTTAGCTTCTACCACATCGCCAATTACTGTGTCTTTAATAAACAGAGTATAACCCTCTGCCTTTCCAATTCCTTCGCCGTCATGCCCCATATCTTCGATTTTTACTGTTACCAAATCATTCTTTTTAAATTCCATAAACTCTCCTATCTGAAAAGAAGGAGTTGCTGCATGAAAAAACTCCATACAACAGCTCCGCTTTAAAATTACTCGCAACTTGATTTTCTAAAATTAGACTCGAACAACCGATTATATCCCAGCCATTCCTTCTGGTTTGGCGCTGCTGCAAAAATTTCTGTCAAAGTTTCCATTTTTGCGTCTGTATTATCTGCCATATTAAGAGCAACTGCTTCTGCAAGTGCCGGTTTTTTCGGTGAACCATACTCCAGTTCTCCATGATGTGCCAGAATGCAATGCTTTAATTCACTTTCCAGCTTATAAGGAAATCCCGGAATTTCCTTTGCCTTATCATGAATCATCTCTGCACCAATCATAATATGCCCTAAAAGCTGTCCGTCATCTGTGTAATCATTCATAGGAAATGCACTGAGTTCTTTTGTCTTTCCAATATCATGAAGAAGGGCTGCAGTAATGAGCAAATCTTTATTTAAAATACTATAAGTTCCACAGTAATAAAGACACAGATTTGCCACACTGACGGTATGCTCCAAAAGTCCACCTATAAAACCATGATGTACACTTTTGGCTGCTGAATTTCCTTTAAAAGTTTTAACAAATCCAGCATCTTCCTTAAAAAATGCTAACAGCAACTGATGAAAATACGGATTTTTTATCTGATTAATCATTCCCAAAAGTTCCTGATACATTGTCTCAATATCTTTATTACTAACAGGAAGATAATTTCCCGGTTCATATTCTCCCTCAGAAGCTTTTCTGACTCTTTTAATACTCACCTGAAGATTTCCCTGAAAACTGGTAACATCTCCCACTACATCAATATAATCTAAGGCATCAAACTCATCAATCCCAAGAGAATTTGGCTCCCAGATTTTTGCATCAATCGTTCCTGTCTTATCCTGTAAAATCACATTTTCATAAGATTTTCCATTCTTTGTCACTGCTGCCTGTTTATGTTTGCATAAATAAATCCCTGAAAGTTTTTCTCCTTCATGAAGTTCGCTGATAAATCTCATTTTCCTATCCTTCCTATCTCGCCTGCAGCGTCACATCAAAGTCCACTTCTACATATCCCTCTGTTCCCTGACGCATGGCTTTTACTTTAATTGTCTGTCCTGCTTTACAGAATTTCAGCTGATGCCGGTAACCTTTTACAGTTTCTATTTTTTCACCATTCAGCTCTATAATTACATCGCCATTTTGAATTCCCACCTGCATTGCCGGAGAATCTACCTCTACCTGTTCTACAAAAACACCAATCGGTATCCCTTTCTTTTCAGAAATATCCTTGGTAATACTTTTACCTGTGATGCCCAAATAAACAATATCTTTTGTTTCATCGGACAAAATCTGTATCATCTCTTTTACTTCCGAAACGCCAAGTCCGGTTACAAGATTTTGCGTATCTTCTCTGGCAAAAGACTGCGCGATCAAACCAATCACTTCGCCTTCTAAATTCAACAAAACGCCGCTTCCCAGACTGCTGCCTGCAATATCTGTAGTCAAAAGACTATATTCTGCATCTGTTTTTGATATAGTATTACAGGTTGATGTAATAATTCCATATCCAACAGAGTCACTATACCCCATAGGGCTTCCAATTGCAAGAACAGGTTTGCCTTGTTCTACTGCATAGGACTCTCCCAATGGTGCTATAGTAATTACTTCTTTTGTCTCAGCTGAAATCCCTGCTTTGGGAACTTTTAAAATAGCAAATCCTGTATTGGTATCACCTTTTAAAAATCTGGCATCTGTAACTGTCCCATCATAAAACACAACCTGTATTCTGTCTACGTTTTCTACAATTCTGTATTCTGTCAGTACAAAAAGCTCCTGTCCACTTTCTGCCACCAGCAAACCTGAAATTTCACTTTCATAAGGTGTCTGAAACCATTCTTCATCATTTTTACTTCCTCTTACTCTTACCATAGATTTTTTAGCTTCTTGGGCAGTGGCAAAAACGTCTGCAAACAATTTCTGATACTTCTCTGGTGTAAGTTCTTCTTCTGCAGCCGGTTGCGAACCAGCTTCGGAGCTTTGTTCTTCTGGTATATTATTTTTTGTGTTTTCCTCGCTGTTCTCTGTATCAGATGGAAACTGTATTTGTGACTGTTCTTGTTTTCCCTCTATGTTTTTTCTAATTTCCGGGGCTGCCAATAATAAAACTGCCGATGCTGCCAGTCCAAAAAGTCCCCCGGATGCCAAAATCCTAAGAATATGTTTCATTATTTTCTTTTTATCAATGGGTTTTTCTTTGATCGTTTCTTTTAGAAATTCATAAGATTTTTCATTTTTCTTTTGCTCCATGTCACTCACTCCACATAAAACTATATTTTATTATAACAAAAGTTTATGAACTTTTCATGAAGATTACACAAAAAATTCTAATACTGTCCCTTTTCTTTCTTCTTATTTTAATGTAAAATAGGACATAACTTCCTATTTTTTCTAATAGAGATGTTTTATCAACTATAACGGATTTTAGACAAGGTGATTTTTATGAATGAAAAAGCTTTAAAAACTTTAGAATATAGCAAAATTATTCAAATGCTGGAAAACCTCGCCACATCCTCCTGCGGGAAGGATGTGTGCCGAAAGCTTACTCCTTTGGATAATTTAAGTGAAATCGAAATTATGCAGCAGGAAACCGCTGATGCCCTAGCAAGAATTTATCAAAAGGGTTCTCTTTCCTTTGGGGGAGTAAAAGATATCAGAGGTTCCTTAAAACGTCTGGAAATCGGCAGTACCTTAGGAACAGGGGAGCTTTTATCCCTTTGCAACCTTTTGGAAAATACCAATCGTGCCAAAGCCTATGCAAGACGGGAAAACGCAGAAGAAAATCAGGACTCCTTAGACAGCATGTTTGAAATTCTTCAGCCTCTGACACCACTGGCTTTGGAAATCCGCCGCTGTATTTTGTCAGAAGAAGAAATTGCAGATGATGCCAGCGCCGGCTTAAAGCAAATCCGCCGTTCTATGAAGAATACCAATGATAAAATTCACAGTCAGCTATCTTCTTATGTCAGTGGTTCTGCCAGAACTTATTTACAAGATGCTGTTGTTACCATGCGAAACGGTCGCTACTGTATTCCTGTAAAAGCAGAACACAAAGGACAAGTTCCCGGTATGATTCACGACCAGTCTTCTACAGGCTCCACTGTTTTTGTAGAACCTATGGCTATTGTAAAGCTAAATAATGATTTAAGAGAATTAGAAGTAAAGGAACAGGCTGAAATTGAAATTATTCTTTCTAATTTAAGCCAATATGCCGCTGAAAATCTGGAAGCTATTGAAGATAATTTAAAAGTCATGACACAGCTTGACTTTATTTTTGCCAGAGCTCTTTTGGCAAAAGCACAGAATGCTACAGAGCCACGCTTTAACACAAAAGGAATTATTGATTTAAAGAAAGCTCGCCATCCTCTGATTGACAAGCACAAAGTCGTGCCTATTGATGTTCGTCTGGGCGAAGATTTTGATCTTCTTGTTGTAACAGGTCCTAATACCGGCGGTAAAACTGTTTCCTTAAAAACAATCGGTCTTTTAACTCTCATGGGACAGTCAGGACTTCATATTCCTGCTTTTGACAATTCACGCCTCAGCATTTTTAAAGAAGTTTACGCTGATATCGGTGATGAACAAAGTATTGAACAGTCTCTCAGTACCTTTTCTTCTCACATGACAAATGTAGTACGTTTTATTGAAAAAGCAGACCGTGACTCCCTGGTTCTCTTTGATGAGTTAGGTGCAGGAACAGATCCTACAGAAGGTGCAGCACTTGCCATTGCTATTTTATCTCATCTTCATGCACAGGGAATACGCACTATGGCAACCACTCACTACAGTGAGTTAAAAGTATATGCACTCTCTACTCATGGAGTTGAAAATGCTTCCTGTGAATTTGACGTAGAAACTCTGCGTCCTACTTATCGTCTGCTCATTGGTATTCCCGGAAAAAGTAACGCTTTTGCAATTTCCGGAAAACTTGGACTGCCTTCCTATATTATCGACAAAGCGAAAGAGCAAATCAGTCAGGAAGATGAGTCCTTTGAAGATGTTCTATCAACTTTGGAGCAAAGCCGAAAAACCATCGAAGCCGAAGAAGCCGAAATTGCCCGTTATAAAACAGAAATTGAAAGTCTGAAAAACCAATTAGAAGAAAAACAGGATAAACTTGAGCAGCGAAAGGAACGTATCCTCCGTGATGCCAATGAAGAAGCACATCGTATTTTGCGAGAGGCAAAAGAATATGCAGACCAAACCATGAAAATTTTCAACAAAGCCGGAAAAGAGTCTATGTCTGCAAAAGAATTAGAGCAAAAACGTTCTGAACTTCGTAAAAAAATGGATCAGACAGGCAAAAAAATGGCTCTTAAAACACCGGAAAAGAAAAAGTCTACACTTACTGCCAAGGATATTTCTCTGGGAGATGCTGTAAAAGTATTAAGTCTGAATGTTAAAGGAACCATAAGCTCTAAACCGGATGCAAAAGGAATGGTTTTTGTACAAATGGGAATTCTTCGTTCCAAAGTACATTTATCAGATTTGCAATTAATTGATGAACCGGTTATTACCGCACCATCATTACAGCGTACCGGTGCAGGTAAAATACGAATGAGCAAATCTGCTTCTATCCGCACAGAAATCAACCTTCTGGGAAAAACCGTAGACGAGGCTATTGCAGAATTAGATAAATATTTAGATGACGCCTATCTGGCTCATTTAAACAGTGTCCGTGTTGTTCACGGAAAAGGTACCGGTGCACTTCGAAAAGGCGTGCACAACTATTTAAAACGCTTAAAATATGTAAAAGATTTTCATCTGGCAGAATTCGGTGAAGGTGATGCCGGTGTTACAATTGTAGAATTCAAAAAATAAGGGGGAGTATATATGGTAACTAAACAGAAAATTCTTATCGTAGACGATGATAATAATATTGCTGAATTGATTTCTCTGTATCTGACAAAAGAATGTTTTGATACCCATATCGTCAATGATGGAGAAGCAGCTTTAAATGCTTTCTCCTCCTTTGCCCCAAACCTCATCTTACTTGACTTAATGCTTCCGGGCATGGACGGTTATCAAGTATGCAGAGAGATACGGCAAAAATCTAATGTTCCCATTATCATGCTTTCCGCAAAAGGAGAAATCTTTGACAAAGTATTAGGTTTGGAACTGGGTGCAGACGACTATATCATTAAACCTTTTGACTCCAAAGAACTGGTCGCCAGAGTAAAAGCTGTATTAAGACGATATCAACCAAATGTAGCTCCGGCAACACAACCTTCGGGAAAATATGTGGAATATCCTGACTTAGCAATTAACCTGACAAATTATTCTGTAATCTATTATGGAAAACAACTGGATATACCTCCAAAGGAATTAGAACTTCTCTATTTTCTTGCATCTTCTCCTAATCAGGTATTTACAAGAGAACAGCTTTTGGATCATATCTGGGGATATGAATACATTGGCGATACCCGTACCGTGGATGTGCATATTAAACGTCTCAGAGAGAAAATCAAAGACCACCCTTCTTGGGCGCTTTCCACCGTATGGGGAATAGGATATAAATTTGAGGTCAAAAATAAATGAAAAAATTCCTTTTTGTAAAATTTATTTCTGCTATGATTTTTCTCGGTATTCTCGGATTTACTACAATTTCTCTGGTAGGAACAGATTTAGTAGAAGACCATGTAGAAAGTGTATACAGCGGACGTTTATATAGGGAAGCATCAAAAATAACAGGACAACGTGCTATAAAATATTATCAAAACATAGACACCCCTACTGAGTTTTATGATTCTCTCTGTTCTTCCGTTTATGAAAAGGAAGAAATTTTACTGATTAGTCCAAAAGGAAAAGTTCTGATGGATACCTCTCAAAAATTCATTGCAGAAGACTTTCCAGAGTTAAAATCCTTTGACCCTGGAAAGTCTAGCGGTTCTTATTATCAAATAGGTGATTTTTTCGGATATTTTCAGGAAGAGCAGTTAAGTGTTATGGTTCCCGTTACCGTCAACATGCAGGTAAAAGGTTATGTTTCCATGCATTTACCGATGTCTGTTCTTTGTCATCAGAGGGATAGCCTCTTAGATACTATTCATATTTTATTTCTATTGTTTCTGGGAATTATGATGCTTATTATCCCTATATTTTACATTATGATTAATCGTCCTCTTAAAAAAATCATACAAGGAGCAAACACGTTTGCATCTGGAAATCTCAAATACAATATTCCTTTAGATAAAGAAGATGAGCTAGGATATTTGGCAATGACTTTAAATTATATGTCTGATGAATTGGATATGACAGGAAATTACCAACGAAAATTCATCTCCAATGTATCTCATGACTTCCGTTCTCCTCTTACTTCTATAAAAGGTTACACAGAAGCAATTTTAGATGGAACAATTCCTCCTGAAATGCAGGAAAAATATTTAAAAATTGTCGTATATGAAACAGACAGACTTTATAAACTCACACAAAGTATGCTTACATTAAATAACCTGGATGAAAAAGGCCGTCAATTAGATTATTCTGATTTTGATATTAACCGCACAATCAAAACTACCGCAGAAGCCTTTGAAGGAATTTGTCGTGACAAACGTATTTCCATTGAGCTCTTTCTTACGGGGCAGACACTGTTCGTTCATGCTGATATGGGACAAATTCAGCAGGTTTTATACAACCTTATTGATAATGCTATTAAATTCAGTTCTCCTGACTCCATTATTAAAATAGAGTCTACTTTAAAGCATGAAACCGTTTTTATTTCTGTAAAAGATACGGGATGTGGAATTCCTAAAGAAAGTCTTACAAAAATTTGGGACCGATTTTACAAAATTGATTCCTCAAGGGGAAAAGACAGAAAAGGCACAGGTCTGGGGCTTGCCATTGTCAAGGAAATTATCAACTCACATAAACAGAATATCAATGTAATCAGTACGGAAGGTGTGGGAACAGAGTTTATCTTTACTCTGCAAAAAAGTGTCAGTGAAAATTAAAAAGAGTATAAAGTATGAAAAAGAGGCTGTAATAAAAACAGCCCCTTTTATACTTTATACAGATACTTCCATCATCACTCTGCAATTTTTCACGTTACATGCAATCCCATATTTTAAAATTTTATGAACTCCATACTGGTGCAAAGCTTCTGTATATCTTTTATCCACAATCTGCTTCAACGCTTTACGACACTCTTTCTCTTCTTGCCCTATCTCTGCATATTTTACCTCAAGTACAATACCCACATCTGCATCATCAATAAAAATTTGTATATCGCTGAAGCCATCTCCCGACTCCCTGTTTGATACCACAGACCATCCCTCTTTAAAGCCCAAAATCCCCAAAAGAATACCATGATAAAAATTCTCTTTCGTAGGTTTTTGAACAAACGTATCTCTTACACTGACTGTCTTTCGCATATATTCTGTAAATATCTTTTCCACTTTTTCCGCTTCTCCGTACAGAAGTGCATTGCAGAAATCGTTTAGCATGTTTCCATCCTTTTCCACATTCTCTTTAAACAGTATAAGAATATGCTCTGTAATAATATTGCGAATTTCTCGATTAGGAATAGCCAAATTATATCGATTTCCGTCTGCTTTTCCTCTCTGTGTAAGATATCCTGTCATAAACAATGCGCTCCAAAGGTTCTCCATAGAAGAATATAACTCTTTATATGTTAAATTTTGCTTTATTTCTTTTTGTACAGTTCCTCCATTCACCAACTGCTCCAGTTCTAACCTAGTCACACTTTTCTCATTTCCCACATTATTGATAAAATGATTTAAAACATCATTCCCGCTGGTATTTATCCAATAATTTTCCGGAGGTAAAGTTGGATTATTAAGATGACTGCTGCAATAGTTAATAACATCCCATGGACAATATACATCTAAGTCCCCAAAACGATATCCATCATACCACTGTTTGACAATTTCATAATGCGTATCCTGATTGTAATAATGCAGAATTTCTCTTACCTCTTCATCTGTAAAACCAAAATATTCATCGAAATCAACATCTGTTATAGAATATACTTTAAAATTATTCAATCCTGTAAAAATACTCTCTTTTGCTATACGCAGACATCCCGTCAAAACTGCAAACTTCAAACTGTCATTAGTTTTCAGCACATTTTCAAGCATATTTCTAATAAGAAGTACCATCCTATCATAATAGCCATTTTCATTTGCCTTTGCCAAAGGTACATCATACTCGTCAATCAGAACAATGACCTTTTCACCATAATAAGTCTCCAGTAGTTCTGTAAACTCCTGTAAACTGTTTGTTAAAGTATCTTCTTCCATTTTTCTGTTAAGGAGTTCAGAAAAAATCTCTTGATACTCTTTTTCAAGATATTCTATTCTCAAAAAGGACCTCAAGCGCCTTGCTTCTCGATTAATAATTTTAACAAGCTGTGCTTTTGCTTTATCAAAATTTTCTGCATTCACACTTTTAAGGCTAATAGAAATCACAGGAAATTTTCCCATATATTGCTCACATAACTCTTTATTCTTCGCAATATAAAGCCCATCAAACAACGTCTGATTTGTTCCGATTTCAAAAAAACAGCGAAGCATACTCATGCTCAATGATTTTCCAAAGCGTCGAGGTCGGGTAAATAAATTTACTTCTCCCCATTGCCCAAGTAATTGTTCAATCAATTTTGTTTTATCTGCATAGTAAAACCCTTCACTGCGTATTTTTTCAAAATTTTCAATTCCTATGGGTAATTTTAATAATCCTGACATTCTTCACACTCCTTTCTGAAAACACTTTTCCAGAATTCATCCGTGTATCATTTACTTCCATTCATATTTTGTCAGATGCCCCTCTAACCTCATGTGGTCAAAGTTATTCTGACGAAGCGCCTCATACAGCACAATGGCAACAGAATTACTCAAATTCAAAGAGCGAATATCCCCAATCATGGGAATTCGGATAGCTGTTTCCTGATTTTCCAGCAAAATTTCTTCCGGAATGCCTGCGCTTTCCTTTCCGAACATAATATAGCAGTCTTCTTCATATTCTACGTCTACATAAGTCTTCGGTGCCTTTGTAGTTGCCATGTAAACCTTTGCGCCGGGATTTCTGTCCAGAAAATCCTGATAATTGATATACGTTGTTACATCTAAGTCCTTCCAGTAATCCATTCCTGCTCTTTTTAATGCTTTTTCATTTAGCTGAAATCCCAAGGGCTCAATAAGATGCAGTCTTGTTCCTGTTGCAACGCAGGTTCTTCCTATATTCCCTGTATTTGCCGGAATTTCAGGCTCAAATAATACAATATTTAATTTTGCCACTTTTCTTTCCTCCGAATATTTTCCACCTACTGATAGATTTTATACAATTCATCACTCTGCGGTTTATCTAAATAACGGGTATCTTCACCGTTTCTTAAAATTCTGTCGTTTCCGTCTGTCGCTTTACCTACTACGGCAGCCTCAATACCAGCCTGTTTTAGCTTTCTTACAAGTCCGTATCCGTCTTTTGCGGCAATCATCATAGAACCGCTGGACATTAAAATATAAGGATTTAATCCTAGCACTTCACAGACCTCTACGGTTTCCTGACGAATAGGAATTTCTTTTAAATCAATGTCAAGACCCACACCGGAACCGCTTCCCATTTCCCACAGAGCGCCAAATACACCGCCCTCGGTAATATCGTGCATAGCAGATACGCCCCACTCTGCGGCAATTTTTGCCTCCGGAATAACGGAAAGATATTGGTCGAATTTTTTTGCAGTCTCCACAAAAGGCGGCGCAAAATGCTCCAAAAGCAAGCTTTCTTTTTCCTTTGCCGCAATAGAAGTCCCTTCCAGACCAATCCATTTTGTCACCACAATATCATCTCCGGGCTTTACTGAAGCTGTGGTAAGCACATTTTCTTTTTTCATTTTTCCTACACCTGTAAGAGAAATCAACGTCTGCTTTACCACATCCGTAACCTCTGTGTGTCCGCCCAAGACCTCCATATTCAGCTCTTTACAGGTCTTTTCCACATCCTGCATTATCTCCTTTAGCTGTGCTTCCTCTGTGTCAGGTGTTAAAAGCATTGTCAGCATAATTCCCACAGGCTCTGCACCGGAAGCTGCTAAATCATTGGCTGTAATGTGAACACTATGTCCTCCGATATCCTTCGTTGTCCCTGTAATCGGGTCACAGGACAGTACAAAAACTTCCCCTTCTTCAAGCTCCATTACCGCACAATCCTGTCCCACGGCAGGTCCTACTAAAACCTCATTTCTGCGATGCCCTACCTGCTTTAAAACAGAGCGAATTAGCACAGGCTCCGGCAATTTTCCTATCTTCATGTTCTGACCTCCATTGCTGTATATATCAACTGTATCATCCAAAAGCATACATTGCCATAGGAATTACCATTGCCAAAATAATCAGTCCTGCCAGTATCGCAGCAAATATTCTGTTCCTTTTTGATTTTTTCATATTCATCATATCTCTTTACCTCACTATTTTCCCGTAGGTACTCAATATCTTATCAATTTCTCGAGATGCCTCGTTTTTTGTAAGACTGTCAATTTCCACATTCAGCTCTATTCTATGATATTTTATTAAATCCTGCAAGTAGCGTTTTTGCGCCGCTGTTACAGGACCTTGCTTCTTTACTTTATAGATAAGTGCATTTGGTACAAAAAGCTTTGGCTGCTTCTCTTCAAATTCTTCCCGTAATCTCTCATATAAAAGATACGTGGTTCTGGCATCCTCCAATGCCCTGTGCGCATCCTTTTGAGGAATTTCATAGTGCATGCGGAGATTTTGCAGACTCCTGCTTGGAAGCTCAGGCAGAAGCGCTCTTGCCAGCTTCAAGGTGTCCATTCCCTTTTTCTCAAATACCATTCCCGCATTCACTGCCTGATGCTTTACGAAACTGTAATCAAACATCAGATTGTGCCCCAAAAGAGGTAATTCTTCGCAAAAATCCAACAATTCCCCTAACGCCTGTGCAATAAGAGGTTTTCCCTGTACCATATCGTTGGAAATCCCCGTAAGCTCTGTAATCCTGTCAGGAATTTCCATCTGGGGATTTATCAGCGTTCCGTATTCACCTACAACCTCTTTATTCCGCACCTTTACAGCGCCGATTTCTATAATTCTGTCCTTAGAAGGCTCTAAGCCTGTGGTTTCTAAGTCCAGCGCAACGTATTCCATCATAATTTCTTCCTGCTTTTCTTTTGTTTTTCCTTATATTCCTTACAATATTCTGTCAAAAAGCACTCCTCACATTTCGGTGAACGTGCAAAACAAATCTGCCTTCCAAAAGTAATAATCTGAATATTATAAAGTATCCAATGCTCCTTTGGAAGCACCTTCATTAAATCCTGTTCTATCTTTTCAGGGTCTTCCTCCTTGGTAAATCCCAGACGTTTGGAAATTCGCTTCACATGGGTATCAACCACTACACTGGGCTCATGAAAAATGTTTCCTCGAATAACATTTGCCGTTTTTCTTCCCACTCCCGGAAGGCTTACCAAATCCTCTAAGCTCCTTGGAACTTCACCGCCATACACCTGACAAATCCTCTGAGCACAGCCGATAATGTTTTTCGCCTTATTGTGATAAAAACCCGTAGGCTTAATATCCTGCTCCAATTCTTTTAAATCTGCCTTGGCAAAAGCCTGCATATCGGGATATTTTACAAATAAATCCTTTGTCACAATATTCACTCTGGCATCTGTACATTGTGCGCTTAACATCGTGGCAATTAACAGCTGTCCCGGATTTTCGTGGTTTAAATAGCACTTATATTCTCTTGTATAAACCTCATCCAGCTTATCCAAGATTTCCTTTGTTCTCTTTGTCATAAGTCCTCCGTTTTCTAAAGCGTTACAACGTGCATGGCAGCATCATTGGTCAAAGGATTTCTATTCCTATAATCAAACAGCACAGGATAACTTCCTTTCTCCGCTTTTCCTTCCGGCACATTATAGGAAAAAATTTCAAGATGCGTCATCTTTTCTAACTGTTTTGGTTGATATCCTGCATAATCCTGTAAAACTTCCGGCGCTTCCGCTTCTTTTGTGTAAAATTCCTGTATCTTTTCCTTATACGCTTTTCTATCCGCCGCCCATACCGGTCTTGTCTTTAAATTTTCCCTTGCATAAAGGTCTAAAATCATCAATTCCTTAAAGTAAGAAAGATTTTCTACTTCTCTTTCTTCTAAAAATTCCATCAGTATTTCGTATCTTCTTATTCTGGAATGAGAAATACCAAAATATCCCTTTTTCTCATAAAAGTCCGCCAGCGTCTCGTACATGGAAAAAGCATCTGAGAAATAACCCTCCATGGCTTTCATGGTATGGCGGAACTGTCCGCTGTTATAATATACCTCTACCATGTCCTCAATTCCTTTTAATCTGCAAATTTCTCCATAGGACAGCCACTTTGTCCCCAATACCTCATAAGGCTCCTTCCCTTTGCATACACATCCATAATCTTTTGCCTTCTCATTCATGTAAGAACCCTTTAACAGCTTTAAAAATCCAAGCTGAAGCTGTTCCGGCGCTAAAGCATACACATCACAAAAAGACTTTTTAAAGCTTTCATATCCCTCATAAGGAAGTCCTGCAATCAAATCCAAATGCTGATGGACATTTTTTCCTTCCTGTACTTTTTTCACTTTTTCTGAAATCTTCTCAAAACTGGTCTTTCTCCTGATTTCTTCTATGGTTTTCGGATTGGTGGACTGTACCCCGATTTCCAACTGGATAAGCCCCGGACGCATGGTGTGAATAAGCTGAATTTCTTCCTCGGTAAGCAAATCCGCCGCAATTTCAAAGTGAAAATTCGTTATGCCATTATCATGCTCATGAATATAATTCCAGATTTCAAGAGCATGTTCCTTTTTACAGTTAAAGGTTCTGTCTACAAATTTCACCTGCGGAACTTTTGCATCAAGGAAAAACTGCAATTCCTCTTTTACCAGAGAAAGACTGCGAAATCTCAGCTTCTTATCAATAGAGGATAAACAATAGCTGCAAGAAAAAGGACATCCTCTGCTGCTTTCATAATAAATAATTTTATGTTCAAACAGGGAAATATTTTTATACGGAAATACCAGCTTATCCATATCCATGATTTCACGGAAAGGATTTCTCACAATCTCCCCGTTTTTTTGAAACACAATTCCCTTAATATCAGCCAGTGCATCCTCCTCTTTTTCATGAACATAATGCTGCACCAGCTCCAGAAAAGTTTGCTCTCCCTCACCGCACATAACTCCGGTAACCTCCGGCAGCTCCTGCAAAAATTTCTCTGCATCATAAGAAACCTCAGGTCCTCCTGCCCAGATAACGGTTTGCGGCAAAATTTTCTTTAAGTCGCATATCAGCTCCTTCACAAAAGAAATGTTCCATATATAGCAGGAAAAGCACAACACCTTCGGCTGTTTCTTATAAATACTTTTTAAAATTTCATCCTTTTGCTGATTAATTGTATATTCTCCTATTTCCACATATTTTTCATATTCTCTGCAATAGGATTTCATGCTGTATACTGCCAAATTTGAATGTATATATTTTGCATTTACTGCCGCTAAAAAAACTGCTGCCATTTTTTCTCCCTCTAGCAAAGGAGAGTTGCCGCATTAAAATGCTACAACTCCCTTTCTCTTATTTCTTATCTTTTATTGTTACGTAACGAGACTGTTCTTTTTCCATTTCCTCGTCATATTCTTCTAACTGTTTCATCAAATCACTTTCTACAAAATCATTGCCTTCGTCCTTATGGTCTTTTTCGCTGAAAGTCATTTTTAAAAGAATTGGTGAAATAATCGTCGTAATTACTACCACAATAACAATCGGACCCATTAAATCAGCGGAAATCAGTCCAATGGCATTTCCCTTTGCCGCTACAATCAAGGCGACCTCGCCTCTGGAAACCATACCTGCACCAATACGTATACAGTCTTTATTGCTGTATTTGCAAAGCTTCGCACCTGCACCGCAGCCCACTACCTTTGTGAGAACAGCAACGATTACCAAAGTAACCGCAAATCCTATAATCATCGGGCTCATGCTTGGAAGCTCTACCTGCAAACCGATATTTGCGAAAAATACAGGCGATAAAAGGATATAAGATAAAATTCCAAATCGTCTTGCAATATAAGTCGTATGGGTTGTCTTTGTAATAATAAGTCCTGCAAAGAATGCGCCGGTAATGTCTGCCACTCCAAAGAATTCCTCTGCACAGTAAGAAAACAGTAAACAGATTACAAATGCCAAAATAACGAAACGCTGTAAATCTCTTTCATATCCCTTCACCCATTTCTGGAAGATAATGTGAAGCAGGTATCCGCCCACTCCCACAAAGATAAAGAAGCCGATAATCTTAATAAATACCAGAGCAACATTTACAGATGAGTCTGCTAAGCTGGTAATGATAGTCAACGCCACAATACCTAAAATATCATCAATAATCGCTGCGCCTAAAATAGCATTTCCCGCTTTTGTATTCAGTTTTCCCATTTCTTTTAAAGTTTCAACCGAAATACTTACTGATGTTGCAGTGAGAATAACACCGATAAACACATTCTGTAAAATTACGCTTACATCTGCCGCCGGCTCCAGCATACCCGGTCTGTTAAAATACGCTGCCACTGCAAATCCGCCTAACAGCGGAACAATTACTCCCAGCAACGCAATTACAAAGGAAGCTTTTCCACTTTTCTTCAATTCATCAACATCTGTCTCCAAACCGGCACAAAACATCAATACAATAACGCCGATTTCAGAAACCTGATAAATGAAATCTGTCTGATGCAGTACGCCGATACACGCCGGTCCTAAAATCAAACCTGCCAAAAGAGCACCTACTACCTGCGGCAGCTTTACTCTTCTTGTAATAAGCCCAAATACTTTCGTACTCAGCAAGATTAATGCCAAGTCTAACAAATATCCATACGATTCCATATTTCTTATCCCTCTGCTTTTCTAAAATTTTTATAAAGTCAAAAATATGGTATCACAATTTTTTCAAAAATGAAACAAAATCTTAAAGAAAATCTTTCTTACATAGATTTACGTTCTGCGATTTCAGCCATCTTTGCCGTATTTAAACGAGTATCTCCATGTACACGGCTGTAAGACAGATATCCGTTCATTCTGTCAATTTTTGTCAAGTTCTTGGAACCGCATACCGGACACACATCCATTTCCAATTCTTCGTGTCCGCAATCATCACAATATGCAAGAGAAAGATTGACTCCCTCATAATAACCCAAATTCATAGCACGTCTGACTAAGGCACGGATTGCATCCACATTATACCCGATAGGGTAGCGCACATACTGAATTTTTCCGCCGTTGCAAAGCTCCCAAAATCTACCTTCACAATCCTGCTTTTCAATCGGAGTGATGTCTTCTGTTACATGACAATGGAAGCTGTTACTTACATAAGGTCTGTCAGAAACCCCTTCCACAATACCGTATTTCTTTCTGAACTGTTCTACCTGAAGTCCGCAGAGGCTTTCTGCCGGTGTGCCGTAAATTGCATACAGATTACCGTCTTCCTTCTTGTACTGCTCCACCTTTTTATTGATGTACTGAAGTACCTCTAACGCAAACTTTCCATCTTCACGAATGGATTTACCGTTATACAGCTCCTGAAGCTCGTTTAAAGCTGTAATACCGAAAGATGCTGTCATAGGCTTTAATAACGGTTTAATCTTATCAGAAGGTTTTAAATTACCGCCGTAAAATCCGCCTTCACAGTAAGCAAGAGGATTGGTAGATGCTTTCATCTCTCCTAAGTAATCATAAGTACGGATATGAAGATTGCGGATCATTTCCAGATAAAAGTCAAGCACTTCATAGAAATCCTTGTCCTCTGAACGTGCCTTTGCCAAAATCATAGGCAAATGAAGACTTACCGCACCTACATTAAATCTTCCCACAAATACAGGAACATCATTGTCATCTGCCGGTGTCATACCGCCTCTTTCATACCAAGGGCTTAAAAAGGCTCTGCATCCCATAGGACTGATAACTTTCTTATATCGCTTATACATGCTGGATATGTATCCCTTTCCGCTTAAAGAAAGCCAATCCGGATACATGGTCTTTGCGGAACAGGAAATTCCAGCTTCAAAGACATCCTCGCCTTCCTTTCCTTCTCCATGAATATTTTCATCATATAAGAATACGATTTTCGGAAACAGCACCGGTTTTTTGTGCCCTTCTTTTCCCTGTCCCTCTTTATGTACTTCTAAAAGAGAAATACTGCACATTTTCTCAAAACGTTCCATTCCCAGCCCCAATGTCACGGTAACAAAAGGATAATCGCCTCTGGAAGAACCAACGGTATTTAATTTATATTCAATTCCCTGCCAGCCCTGATCAAAATCACGGCGAACCTTGTCCATGGCATACTGATGTGCTCTCTCCTTTGCAGGCGCCCAGTCAGCATCTACGTATTTCAAGAATTCCTCGCAATATTTGTGATAGCTTTTCTCTGCATAAGGCGCAAGGATTTTATCTACCTCCGGTACAGTAAACCCGCCATACTGCTGCGCTGCCGTGCTTAAAATAATGTCTCCCATAACGTCAAAAGCAGTGTCCAGCGTCTTTGGCTCGTTATACCATACATTTCCCATTTCAAAGCCGCCCCGCAGCACGTTTGCCACGTCAAACAGACAGCAGTTCATGGTGTCCAGACGTGCGGATTGGTCATGAATATAAATATATCCGTCTTTACATGCCTGAAGCTCGTTTCTTGTCATAAAGAATTTTCGATACAATTCTTTGTTTAATTCATTGAAAATAAGACTTCTCTTTGTAGCAACGAGAGCACTGTCTGTATTGGCATTGCTCTTATCGCCGATATATCGGATGGACTGGCTCTTTGTATAAACCTCATCCATCATGTGAATAAAATCATGTTTGTAATTGCGGTAATCACGGTAGCTTTTTGCAACCGCAGGATTTACCTTTTCCAGTGCTCCCTCTACAATATTGTGCATATCCTGAATAGAGATTTCTTCCTTCTCCAAGGACTGCGCTTTTTCCTCTGCGTATTCACAAAGAAAATCAATCTCATCCTTTTTAAAGTCATACATAATTCTGGATGCAGATTTGTTCACTGCACGCACAATTTTCTGGATATTGAAATCCTCTTTTGTTCCGTCTTTCTTAATTACATACATCATCACTTTCACCTCATAAACTTTTGTAACACTATATCTGGTATTTCATAATATTTTTTCACTTTTGTTTTCACAACATTTTGTATTCCACAGTATACCATTTTTTCTTCCGAAAAGAAAGGGGAAATATTGCACAATTCTGTACCATTTATATCCATTTTCCTTTTCAAATCCATTGTTTAACGTGTTTTTAACACTCCGAGGAAGATAAAAATTTTTTATTTTTAAAGGAAAAACATGGGTTTTTCAGGTTATGGAAACCAAAGTCGATTTTACATTATCCAAAGTGCACAATTTTCTTTTTGTCAAGAGCATTTGATAAAAAAGATTGCATTGCTGCGCATCCTTGCGGAGCATTTTTGTTTCATAGGACGCAATTTCCTATGAAACAAAAAAATAAGAGGTTTCCCCCTTATTTTTATCGTGTCACGTTATTTAACCATTTATAAGTTTTATACCGATATATGGAAAACGGTATTTTAATAATTTCATCACTGCACAGCAGAATATACACCCAAGGCATTGGAATTCCAATGACAAAAGCTCCCACTGCCGCTCCTAAAATAGAGCAAAGCCACATAACGCCCACATCCAAAATCAGTCCAAACCGTGTATCTCCGCCGGCACGAAATACCCCTACAATCAAAGTAGTGTTAATGGATTGTCCCACTACATAGTAAGACATAATAAACATCATAGCTGTAAGATAGCTTTTTGCCAGCGGTGTCAGGTTCAGCATACTTCGCACAAATGGGGAAATCGCCAATATGAGCAATCCGCCGCCGATACCGCATACAATGGCAATTTTGACGAATTTCTTTCCGTATTCCCTTGCCAGCTCTTCTTTTTTCTCACCAATGGCTTTTCCAATCATAATTGCCGTTGCACTGGAAATACCAAATCCGATAACCATAGAAAGCTGTCTGCACACCTGCGCCACAGAATGAGCTGCTACCGCAGAGCTTCCCAAATGCCCTACAATCGCTGAAATCGCAGCCATTCCCGCTCCCCATGCAATTTCATTTAAAAGCACAGGTAAAGCATAGGTAAAGAAATCCTTTGAAAGCGCTTTATCCTTTACAAACCAGTCCTTAAATCGGATTTTCACCACATGGTTTATTTTCACTGCATAAAATACCACAATCACCACTTCAACGGCACGGGAACAGAGTGTTCCGAGAGCCGCCCCTGCCGCTCCCATAGCCGGTGCCCCGAAAAGTCCGAAAATAAAGATTGCGTTTAAAACAATATTTGCCGCAAGAGAAGTTCCATAGACAACTGTCGCTATGACAACTTGCTCAATGCTTCGTATAATGTTTAAATATACATTTGTAAAGGCTGACAATACATAAGAAAACGCCACGATTTTCAAGTAACTGACACCTGCGGCAATTACTGCTTCATCCGCCGTAAAAATACGCATTAGCTGATACGGGAAGAAAAATGCCGCTGCCGCAAACACAATTCCCGCCAGAATGGAAATGCGAAAAGACATTCCCATGACCTTTTCAATGGTTCTCGTATCCTTTTTCCCCCAGTACTGCGCAGTCAAAACACAGGCGCCGGAGGTAAGCCCAAAATACAGCAGGGATAAAATAAAGTAAATCTGATTTGCCAGCGATACTCCCGACAACGCCGTTTCCCCTACTTTTCCCAGCATAATAACGTCTGTGGAGGTCACTCCTACATTAATGAGGTTCTGAACCGCCATAGGCATAACCAGACGAAATACATGGGAATAAAACCTCTTATCCTCAAGACTCATCCTTTTTGTAAAAATCATTTTCCTTCAATCCTTTTCTTAAATTTCAATTTCACCTTCAAACACAACCTCTGCGGGTCCTGTCATATAAACAAAGTTTTCTGCTCTGTCCCAGAAAATTTTTAAATCTCCGCCCAAAAGTCTTACGGTCACTTCATCTTCTGTATATCCGTTTAAAACAGACGCTACTGCCACAGCACAGGCTCCTGTTCCGCAGGCTAAGGTTTCCCCGCTTCCTCTCTCCCATACGCGCATTTCTACGGTCCTCCTGTCAATCACACGGACAAACTCTGTATTTACACTTTCCGGAAATGCTGTATGTTTTTCAAATTTCGGTCCGATTTCCTCCAAAGGGAGACTTTTCACATTGTCTACATATACCACTGCATGAGGATTTCCCATGGATACGGCTGTAATCTCATAAATATCCTGTCCTACGTTAAACGGCTGACTGATAACCTTTTCCCCGTCATAAATCATAGGAATTGCTTTTGTTTCCAGTACAGGCTCTCCCATGTTTACACGAACCTGTTTTACCTTTTTATTTTCCACTGTTAAATCCAGATACTTAATACCGCTCTTTGTATCCACAGAAATACGTGTTTTATCTGTAAGACCATAGTCATACACATATTTTCCCACACAGCGCATTCCGTTTCCGCACATTGCGCCCTGACTTCCGTCAGCATTATACATTTCCATTTCAAAATCCGCTTTTTCTGACGATTTAATTAAAATCAATCCGTCAGAGCCAATTCCAAAATGTCTGTCGCTAATTCTTCTGGATACCTCAGAAGGGTTTTCTATATGCTCCTGAAAACAATTTACATAAACATAATCATTTCCAATTCCCTGCATTTTTGTAAACTTCATATCTCATGTCCTCCTCATTCGTTTTTGTTAATCCAACCCATTTTACCACAAAAAAACAGGCTCTGAAAGAACCTGTTTTTGTTTCATCTTTAAATTTAACTTATGCTTCTTCAGGAACAAATTCTTCTTTTCCTAATCCGCAGATTGGGCACACCCAATCTTCCGGTAAATCTTCAAAAGCTGTTCCCGGTTCTACTCCGTTATCCGGATCTCCTAATTCTGGGTCATATACATAACCACATGGTTCACATACGTATTTCTGCATAATGAATACCTCCTGTTAAATTTAGTTTTCATATTTTGATTAATTTTATACATATTATGCTGCGAATAACTTTCTGTCTTCGCTTTTTCTATTGTAACACATCTTTTCAAAATATTCCAGAGTAAATTTGTATAGTTTTGTATTTTTTTATACAAGATATAGCGCTCTATGCGAAAAGAACCTGCTCCGCAGGCGCCGGAACAGGTTCTTCTCGCATGACATCCAATAGATGATTGCAAATCTATTGTTTATATAAACTATGATGGGTGCCCTGATTATTCGAACATCCAAAGCTCCTTTTATAGGATCTGAGCTGCAACAATTGCCGCAATCATTAACGGGATATTAAAGTGTAAGAATGTCGGTACACAAGTATCCCAAATATGGTCGTGCTGACCATCTGCATTCAAACCAGATGTAGGTCCCAGTGTTGTATCAGAAGCCGGTGAACCAGCATCGCCGAGAGCTGCTGCCGCAGACATCAGAACGATTGTAGCTGCCGGTGAAAATCCAACCTGATGACATAACGGAACGTATAATACTGCCAGTACAGGAACTGTACCGAAGGAAGTACCAATACCCATAGTTACTAATAAACCAATTAAAGTAATAATGGTAGCTGCAATCCATTTATTTCCGCCCATTAAAGAAATGGCACTTGTAACCAGTTCATTTACCGCACCTGTATTCTTCAGAACAGTTGCGAAACCACCTGCTACTAGCATAACAAATGCGATGAAGCCCATTAATTTAATACCGCCTTGGAACTGCTCGTCAATATCTTTTGGTTTTACTGCCTGGAATATAAACATAACCAGAAGTCCACCAAGAGCTGCTATCGGCAGAGAGCCAAACTTAATCTGAAGTACTACTACTACTACAATAGCTGCAAGTGTTACCCAGTGCTGATATTTCAGTGTTAAGTCTTCTGTTTCCGTTACGCCTTCTAACTGAATGTCTTTGTATTCACGAGGTTTTCTGTATGTAACAAATAAAGCAATCAAAAGACCGATAAACATAGCTACTGCAAGAATCCAGTTCACTGCTGTAATATCTCCAACAGTAACTTTCCATCCAAAGTCTTTTGCGTTATCGTTGATATTATCTCTGATAATTCCCATGAAAATCAAACCAAATCCCATAGGAACTGCAATGTAAGGAGCCTTATGACCAAAAGCGATGGTACAGGCAACTCCACGTCTATCCAGTTTCATCTTATTCATCATAGCCAGTAATGGTGGAACGAGGATTGGAATATATGCAATGTGAATTGGAATAATATTCTGAGATGCACACGCAATTACCAATAAGATACCAATCAAAATCCATTTATTTCCACCTACTACTCTTGCGATTTTCTTGGAAAGGATTTCTGTGATACCAGTATACGCCATAGCAGATGCAAAAGTACCAAGCAGTACATATGCCAGCGCTGTTTCTGCATTACCGCTAAAACCGGCAATTACAGAACTCATAATACTTACCTCATCTCCGGTACTGATAAGTGGCAATCCACCAATCAGACCTGCCACAAACAGTGAAACTAACATAGATAATAATACGTTTACTTTCAACAGGCAGAGTACACACAGAAGCAACACTGCCACGATTACAGGATTAAGCAAATTTTCCATAAAATAAACCTCCCTCTTTTTTTGATAGTTACGACTGGCAAAGGGGTCCCTCTCCAAACACAGCCGTAACGCACCCTCTTTAAATTATATTATCTTGTTTCGATTGCGCTGCCAATCGCTTCTTCTACTGCTTTGATTAAGGAACCATTTTCAATGATTTCTTCACAGTAGTTGATATCTCCGTACAATTCACGGTCATCGTCCAAAGTAGCAACCTGTTTACGAACTAAATCATAAGCAGCCTGTGTACCTTTACCAAGACCTTTGTTGCCTCTCATATCAATACCCTGACATGCAACCATCAATTCCATTGCAAGAACACGTCTTACGTTCTTAGCAATCTCTCCAGCTTTTCTAGCTGCAATCGTACCCATAGATACATGGTCTTCCTGACCTGCTGATGAAGGAATACTGTCAACAGAAGCAGGATGTGCCAATACTTTGTTTTCAGATACTAATGCTGCTGCTGAATACTGTACGATCATAAATCCTGAGCAAACACCGCCATGAGGTGTTAAGAATGCAGGTAAATCGCTGTATGCCGGATTTACCAGACGCTCGATACGTCTTTCAGAAACATTTGCCAGTTCAGCTACGCCGATACCAAGGAAGTCAAAGCTTAATGCCATTGGCTGACCGTGGAAGTTACCGCCTGAAATACCTGCACGGTCTTCCTTGAAGATAATCGGGTTATCTGTAACAGAATTGATTTCAATATTAACTTTATCTAATACGTAGTTGATTGCATCTTTACTTGCACCATGAATTTGAGGTGAGCATCTTAAGGAATAAGCATCCTGTACACGAATTTCACCCTGACGTGTGGTGTTCTTGCTTCCTTCCAGAAGTTTTAACAGGTTTCTTGCTGTTGCTAACTGTCCGGAATGTGGACGTACGTCATGTACTCTGTGGTCTAACGCATCTACAACACCGTTCTGTGCTTCAAAGCAGAGAGCGTCTGCAATATCAGCTACCTTTAATAAGTTCAGTGCATCGTATAATGCAAGAGAACCTGCTGATGTCATTGCCTGTGTACCGTTGTTTAATGCAAGACCTTCTTTTGCAGATAATTCAATTGTAGGAATACCTGCACGTTTCATAGCTTCTGCACCAGGAAGCAGTTCACCTTCATAATAAGCCATACCAAGACCTAACATTGGCAGAACCATGTGAGATAATGGAGCAAGGTCACCGGAAGCTCCCAGAGAACCTTTTTCAGGAATAAATGCTGTAACACCTTTGTTCAGCATATCCACCATTGTCTGTACTGTTTCTAATCTGATACCTGAAAATCCTTTTACAAGGTTATTAATTCTCAGAAGCATAATTCCTCTTGCAATATCTTCTGAGAAAGGATCTCCTGCACCTACCGCATGAGTGATAATCAGATTTTTCTGAAGCGCTTTACACTGATCCTGAGAAATCACCACATCACTAAATTTACCAAATCCAGTAGTAATTCCGTATACAACCTTTTCTTCCGCAACTAAGTCATCTACTACCTTTCTGGATTCGATGATGTTCTGCTTTGCCTCTTCTGCGAGCTCAATTTTTGCATGTCCTCGACAGATAGCAGCAATTTGTTCCAGTGTTAAGTCTTTACCAGTAATTAAAATATTACTCATATCGCACCCTCTTTTCCTCTTTATATTATACGTAAAATTATACATTATAGGTGTCAAAAAAGCGTCAATAAATGTCATTTTGCATAATCTCTTTTTAGACGTTTTTGAAAGTTCTTGTATTTATCTACATATCTTCTTCAAATTTCCGAAGCAGTTCCATTGTTGTGGGATTCTTGATTTTCTCGGATATCTGCCTGCTTTCCTTATAATAAGCCTTTGCTTCCTCAAAAGAATTTTGCCGTTTTAAAAGCATTGCCATATAAATTTGAGCTCTTTCCAAGCCCCAGTAATACCCATGACGTTTCAGACAGGAAATTGCTTTTTCCAGATACTGTCTTGCTTCCTTATCCTTATTCTGTAAATAGAAAATCTGTCCCATACCGGAATAAAACTGTCCAAGTCCGTTTGTCACTACTTTTCCCTGGCCCATTTCAATGGCACGTTCATAATACACGGCTGCCATCTCCAAATCGCCCTGACAACGGCTTAAATCTCCCAGATATCCCTGACAGGCAGCAATGCTCATATTGAAATGTGCTTTTCCCTTTGCACATTCCCGAAAAACCTTCATAGCTTCGATTAATGTTTTTTCTGCCTTTGTGTACTCTCCTTTGTGAAGGAAATAGCAGCCTAACAGACGCATAAACACGCCGCTTTCTTCTGTTGCCTTTTCTTCCTTCTGAAGGTAACGCAGACCTTTCTGAACATATTCCTCCACCTGTACAAAATCCTCTACCTGAATACCGTAAAAAATCATCTGTTTGAAATTGTTAAGGAGCATTTTCTTTTCATCTAGTTTTTCTGCCAGCTGCATGCTTTCCGTAATGCACTGAATACCCTTGTCGTATTCTCCCATGGCAATTTTATAGCGCCCCTTTACATAGTACATTTCCATTTTCATTTCCTGTGCCTGATGAGAGCTGTCTTCCAGACGAATTACTTCTTCTGCCAAGGCAAGCATTTCCTCTGCTCCCCTTGTTACGCCGTATTCGTCATCGCCGTATTCTATCTCCCAATGAAGAACAGGAAAGTTTTCATTAATAATCGTATAGTATTCCTTTAGATATTTAATCTTGTATTCATAAGTTTTCACCTGATTACGGCATCTCTCATAGTGGTGAATAATCATTGGAAGACAGGCAAAATTTTCCTTTGTCTCCGCCTGCTTTTCATAATACTGTGCAAGCATCTGGTGGTACATCCTTCTTTTTCCCACACTCTGATGCTCGTACAAATATTCCCGAAATATTCGATGAACAAATTTATAATAAATATTCCATCCGACTAAAATCTCTTTAATCAAACGGCGCTCCTGAAGCTTTTCCAAAATGCGGATGAGGTTCAGACGGTCAAGCTCCGGAAGCAGAAATTCCAGCTCTTCGATGCTTATCTTTTCCGGAAATAATGACATACAGTATAAAACCTCTGTTTCGCTGTCCGGCAGTCCTGCAAGCCTTGCCTTGATAAGATTTGTGGTCTTGGGAGATATCTCAAGAGTATATCCCTTTTCCTTAATCAAATTCATCAGTTCCATTAAGAAAAAAGCATTTCCGTCAGTCATTCGGTAAATTTCTTCTTTTTTCTTTTCTTCCCTGTCAAGCTGCGGCAGATGGCGATGCAGAAGCTCCTCGGTTTCCTCTCTGGTAAAAGAATGAAGATTAATTACCTGAAGGCAGTCATTCTTCACCAACTTCTCCAATGCCTCCATAACCTCTGTATCATTATCCTGATTATAAGTACACATAAACAATATTTTGTCTGTTCCTATGGTCAGCAAAATACGGTTAAGAAGCTGAAAGCTCATTTTATCCAGCCATTGAATATCATCAAAAAACAGAACTACTTTATGGCGTTCTGCAATTCTTCGGAACATTTCCAAAACAGACTGCTCCAAAATCTGATAGGTCAGTCTGCCCATTTTTTCCTCGCCTTCTGTAAGCACGCCTTTTAAAATTCTCTTTATCTGCCCTTTTTCATCCTCTACGATTTCTTTTTCCAAAATTCCGTTTTCCACGCACTGATCAATTTCCCAGAAAATATCATTCCAAGGACGAAGAAAGAAATCCGACTCATCACGATAGCAGGCTGCGTTTAAAGGTATCATCTGATATCCCCGCACCATCTGTTTTGCTTTATCCAAAAGAGCCGATTTACCCACGCCCTCTTCTCCGCTTATAGCAACACACTGAGGATTTCCCCATCTTCCCGTACCTACAATACATTCGCTGATACGATAAATTTCTTCTGTTCTTCCTGTGAAAGGCAAGTTCCAACTCCCGTTATCTGAAGCTACATTCCCTTTTACATTAAAAATCCTGTGAAACAGCTCTGTAATTTCACCGGAGGGCTCAACTCCCAGCTCCTCATCCAGCACCTTTTCCAAATCATAATACAGCTTAATCGCCATATTATAATTTCCGCCGGAAGCGTAGATTTCCATAATTTCCTGATACAGCTTTTCATTATAAGAGTCGTGCTTCAAAAGAATATTGCTGTATTTTTGTATCTGAGCCATATCCTTTACAGCATTAGCATCATGAAGACGTTTTCGTGCGCTTTTTAAAAAGGACTGGTCATACTGCTCCTGCATGGACTCAATCCACTCCTCAAATTCATAACTGTTCTTAATATGAAAATGCGATAAAAATCCGTCTTCCTCATGCTCTAAAATATTTTCCTCTGTAATGAAATCCCAATCGATTTCAGGCATACATTCCGGATTTAAGGAAATGCTGGTATGTCCTGCCGTAACCAAAATTTCTTTTCCAAGTAATTTTTTTATCTGATAAACTGCTTCACGCAGATTTTTTCGTCCTACATTTTCATTGTCCGCACCCCAGAGAACATAAATAATTTCTTCCCTTGTTGCGTTCTTTTTCACACATAAATAGTAGAAAAAACCTTCTGCTTTTTTATATGGAAAGTTTATTCTTTCTCCGTCTACTTCTACATACGGTCTTCCTAAAAGATGCACATTGATTTTGCCCAAATTCTATCCCTCACATTCTATATTCTCTAAGTATACTAATGTCTTTCCTTAATGTCAACTAAGTGAAAGCGTTCCCGTTTCCCTCCCCTTGTGGTTCTTTTTACCCTTTCTGAAAAATACAATAGAAACAAACAGGTTTTAAGGAGCTCCAGATTGTTAAAACGCTTTTTAAACACTATCCTTTTGCTGGCATTTGCCGGACTTCTGATTTTTTCTGCCGTATCCGTACTTCCTAATATTGTTTCCGTAAGCAACACTGTGGGCGGCAAGGAGCTGCCCATCTACTGCGTAGAAACGGAAAAGCCGCAAATTTCCATCAGTTTTGATGCTGCTTGGGGAAATGAGGACACACAAACCATTTTGGATATTCTGGCAAAGCACAACGTAAAAGCAACCTTCTTCATGACAGGGGGATGGGTAGAAAGTTATCCAGAAGATGTAAAGAAAATCTACGAGGCCGGACATGATTTAGGCAACCACAGTGAAAATCACAAGCACATGCCCCAACTAAGCGATGAAGAAAAAACGCAGGAATTGATGAAGGTACATAATAAAGTTAAAGAACTGACCGGCTTTGATATGTTTTTATTCCGTCCGCCTTACGGCGACTATGACAATCAAGTCGTTCGAAATGCAAAAAAAAATAATTATTATCCCATTCAGTGGGATGTAGACTCTCTGGATTGGAAAGATTACGGAGCCGAAGACATTGTAAAGCGTGTAACAGAACATAAGGCTCTCGGAAACGGAAGCATTATCCTGTGCCACAACGGTGCTAAATACACAAAAGATGCTCTTGATACCTTAATTACTGCTTTACAGGAGAAGGGATATGAATTTGTGCCGATTTCCCAACTGATTTACAGGGATAATTATCACTTAAACCACGAAGGACGACAAATTAAGGATAAGTAGAAATCTCTATCCGCCGCTGTGCATCCTTGCGGAGCATTTTTTATTTCATAGGACGCAATTTCCTATGAAATAAAAAAGGCATCGGTAATTCCTGCCGATGCCTTGTCCTAAAATTCAATTATTTAATAATCATTTCTCCGAAGCATTCTTTACCAGGTGCTAAAGCGTTTGCTTCGTCTGTATCAATGTGAGCTGCTGTTGCATAAGATGCGCTTACACGAACAACTACATCACCGAATGTTAAGCTTCTTCCGTTTGGAGACTCGATAGCTAATTCAACAATCTGTTTGTCAGCTACGCCTGCTTTTTCAGCATCTTCCGGTGTCATATGTACGTGACGTTTTGCAGCGATTACGCCTTCTGTTAATTCAACTTCACCTGCCGGTCCGACAATCTTACATGCTCCTGAGTCTTTGATATCTCCGGACTCACGAATTGGAGCAACAACACCGATGCTTCTTGCATCTGTTAAAGAAACCTCTACCTGTGTATCATTTCTTACAGGTCCTAAAACAGACATTTTCAGGCTGCCTTTTGTTCCGATTACTTCAACTTTTTCTTCACATGCGAACTGTCCCGGCTGGCTTAACATTTTTTTCACTGTTAATTCATGTCCTTTACCGAACAGAACTTCTAAGTGCTCCTGAGATAAATGTACGTGTCTTGCAGATGTTTCTACTAATACTTTCATTTTGAAATCCTCCACTTTTGAAATATTCATTACCTTCAATTATAACTTTTTCCCTGTACTTGTCAACTTATATTTAAACACTTTCTTCCTTTGGAAACTTATTTTTTAAATAATCGTATTCCTCCATAATACTTCTGGTAATTTCGTCTTCTCCAAAATTATTATCCGGATGATAAATCCGAAGAAGGGCATAATAGCGCTTTTTCAGCTCCTCCTGGCTTTTAATCCCCTTAAAATAATGGATATGAAATTCTGTGTCATCTGTATCCTTCCCTTTATATCCGCCCTCAAAAGCAGACCATTGATAATCCGGTCTTTTATAAAAAGCCTTCCAATTATCGGAATTTCCCATATACCATTTCCAAATCCAGCTGCACACTGCCTCAAGCACCACCATGACCATAGCGACTCCTGCCGCCGGAATATATGCCAGTCCGCCTGCCACTGCCATTGTCAGGATAATTGCCGGAATTCCCGGGCCGTTTCCATTTATCTGCAATACAATCTCAACCAGAACTCCGATAGACAGCATGACCGCCGAAACAATGCACGCAAAGGAAACCACCGCCCCACACATTTTTAAGAAAAACTGAATTCCTCTTACTACTATAAATATAGCTGCCAGTGGGATTGCCAGTACAATCTTTAATAAAATAAGCAACGCTTTTCCTATCTTTTTCTTATCTATTTCTCGCATCTTTTTCCCTACATTTCATCTACTGTTTTTTTTAGTTTATCATATTTGATAGAAATTTCACAGAAAAATTTTACATGTTACCAGCTAAAAATATACTGACAGCAATACCTGCGATGGTTGCCAGCAACGCTCCCACAACAGTATATCTTGTTTTGTTTACGTTCGCTGCTATGAAATAGACCGAAATGGTATAAAAAATTGTTTCCGTACAGGACATCATAATGGATGCAATCAAGCCAATATAGGAATCTGTTCCAAATCCCTTAAAAATATCAAGCACCAGTCCTGTCGCAGCGCTTGAGGAAAACATTCGGATAATGGCAAGAGGTACCAGCTCAGAAGGAAAACCGATTTGTGCGGTAAAATTTCCCAACACCTGCCCCAGCATATCCAAAAATCCCGATGCCCGAAGCACACCCACTGCCACCATTAGCCCGATTAAAGTAGGCAAAATTTTAACAACAGTCAAAAGACCATCCTTCGCTCCTTTCACAAATTCCTCGTATACACGGCATTTCATAAGAATACCAAATCCCACAATATAAAACAAAATTAACGGTATGCTAATCTCTGAGAGAAAAATCAAAAACTTCATATCTGCTCCTGATGCCTTTTGTTCTATATTTACGCTGAATTTTTTAAAAAAGAAGGGGCTTTTACATTTTTCTGCGCTTTTTCAAATATCCTTTCTTTCTGAAGTAACGCACCTCCACTGCAATAATTATAAGGGTAATGAAAATCACTGTAAGATATCCGTATTTCCAATTTAAAAGAGGCATATTGGGAAAGTTCATGCCATACCAGCCTGCCAGCAGGGACAATGGCAGAAATACCGTAGTTACAATGGTTAAAATAGTCATAATCTCATTTTGAGAAATATCAATCTGCGCCTGATATAGTTCATGCAGCTGCAAAAGATTTTCCCGAATATTCTCTGTATATCCATGCAAGCGAGATACACGGCTCGCCAGCATTTTCCATCCTGTTTCATCTTCCTCTGACAAGCGCTCACCTAAATTCCCCTGTATTTCTTCTATCACATCCAAAAGCTGCACATAAAACCCGTGAAGACGTGTCATGGCTCTGCGAAACCTCATTAAAACCTCGGGAAAATCTCTGGGCGGCTGAACAATTAAAATATCTTCCAGTTCTGTAATTTTCTCCTCTATCTTTTGCAGATAAGGTACTTCGTCCTCAATAAGTCCGTTTAAAACCGTAAGAAGTATTCCCAGCTCCTGACCTTCCTCTATATCTTCCAGTTCCTTTCGCTTTTCCAGCACAGGATGAATAACCTTATCTTCATCTAAAAAGATAATCGCTCCCTTTTTCACATAATATGCTGCAATCAAAAACTTCCCCTGAAGATTTCTTTTATCCGGTATTTTCAAAATTCCAAACATACCCTCTGAGAAAAATTCTGTTTTGCAATATGCCGCTTCCTCCAAGCTCTTAACAAAAAGCTTTTTATACGGATATTCTGACAAAGAAGTGAGAAACTCTTCTTTCGTCATAAAGCTTATCTTCATACAATCTCCTCCTTTTCCACCTTGGGGAATTCGATTATCAGCCGAAATCCACCTGCTTCTCTGTTCTTTGCGCTGCATACAAGCTTCATATTTTCTGCCAGTTTTTTCACCAGATACAGTCCTATTCCCGTAGATTTCTTATTTTCCTGCCCGTTGCTTCCGGTAAATCCCTTTTCAAAAACAAAAGGCAAATCCACCTCGGAAACTCCTTTTCCGTTATCTTCTATACAAAGACAAAGCTTTTCCCCATTTTCATAAGAGGAAAAAATAATCTGTCCCTTTTCTTCTTTTCTATATTGAATACTATTGCTCACAGCCTGAGATAATATAAACTCCAAATTTTTCCTGTCCGTAAAAATTTCTTTGATTTTTAAGTCCTTTGCTATGGAAATTCCATTTTCTGTCAATAAATATTCGTATTCCTCCAGCACGTACCCTATACATTCCCGAAGGCTTACCCACTCCATAACCTCTCTTTTATGTTCATACGACAGACGGGAAAAATACAAAATCTGGGATACATATTCCTGTAACTGCACATTCATATATTGCAGCTTCTGATAAACCTTGGGACTCATTTCGTCTTCACGGTTTTCCAGCATCAGCGTAAGCCATGATATGGGCGTCTTTATTTCGTGCACCCATGTTTCTACATATTCCTGCTGCTGCTGAAGCGCCAGCACCTTGTCCTTCTTTTCTACTTCAATATCCTCTATTTTTTCTCTTAATTTTTCTATTATCCACTTTTCTTCAAAAGATAATACGTCTGTGTTTAATTCTCTGTTCAGATGATTTCTGTCACTGAGAAGCTCTTGAAAATAAAGAAATTTTTTCTTTTTCTTTTTTAGTTTATTCAGAAAAAGAAATACAAAAATCACACCTGTAAAAAGCACAAATATAGCTGCCAGCTTTCCGCTTTTTCTGTTATCCAGCAGCCAAAGGCAAAGAAAAGAAAAACAATCGAAAAACAGCAGAGCAACAAAGAACTCTGCGTTTTCCTTCCACACTTCTCCTGCCGTCTGCCATTTTCTATTCTTCTCCATTCCAGAGATACCCCCTTCCACGAACCGTCTGTACCATATTTTTCAGCCCTAATGTATTCAATGTTTTGCGTAGCCGTGTCATATTTACCTGAAGAATATTTTCGTCTACATAGACCTGTGTTCCCCATACCATCAAAAATAAATCCTCTTTGGAAACAATTTCTCCGGAATGTTCCAAAAGCACCTCCAGAATTTTTCCTTCTTTCTCCGGCAACACTTTTGAATAATTTTCTGTATAAAGCGTATAAGTATGCTTGTCCAAGTAAAATCCGCTGCCCTTTAAAATACCCTCAAAATCGGAAAAACGCTGTAACGTATTCTCTATACGCGCCAAAAGCCGTCCCTTATGGTACGGCTTTGTTAAAAAATCATCAGCTCCCAGCTTCAGCCCATGAATTTCATCTTCAATCTGTGTCCGTGAAGTAAGTATAATCACCGGACACAGATTTTTTTCTTTTAATTGTTTGCAGATTTCAAATCCTGATTTTTGGGGCAAATTGATATCTAAAAGCACAAGAGCCGGTCTGCTTTTCTGAATTTCTTCATAAACATTCTGAAAATCACAGATTTGCGTCACCTTATATCCTTCCTTTTCTAAAATGTCTGCCAGCTCTTCCCTCATAAAACAATCATCTTCCACTATGGTAATTCTGCTCATAAACCCCACTCACTTTTCCTATTCATCTCTTTTTCGTTCTAATAAAGCATGAATATTTCTATCACTGTTTTTCATCACCGCTCTGATATATACCCATTCTACCACAACAATGAGAATTACTACAACAAAGGACATCACAATCATACTGCTCTGCTGTTGTTCATAATAAGAAGCCAGAAGTCCATTTGTCATTGCCCAAATTCCAAAAACAGAGCTGACAACAGCCACTGCTACCGGAAGGAAAAAGTACCAACACACCTGTGCTCTCCCTGACTTTGAAGCCTTTGCAAAATCTGCTCCAAGAGCAAACAAAGTCTGATAACGTTTTCCTGTTTTTCTTTGGTACATAAGAAACTGTGTGCCAATTGCCGTGTTGCCGATAATCAAAAATATAACACCCATATAAACAGCCAAATACGTCTCAGACACCATATAGAACAAATACCTTCCCATATTTTCCATATAGCTTTCATAATCTATTCCCGTTTTTGTCAGCTCTTTATTGATATCCGTAAAGCTTTTAATCAGTCCTTCTTTTTCGATTATCTTACTGTCCAATACTGCATTCCAATAGCACTCTGTATTGCCTTCTTGATGTAAAGCATCAAACACACTGTCTTCTACAATTAACCCGTCCATAAGGGTAATTTTATTATCCGTCACCACATCATAGGACATGACCTTTTCTTTCATAAGGTAATCCTGCCCGTCAATTTGCAGACGCACACCTGTTTTCAAGGCTTCTTCTAATATCCCTATACTTTCTTCATCTCTTAGTTCAGGATCTTCATATAAAACCACTTCATTTTTTTCTAAATGCAAAGGTTCTTTTCCCACTGACTCCAAAAGCTGATTATAACTGGATAACCTCACCATATATGGGCTGTCTGAATATTCCAGATTATTGATTATATTATTTCTGACATCTGATATGGGTAATTTTTCCAATGCCGCTATCATCTCTTTATTGGAAAAGGTATGTTCTCCTTCAAAGGTAGGCATAAGTGAAATCTCCATTTGATAGAAGTTCTTAAATTTATCCATAACACCTGCTCTCTCCAGCTTCTCTTTTACCTCCCCTTCTTCGCCGACAAAGGTAAAATCTATAAAACGTTCCGGTTTCTGTGAAAATGCCGCCGAAACACCAAAAGACAGACAAGAAAATGCCAGCAAAAGTAATAGAGAACAGGATGCCAGAAATCCGCTTTTCAGAAAAATACTTTCCTGTAATTGACGAAGGGTAAAGGTTCTAAGACCTTTTGTTTTCTTTTTCAAAGCTTTTTGAAACAAGAAGTAAAAACCTTTAAACAAGAAATACGGTCCGGTTATTCCAAAGAGTACGGTCCATAAAAGGGAACGCATCTGCTCCCACAGCCCTTCTCGCAAGCCCAAAGAATATGCTATTCCTAGAAAAATAAGACCAATGAAAAGAAAAAACAGCGAGACCTGTCTTTTGGTTCTCTTTTTCTCGCCTTCATCCGTATTTTTCATCAGCACATAAGGCTCTTTATTCACGGTTATTCCGCTTAAAATGCTCATAATTACAATCTTAATCAGAACAATTCCTATCACCGTCCACAAAACAGCCGTCCACGCAACAGTAAAACGATGTTCTAAAATTCCCAGTCCAATTATTCTTGATACAGTAAGACTGATAATCTCTGTAAGCAGAATAGCAATGGGAAAGCCTGCCAGAAAAGCAACTGCCGTATTTACCATATCTTCTGCAATGAGCATAAAAAACAGGCGGCTTCTTTTCATTCCCATCATCAGATAAAGTCCTAGTTCATGGCTTCTTCGCTCCAACTGATACCGTGTTGTAAAAAATACCAAAAAGGACAGGACAAAAAGCGAAAACACATAAAATATCGGAATAAGAAGCAAAAGCTTCTGAACAGCATCACTTTCCATACTCTTTATAAATTTCATGACATCCTGATTTTCTATGGATAAAATCACATAGAAAGCCACCACGGAAATCACTAAAGAAACAAAGTAAAGGCTGTTTTCTTTTCTGCCGGATTTGCTGTTTCTCTTAATCAGATTATAAAACATTGGCGCTCCCTCCTCCCAGTGCAGCCGTCACTTCTAGTATTCTTCGATAAAAATCAGACTGACTTTCCTCCGGAAGCTGACGCCGAAGCTCATGAAAAATAACTCCGTCCTGAATAAATAAAATCCTGCTGCAATAGCTTGCCGCATTGGCATCGTGAGTTACCATCATTACCGTTGTTTTAAAATCTTCACACACACCGTTTATTTTTTCTAAAAGCTTTTTGGCGCTGTGACTGTCAAGCGCTCCTGTGGGCTCATCTGCCAACAGAATTTTCGGCTGGGAAATAAGCGCTCTTGCCGCCGCTGCTCTTTGCTTCTGCCCTCCTGAAATCTGGGAAGGAAACTTATCCAAAACCTCCTGCATATCCAGATATTTTGCCAACTCCATACATTTTCTTTCTGCCTGTTTCTGATCGTCTCCATGTATGGCAGAAGGCAGGAGAATATTTTCTTCCACTGTAAGATTATCTAAAAGCTCAAAATCCTGAAACAGATATCCGATTTCTTTGCCGCGAAACTGCGCCAGCTTTTTCCCCTTAAAGGTACTGATATCTTCTCCTGCCAGTAAAACTTTTCCTTCTGTGGGCTTTATCATGGTTGCAATACAGTTCAAAAGTGTGGTTTTGCCTGAACCGCTGCTTCCCATAATACCCAGAAATTCCCCTTCCAAAACCTGAAAGGAAACGCCGTTTAAAGCTTTTGTCTCCCCCTCTTTTCTTCCATAGCTTTTCTTTAACCCTTGTATTTCTAATAATGTTTTTCCCATATACTCCTCATCTCCTTATTTAAGATACCTTTATTATAAAAGATGACAGCCGGAAAAAACACTTACATCTTTTGTAAGAATTCTTACTCCACGCTCTTTAAAGACTCTACCATATCTATTTTCTTTAATTTAAAGTACATCACTGCATTTACAAGAAAGGAAAACATACAAGTCAGCGCTGCACTCAACACAAAGCTGATATTTTCAATAATTCTGGTGAACATCACACTGTCAATTTCCACTGTCACAATCACAAAACGATGTAGAATACTTCCCAGTGCAATTCCCACTACTACACCGATTATGGTAAGCAAAATATTTTCTCGGAGCACATAAGCCGAAACCTCTTTATCATAAAATCCCAAAACCTTAATGGTTGCCAGCTCACGTTTTCTCTCTGTGATATTGATGTTATTCAGATTATACAAAACTACAAAAGCAAGGAGACCTGCAGAAATAATCAGCACTACAATCACAATGTCAAGGCTTTCCAGCATATCGTCTAACTGCCCTTGTATATTATAGGTATAGGTCACATTCAAAGCCCCACGTTTATCCAGAATATTTTCTCCGATTTCCTTTACGCCTTTTTCATTAAAGTTCTTCATCTTAAAGTATACGGTATTCGGCTCCATATCTTCGCCGTAAATCTCTCTGTAAGTTTCCGGTGAAATATACAGATAGTGCTCCATATAATTTTCACAGATATCCGTTACCTGAAGTTCCGCCTGTTTCTCATCCTTATCCTCAAGAACAATCTTATCACCTTTTTCAACATCTAAAAGCTGTGCCGCCTTCTCTGTTAAAATTACGGAATTTTTCTCCAGCTCAAACTCCTTCTTTGTAATGCGGTTTCTGAAAACCTGAAACTCCTTGTTTTTCTCAAGGTCAGAAGGTACGCTTAAATAAACCTCCTGTTCTTCCTTTCCCTTAGAAATCGTCACTCTCTTTGAGTATCCCTCCATAATATCAGAAACCTCTTTTTCTGAAGAAAGGTACTTCGCAGGCTCTTTTCTGTCTTCTTCCTCTGCATCTGTATTCAAAATAACCATGCCGTCATATAATTGAAGCTCTCCGTACTGCAATTTACCAATGGCAAAAATAGAGTCACGAAGACCAAAGCCTACAATCATTAACGCCATGCAGCCTCCAATACCGAACACTGTCATGAAAAATCGCTTTTTATAGCGAATAAGATTACGAATCGTAGATTTCCAAATAAAACTTAAATGTTTCCAGATAAACGGAATTCTTTCCAGAAAAACTCTTTTTCCTTGCTTTGGTGCCGGTGGTCTCATAAGTACAGCCGGTTGAGAAGCAAGCTCTTTATAACAAGCCAAAAGTGTCGCCAAACCAGTGCATAAAATTGCTGCTCCTGCTGCCATAATTCCATATTCCCAGTTGTAAGGAATTACCACATCCGGAACATGAGTATACATAATCTTATATGCCGTCACAATAATATAAGGAAAAACTTTCTCTCCAAAAAGCACTCCAAAAATACTACCACCAACCGTTGCCAAAAGGGCATAATTTAAGTATTTTCCTGCAATGCTCAGCTTTCCGTATCCCAGAGCTTTTAACGTTCCGATTTGCGTTCTCTGTTCCTCCACCATACGTGTCATGGTTGTTAAACTGATTAAAGCCGCTACAATAAAGAATAAAATCGGAAATACCTTTGCTATGGCACGAATACGGTCTGCATTGTCGCCAAAGCCCGTATATTCCGGTAAGGCGCTTCTATCCTGCACATACCACTGAGCGTTTTCAATCTTATTGATTTCCAACTGTGCGTCTTTTATCTTTTCCTCACCGTCATGAATTTCCTGTTCTGCCTCTGCTTTTCCCTGCTCGTATTCTTCCTTTGCTTTCGCAAGCTTTTCTTCATTTTCTGCAACTAAAGTTTCGCTTTCTGTTTTCTGTTTTTCTCCGTCATGAATTTTACTCCAACCGGCGTCAATCTGCTTTTGTCCTTTCTTTGCCTGTTCTTCGCCTTCAACCAGCTTTTTCCTGCTTGCCTCCAGCTGCTGCCTTCCTGCCTCAATGGCTGCCTGCCCCTGCTCCAACTGCTTTTTCGCTTCTGCAAACTGTACGTCTGCTTCCTGCTGCTTCTGTTCCAAGATTGCCTGTGCTGCCGCTATCTGCGCTCCTGCCGCCTGCAAAACAGGCTCTTTTTCTGCAATCTCTGCTTTTAACGCATCTGCCTGTGCCTGTATCTGAGGGATTTGCTCCGGTGGCAACATTCCGCTTTCCAAGCTTGCCAAAAGCTTCGCAAGTAACTCCTTCGCCTGTGCAAGAGCTGTAACGCCACTGTCATATTCCGCTTTCTGACTGTTAAAGTCATCCCAAGCTTTCGCAAGCTCTTCTTCTCCCTTGGCAATTTCTGCCATTCCTGTATCATATTGCTCTTTAAAAGCTGCTTCCTGTGCGTCAAATTCTTTTTTGGCTGTATTATACTGACTCCAGCCGTCAGAAATTTCTTTTTTGGCTGCATCTACCTCTTTTTGACTGGCATACAGCTTATTTTTTCCGCTTTGAAGCTCATCGTTTGCCTTCTTTAGCTGTTCTTTTCCTTCCTGAAGCTGTTTTTCTCCATCATCAATCTGTTTTTTGGCATCCGTAAGCTTTTCTTCTGCTTCCTTCTTTCCTTTATCTAGTTCTGCCTGTGCATCGGCAAGCTCTGCTTCTGCTTCTTCACGAATTTCATCAACCCTTCGTTTTCCCTGTTCGTCAGCAATTTCTTCAATATTTTCCTGTACCTTTTCTACCTTTGCATCATATTGGGAAGTAAAAGCTGTCAACGCTTTTGCATCTTTTACAGACACATAACATTCCGTATATGCCTCCAACCCAAAATCCTCCGGAAGGACACCGATAAAGCCGCTGACTTCACCGTTTCCCACGGTACTGCTGCCTCTGGCATAAGTAAAATACATGGAGCTGCTGCCGCTTCCTACGATTTCAAAAGTGTCTGTTTTTAAAGTGTCGGTAACGGCATCTTTTGTACCGCTGGAAAGAGTAATCTTATCTCCGATTTGAAAGCCGTGAGCCTTTAAAAAGTCTCCGTCCATAAAACATTCCCCCGATTTCTCAGGCATTCTTCCCTCTTCTACGGTATATTTATTCATATCCTTTAAAACAGAAGCGACATGAAGGACTTTGTAGTTTCCTTCCACATTTAACAGCATGTCTGCCGAATATCCCGGCTCTGCTGCCTCCACGCCTTCTGTCTTTTTCAATGCTTCTACATCTTTTTCTGTCAGACCTAAAGTTCCTATCACACGAAGATCCATTACATTATTTCTGTCAAAATATGCGTCACCGGAGAAACGCATATCCGGTTCTCCTGCCCGAATACCGGAAAAAAACGCAACTCCCATTGCTACAATAAAGAAAATCGATAAAAATCTTCCCAGACTTTTTCGTATTTCTACATAAAAGTCTTTTCTTATTGCTCTTTTTTTCATGTCCGCTCACCACCTACCATTCAATGGTTTCTACCGGAACAGGATTTGGATTTAATTCCATACCGGACACCCTTCCGTTCTTGATATGTATAATCCTGTCTGCCATAGGTGCAATGGCTGAATTATGCGTAATGACAATAACAGTCATTCCCTTTTGGCGGCAGGTATCCTGCAAAAGCTTTAAAATCGCCTTTCCTGTATTGTAATCCAAAGCTCCCGTAGGCTCGTCACACAGCAAAAGCTTCGGATTTTTTGCCAATGCTCTTGCTATGGACACTCTCTGCTGTTCTCCTCCGGAAAGCTGTGCCGGAAAATTATCCAGACGGTCTCCCAGTCCGACATCTTCTAAAACACTCTTTGCATCCAGCGGCTCTTTGCAAATCTGAAGCGCCAGCTCTACATTTTCCAGAGCAGTCAGATTAGGCACTAAATTATAAAACTGAAAAACAAATCCGATGTCATCTCTGCGATACCCTGTAAGCATTTTCGGCGTATATTTCGCCACATCCTTTCCGTCTACCAGCACTTTTCCCTCTGTGGCTGTATCCATACCGCCTAAAATATTTAAAACCGTTGTTTTACCGGCTCCACTGGGACCTACAATGACCACAAATTCACCTTTTGATATGGAAAAATCAATCCCATCTGCCGCACGGATTTCCACTTCTCCCATTTTATAAACCTTTGTTACATTTTCCAACTTTACATAATCTTCCATAGCTTATCCTCTCCCGGCTTCTTCCAATGCACCCTGTATTCCCTTTGTTAAAAGCTTTGCTGTAAGAGCTGCCATCCTTTTGGGACTTTCTTTAAAATCATGCTCCATCCAATAACGCACAATCCCCATAGCACCGGTTGTGCAATAATAAAACTGTACCTGAAATTCCACAGACGCCTCGTTAAAGGTATTTGGAAAAGCATTCAAATACTTTACAAAAATAGACTCCACAAGTCCTTTTCCGCTTGAAACACTTCCCCTGTATCTCATAATCAGCCCACACTTTTCCCTCTCCTGATAAAGATACTCAAACACACTTTCCAAAACGACTTCCAGATTTTCCTTTAGCTGAGTCGGCTCCATTCCATCTGTCATTTCTTTTACTTTCCTGCACATATTTTCCTCGACTTCCGCCAGAATATCGTATATATCTGTATAATGAATGTAGAAGGTATTCCTATGTATATGCGCCGTTTCTGTAAGCTCCCGAATGGAAATTTCATTGATTTCCTTATGTTGCAGCAGCAGAAGTAATGCTTCCAATATATTCGCCTTTGTCTTTTCAATCTTCTTATTTCTATCTTTTTCCATGATTTTCTCCTATGCAGTTGCACATTTCCTCAGTTAAATTTTACTGTGCAGTTGCACATTTGTCAACCTTCTGTAAAACAAAAAGAGCTGCCGCATCTGCAACAACTCTCCTGTTATTTCTATTCTGTTTTCTCTCCAAAAAGCTCATAATAAAAGATATATTGCTGCAAAACACCTTCAAAGCCTTTGTATCTGCGCTTCGGAAATCCCCTTTTATAATGCTTTTCAAGCGCCTGATTAATATGCGTATCTACCGGAAACGCCTCTAAATGATGAAGTCCAAAAAGGCAAATGCAATCTGCCACTTTCACCCCCACACCGAATATTTTAAGCAGCTCTTCTTTTGCTTTTGCATATTTCATCTTTTCAATCGCCTGCAAATCTATTTCACCGGCAACAACTGCTTTTGCCGCACGAACCACATATTTACTGCGATATCCCAAGTTACAAGCTTTTAAATCATCCTCTTCTAGACAAGCTATGACTTCTGCTTTAGGAAAGGTATAATATTTCTCCCCAGAAGCACTTGTTCTTTCTTCCCCATATGTTCTACAAACATTTTCAATACACCTTCTAATTCGCACAATATTATTCTGTTGCGAAATTAAAAAAGAAACAAGCATTTCCCATAAATCCTGTTTTAAAATGCGAATTCCACTTCCGAATCGAATTGCATTCAAAAGATATGTATCCCTTGGATTTATTTGATCTATGTAATTTTTATAATCCCTCTTTAAATCAAAATATTCTTCCCATACTTCTGCAAATTCCTTTGCTGAGCAAAAAAAGAGACTCTCCTTTTCTTTTTGCTGTATATCTAAACTTCGTTCTCCTGCGATTACGCGATATTTATTTTCGCCTGTTTTTTTCATGCGAAAGCACTGACCGGAATTGCAAATTTGTTCTAAATCAAAATTTTCCAACTGTTTTCTTACCATGTTTTTCTTCCTGTATTTAAATTTTGCAAAAGCTTATTGTTTTTCATGAAAGAATTATACTGAAAATAGGGATTGAATTCAATATGGATTAAATGGAAGTCGGATGATAAAGCTTCATATCTTGGTTAAATGCATTCTCTTTATAGCAAAAATCTATTTGTCCTCTGCCAGTGACCTTACTTTTTCTTCCGTCCAGAAGTTCCTCTGAATATTTTGTAAACCATTCCTCCATTTCTTTTTTCATAGCACAAATTATCTCTTTATATTGAGACTGATTATATAAATTATATGTTTCCTCAGGATCTTTTTCCAAATCATAAAACTCACAAAGCTCTTCCTGACATCTTTGGATATACTTATATTGATTTTTCTTAATCATACGGGTTCCTCCGTACTCATCATAAACAACAATACGATTAGAAACCTTTTCTTCCGGAGCTTTTAACATTTTTACAATGCTTTCCCCTGGCTGTTTCGGCTCTTTTTCATAATTACAGCCTGCCAATTCCAATATTGTAGGAAATATATCATATTGGCTTGCCCTGTTATGACACACCCTTCCTTTCTGCGCATTATCTGGAAGATAAATAAGAAATGGAACTTTTATGGAAGAATCATACATATTGGGAGGATAAGTTCCATTTCCCTTTCCCCATACCCCATGATGTCCCATGTTCATACCATTATCGGACGTAAAAATAACAACGGTATCTTGTTCTATTCCTTCTTGTTCTATTTTATCTAAAATTCTTCCAATTCCAGAGTCCATAGCTGTAATGGCAGCATAATATCCCTGCAAATATTCTTTTCTCTTTTCGGGTGTATCTCCCACCGGGCAAGTATTAATTTGATTTTTGTGAACCGGGAGCTGTGGAGTAGCCTCAAATTTACATTCTTCATATATAGAACGATATTGTTTCGGATGTTCCTCTTTATTCCATGGACTATGAGGCGCTGTATAATGAATGCTAAGATAAAATGGTTCTTCTTGTTTCGACATATCCTCCAGATAATTTAAAGCTTTCTCCGTAATTAAATCTGTTACATATTCTTTTGATATATTGAGTTTTCCATCTTCAAACAAATCTGCAGCATAATAGTGACATCCACCTCTTCCCAGAGAATACCACTGTTCAAATCCCTTTTTCTTTGTTACATTATCTCCCAAATGCCATTTCCCACTCAATGCGCAATTGTACCCATTATCTGCTAAAATTTCTACATAAGTTTTATTTCCTTCAAGGTAGTCTATTGGAGCATCTTCCTGCATTCCCTCTGGAAGCTCTGCCATTTGTGGATATTTTTTACTATTTAAATTTCCTTTCGCAATCCAGTCCTGCACTCCATGACAGGAAGGTATTTTTCCGGTTACAATAGATGCTCTGGCCGGCGAGCATACAGGCGAGGTACAATAAAATTCATCAAATCGAATACCCTTTTGTGCAAGTTTATTTAAATTAGGTGTTTTAATATCATGATTACCTGCACATTCCAGCGCCCATGCTCCTTGATCATCTGATAAAATAAAAATGATATTTGGTTTATTCTTCATATTCTCACCCCTTCACGCTTCCGGTAGTCAATCCTCCTACAAAATATTTTTGTGCAACTAAAAATATTAAGAAAATAGGCAAAATCGATACAACACTGGCTGCCATAATCAAACTATATTTCATTCCTGTTTCATCCATAAAATTGACCAGTCCTAAATTTACAGTATATAGATCTTTATTGTTCAAGAATAGTAACGCATTATCATAATCATTCCAGTTCCATGTAAAGAACAATATAACTAATGTAACAATTGCCGGCTTGCAAAGTGGCGTAACAATCTGAAAGCATATCCTCATGTCCCCTGCTCCGTCAATTCGTGCTGCTTCCGATAATTCTTCAGGAATCTGATTCATTGACTGTCTTACCATGAAAACTCCATAAATAGAAAATATAGCAGGCAAAATCAGTGCCCAGTGGGTATTATAAATTCCCATTTCTTTAAACATTAAAAATTTCGGTACCATTAAAAGTTGAGGCGGTATCATCATTGTAGCAAGATATAAAAGAAAAATTTTATCCCTTCCCGGGAACTTAAGCTTGGAAAATCCATATCCTGCCACGCAAGAGGTAAGAATACAAAATACAACAGATATAACTGTCACTTTAATAGAATTCCAATACATTAAAGGATAATTATACTTTCCGAACCACACTTCCTTAAAATTATCTAAATTAAGATAATCTGGAATTAATTGAAAGGGTAATGCGAAAACATCTGCCTCTCTTTTAAAACTAGCAGAAATCATCCATATAAACGGTATAATACATAATAAAACAAAAAGCCATACAATAATTGTTGCTATAATTTTGCTCGCATTTTTCTTTTGCTTCATTTTAAATTTCCCCCTTTCTACATATATTCAGCCTGTTTCTTCTGTGCACGAAACTGGAACCATGTAATAATAAATATAACAATCAACAAAACAATTCCCTGTGCCGATGCAAACTCTAATTTTCCAAACTGGAAAGCGGTACGATAAATATTATAAACTAACATTGTAGTAGACGTTCCAGGTCCTCCATGTGTCATTAAATTGATAATTCCAAATACTTTAAATGAATTGATAATGGACGTTATTACAATAAAGAATGTCGTTCCTGATAACATTGGAATCGTAACATATCTTACTTTTTGAAAAATATTTGCCCCATCAATTTCAGCAGCTTCATATAAATCTGCAGGTACATTTACTAACCCAGATAAAAATAAAATAACTGTATATCCTAAATTTTGCCATATGCAAATGAAAATAACAGTTGGAAGTGCCCATTTTAAATCTGCAATAAAAACAGGAGGATTATCAATTCCAAGCCAGCGTAAAAAATTTAAAATAGGTCCATTATCTGAAAATAAGGCAAGCCATACTGCTGAAACAGCTACTACATTCACAATGTATGGCAAATACAACCCAAGCTGTGCTAGTTTTTTACCAATTACATATTCATTTAAAAGGAATGCAAAAATAAATGAAATAACAACTAATCCAACCACAAAACATACCGTAAAAATAATGTTATTAATTAGCGATGCTCGAAACCAATCATCGTTCCACATAGATATGTAATTTTCCAGCCCTACAAACTTAAGACCTTTAAGACCTTTACCGTAGTCCCATTTCGATATGCTGATAATAAAACTAAATATTAATGGTATCGTCCAAAAAATTAAAACACCAATTAAGTTAATTCCGATAAATGCATATCCCTTTGCCGTAGCTTTCAGCATTTTTTTTGTTTTTTTATTCATAAGCGTTTCTCTCTTTCTTTAGGGAAGGCTGTTGAAAATTCAACAGCCTTCTACTCTATTTCGCCTCTTTTAATTTCTCATCTGCTCGTTTTTGTGCATTTTTTAGAGTTTCCTCTACAGATTGCGCTCCAGCAAAAGCTTTATCAAATTCTTCTGTCAAAATTGTATTAATTTCTGTTGATTCTGTAAAATTCGTCCTGACAGATAAATCTGTTCCCTTTACATAGACACTCTTTGCTGAATCCATATCAAATAAATCTTCGGCATCTTTAAATATCAAATCTACAACCTTTTCTTCACTATACTTTTCACTTGCAGGAATTCTGGCAAAAGGAGCGACATAATCCATTCCTTCTTCAATATACCATTTAATAAACTTCATGGCTTCTTCTGGATGCTCAGATTTTGAGTTAATACTCATATCATCGGTATAAGAAGTCGTATAATTGTGCTCTTGATTCTCAGACAGCAATGGCATATTAGCAAATCCGACTTTAAAATCATGAGGATATGTTTCTGTATCTTTGACATCTCTTAATACCCAGTCTCCATACACCATAGCTGCTTTTCCCGTTAACAACATATTGGCCGGTTCCATCTTCTGAGTCGTAACATCAACATAACTGGGTTCAATTCCTTCCTCCACACGATTTAAATATTTTTTCAAAACATCTTTCATATCTTCTGTATCAATATTGCTTGTCTTCCCATCTTCTGCATACATCCAATCTGCCCCTACTTTTCCATTCAGCATACTTGTTGCAGGTTCTCCGGAATCATATCCAGGGAACATATATCCGTAAACCTTATCTGCTCCCTCTCCTTTTGTTAATTTCCTTGCGGTATCTAAAAATTCATCATACGTCCAATTCGGTTCCGGATATGGCACTCCGGCTTCATCAAACATATCTTTATTATACAAAATAGTTCTTGTCATTTTTTTTGCAGGCAAACTATAATAGTGCCCATCAACTTTTCTTTTTTCTATGGCATCATCATAATTTTCTTCTATGCTGAAACCTGTTTTTTCAAAAAGTTCATCTAACGGATATGTATATCCACTATCAATACGTTTTTTCAATTGTACTTCATTCAAGCTAAGGAAAATATCAATTGAGCTGTCAGACATGAGTGTTACATCCAATTTTGTATTTCCTGCGTCATCATTTACAAAACGTGTATACTCTACTTGTAAATTGGGATCAATTTTATTAAATGCTTCACAAACCTGGTTAGGACCCATTTCCTCAGGAAAAGATCCCCACCACTGTAATACAATCGGTTCTTCTCCATTTCCATTTTCCCCTTTTTGATTTTCTGAGCTACCACACCCTGCAAATAAACTCATTGCCAAGCTCATTGTCAATCCACTTGCTACAACTTTTCTTAACTTCATAATAGACCTCCTCACTGTACTGTGTTTCTTGATATTTGAATTATATATAGAGATAAGATAAAAGGAAATAAAATCATTTTAGCAATAATAGTACTTTTTTTAGTTTTTATTTTTTTCTAAAAAATAATGGTACTTTTTTACGATTTTATAGTACTTTTTTATAATATTCTTTACTTTTTTATCCTATCGTGTAGAATTATTATTAAAATAATAAAGGAAAAGGAGTTTTGCCTATGAAACTAAAATTTTCAAATTTAAAACTTTCTCATCGCCTATTTCTTATTATTGTTATTTTTTTTCTACTTCCATATATGTTGCTTTATTTTTATTCTTATAAAAAAGCAGAAATTATCATTAAAGATAAGTTAAACCAAATTACATATACAAATTTAGAACAAGTAGGGAATTTAATTGAAAATCAATGCATTAACATTACCAATGCTTCCGAATACTTAATTTCTATGGATAATTATAAAAGTCTTTATTATAAGCCCCAAAACCAATATAAATTTTTAGACTTATACCAAAAGACTGATACATTAGTACAAAATGTAAATAATTCATTATTAAATGGAACTTCCGTTATCAGTATTCTTGCAGGAAATCAGCCTCTTTACTCGACAGTTCCTTTATCCGAATTAGATACACAGGCTTTCTTCAATACTGCAGTTCCTGACAATCATGCAACCATTGAAAACAGTATATATTTTTCTAACCCTCACCCAAGTTATATTTCTTCTTTGCCCAAAGAACAATATATTTCTTGTGTCAGAAGGGTTTCTGATTTTTTCCAAGAAGGGACTGATTTGTACCTAGTAATCTCCACTCCTATTTCTATATTTCTAAATAATTTAGATACTACTTTTGGCTCTTTAGTTTTAATGGATGCATCTAATCATTTAATTGCTGACAGTGGTGAAAAACTTCAGCCCGCATTAGTTTCCACCCTTCAAAGTTCCCTTACAAACACCAAAGAGCATGACACAGATAAAACCTATTCTATTTCTATAAATGATTCTGGTTTTCTTGCAAACTGCCTAAATCTAAAGACTTATAACTGGAAGCTGATTAGCATCGTAGATACTTCTGCTTTGTATAAAGATATCTACCTCTTAAGGTTTATAGTAGGTGTTATTTCATTGATTTTAATACTCATCTGTGTATCTGTTACCTTTTACTTTATCTATCATCAGTTAAAACCACTAACTGCACTTAAGGAACGTATGGAAATGATTTCAAAAGGTAATTGGAACGTAGAAGATGTAAATTTTACTGCACCTGATTTAAATTCAAAAGATGAAATTAGTATATTGACCAACACTTTTTATACTATGATTGACAATATTCACCAACTTATCAAACAGAAACAGGAAGCCCAAAAAAGAGAAAATGAGCTTCACTTTGAAATGCTTTTAGCACAAATTAACCCGCATTTTCTTTTTAATACCTTAAACTCTATCAAATGGATGTCAATTGTTGCACATACGGATAATATCACAACTACTATTACCTCTCTGGGACGTCTATTAGAAATAAGTATGAATAAGATGAATGACAGAATACTGATAGAAGATGAAATTATGAATATCAAAAGTTATAGTCAAATTCAACAACTCCGTTATCCCGGACGATTTGAAATTAATTATAGCATTGATGACTCTATATTAAAACTTTATACTTTGAAGCTTGTTTTGCAGCCTATTGTAGAAAATTCTATTATACATAATATCGAAAACAGAGAATTTTTAACTATTACAATCTCTGGACAATGTATAAATAACACCGTTATACTAAAAGTACACGACAACGGAGTTGGAATAAATAAAAAATCTATTGAAAATATACTTTCGAAAAACAAAGAACAAAAAAACAATAATGTTTTTCGAGGTATCGGCGTAAGCAATGTGCACGAACGAATTCAACTAGAATATGGAGCTGATTATGGATTACATTACGAAAGCGATGAAAAAAGCTTCACAGATGCATTTATCACTTTTCCAAAAATCACAACTCTTTCTGATGTTTCTACGCCATTGTAATAAATTTATTGTTTTTTAAGCAGATTGGAGTTTTTTATATGATAAAAATATTAATTGCAGACGACGAAGCGTTAGTGCGCGCAGGAATTAAATCTTTAATCCCATGGGAAAAATACGGATATGAAATTATTGAGGAAGCACAAAACGGTGAAGAAGCTTATCAAAAAATCATCTCTTTACACCCTGATATTCTCATTACAGATATTAAAATGCCCAAAATGGATGGAATAGCTCTATTAAAAACTTTAAAAGAAAACAATATTTCTATTGCATCTATCATTTTAAGTTGCTATGATGAATTTGATTTAGTACGCGAAGCGATGCGATACGGCGCTAAAGATTATCTACTAAAGCTTTCTATTGATGCCACAAATCTTTTAGCCGTTCTGAATGAAGTAAAAAAAAGCCTTAAAAATTTTAATACTGAATCCAATTCTGCCGTAATCGACATACAAGATTTGAAAGATTTATTTGTCCAAAAATTAATCAATAAAAAGTTTCATTCTTCAACAGAAATTAAAAATGTTATCCATAATTTAAGATTAAATTGTGAGCTAGAAAACTATAGGCTAATTCAGTTTACACTTTTCACACACAATGGTAATCCTGCTCTTCATAAAGAAGATGGACAGACGCGTATATTAATAAATAATATTTTAGAGCAAATTTGTAAGCGCCAATCCTACTGCGAGCTGATTTATTTTCAAAATCATTATCTTATTATACATAAAAATTCTAACTTAAAAAATTTACAACTACAGATTTCTACCGCTATGAAGGATTATCTGAATGCTACTACCTACTTTGGAATTAGTAGCAGTCTGCCCGACTATACTGCTTTTCCACAAGGCATCGAGGAATCACATTGTGCTTTAGAATGTAGTATATTTTACCAAAATCTATATCAGATTTATTTTGAACAAATTTCACAAGAACACGTTCCTTCCTTTTCTAAAGAAGACGATGATTTTCTTTTTTCATCATTATTAGAAGGAAATTTTTCTGTATCTTTTTCTATTTGTCAAAAGCTTATGGAACAAGTTACCACTGAACATTATCTAAAATCAGAATGTCTTTTTTATTTTAATGAAATTTTATCCGTTTATACACGTGTTGCCAGAAAAACTGAATGTTTAATGGATTCTATTTTAGAAAATAACCAGAATATCTTCGAATTATTACAGGAAGAAACAAATTATTCTTCTTGTGTAGAACTGCTCAAAAAATTTACCGAACATTTTATTTCTGTAATAGAAAAAAAGAAGGCATCGGGTGTTCGTAGAGAAATTTTACAAATAGAAAATTATGTAAAACAGCATTACTCTGAAGAAATTGATTTAAATACAATTTCTGAATTGCTTAATATGTGCCCTTCTCATATTAGCAATCTTTTTAAAAAAGAAACGGGAATTAATTTTTCCTCTTATTTGACTAAAGTTCGTATGGAAGCTGCACAACAGTTATTACAAAATTCTGATACTTTAATCTACGAAATAGCCGAATCTACCGGCTATTCTAATTCAGGGTATTTTGGAAAAGTATTTAAAAAATTTTTTGGCATTACACCAGAAGAATATAAACGTAAATATTGCCCCAAATAAATGTTAGGAGATGAAACTATGCACAGGTCAAGAAAAGCACAAAAAAAAGAGAAGAAAGCCATGAGCGTTTCTTTATATGGAAACCTATTTTTCGTCATTGTAGAATTAGTAACAGCTATTATCACAAGCTCACAAGCTGTTTTGCTTGACGCTGTTTATGATGGCATAGAATTTTTCATGCTTTTACCTTCTATTTTTTTAATACCGTTACTATACAAACCATCCAATGAAAAACATCCCTTTGGTTATATGCAGATAGAAACTCTCTTTGTTGTAGTCAAAGGAATTATGATGACAGCCGTTACCATTGGGTTAATCGCAAACAACCTAAACCTTATGCTTCATGGCGGACATCTGATTGATTTTCAGTCCGTTGCCTACTTTGAACTGTTTGGATGTATTTTAGGTATCTCTGTATCTCTGTATCTTCGAAAAAAGAATAAAGCGATGAATTCCCCTTTATTAGAAACAGAAAGAAAAGGCTGGGAAATCGACAGTATTGTATCTTTGGGAATGACTGTGGCATTTTTGCTTCCTAACTTTTTGTTACATACGCCACTTGCTCCTGTTATTCCTTATATTGACCAGATTATCACCATTTTTCTTTCTATATTCATGCTCCCAATGCCAATTAAAACAGTAATTACAGGCATTCGAGACTTAATGTTAATACCGCCGGAACAGGAGACTATTGAAGATATTAAAAATACAGTAGAACCGATTATTGGCATTTATGGACATACACAGCTTTATTATGATATTGTCCGAACCGGACGAAAACTATGGATTAGCGTTTATATTACTTTTGACAAAGACACTATTTCTCTTTCTCGTTTTAAGATTATTCAAGCCCGATGTATTGAGGCTCTTGCAGAAAAATATTCTGATTTTTATTTTGAACTGTTACCGGATATAGAATTTACCGGTGACGAAATTGAGAAGCTGGAGGTGTAAATATAAACTTACTTTTCCATAGCACAAAAATATTCCCTCAATGCAGTATCTCTGAGGTGTTAAAACCTCTGTACAAAATATACATTTTTTTGTACGGAGGTCGTTATCTAGTTTACACCGGAAAACTATCCCCCAAACACAGCACCCCATACCCCACTCTGTTATTCGGATACTCCCCGCCTAAAAGAGGTCTTGCTCCCTTCCTCAAATATGCCTTCACCTTCTCCCCATACAAAAAAGGGTCATTCCCTTTTACAATTCCCTCTTGTGTCAAGTAGTTGCAGAAAAGTTTTTGAAGATTTTTTAATAGATTTATTGGGATTGTAGGCTCTGGATGGCTCAAAAACGATAGGGTGAGTTAAGTTATTGCTAACAAAACAGCTCTATTCTGTTAAATAAATGCAAATATTTTAAAACGCCATCCAAAAGTCCTGTGCAAGAACTTTGGATGACGCTTTCACTTCTTATCTATAACTGTTGTTTAAGCAACATCTCTCCTAAACTTCCATCTAATCTCTACGTTCTTCTCATCCCACACTACAATCTTCTCCACAAACGTATCCACCACATCCTGATTCAACTCTGTAATGTCACCCCCTCCCCATTCGTGCCTTTCTTCTTCATTAGTCTCTGTAATCTTATTTTTTATCTTCTCCAACCGACCTTCTAATCTTCCCTTCTCTACGGTCAGCTTCTCCTCTTTCCCCCTTAAAAGCTCCATAAATTTTCTATATTCATCCACTAAAATTTCTTTTCTTCTGTACTTCTCATACCCCTCCATTTTCTCTTCTTCTATCAGCTTTACTTCTGCATCAATCCTATTGATCTGCTGTATAACATTTTCATATCTCTCTCCCAGTTGCACAGCACAATCCTGCTGCCATTTTGATACCTCTTCCTGTTTCACCATCTCCTGCTGCAACATATACAAAATCATCTGCTCTATAAACATCACATTTACTTTCTTCACGCATTCCGGTGAATCGGTTTTATATCTGGTTGCACAGAAAAAATATGGATTCAATGAATGTTCAATCTTCAGATTTTTACCGCAGCACCCGCAGACAATCTTTCCCGTCAACGGATGCTTTTCCCTCTTTTGCACAGACTTTTTTCTTCCTCTGCTTTGCTGTACCATTTTAAATGTCTCCCGATCTATAATTGCCTCATGATGATTATAATATATTTTCCATTCACTTCTCGGCTTTAATCTTGCTTTTCCACCAACCGCATTGGTTTCATATTTTCCATACACCCAATCTCCTGCATAAAAATCATTCCGTAACATTTGACAAATCGTAGAACCATCCCACAGAAATCTATTTCCTTTGGGTTTCATCATAGTAATTCCACGCTTTATTTTATATTCCATCGGCGTCATAACACCTTCCTCATTAAATAGTTTTGCTATTTTACTGGAAGAATACCCTTCCAATGTCATTTGAAATATTCTTCTGATGATCCCCGCCTCCGGTTCTACTGGCTCAAGCAAATGACAATCCTCTTTAGACTTCATATATCCAAAAGGTGTGCTTCCATTGGCATAGATTCCCTTTTCACGTTTCATTTCCAATGTTGATTTTACTTTTACAGAAATGTCTTTCGCATATAAATCATTAACCAAATACTTAAAGGATGTATCCATACCTGCTGATTTTCCAATATAATCATTACTGTCATAATGATCATTCACAGAAATAAATCTTATACCTAGAAAGGGAAATATCTGCTCCAAGTACGCCCCCATCTCTATGTAATCTCTGGAAAATCTGGAAAAATCTTTCACTATAATGCAATCTATCTTTGCCTCTTTCGCATTCTCCAATAATTCCTTAACGGAAGGACGATCAAAATTTGTTCCCGAATATCCATCATCCACAAATTCCATGACTTCAGTTTTAACATCCGCAAACTTGTCTAGTACAAATCTTCTCAGCAAAAGTCTTTGATTTAATATGCTATTGCTTTCTTCCTCGTTTTCCTTATCTTCCATAGATAATCTCATATACAGTGCAATTCTCACTTCCATTACATTACCTATCCCCTTTCTTCTCCTGCAATAATTCAGACTTTTGGAAATAAAACTGTACCTCCAGCCGAGCATCTGCATAAACATCAATTCGTTTTATCAGGGTATGAATCAAATCATAATTCAACGCCTCCCCCTCTTTACATCTCACTAAAGCACGAATAATTTTATTTTCACGCTCTGATCTCTCATCAATTTGATTCTGTCTCTCCTGTATTTCAAGTATTGATTTCTCTAAAGCACTCCTTACACCCTCCATTTTCTCTTTATAGTTCAGAAATTGTTCCTTAGAAATTTTCTTCTGCCGATATTCCATATAAGTCCTGCTCAAATCTAAGCTAATGACTTTCATCTGTTCCTCTGCGCTTTTCTGTTCTTGAAAAAGTTGTAGCTTTTTCTTCTGTGCAATTTCATTATTATGTGAAGTGTAATCCTTTGCTCGAAAAGAACTAAGCATATATTCTTTTTTCAAAACCTGTAAAACAATTTCTTCTATCATTTTCATAGGAATATAATGGCTATCGCATCTATCCCCATCAATCCTGCCAATATTAGTGCATCCATACACATATCTTCGTAACACCTGTTTATAAGATTGCTTTTTAGAGGTACAAATTCTTCTTAACTTATGCCCACACTCTCCGCAATACAGGATATCCCGAAAAATATCTGGTTCCTGCAACTCTTTCGTATAAAAAATCTTTTTCTCTGATTTTCTTTCTTCAAAAGATGTATTCACACGATAAAACAACTCTTTCGATACGATTCCCTCATGTGCGTTTTCAATAATAATAGGCTCTTTTACCTTCCCACCTTTTTGAATCAGAGTTCCAATATAAATTGGATTTGTCAACATTGCTGTCAAAGTCACTTCTGACCATTGTTTTAAAATTTCTCCGTTTTGGCAATAGACATGTTTCGTTTTCTGATATTCTGTCGGTCTATGAACTTTCAATTCATATAAAAATTTTATAATTTCTGAAATTCTTTTTCCCAAATCATACATTTCATATACTCTCTGAACAATCGTACTGGTTTCCTTCTCTTTAAACAATACACACTTATCCTGAATCTTATGCTTTTCATATCCATAAGCAGGGATGCCTCCGATGTAGCTTCCATTTTCCAACTTTGCCCTTTTAGAGCTTTCAACACGCTGTGAAATATCTTTAGCATACAACTCATTAACAATATTTTTCAGATTGACTTTCAGTTTCCCATTACCATCTACTGGGTTCTCACTATCGTAATGATCCGTCACGGAAATAAATCTCACTCCCATAAATGGAAAAATTCTTTCTAAGTAATTTCCAGTTTCAATATAATCACGAGCAAATCTCGAAAAATCTTTTACCACCACACAGTTTATTTTCTTTTTCCGAATATCTTGCAGCATCCTCTGAAAATCAGGTCTATCAAAATTTGTACCTGTTGTTCCCAAATCAGAATACACTTCTACGATTATCATATTTGATAAACTCTCAATATGCTTTCGTGCAATTTCTATCTGGCTTTCAATGGATTCATTTTTCTTTTCCGTACTATCCACTGACAGCCTTGCATAAATCCCCACCCGAAAAACTTTTCCAGCTTTGTTTTCAGTTATATTTTGATATTCCAAATTCTCTTTTTTTCTCTTAGATGTTCTTGCCATTTAGACCACCTCTTTCACAATTTCTGATTGTGATGAAAGAAATTCTGACAACACCAACATCTTTTCCATTTCTTCCTGACAGCAAAACTGTACCGATACTTTTTTCTCCTCGTACACTTCTATCCTGTCTACAAAGGCTAATAGGGTATCCCTATCTAATGTGGTAATCTGCATGGTCTCTTTCAGGCGTTCCAGCTTCACACCGGACTGCACTCCATTGTAAAACAGTTTCTTTAACATATCCTCCTGTCTTGTCAACGCTTTCTCTGTTTCTACATACTGCTTTTCATAGATTGCGCTAAAATTCTTAAAATCTGTCTGTGTGATGATTCCCGTTTTCAAATCTTCATAAAGTCCCGCCCGCAGCTCCAGATATTTTTTCTGCTCATTCCTTAATCGAGTAATCTCTTTATCAAATCCGACCACATCCTCAAAGTTCATTTCCTTTGTCTGGAGATACTGCATCTGCCGATTTACATCAATCAGAAGTTCAACCTGCGACTGTATGATCCGGAATACCACTTTTTTCAAATCTGCTTCTGAAATACTGTGTCTGCTGCACCCCTCACTCCGATTTCTCGTAGAACAGATATAATATATTTTTTCCGTTCCCTTATATCGGTTCATTCGACGAACCATCGGCTCTTTACAATCTCCGCAAAACAGAAGTCCCGAAAACATGTGCGCTTTTTCTTTTCCCTTCCCGGCTCTGGTATCGACTTTTAAAAGCCGCTGCACATTTTGGTAATCCTCTTTGGAAACGATTGCCTCATGTGTGCCTTCCACCTTAAACCACTCAGACTCTGGCTTTTCTAAAATCTTATCTACCTTATAATTGACTTTCTCCCGTTTTCCCTGTACCATCGTCCCGGTGTAAATCTCATTCGTTAAAATACGCTTTACCGCCACCGCAGACCATTTGGATACGATTCCTGCATGAAACCCTGTGGCATAATGTTCTCCGTGGGATTTCTTATATTCCAATGGAGAGAAGATTCCATTCTCATTCAAGCGTTTTGCAATGGCAAGGTTGCTCATGCCGTCCAGTTTCCATGTAAAAATATTTTTCACAATCTTTGCTGCATATTCATCTATAACCAGCTTATTTTTATCGTCATGGTCTTTCTGATATCCATAGACTGCAAATGCCCCGATAAATTTTCCTTTCTCCCGTTTTATTTTCTGATGTGATTTTACCTTTTCTGAAATATCCTGACAGTAGGAATCATTCACAAAGTTTTTGACCGGAATCACAAGAGATGTGGTACTCTGGTCCGCAGTCAGACTATCATAATGATCTGTGATCGCAATAAAACGCACAGAAAAAGCCGGGAAGGTCTTTTGAATGAACCGCCCGGCTTCAATATAATCTCGTCCAAATCTGGATAAATCTTTTACAACGACACAATTTACATTTCCATTTTCAATGTCCGCCATCATTCTTTTAAAATCTGGTCGGTCAAAGTTGGCTCCCGAATATCCGTCATCGATATAAATATCGAATAACTCCATATCCGGCTGTTCTCTCACAAAGGAACGTGCCAGCTCACGCTGGGATGAAATACTGTCGCTTTCTCGTTTTGCGCTGCCATCAATATCTTCATCATCCCTCGACAAACGAAGATAGATCGCAGTATGATAACATACATTTTTCTGCATTTTGCTTCCTCCTGATTTTACTATTTTGATTTCAGTCAGTCGAACCTGTCCTACGAGATTCTTTCTTATAGTAATTTCAGGATTTCACTGTTTTGTCCTGCATCTAAATTACCATGACATCCTGATATTGTAAAGAGCAAATTCAACTTTAATATTTCGTTTCTGCGATTTTTGAAATATACTGTTTCATCCGGTCATTCAACGTCTCTTTACAGTCAGAATATCCAATCTTCACAACATACTCGCCCACCCGGACAAGATAAGGGTTATGTACCTGTTCCACATACTCTTTCACTCTTTTTTGTACTGACTGTTTCATATCAATCTCAATTTCACTAATATCCACAAGCTCCTCTGGATTTACTTCTTTTATATTTACACGCTTCAATTCCTGCAAAGTTTTCCCATCCAAAAGCATAACCCCCTTCCTATTTGAGATTCTATGCGTCCAGAAACTTGTCTCATTCTAAAAAACATTTTTCTTTTTTCAAGGTTCATCCTTACATAAACCCAATCCCAGCGCATGAAAAAAACAAGCATCGAAAAGATTTTCTTTTTTCTGCTTGTTTCTTAACCTCTCCCAAACAGGGTTATTGAAGGGGAAAAACATTTCAGAGCAAGATTCGCCTATGTCCGACAATAACCCGTTTCCCGGTTTTTGCAGACTTGGCATTTCTTGATGGGGATTTCGCTCCCCATTCCCTCGATATAAACCTGCACTTAAAATTTGCAGGTTGGCTCTCACAAAAGTTGTGTTCGCAGCACAATACCGAGGTATTGACGATGTGCATACGCACGAAGAAGAAAGGAGTGTACTGGTCAAGCTTTTTGGTAACACTTTGTTCGGAAATCATGCTCTATATCGA